>Ga0193739_1000007_pt1 | contig 51133 bp, 89 predicted proteins | sample L2a2metaG_FD_144926 | JGI IMG/M metagenome (GOLD analysis project Ga0193739, IMG submission 144926) | Soil microbial communities from a riparian zone of the East river system, Colorado, United States - L2a2 | ecosystem: Environmental > Terrestrial > Soil > Riparian zone | place: USA: East River...
TGTGCGGAGCCGGCCCCCGTTTGACCCGAGGGCCGGTTCCGCGTCGCCGACCCCTTGCCGTTGCAGGCTCGGAAGGCCGGGAGCTTTGGTGGGGCCGGCTCCGATTCCCACACCGGGAGCCGGCCCCCGACGTCGGCTACAGGGGGGCAGCCGACGCGTGCTTGCGGCTGATCAGCAACTCGCGCATGTGTTGGCGGGTCTGCCAGTACAGACGCCACCGCTCATGCCACGAGTGGTCAGCCATGACGTGAGCCAGTTGGTCGGCGTTGTCTTCGCCGCAGATCGGACAGCCGATGTCGTGGATCGTGAGGGTGCTCATGGCCGCCAGCCCTTCATCCATTCGACTGCGCGGGCGTCGAAGGTTAGCCCGTCTTCGTGCGCTGTGACGCCGGGGAACTTCTGCTCGTAATCGTGGTTGAGCTGATTTGCCTCACGCTCAAGCGCGGCCTGCCACTCGGCCTCGGTGATGACTCCCTTGCGAAGGAGCAGCCCGACCAACGCTGAGCTTTCAACCCGGAGCAGGATGCTCAGCTCCCGGTGATCGCGCACAGCGTCGCCTTCGGGGTCGCCCTTCGCTCGGGTGCCGAGCTGCCAGCCCGTAAACAGCACACGCCACTTGGTGACGATGTTTAGCGCCCGCCAGGTGCGTTCGTCCCGTGTGGTCATCAGGTGCCGACCTTCGGGTCGTTCATGGGCTGGGCGGTGTCGACCCAGTGGAACTCGCCGGCCTGCCCGACTGGCCGGTGCTGGCCACAGTGGGCGCAGTACGTGCCGCCGTAGAACGACGGGTGCCGCGCGTAGGTCTCCGCGATCGCCAGACCCATGGTGGTGATTCGGCCGCACACCGTGTGCCAGTACTGGGTGCGTACCGGACGAACGAAGCCCTTGGCGCGTTCCTCTTCGGAGAGCACGAGGTACACCCCGGCCTGGTCCTGGTAGGGCGCGTCGGGTTTGTCTACGCCGCGGGTGAGGTGCGGGTCGTTCGGGTCGGCGGTGAGGCTCATCGGCTCATCACCGCCAGGGCCAGTCCGGCCACGCCGGAGGTGAGCATCAGGCCGGAGCCGACGATGAGCAGCAGCAGGCAGCCGGACGACTTACCGCCGCTACCCTTGCCGCCCTTGTCTCCGCCACCGCCGCGGCCGCCTCTGGTCCGTCCGGCGCCGCCGGGACGGCGCGTCCCGCGGATCACGGGGTCACCTCAACCGCAACACTGGACTCCAAACCGCACGTCGGGCATCGCACGCTGTCCGGACCGCCGATATGGATCCACTGTTCGTCACCGCAGTCCGGACAGCGTTCCAGCCGTGATGCCGCCAGCGTGTCCTTGGTGACGATCCCGCCGTAGGTGATATCGCCGACCTGCCAACCAGCATCATCGTTGTCCTCTGCGATATCGCTCTGGTCCAGGTCGCACGGTCCCTCACCGATACAGCCGTTACAGCAACACGCGCCGGTGGCCTCGATGTCGTTCGCTGGTTTGAGTTCGCACCGGCATTGGCCAGCGCCGTTGTAGTGGTGGTTATGCGCCTCGTCTCCGAGTACCAACGTGATGTCGTGCGGGTCGAAGGTGAGTTGGTTTCCGTTGAGCGGATCGGTCCACACATAGGCCGTGACGTCTCGTTCCTCGTGCCGACCTTCAGCGAACTCCTCGAAGTTGGAGCAAGTCTTGGCGTGGGCCAAACGCTCGTCGTCCAATTCGACGCGAAGCCGCGCCGTCTCGATGAGCAGGTTGGCTGTCTCCTGCGAGTTGAAGGCCAGCAGCGACAGCACGGTCTCCATGTAGGACGCGACGGCACCGGCCTTGTCGACCAGCCGGCCGATCGGCGATAGGTCATGCCCGGTTCGGATCTCGCCCGTCTCGGTCGCCTTGAGCATGGGCCAGAACTCGGCCAACTCGCGGCGTGCGTTGCGAATGTTGGTGTTCTCGGTGGCCCGAACCGAAGCTTCGGCGCGCGACCGGGCTGCGTGCACTTCGGCGAGCGCGATCTCTAGCTCTTCGATGCGGGTGCGGAGCTTTTCCGTCTCCTCGAACCGCACCGCCAGACGACGAGCCAAGGAGTCTCGTTCCCTGCGTAGGAGATTGATCGTGGCGCTCATGCGACACGCTCAACGGCGGGCAGGAACTGCGCCAGTGGCACGTCGAGGACGGCAGCGATGTGCTCAATCTCGGCGATCGTCAGATCGGCCTCACCCGTCAGGCGACGATGCACCTGCATGCGCCCCCAGCCGAGCTGGCGAGCGAAGTCCGACTTGTTGATCCCGCGCTCGTCGAGCAGATCGCGGATGGCTCGCACCGCCGGATGGGTTGTGCGCTTTGCGTTCACCGCGTGAGTGTCGCACGGAGGTCGTGCGGATTGCAAGGAAGCCATGCGAGCGACTCGCTGAGCGCGTTAAATGTGTGCTGAACGGTTGACGAGCGCACGGATTACGTGCACTCTTGGCGTCATGAGCACAGACACAGCGATGACCGGCCAGGTGGCCGAAGAGATCCTTGCGGTCCTAGGTCGCCGCCGGATGAACAAGTCCGAACTGGCTCGGCGGCTTGGCGTTTCCCATACTTGGGTCACTAACCGGCTCAGCGGCGATCAAGAGATCGGGGTTAACGAGCTCCAGCGCATCGCCGCGATCCTCGGCGTAACCGCGTCGGACTTGGTCCCGCGAAATACTGTCTGGAAATCTCGCGCTCCCCTCGGTGAGCGCGTCTTGGCCACCGTCGGAGAAGACCGGAAAGCCCGACCACAGCCCCATCGTCCTGGCCGTCCGGTCCGCCAGACCCGCCCGATAGATCAGAAGATGCGCCCCATGACAGCTATCGCTGCCGGACGGTAGGGGGATAGCGATGCATGCAACGCGTAACCAGAATGCAGCGATGGGTTACCTCATAGATGAGCACGCGGACCACCTACGGTCCGCCGGATGCTCCCAGGCAACCGTTCACAGCCGCATCAGGCTGCTGCGGTGCCTGCACGACTACCTGGATGACGGTCTCGCGTTCGCGTCCACGGCGCAGCTCGAGGCATTCCTGTCCGACCTCGTCCGCCGGGGCCGGAAACGGAACACGATCGTGAACTACTGGACGCACATGAAGGGCTTCTTCCACTGGGGCGACCTCGCCGGGTATCTCGACGGCGACCCGACCCTGACCATGAAGCGCCCGAAGACACCCAAGTTCTCACCCAAGCCGCTCGCGCCGGCGCAGCTCGAGATCGCACTGACCCGGGCGCCCAACCCGTGGCATGCGGTGTTCGCGCTGGCCTATTACGAAGGGCTGCGCGCTGGGGAGATCGCTCAGTGTCGCCGTGAGGACATCACCGAGGAAAACGTCTACGTCCCGCACGGCAAGGGCGGCGAGGCGGCCGCGGTCCCCACCCACCCCTACATCTGGGCGCTGCTGTCAGCCTGGGCTCCGGGCCCGCTGTTTCCCAACGCAACACCTCAGCGAATCAGCCACGGCGCGATCCGGCAGTTCAGACGCCTCGGCCTGATCGGGGTGCACGTGCACCGGCTACGGCACAGCTTCGCGACCGACATGCTCATCGCCGGGGCCGACCTACGCGTCGTGCAGGACAACATGCGCCACGCCTCGGTGGTCTCGACAGCGGCCTACACCCAGGTCACCAGCCAGCGCAAGCGCGCCGCCGTCGTAGCGCTGCACCAACCGACAAGGACACCAGCCGACCTCTAATCGGCTGGTGTCCGTAGACAATCGTGGCAGGGCCTGCCGGGTTCAACGGGGAGCCTGGCAGGTTCCTGCCAAATCGGAGGACAGCATGAGACACAAAACGCTGATCGACCTGCTCGAGCACGATCTCAAGCGCGACCCTTGTGACGCGCCCGCCGTCTGTCTGGAGGCCGATGTGATGGCCGACGAGATGGCGCGGTACGCACCCGCGGCGGAGGAACCGGACCCCATGGTGCACGAGGTGGCCGTCGGCTAGGACGCCTTCTTCTTCTCGGGCAGCACCAGGAAGACGACCACGGCAGCGGCCATGGCCACGAAGTAGCTCTCCGGCGGCTCGATGAGCGCCTGGGCGAACGCACCGACAATGATCATGGTCAGAAGGGCCACAGCCCAGCGCACACCGTTTGTCATGCCGTCATCGTGCCGGCCGCGCGGAATCGACACCCTCGGATGATCGGCCATTCCCACGACGGGGGAGTATCGTTACCGCCGTGGACGTGTACCGCGCCGCGACCGCCCGAGAGCTGGCGAGCAAGTTGTCAGACATGGCCGCCCTTGCCGCCGCCTTGGCTGACGAGGCTGTGTGGCACGCGACCCGCAGCGAGACGGCCAAGGACGTGGCCAAGGCCCTCGGGGTGTCGGAGGCCGCGGTGCGTAAGGCGATCCAGCAGCACAACCGGCGGCGAAATGTCCGTTGACGTTCGTGCCGAATCGGACACCCCATACGCCGTCAATCGGGTGTAGGCCGCAAAGACCCCTGTCCGGTTTGTCCAAACGATCTTTCGGTTTGGGCGTTTTGGTAGGGCACCTTCGCGCGCCTGCCCGGTCTGCCCTAGTTGGCTACTCATACTTTCGGACAGGATAAATACCCCCGGGTATCGCCGTATCCGGCTTATCACAATCCCTTATGGACATAGGGACGTCGGTCAGTCCATTTTCTGCCGGACTCCGTGCGATGTGCCCGATTCGTAGACCCAGAATGTCCGATCCTGCCGACACCCCTATAAGTAGAGGGGTAAGTGCGCAGGCCAGGGATGGTGGCGCAGCCCGATACCCCCGTGTATCGTAGGAAGCAGATTCACCACCCAGCCCAGGAGCGACGAGTACGCAGCGCACAGCGCGCGATCGGCGCCCAGGGCCACGGACTTGCAAGTTGCCGTGTAGGCAGCCTGAACGAACACCGAGGCGTAAGACCAGCGGGCAGCTGCAACGCTGCCAAGTCCACTCCCGCCCCCGCCGGGGGCAACGTCGGGTTAGGAGCCGACCAATGTCCAAAGTCACCATCGCCAAGGGCGTGGCCTGGCTGGTCGCGGCAATCGCCGCGGTCACCAGCTACGGGCACCAGGTCCACCTGCTTTCGCTGGCAGACCTCGACCCGCTGTTCGGAATCATCCCCGGAGAGTGGATCACCCCGGTCACCGTCGACTCGCTCGCGATCATCGCCCTTATGATCCGCATGAGCGCCGAGGTCACCGACCGCACCCGCAAGCTGGCGCTAATCCCGCTGGTCATTGCCGGGGGCATGAGCATCGCCGCCAACGTGGCGATGGCTCGCAACATCGTCCAGGTCATCGTCGGTATCTGGACGGTGGGCGCCTACATCTTGGCGGAGATTTTCGTCGGGATGATGGAGCGCAAAACCGCGGCACCGGCCGCGGTGGTCAAGGTCACGAAGGTGACCGAGGCTGAGAAGGCAGCCCGGAAGCGGGCCGGCTGGGCCAACATGGCCCCGGCGGACAAGCGGACCTGGACCAAGCAGTACCGGGCCAGGACTGCGCGGCGCACCGAGGCAACCGCACCGACGAGCCCGGGTTACGGCCCGGTGTCCGCGCCCTCTAGCGACGAGCTGGAGGCAGCGGTACGGTAATCGCTGGTAGCTCTCCGGCCGGGAGCTACATAGCAAGAGAGGCGCCCCATCCGGATCAACTCCGGATGGGGCGCCTTTTTGCGTTTGGGGGTTAGGCAGTCAGCCCTCGCCCATCACTCGCCGCCCATCGGTGCCTCCGTCGAAAACGTCGCGACCGACCACTCCGGCATCGCGTCGTGATCCTCGGTCTCGCCGATCTGCTCGGCCTCGATGTGCATGAAGCCGCGGTTCATGGCCAGCAGCTCGAGCTGCGGCAGGAGTGCCGTCCGCACAGTCCAGCGGGCCGAGATCCGCGTCGACAGACTTCCCGCTGTCACGGCAAGCGTGGCGAGCGCCTTGTCGATCTCACCGCATTGGAAGCCCGCCACGAACGAGTCGTCGTCGTACTGGCCGCCGTGCGACGTGCAGGCGATGAACGGCACGACGAGTGACATGCCCTCGGGCTCGGCTTCGTCGAGTGGATCGTTCATACGGTAATCACCGTTCCGTCCTGCCATCGATTCCCAGACCATACGTTGCCGGCGTTGTTCTCCCACCCGGAGTAGGCGCCGTACTGCGGACACGGCCCGAACACGTTGTCGAGGAACCGGACGTTGGTGGCGTGCGGGTACGCCTTGCCGGAGACGGATCCGCCGTAGGTGCAGAACCCGTGCACGCTCGCGAAGCTGTTGTTTTGCACGAGCCAGTCGTCGATCGGGTCGAAGTCGCCGTACAGCGAGAACGCCGCCGAGCATCCACCGGCCCGGCCCGCCATCACGTTGCAGGTGAGCGAGTTGTGAACGATTTGGCTGTGGCCGCCTCCGTTCGACCCGATGGCGGTGATGTGCGCTGACGAGACGGAGCCGAAGTCGTAGAACAGGCTGTCGCGGATCTCTACGTTGCTGCCGGCATTGGCGCCGCGGCCAGTGCGGTGCACATGGCAGCGAAGGCACGTGTAGCCGTTGCCGCCGACGGCTGCTTGTCCGTCCGGGTCGATGGTGGTGCCGCCGTCAATCTCGACGTCTATCAGCTTCAGGTTGCGCGTCGGGTCGTTGTAGGTTGATCCGCCGACGATGCCGAGCACTCGCGACCGGGTGATGGTGACGTTGCGGGCGTTGATGTAGACGCCGCCGGTGAACAGGCACGAGTCGTATGTGCCGGCTGCGCTGATCGTGCTGGAGCAGGCGTGCAGTGTGACGCCGGGCGGTACTCCGGTGCAGGCCGCGTCGGGCATGGCCGGGAACGCGGGGCAGGTGCGGCCGGTCGGGCCGGTGATGGTCGGCGTGGGGCTCACCGTCGGACTGGGGCTAGGGCTGGGCGGTGGTGTGGTCGCTGGGGGTGTCGTCGGCGGGGCTGTAGTGGCCGTAGGGCTCACAGTGGGGCTTGGTGTAGCGCTGGCCGTGGGCGACGGTGAGGGGCTCTGCGTGGCGCTGGGGGTCGGCGTGGGGCTACTGGACGGGCTCGGCGACGGGGCCCCTGACTGCACCGTGAACGTGCAGTTGACCGTGCCCTTGGCGTCACCGGGCCAGCCCTTCGCGGGATACACCCGCACCTTCGCCGAACCTTCGGCGAGGATCAGGTCCGGCATGGGGTCGGTCGTCGCATAGTCGACCTGCCCGGCGCCGGATGTGTCCGTGGTGAGGATGTTCTGCGGGTGGGCGCCGTTGGACGGATCAGCCGCCTGCGTGACGTTGGTCCAGTAGGAGGCGTTGGGTGTGAGCCCCCACGCCTGGATGGTCCACGGCTGGTCCAGCAGCACCGGCGCCGGGGTGACGCTGCAGCCGTTCTGCGATCCGGCCGAGGCGGGCGACGGGGACGAAAAAAACGCCGCCCCAGTCACGAGGACCAGGGCGGTGAGGAAGGTCAGGAGAACGCTTGCCGGCGTCCAGTTCTGTCTACTGCGGTGGCGGATGACGTCGGTGCCGGGCCACGTACTCATTTGGCCTCCGATGTCGGAGTGGCAGACGCGTTCGGCAGCGCGTACACGCCCAGCGTGGTCAGTGCGGCCGCGAGGATGATGAGCACACGGCCGATGTTGGTGTCCGACTCCCAGATACCAAGCGCGGCCGTGACGGCGCTACCGCCGATCGCAGCGATGGCCTTCCTGTACTGCTCCCACTTCATGGCGCTACTCCTCTAACGACTCGCGGTGGCGTAGATCGGCTGCATGTCGCAACCGCACGAACCCTTGGCCTCGGTGATAACGCCGTTACCGGCGGTCATAGCCATGTGCTGGCAGCCGAACCCGATCGGCCGAGGAACGCTGCGCCGCCACGGCTTGATGGCGACGCCGCTACCCTCGACAATCTCGTCGCGGTGCTGATAGGCGATCTCGCGCCGCGTCTTCTCGGTCAGGTGCTTCTCGCCCCGGTTGAACGCGGCGAGCACATCCTCGACCGGTTCGTCTTCCACGTAGAAGTCGTCAGGCGCGGAGGCCAGCAGTCGCGCCTCGTAGCGGTCGCACACCGCTGCCCGCATCCAGCGCGGGAGATGAAGCGCGTGTACCAGGGTGTCAAGCGAACGCAGCCACATGGCGCTACTCCTCTACTCGTTCTATTGCGTCGGCGCCTGGTAGATCTGCGCCTCGGTGGCCGTGGCGCCGTTGGCGATCTGCTGCTGAGCGGCGCCGACCGCCTTCTCCCGGTCGGCAAGGTTCCGGCGCATCACAACCAGACGCGCCTCGGTGGCCCTGATCGCTGCCTGCGTGTCGGGCGACGGCTGCTTCATGGCCACAACCTGCGCTGTCACAGCCTCGATTTCGCTGCGGAAAGCGGCCGTCAACACGCCGTCGGTCTGCGTCTTGACCGCGGCGACCTCAAGGCGCGTGGCTTCGGCAACACTGGCGAGAGCGTCGAGGCGCCGGTTCTGCTGCCCCTGCATCAACCACTGCCCGCCGACGCTGACCCCGGTCGCGGCGATGAGCGCAACCGCGGCGATGAGCGCGACCACGATCGTGTCCATCAGTCGGCTTGTTCGTCGAGCTGCTTGTCCACGCGCGCCTCAACAGCGTCCAACGACTCCTCCGACAGCGTCACCTCACCGACCACCGGCGCGGCGGCCGGCGGGTACTCCACGCCCCACACGTCCGGGTCGCCGCTGGACGTGAACACGCCGCCCTGATTGGACAGGTTGCCCAGCAGCAGCGCCTGATGCGCCTGGGCGTTGGTGATCGGGCCGTTTCCGGGGCCCGGGATGGACGCGTCGTCGACCCACTCGGCCCTGACCTTGCGTCGCAGCATGCCGTCACACAGCCACACCTGGGCAGGGTCGTCCGCATCGCTGAACCGAACCAGCATCTGAGCCATGTCGTTACCTCCGTCTGGGTTGACGCCATTGAGCAGGGCCATGAAGTAGTCCCACGGGAAGTTTGGTCCCGGATCGGTGTGGCTCGTGACGCCGAACGCCAGGCGCAGGTCGTTGTGCGACGTGACACCCGGCCTAAACGCCTTGAGCTCTGCGATCGACCGGCGCACGAGCGGAATGCCGTACCGGGCCGCGTCGGCACGGATGATGGGCGCGATCTGGCCGAGCATCGCCACGCCGAAATCGTCGAGCCACTGCTCGCGGGTCTGCGACGCGAAGCCCGCCAACTCCCAGTTGATCCCACGATTGTTGCCAGCGCGGTTGCCCACGGTGTACGCGGTGTCGGCCAGCCGCACGCACTGCACAACCGAGTTCGAGTCGGCGCAGTAGTGCGCGCTGACTACCCGATCATCAGGCAGAGTGGCGAAGTAGTTGGCTACGTTCTCGGCGGTGGTGGGGAGTTCGTGGGCTTCCATGTCGTGAATCACGACCCACAACGGCGGACCGTCGGGTCGGCCGGGCTGGTAGCGCTTGGCCTGCACGAACGGCAGCCCGGGGTGGTCTGTGCTCATTACGCACGCTCGCCGATGAGCTGGAAGGCGGTACCGGCCACGAAGTTGCCGGCGGTCGGCAGGAACGTCAGCGAGGTGTACGGGCCGGCCGCGAGGAATACACCGCCACCATTCGCCAATACACGTAGAGAAACGTTGGCGATCGCCCTGAACAGGTAGTTGATTCCAGCGGTCGACAGGACCGAATCCCAGTTGGGGAAGTCGACTTCACCCACGGCGAAATAGCCCGCACCTGTGCCAGTACCGGGCGTGTAGCCGATGAACTGGGCAGTGTTGCCGGCTGTCGCAAAGGGAGTCTCGGTCGCGCCGTCCTGCTCGGTGAACGCGGTCCCATACACCGCTGCCGCCGATCCGTTGATCCGCATCAGCGTGGTTGTGTGTGAAGCGCCGGTGTCGCCCCGGGCCAGATATTCGACGTGCAGCGACCGCAGCGTCGTCGGGATACCGGAGAACGTGATCGACGGCTCAGCGCCGGTGCAGACGTGCCGGTCCCGGTAGGGTAGCCGTGCCGTGAGCAGCGCCTCCGCTGCGGCGAGGCGAGCGTCAAGCCCAGCCACCGTCGCCTCGGTGTCCAGCGCCAGATTCTCGCCGAGGATCGCGCCGTTGGGCGGGTCGGACAGGCCCTGGTAGCGCCAGGCGAAAACTGGGGTTGTCGCCAACGGGTCCTCCTCGATTAACCGATCGTGCTATTTCGATAGGTAGCGGTGGTCTGTCACGCTCGGGGGCATGACCGCAACCCGGAGGTTCGTGGCACTCGTGCTGCTCGGCGCGCTCGTGGGTGGATGCTCAGCGGCCTCGGCTTCGCCCATCCCTCGGTCGCCGACAACGGTCACGCCGCTGCGCTACGTCGTGGCGGGAGACGCGGAGTTCCGATCCGAGGTGTGGGCGATCCTCGACGCGGGGTGGACGCCCGAGCTCGTCGTACTGGCCGAGAGCGGCCCAGTCGACTTCTTCATCTGGCTCGGCGATCCGGTCGAGACGATTTCGCGGTGCGGCATTCCCGCATGCTCGGGCGGTAACGCGGTCGTGATCGACAAGGATCGGTGGTTCAACGGGCGCTACAACAAGCCGCCGGACATGATCCCCGCCGTGTGGCGCCGGTTCGTCATCAACCATGAGGTCGGCCACCAGTTGGGTATCCCCGACGACGTCGGTCCGTGCAGCGTCATGAACCCGGAAGTCTGCACTGGCGTATGGCCGATCATGCCCGACGATTACGTACGGGCATGGGCGCGAGACAATCTCGCCGCCCCCCGGTGGCCGAACGGGAACGTTGGCAACGCTAAAGCTTGAAAACGGTCAGCGTGCGACGGTGGAAGTCGACGTTGGCTGAGGCCCCGGCCAGCGTGCGGTACTTCATCGTGATGGTCGTGTCGCCGGGCGTGAGGCCACCGAATACTGCCTGAGTGGTCGTCGACGTAACCAACACCGGCGTGTTTGTGCCGGCAGACGTAGAGAGAGTCAGAGTGTTCGAACCGACGAGCGGGTCGACCGCCTCGCTCGGCGATCGCGTGTTAGCCCCCGCGAACTCGACGTCGAACCGACCGCCGTGCGTCGTCGTGGCGGCGGTGGCGGCGATCCACTGGATCTGTGCGGTCGCGATGATCAGGATCCGCCCGCTAGGACCTACCGGCACCGTCACCCGCGGCCCCACCGTGGCGAGGTCGGTGTAGGTCGCGCTACCCGTGGCCTCGCCGGCGAGGATGAAGTCGGTGTAGATCTGGCTGTTAAGCAGCGACACCGCATCTGTCGCGTCAGCCGTGTTGGGGATCACGATCCGGCCGTCGATATACATGGTCTTCGCCGGCCCACCGACGGACATGATGCCAACCACGGCACCGGGCACCAGCAGCGTCATTTCGCCGACGCCCTTTAGGGGAAGATTCGCCAGCACCGTCCCGCCGACCAGCACCGTGTTCTCGAGCGTGACCTGGTCGAAGGTGACGATCACACCCTGACGGAAGCGCACGTCCTGGCTCGGCGGCTCGGGCGCGGCGGCGAACAGATCGGCTAGGTCGTCGTTCAACTAGGACACCCCCAGCAACACGACAGTCTGTTCCCTCGTCGTCGCCGTCATTGGCGCCGAGGCGACCAGCGGGATCGTGATGCGCTCGATGATGTGCTTCTCGACGCCGTGGCGGTTGCTGTAACGGATCCGGATCGGATCCCACGGCTCCAACGCCGGGTTCGGCACCGCCGTGAAGTCGACCGAGTACGGCAGGCCCAATTGCTTACGCAGCATCGAACTCGCCGCAGACGCGGCCTGGGTGTCGTTGGTTATGAACGGCGAACTGAAGAACCGCGGCACCGGACCGAACGCGCCGTGAAAGTACGTCGGCGACAGCGGGTTGTTATCGACCACCACCGCACGTGCCGGCGTCTGCGTGTCGGTCGCCTCCCCGAACGCGACCACCGCGTTGTACACCCGATCACGGGTCAACTGCCGCGCCATCGAGACGAGCACCCCGCCCTGGCCGGAGTCCACATCGAACACCGGAGAGTCGGTGGTGGGCTGCTCGCGGATGACGAGGATGCCGCGGTGGTCCCAGTACCAGATCTTCCCTAGCGACGTAACGAGGTCGTTGAGGAAGCCGTAGCGGTCCTCTTCGGCGATCAGGTCCCGGCCGAGCGTGTCGGTGTCCCCGCCGTCGGTCCATTCGATCGTCGCCGACGGCCAAACCTCGGTGACGAGTTCTTCGACCACGCTGCCGTACGTTCGCGCCGCGAGGAACTGCACCGGGGCCAGGAGTCTGCCGTCGACCAGGCCAGCCATCCGGTCCTTGCCGACGATACGGATAGGGCCGTCTGGTGCCGAGTCCTGGGCCGGGCCTTGGATTCGGTAGTAGCCGAGACTTACCCACTCGGTGGTGCCGTTACCAAAGATCACGGCTCGACGAACGAAGACCTCGTTGCCGTACGGAGCCAAGGTCAGGTTCCCGTGCGTGGGCCACATCGCGGTGCCGTTGGTGACCAGGTCCAACGTCGCGCGCACATCCGAGTGGGCGTCGGCGATGACGTCGCCGGAGAGGATCGGGATCTCGATGCCGTCCGGGTCGGTGCCCGTGGCGAACTGGGTAACCACCCGGGCGTCGGCCGTCATCGTGTGGGAGCCGCGCAATGTGCGCAAAAAGGCGTCAGACACGGGGCGGATTGGACTCACCGCCTCGCATCAATTACAGAAGTCGCTCAGGCCCCGCCGCCGTGCAGTCGTTGACCCGCCCCGTCGAAGCGCCAATGGCACGAGACACAAAGCGGGATGTAGTGATCTGGTTTCAGGCTGTACCTACATCCCCGCCTGTCAACCAGATCCTGCGGATCCGCCTTGTCGTAAGCCCAGTGCGCGGCCCGCTCACCGCAATGGAGACAAGCGTGTCCTCTGACCGGACCATGACGAGCCGCCGCACGGCGATGGGCGGCGGTGTACCCCGCGGACCCACCCTTCCATCGCGGATGACTCTCGGCCGGAGACCCGGCAATCCACCCGCCGTGATCAACGTGATTTGGGTCCCCGTGCTTATACCACCGCTGGTAGTGCATGATGCAGTAACCGCTACTGCGATGCTTGCGTTCGCAGCCAGGAACCGCACAGGGGGGACGACCGGTCTTTATCGGGGCCGTGCCGACGCTCCCGGTTTTGCGCCAACGGCGGTAGTGAGCATCGCAGAGTTGTGCTGGCGTGCAGACCACAATGCGCCGATCGCAGCCGTCAACAGAACAGGTTCGGGTAGCCTGCATGGCTAGCCCCTTCCTCGCCTAGATCGAGTGAGCGGGTTAGAGGCCACTTGGGGTTCGCGCCCCGGGCGGCCTCGCCTATTCTTCCATGAACTAAGGGACGATCACCTCGTCGGACGACCCGACTAGCTCCAGCAATAAGCTCCAGCTGCTGTGCGCCGCAATCACGTCGGTCCATGAGCCGAACGTATTGATGACCGTCTGCCAACTCGACGTGGCACCAACCACATCCGGGCCGGGCGCGGCCACTTCGACCACGGGGATGCTGGTGAACCGCATCGGGTCCGGCGGTATCGGATACTCAACCGCCGTGCGACCGGCGTAGAGGAACACGCCGCCGGTGGGGATGACAGACCCGGGTGGCACGTGCAGGAACAGGATGTCGCCGCCGGCTAGCAGCAGGTCCAGGTCGGTGCCGGCGTCGTCGGTGTTGGTGCGCACCTTGAGCGTGTACTGCTTGGACCCGCGTACGTCGGTGACCGCGACCGGAAGGGACCGGCCCACCACGGGGAATGCGCCACCGCGTTCTGGCCGTTCGAAGCGGAACGTGTCACCCAGCGGCGTCGAGATGGTCAGGTTCAGGAACGGCCGGGCCACCGACTTGAGCCATATCGCAGTGAGGGTGGGTGTGATGTCCGCGATCTCGGACTGCCCGAACGGCACCAATGTGCGCAGCCGGTAGTAGTTGACCACGTTGGGGGCGAACTCGTAGTCGCTCAGGCTGAACGTGCCACCGGCGACGGAGATTGTGTCGCCGCCGCGGACCGTGGTCCAGTTGATCTGGTTGGTGGACCGTTCGACCGTGGCGAGGGTGAACACGTCCATGCCGGTGGCCGTGATGCGCACCCGCGACAGCACCGGGTCGTAGACGAGGGTGAGAGCAATATCGGCGTTGAGCGGCGACGACGACCGGCCCCACAGGTCACCCTCAACCAACTCGGTAAGGACGAGGATCCGGCTGAGTGCGCCGATGGCGGCGGTGGAGGCCGCGGCGCCGCCCGGAACCCAGGCGGCGACGTCATCGTCCACCAGGACGGGCATCAGGCCTTCTCGAAGTCCATACTGGCCCGCACGTTGACCGCGTTCGTGGGGGCGGTGCAGCGGATGACGAACCCCTCAGCGAATGCCGAGTCCGGTGTCCGGTCGCGGGGGAAGTTCGCCACCACAAGCCCGCCGATGGGGGTGAGCAGAAACTCCCTGAACACGGTGAGCACTGTCGGCTCGGCCGTCCACGTCTTCCCGGCGGTCATGCCCGATGCCACGGCCCGGCCGTAGTTGGTGCGGATCGTGGTGGTGGTCGAGTTGGTGCCCGGCGAGTTGGTGGCCCACGTCGCGTAGCAGAGTTCGACGAGAACGGCCTTGTCGCTGGCGGTCACGCCGTCGAAGCCGATGGCGTAGCCGATCCAGTCCATCCCGAACGCGGCGTTGGCCTTGACGCCGATGATGGTCTTGACCGTCGCCCCGACTAGCGCCACCGCGCCCTCTGTCGTGCAGCTGTAACCGGTCTTCATGGATATCCCCTCTTGGTTTGCTACACGCCGGCCAGCACGCGGCGGCGGGTGTCCCGGTCTCGCTCGGTGACAACTTTGACCATGCGTGGCTCGATGGCCTGCCCGTCGAGGAGCACGGTGACGGTGAAGTTCTCGGCTGACATCGGCGTCAGGTTCGCGGGATGTACCATGCCGCTGGCCGGGAAGGTGACCGTCTCGAACCCACGCTCGTTGATCATGTACGGGATGCCGGGAAGCACCGCCCCGCCGGAGGCTCGGCGTCCCTCCCGCCCACCCACGCCGGCGGTGGCGGGGCTGAGCGGAATGGGCGGTACGTACGACGAGGCCCGCTCGCCCTGACGGAAGGTGGCGGTGAGCGTGATCGTCCGGTCATACAGACGGTTCAGCTCACGATCGGTCTCCTGGATCGCCGCCAGCGCCTGGGCGTTCTGGGCCTGGATCATGGTGATCTTCTCAGCCGGGATCAGATCGAGCGAGCCGACGTAGTGGTCGACTGCGGCCTTGTTGAACCCCATCTGCAATAGCAGGTTGCGCAGTTGCCGCTCAAGTGCGTCGGTGTCCCCGCCCGCTTCGGCGGTCTTGATAATCATGTCGCCGTACATGTCGGTCAGGTCCCGCACCATGTCGGCGTTGTCGCGACCGGCCTGGGTGTTGCGGTCCAGCGACCCGGCGCCCTTGTCGCCCTCTTCCTTCTGCTCCTTGATCTGCTCAGTCAGCCTCGCAACTGTGTCGGCGGCCCGGTCTTGCAGTTCCTCCATGCTGAAGTAGGCGGGGATGAGTTCCGCGGCCGTCTTGATCAGATCGTCCAGCGCGTCGTTCATACTCTTGAGTCTTTGGGCGGCGATGTCGGCGCCCTCGCCGACCTCCTCGAGCGAACCGACGAACGGGTCGATCGTCTCAGGCGCTCCGCCCGTCGTGATCATGATGTCCCTGAGCATGGTGCCCAGGAATGGCACGTTGCGGAACATGCTCTCCGTGACCTGGACCATGCCCATGAACGCGTCGGAGAGCATGTGGATATACGCGCCGGTGAGAATGATCGTGCCGTTGATGAGTTTGAACATGGCATCGAGGCCCATCACGGCACCCTCGGATGCGGTGATCTCATCCATGAACGTTCCGAGCGCTTCGCCCAGGTCGCCCATGCCCTCGGCCGCTACCGCCGCGAATGGGCCCATGCGGTCGAACGCTTTGTTCAGGCCCGGCATGATGTTCTTGCCCAGGTCGCCCAGACCTCCGGCGATGGTGTTGACGTGCGGGGCCATCTTCGCGAACGCCTCGGGCAGGTGCATGTCCTTGAACGCCTGGTCGATGATTGTCATCGCCTGCAGCGCCGGCCTGACGAACGCATCGGCGCCGCGGAAGAACTCTGCCGATATTGAATCGCCCAGCGTCTTCGCTGCCGCGATCACGTTGGCGTCCTTCGCCGCCATCAACAGACCACCGGCCACACCGGCGGTGCCGATGAGACCCGCGCCCAGTCCGGCCGCACCCGCGCCGAGGACCGGGCTGATCGGCCCGGGACCGACAACGGCTGCGACGCCGCCGCCGATCATGTTCATTCGTGTCGGGACCTTCGACAGCATGTCGCTGACGTTGGCGAAGCCGCCTTCGTTGGGGTCCGGCGTCAGCTGCCTGCGAAGCCTCTCCAGCCGGTTCAGAAGCGAACGCTGCTTATCAAGGGCAACGCCGTCCATGGTGTCGCCGGTGCGGGCGAACTCCAGCCCCAGTCCATGCACCGCACGACGGGTCGCCATGATCCGGGCATCCAGCACGGACAGACTGGCGGCGGCGCCCAGTGCTTCGTCGCCGAGGTCGTCGACTTGCCGCTTCGCCACGGCGGTGGCCGCCGTGAGCTGGGTCATGTCCCGCGAGACTTCGTCGGTCTCGTCGCCGAGCTTCTCCATCTCGGCCGACACCCGGCGGGTGACGGCAGCGGTCTGGGCGGCGTCCTTGTTGTATCCGGCGGTGAGCAGTTCCAAAAATACGGAGACCCGGCGGGTAGCCATCGCGGCCTCCCGTCAGGTCCGTCGAGTCGAGATCACCACGCCGCGTTTCTTGGACTTCGCCACGTCCTCAGACACCGCCTGCGCGATGCGGGACGGCTGGCACACGTCCCGCACGACCGTCCACGACCCGGCGGTGGAAGGGTCCCGGCACACCGACATCGGATGCCCGCACGACGGGCAGATGTCCTTGCGCTCGGCCAGCAGAGCCAGGACAAGACCCCGGTCCGTGTCGGTCCACTCCGGTTCGGTGACGCTGCGCACCATGACGCCCTGCTCGTATTCGTAGGTCGTCTCGACCGGTGCACCCCGGAAACGGCTGTAACTGGTGCCGGCTTCGAGCGCCGCCTCTACGTCTGCTCGGAGGTCCCGGTCAGCTCGGAGGCGGCGTCGGAGTTTGGGACGTCGACCTCGCCCATGTTCAGGTTGAGACTGCTGGAGACCAGCCGGTTCCATGCCTGGGCGTGCAGGACGTCCGCCAGCTCGCCGACCTGCTCGACGCTCATCACCGGATCCACACAGGATCGGGAAACAAGGTCGGCGTAGAACGGGAAGATCCGCTCACCCCAGTCGTCGTCGGATTCCTTCTCTTCGCGGGTGGGCATGCTGGCCCAGAATTTCGACCAAGCGCGGCCGCCCATGGCCCGCAGCCGGAAGTCCACCGTGGACTCCCGCATCCGCTCCTGAGTCTCGACGATCTGCTCAGCGATGACCCGCTTGCCCGGGTCGCCGAGACTTGTCGGTGGCGGCGCCTCGGCGAGTTGCAACTCCAGTTGCGCGATCTCCTCGACCAGTTCACCGGCCAAGCACAGCGGGACGGTGCGGGTCGGCAGCGTGGCGAGCTTCTTGATGTCGTCGAAATTCCTTGGCGCCGCAGTGGCGGGCTTCGCGCGGGCGGCCACTAAGCCACCACACTTCGCGTGTTCGGATCGAGGTAGATGGTCAGGTCGACGGTGAAGTCCCATGCCGTGTCCGGGGCGGGCTTGACCGGCGCGTCGGCGCCGGACTCAACCGGATACACCCCGACAGTGCCGGTGGACCCACCAGTGCCCTGGCCGATCGTCCACGCGGTGGCCTTGTCGATGCCCGTCCGCACACCGAAGAACCCCACCGCCCGGTACACCAGCAAAGTCCACGGCGTGTCCGTCGGAGAATTGTGGTGCAGCGTCAGGGCGATCGACGGCTTGCGCCGGCCCACCCGCTCGAGGTCAAACGTGGACCCGACGTTGCCGACGTTGACCTTGCCGGTGGTCATGCCGATGTCCAGACCGTCCGGCGTGATGAAGTCGGTCAGGTCGGTGCCGGCGTTGAGCTCGGCCACCGTCGGCAGTGCGATGTTCGCGCACGCGGTCATCCACACACACCGGACCCGGCCGTCCATGATGACGACAGACACTGGTTACTCCTTCGTCTTCTTGGCCGGCTTGGCTGCCGGTTCGGCGTCGAGATCCTCGTAGACCTCGGCGTAGTCGGGCAGGTGCAGTGCGGCGGGTTCAGGCACCCACGCAGAGACGCGGTACCAGCCGTGCGTGCGTTGAAGTTCGAGAGCGCCCTCGGGAAGGATGCCCACGGCGGCGACGTCCGGATGCCGGACCACGGCGAACACGGCTACACCCGCCACACTTCGCACGTCACGGATGTGATGAACGAGTGCGCCACGGTCGCCACGTCGCTGGCGTTGATCATCGATGTTGGAATGAAGATGACCTTCGTGGTGGCGTTGGTCACCGAAACCGTAGGGTTCGTCGCGACGCTGCCGGCGATGGTGAGGTTCGGGTCGGTGATGGTCACCGTGTCGGGTGAGCCGCCACCGTTGATGACCCGCACGTGTACGCCGAGCGCTCCGAACTGGCTCCGCGCGATGGTGTCCGAGGCCGCGACCGCGACCGGGGCCGGTGACGTGCCTGCAATGGCTGCAGACGTGGATGTGAGCGCGGCCATGCCGCAGCCTCCTTAGTGGATGGACGGAACAGCCGGAAACTCAGCCGGTGCTGGTGAACGAGTACAAAGAGATCGCATCCATGACGAGCCGGCCGGTGGTTTCGTCGCGTTGCGGCGGGAGCGTCTCGTCCTGTTTGATCGGCCCGCAGTCCCGGCCGGCGATCACCGGCCGGACGTTGAGCAGCGTCGAACGAACCAGCATCCCGACCGCCCGAGCCGCGGCCGCGGTGAGCCCGACGCAGTGACAGTTGTAGGTGGTAGTGACCGTGACCTGGCTGGCGTTGAGTGCGGTGCCGATTCCGTCACGCGTCCAGTCGACCGAGACGTACAGGACGACGTATGGCGGATCCGGTGTTGGGTCGGGAACCTTGCCGTCGAAGACCCGACCGGCGAGCGCGCCGTTGGCGTTGAGCAGCGTCAACCCGACCTGGGCGTGGAGCTCATCGAGGAGGTCGCTCACATGCCCTCCAGCAGCTCCACGGCCGCGTCGCCCACAGCGTTGGCGAACCTGGGATCTTCCGCGATCAGCGCCGGCAGACCGCCCGGGTGCGGCGCGTTGTTTACGCTCCCCATCTCGGCGAAGAAGGCCAGCGACGCCTGCGGATTGCGCCGGCTCACGCCGATCTCGGCCTCGAAGTGGGTGCCCCTGTCGGGTACCCGGTCGTAGCCGATGCCGCGCACCACGTGCGGCAAGTTCTCCGGGCCGCCGCCGATGCGGGGCGACCAGCGCCGCTTCCAATCCAGCTTCACATTCGTTGCCCCGCGGCCGACCACGGCGGCGAACTTCTTCGGCCCCTTTTCCGGTATTGCCTCGAGGTCTCGAATCAACTCATCGAGGCCAGTGATCTTTACGCCCATGGCTACGAGAGGATCTCTTGTAGCGGCAGGCGGCGGGCGGTCTTCTCGCTTGCGTGGTTCTCGCCGGAGACCGGGAACGACTTACCCACCAGTTCGACGTCGTTGCGACACGTCACGCACGTGACGATGTCGTCGACCTTGATGCCCTCGCTGCCCACGACCGGGAGTTGCAGTTCCAGGGCTGAGATACGCAGTTGGGCCTGGCCCACAGTTGTGGGGCCTGCCCATGGCGCCTTCGCCTGCTGGAATCTGCAAGGACCGGCGTAGATCGTGGTCAGCGGGAAGACGTCCTCTCCGGTGAGCGGGTTGGTGGTCGGCGTACCACGGCGCTGGATGGTGCACGCGTCGAAGAACCCGACACTGGCGGCGGCGCGACCGGCGGCCAAGACTGTCTCGCGGGTCATCTACTCCTCCGCCCGCATCAGTTGGTGCTCGATCCGAAGTTGGGCGGCGCGGACGATGCCGACGATGCGGTACCAAGGCATGTCGCCGCCGGCCAGGATCCACCCGACCGCCGAGAATCCGTCCCCGTCTGCGTCGAAGCCTTGGGCTGCCGTCAGGACCACATAATCGGTGATGACCATGGGCTCGCCGTCGGGTCCTCGGCCCCAGCCCTCGAAGTCATTGACCTCGCGAATTGCCGCCTCAAGGTTCTCGTAAGCGACCTTCTTGGCGGTGTCGTCGGCCACTGCGACCTCCCTGGCAGTCCGCTACGGTCGGGCGGTTGATGTGGTGACCGGCCGCAGGATCACGTCAGCGTTGAGTTGGGGTGTAACCCCGGAATCGGGGCGCAGGGTGACAGGAGTAGCGCCGATCCCGCCAGATGCCGTCGCAGTGAAACTGAACGCGACCGATGCGATACCGAAGCGCTCCGGGAAACCAACGGCAGTCGCAGCGAACGTAAAGTCGGTGAGGGCGGCCCCCATGACCGGACCGGCAGCGGCACCGGACGCGCTGGCGGTGAAGACCAGCGCGGCGAGCACCTGGCCGCCCGTTCCGCGTACGCCGGCCGCTGTCGCGGCGAACGTTTCCGCCGCAACCGCTTGGCCCTGCACCCCGGGTACACCGTTAGCGGTGGCGCCCAGCGTGTAGGCGCCGAGGCCTTGGCCGTTGTGGCCCGGTACCCCCAGGGCGGCGCCGGTGTAGGTATAGGCACCGAGAGCGGCCCCGTTGTGGCCGACGGTGCCGACCACGGTGGAGCCGAAGGTGTAGGCACCGAGGGCGGTGCCGTTGACTGGGGGTGCTCCGGCTACCCCGGATGCGGTGCCGTCGAAGACGATAGTTGCGGCCGCGGCGCCGACGACGCCGGGGACACCAAGGGCGGGGGATCCGAAGGTGTAGGAGCCGGCCGCTTGCCCGACCACACCGGGGACGCCGGCTGCGGTGGAGCCAAACCCGATGGCGGCTGCGGCCTGACCGACGACGCCGGGTGTGCCTAGTGCGGTGCCGGTGAAGGTGAAGGCGGCGAGGGCGGTGCCGGTGACCGCACCACCGCCCGCGACGGCTGCTAGCGGTAGCGGCGCATATCTGACGTTGCTGCTGCCGCGCGCCACGTCACGCCGGTTCTTCCCAGATGATCCACGGCAGGGAGTTGACTGTCACAGCGAACGTTGTTCGGATTCGCAGGAACCGGGAGGCTTTGACCCGGACGTGCCGGCCTGGTGTGAACCAGATGCTGTAGCCGGTCTGCGGGTGCACCAGTTGTGAGTCGAGGTCCCGAGTGGTGGCGCCGATGGTGCCCTCACCGGATGCGTTGTAGCCGGTCGCCGACGCGCCGCCGACGCACAACGAGGCAACCTGGTCGTCGGATTCCCACTCGATTGGGGTGACTGTGGTTACCGACGCTGCGACGTCGGTGTCCATCAGGGTGCAGATTCCGGCCGCCTCAGTGGCCACGATGCCGGCAAAGGAAACACCCCAGGCGAACACTCGGATGTCGGTGGTTGATGGTGTGGCCACCTGGAGCACCGTCTTGACGGCTGTACCGGTAGCGACCACGACGGGAATGTTCGACGCCCGCGGTATCGCCAAATAGAGAGATCCCATGTGTCATCTTCCGTAGGACGTTCCGCCGGGTGATATCGAGCTGACTCTGTATTTGCGGCTCTGGTTAGGTCGCCCGGCCGCCGCCGGGGGGGCCGGCTCGAGCGCTAGGGTCATCATCGCTTTGAACGCCACCCCGGTCAGTGTGGCGGTTGACTGTCCGGTGGCCCCTGCGGACGCTTTGATCGCGCTGATGAGGGCGATCGCACCGTCGGCGCCGAGGGCGGTTACCGCGTCGATCCGTTCTGTGATCGACGTGTAGGCGCCGTTGGTGAGCGCGCCGGTGGCGAAGTCGTCAGACCAGCCCCCGATTTCCAGGATGAGGCAGTCGGCGATGGTGGTGGTTGCCCCGGGCCACAGGGCGCTGTTGTCGGCGGTGGCGTCTACGGCCACCCCGACAACGTTCCACGGGTTGCCGGTGGTTTTGCAGCCGCGGATGGCGATGTAGGCACCCAGGTTGTGGTCGCCGGAGTCGCCCCAGGCGTGGGCGGTCAACCCAGCCGTCCAGCGCCGCCAGATGACGGTTAGCCGGGTGTTGGTGTCCTGCACGACTGGGCTTACCGAGTCGATGTGGGCGAACCCGTTTGACGCGGCGGTGGGGAAGTCGGCCACGGACTCGCCGATGCCGATGATGACGTCGCCGTCGGCGAAGCTGACCACCGGCAGGGCGGGGGTTATCGACGAGGCCGACGCGGAGGCGACACCAACCGGCGTCAGGACGGTTGGCGCCGCCATGGGCTACACCTCTGCCGGCGGGTACAGCGCGATGTAGTTGGCAGTCGGGGCGTCTGGGGCGTCGATTGTTTCGGTGTGTGAGGTGCCGCCGGTGACCGGGACGGTGGTTGGGGCACCCGACTCCTCGTAGTACAGGGTGGTGTCGGCGCCGGCTGGGGCGTCGACTGACACCGCGACGATGCCGCCGCTGACCGCGTCGGTGGCTTGGGATGCCAGGGACCCGAACAGCGGCTGGGTGACGGCGGGTTGGATCGCCAACTCCATGAACGCGCTGAGCACGCCTACGTCTGGGGTGGCGTCGCCCGAGAACCCGATTCGGACTTCCATTGCGTCTAGCCGGGCCTGGGTGAGTAGGTAGTGCGCCGCGGATGATCCGAGGGTGGGGCGCATCATGCGGACGAGCCAGTACGCCACGGTGGTGGACGCGTCAACCCCGTGGTCAACTCCGCCGGATGCCCAGTTGTATTCGGTGGTGCCGTCGAACACCCGGATGCCCGGGCCGAATGCGGTTGTGCCCGACGCCGCCCACATCAGGAAGTACCAGCGGACCGCCCGCAGCCCATCGTCTGGGGCGCCCGCGCGGGTGTCCATCGGGAACTTCATGTATTCGGTGGTGGCGACGGCGGTCTGGACAACTCCGTCAGACGACGCCCCGATGGTGGGGGGAACGTCGTCGATGGCGTTGCGGGCGTTGGTGGCGTTCCACGCGCCGATGGTGCCGTTGGCGGTCATGACGCCGAAGTTGCCGGTGGTGCCCACCACGGTCGCGGTGCCGGCCGGGTCGACCTTGAGCAGGTGGATCTGGATGTCGCCGATGGGGTAGTTGTTGGCGACCTTGGACAGCATCACGTCGTCGTAGCGGACGGTGGCCGTCTTTGACGTGGTCCAGCCGAGCCGGAACGTGGAAATGGTCGCAACCGACGTGCCGGCGCCCACGGCCTGGGTTTGGACGACTGGGGCGGTTGGGGCGCCCACGGTGGCGTCGTAGGTGACCTGCCAGTCGCAGGTGTGGTTGGCGACGGTGGCGAGATACCGGAAGTCGATGCCGATCCATTTGTTCGCGACCACAACCGCGTCGGACGCGATTTCGCTGCCGGTACCGATTTTGACGCCGATTTTTTGGGTGGCCGACCGGTACCAGATGGTCATGCCGTTGGCCAACGACCCGGCTTCAACCGAGGCGAGCTCAACGTCTGCGCCGGGTAGTGAGGTTGGGAAGTAGACGTGGATCCGGCCGACCAACGGCCCCTGCCACGACGACGGGCCGCCACTTGCTGGTGTGAATGGGCCGTACAGCGACAGGACACCAGGGTTGGTCCAGGTCAGGCATTCGGCTGCTGCGGCCGCTGCCAGCTCAAGGGCGTAGGTGCCGGTTCGGGGTGTGGAGGTGGTGACCGCCGGTGTGCCTACGGTGCCGTCGAACACCGGCCCGGTGTTGCCGACAGCGATAGAGGTGGTGGTGAGGGTGGTGGTGGTGCCGAACTCGAACCCGGTCAGCACGTCGGCGGTGACCGCGAATTGGGCGTCCTGAGCGGTGAACATGACCACGGTGGCACGGGTGTGACACGACGCGTCCAGCGTCGCGGTGCATTCATGGGTACCGGGCGCCTGCGACGTTTTCGCCGACACCGACATGCCTACGCCGTTGGCCCCGTCGGTGCGGCCCTCCTGCAACAGTTCCGTCCAGCCGTTTGTGTGCGCCGACCAGGTCGGGACGGTGGACGTTTGGGCCCGGGCGGGGTGCACCGCGAACCCGAGCAGGTCATACGACGACGCGGCCGTGGTTGTGCCGGTCGACCGGCTGGTGGTCGGCACAGCGTCGTCGAACGGGTTGGTGCTGGACGCTAAATGCACCGGCGCGGCCTGGTCCAGGCCGACGAGCTCGAACACGGACCAGCAGCATTGGTCGCCGGCACCGGTGACGAAGTCCAACGTCCACGACGTTTCCCCGCCGGTCGTGTTCTTCCAGAACACGTACGGGGTGGTGCGTTGGAACGGTGACGCGATCTCATCCGACGCCCACGCAAAACCGGTGGGCGGGCCTAGGCCGGTGGCCGCCGAACCGTCGGATGCGCTCATGGCGCAGATCACCACGGTCGACCCGGCTGTGGTCGCCGCGAGCAGCGTGACCGTGCCGCTGGTGCCGTCGAAGTCGCCTGAGTTTTGCTGCAGGATGCTGTCCAACGTGAGCGGCATTTTTAGATAACTCCAACCAGGTCCGGGGGCGTTGCGGGGGTTTTACGCGGCGACGCTCAATGTCAGGTCCAGGTCGCCGATGGGGATGGTGAAGGTGTCCCCGACGATAACCGCGTTAGCGGTCATCGTCCCCGAGCAGAGGAACGTGCCGGCGGAGCTTGCCGTGAAGGCCGCCCAGTGGGTGTAGTCCTCGGACGTGTCCACTTCACCGGTGGTCCAGGTCACTGCGGTGTCGTTGGCGATCGTCCCACCGGATGCGGCTCCGAAGGACACCTGTTTGCGGGTGGCGTTACCGGCTATGGCGGTCGTACCGGCCGCGCCGGGATCGGCGGTGTGCAACTCGATCCAGAACGCCGTGGGCGCGGTGTAGTTGGTCGCGTTGCCGATCGCGTCGAGGATCTTCGCAGCCTCGCCGGAGGCCAAGCCGAGAGCCATCGGTTCTCCTTCAGTCGGTCAGCGGGTCGAGGGCGGGAGACACAACCCAGTGCCAGTCGGGCGCCGGGAAGCTAAACCTCGGCGAACCGGCCCCGCCGTACGCGGACGCGGCGGCCTTGAGAATGTCCGCCCGCCGCGCAGCGTCATCGCCCCTCGCATAATCGTCGATGGATTCCGATGCGACGCCGGTCGGGTTGCGGAACGCGATCCCGGCCAGCTCGATCGCCCACGCCCAGATGTCGTCCGGGACCGGGTCCGGCGGCCACGGCGTCAGTTGGGTGGCGTTCTTGAGCCACCCTGACGCGTAGCGCCGGACCCGGGTCGCGGTTTCTGTATCGACGCTCGGGACCTGCAGCCACGACGGCAGATCGACTAAATCAAAAAGATCCGCCATGTCAGGCCACTTGTCCTAGGCCTTGGCTGCCTTGGCCGCGGCCTTGTCGGCTGCCGCCTGCTCCGCTTCGGCCTTCTTCGCCGCAGCCTCGGCCGCTTCCATCTGCTGCTTGGCAGCTTCGGCCGCGGCCTTCTCCTCTTCGGTCTCGGCCTTGTCGACCGCCTTGGCTTCGCCGGAGTCAAGCCATTCGGCGTACTCCCGCCGGACGAGGCTGGCCACGTTCTCCGGGTCGGCCTCGACCGGCAGAACAGCGTCCCGGTAGAAGCCGGCCACAGTCCACTTGCCGGTAGCCGGGTCGAGTAGTTTCACAGTTGCGTATGCCACGGTCACCCGGGCTCGGCGCGTGCTCATGTGTGCATAACCACCTTTACGACGTTGCCGGCAGCGGTGGTTAGCGCGGTGCCGACGATCTTCTCGAACGTGTTGGCGCCGATGGTCGTAACCACCCCGGCCGCACCGGCGACCACCTTTGCGCCAGCGGTGATGGCACCGCTGGACGTGATGCTCAATACCGGGCCGAACATGAGCGCCCTGACCGGCGCGGCACTGGCTGCACCGGCGAGCGCGTAGCCGACCACCGCAACGGATGCGGCGCCGGCTGGACCGAGAGTGCCATCACCACTGACCTCGAGCAGTTGGCCGTCGGTGATGGTGGCCGAAGCGGTCGAGCCGCCGTAGATGTGCTCGAAGCCTTCGTGCTGATGGTTGGCGTTACGAAGAATCGACGCCGAGATGACGGGCATGTCAGCTCACCACACCGGTGATCTCGTAGCCCGCGCCGACTTCCTGCACGTACGGGACCGTCAGGCGACGGGCCTGCAGATCCCAGGCGTCCTGGCCCTCCTTACGGATCGGCTTGACCTCAACGCCCGCGAAGCCACCCATCTGGGCGTATCCGGGTGCGCTGCCCGTCTCGTCGGCCATGCCGCCGAGTTGGGTGGAGTCCAGGATCCACGCCCTAGTGGCGACCGGCAGGTTAGGCGTCTTGACGACCGTCAAGTTCGCCACCGTCTCAATCATGCCGGTGTAGATCGGGTTGTCTGACGTCTCCCGCTTGCGCAACTGGGCGATGGCGTCGTTGAGCATCAGGTACGTGTACCCCTTCGGCGACACGACCAGCGTGTCCGCCTTGAAGCCCTGGTTGAGATCCTCCATGAACTGAATCCCGAGAAGGATGTCATCCAACGGTTTGCGGTTGGCGGGGGTCGCGTTATCCCACGACCCGGCCGTGGCCACCTCTGCGGTGATCGCCGTGCCGATGGCGGCCATGGCGACCGTGTCCACCTGCTTGATGACCGTGGTGGCAACCTTGGTCAGTGCCCGGTCGACGGCCGACATCGGGTAGGACTTGCGGGTGATCTCCTCATCGGTCAAAAGAGCTTTTTGGCCCCATTTCTGAATTGCCGCGATACCGGCGGTGCCGGTACCCAGGTTGGCGTACGGGTATTCAGACCCGGCCGACACGGCCTCGACGGTCCGGTCGGAGATGAACGGCTCGGTCATGTCATACAAAACCGCGCCGCCCGAGGCCCGCGAACGGTCCTTGAGCAGCTGGTCGGCCACGAAGCGCAGATCCGTCCAGTCCCTGAGTCGCCGCTGGATACGGGTCGGGTCCGAGAGGAACCGACTGATGGTGAGCAGGTCGCCCGAAAGGGTCGGGGCGGCTGCCGGGAATGCGTAAGGCATCTACCTATCTCCTTTCGGGGTTTACCGGCGGCCCTGGACGCGCAGCTTGAGCGGGGAGCCCGCAGCTGTCGTCACGGCCGTGCCGATGAGGCTGCCAAGGGCCGCCGCCGTACCGACGGTGGCAGTTTTTACCTGGCCGGATGCGTCAGTGACAACACCGGCAAGAACGGTGATGGCACCTGACGCGACGAGTTCGTGGATGCAGCCATCCAGCGGCCACACGGTGAGCTTCGCGCCGGACGCGGCGTCGTGGGCGGCCACGCCGGCCACGACAAGAGAGTCAGCGCCGGAGACGGTCACCGTGCTCGCAGCGGACCAGACGACGACGTTGCCCCCGGCGACAACGCCGCCAGTGGTGACCGTGAACGGCTCAGCGCCGCCGGTGTAGACGGGCGTGTAATCAGCCACGGTTGGCCGCCCGTCGGGTCGGGTCGCTTAGGCGGGCAATCTCCCGGTCGAGTTCGTCCTCTTCCACTTCGCCGTCGCCGGCGTAACCCGACGCCGCGACCGGGATCATGTTGCGCTGCATGCTGGAGATCGCTTCGCGGGCGCCCTCCGGGTCCAACTTCCAGTTGTGCGTCCAGTAGTCCTTACGGGCTGGGGCGAACTTGCCGTCCTTAATGGCCTGGATGATGATCTGATCCGCCTCGTCGTCACGCCGACGCTGCGCATCGGCCTCAAGACGCTTGATGCGCTCCTGGTTCTCTTCCCAGGCCGACGCCTCAACCCTGATCATGCTGTCGGCGAACTTCTCGGGCCTGCGCGCAGACGCCGCTACGGGCACGGCTTCGGGTGCCGTCTCGGGCGTCTCGGCCTTCGGGACGAAGCCGGCCTTCGCAAGAGCGGCCATCACCTCGTCATCTGTGAGGTCGTCGAGACCGACAGCCTCTCGGAACTTTGCCGGATCCATGCCGGTCTCCGTTTCTGTGGGTGGGACAACCGCCTCGTCGGCGGGGTCTGGGGTGGGCGTAGGCCCGGGGATGAACGCCTCGACCGGATCGGGCTCGATGGTCAGAACGGGTTCGATCACTCCGCCCTGCGCCCGAGCGGGAACCTGCGGCGGAGTGGCCGGGTCGTCCTCGGGCGCAGAGGCAAACAGCGGGGTCGCCGACGACGCGGCCAAAGCGTTCTGCAGATCGGCCAGGGACTTGATGTTGCGTACGGCGGGCGGCACCGCACCCAGGAACGCCAGCGCCGACAAGGTCAGCGAGTATTCGCGGCCGTCGTGCTCGACGTTCTGCCAGCCCTGCACGCTGCGGTTCGGCCAGCGCGACGGAGCCGACGCAGCCAGCCAGCCGGGCATGCCGACGATGTCTCCGAGCAGGACCGGGCCGCGGTCGTCCTCGAGGTAGCGGATGTTCGTCACCGACCCGAACGTCGGCTCGCCGTCGTTGAAGCGACTGTCCTTGTGGCCGAGTCTGATCGGCACCGCCTGGCCGCCGGACGCGGTGTAGAAGTCGGCCGCGTCGCGCAGCATCTCGGCGGTGAAGTTGCCGTCGCCAACCGTCACCGACCACGCACCGGGGCGGGCGAGCTCCACGCCGAGCATCTGGGCTGGGGCTGTCAGGGCGCGCGTCATCAGCCCACCTACCTCTCGGGTACGTGGGCTGGCGCCCTAGATTGACGAAGTTAGAAGAGTCGGCCGGGAAGTGGTGGCTTACCCGTAACGGCCAGCGCGACGTGGTAAGACCAGTCCTCCTGGCGGGTCCGCGCATTCTTCGAGAAGTTGCAGAACAGATGAGCCAGCGCCACGTTCGTCCAGACGTGCCCGGGGCAACCGGGCTCGTTGAACGGAATGATGTGGTCGAGGCTCGCCATCATGGGAGCGCGACCGGCGAGGGTCTTGTCGACGGGAAGCCTGCACAGATGACAAACCCAGCCGTCGCGCTCGAAGACCGCCCAGCGGGAGAATTGTTCAGCGGGTAGCGACTCCATGCGGGCTCGTCGGACGACTTGATTCGCCATCGCGGTGCAACTGTTGGTGCAATGGCGCTTGTTGTAGCGCGCCTCATTCGGGATCGGCTTGCCGCAGTACTCGCAGGCCCGGTTGGCGAAGTACTCGGCGCTGCCCGGAAACATGCGCTCACGCCGTTCGCACCGCTCACCGCAGTACCGACGTCCAGCCTTAACATCCACCAGCGCGGCCCCACAATGAGCGCAGGCCACGTGTCGAATATAGGGGGCGACGACGCCCCTCCGGCGACGCTTGGTCGCCGCCGACGCGCACAGCGGCGAGCAGTGCAACTGGTGGCGGTTACGGTCAGGCGGAAGCGGCACGCTGCAGACTTGGCAGTCCGCGGCGCCATACGGGACGCCCGGGTGCTTCCGGTTCCACATGTAGCACCGGTTGCAACAAGTGACCTGCTTCTGTGGGTACCGCGGCGTGAATTGCCCATGGCAAACCACGCACACCTTAGGCTGGTGCACGTTCGACTCCTACTAGTCGGACCATGCCCCGGGGCGGTTGCATCCGTCGCCGGGGTCCTTACTTCTTCTAGCCAGGACCGAGCGGGTTCGACCCCTTACGCTCGCCGGACCAGATGCCGAAGACCTCCCAAAACCACTTACTGGCGAAGATCTTCGCTTTATGCACTCCGACATGCTCTGTCAGCAGCGCTACGAGCGTGGTCCAGGGCGTTGGCGAGCCTCGCCAACGCATCAACCCAGGACCCTTTGTCCAGTAGTGGTGCAGTTCGTCGTTTCCGGGTGTGACGTCGTGCCCGGCGGCGGCGCGAACGCGGCTAGCCTTCTTCACCATCGCCGCAGTCGGTGCCAGTTCGTCGATCTGCTCCGGTGTGAAGCCCAACGACCGCAGCCGTGCCCGCTTCTGGCGGATGGTGAGACCGGAAAGGTCCGGTACAACCCCGTGATACGCAGCGGTGCCGTAAGACGGAGTAGTGTCCACGACCCACTTCGCGACGTCCATATGCTCGGCGAGGCTGTTCCCGGTCATCTTGCCCGGCGCCACCTTCTTGGCGGCGGCGGGTGTGCCGGTGGCCTTGCGGGGGGCGGCGGGCCGTGGTCGGGGTGAGGGGTCCTCGGCCGGTGGCGGAAGCTCGTGCGTTGCGGCTTTCGGGCTAGGCTCACGGACGATCAAGGCCGACCGGTTAAACACGAGGACTTCGTCCTCAAGGCTTCCTTCGATGCGCATTGCGTCGAAGCCGCGAGATGCCACATACCGACCCAGATCGGAGAACACGCGGTGTTCATCACTGTCGGGATCGAGGCCGGCGAGGAAGGTCTTGTGCTCCTCTTTCAATTCGCGCCAGTCCGCGACTCGCGCATCGGGGGGGAGCGCCATCCGAATCGGATTCGGCCCGTATCGGCGGGCGGTGTGCAACTGCCGGGACGTGTAGATACCACTGCCCCACACCCCAGTAGGCAGGTAGGTGTCACCAGCCCGCAGCCGGTCGGCGAAATCGTCTTCGTTTCCTCCCGCGCTGCCCAGCGCGAACACGCCTCGATAGAGCGGCAGGTGGCCATCGGCCACCAAGCGGTCAAACTCGGCAACGCTGACTACGCGCGGCGGCCGGTCGAAGCCCTGCCGCTCGGCGATTGCGAACGCGACCTCATCGCCATGAGGGCCTGCGATCTGGCCATATGAGCCCTCGCTCGTGCGGCGACTGGTTGCTGTCGCTAGCGCCGAACTGGCCACCTCGGCGGTAGCACCATCGCCGATGAGATCGGAACCGTTGACTCTAGCCGCTACGCCGGGTGTGCCGGTGGCCTTGCGGGGGGTGGCCTTCTTGGCCGGTGCCCGCTTCGCCGGCGGCTTCCCGCCCCGCTCCTTGCGTGCCCACTGCGCGGCCTCGTCCGGACTGGCCTCCTCGACGACGGCCTTGCTGAGCCGCACCTTCTCGCCGTCACGGTCGTACTCGTAGCCGGGCCGCACCACGTGCACAACCGCAGACGCCTTCGTGCCGGCGATCATCTGATGCCGCGTCCGGTCGAAAGACTCCACCCCGCCGGCCGAGCCAGTCGGGGTCAAGCCGTGGTCCTTCGCAATGTCGGCGCGAACCTTGTCGACCTTGCGGCGATCACCGGTCGCCACCGCGGCGAGTAGCCGGTCCACCACATCGTCGGGTGCCCCGCCCTGACGCGCAGCCTTCAGCCGGCGCTCCACCACGACCCGATCGGCTTCGCTGTCGAGAAGCTCATCCACCTCGGCGAGGGTGTCGGCGACAGTGCGGGCCTTGTCGATCTGAGACTGGCGGTCGGTGGCGTCCTTCTGAAGGCCGCGGTTCTTCTCGGTCCTTGCCCACTGCGCCAGCCGTGGCTCGCCGTTGGCCTCAGCCCATTTCTCCATCTCGGCAAGCGAGTCGAAGCGCTGCACCAGCGCGCCGCGTTTGCCGTTCTCGTCCTCGCGGAACAAGGCCGGGTGGCCGTCCTTGTCGCGGTAGACGGCCACATCCAGGTCGCGGAGGGACTTCGGCAGCGGGCGGGGCGAGGCATCACCGAACGAGATTGCGTGCTTGTCCTGGCCGCCAACGTGAATCGCGGCGTCCCGATCCGCCTGGGTGAGTGCCTTCTGGTTTGACTGCGGCACGACAACCGGATCGCCCGGCCCGTCATAGTCGCCGCGATTCATCCGCGTCAACGCCGCATCAACGTCGCTGCGTGGAAGATCACCCAGCTTGCGGCGAAGATCCGACAGCATCACGTGGTCGGTGCCGACCTCGCGGTACGCCGCCCGGATCCGGTTCTCGACCTCGATCTCGCGGATCTTCGCCGCATCCGGCTTACCCTGCAGGGTGAACTTCGCCGACGGCTTGCCCTGCTCCCGCTTGCCCTTCGTCGCGTCGCGGACGTAGTCGAGAAGCTGCTTCTCGATCTCGTCAGCGGGAGCGCCGCGGCGAACCGTCAGACCGAGATTCTTCGTCGCCACCGTACGCAGGTTGTCGCGGGTGAAACCCTGGCCCTTCAGCGGCTGATCGCCGCCCTCACCCCGCGACCACTGCTGCAACGCGTTCATCACCCGGCCGAAGACGGTGCGGAACTCGCCGGTCTTCGGGTTACGGGGGTGCTTGATGTTGAAGTCGGGTCCGGCCTTGGCCTGCACAACGCCGGTGAACTCGGCGATAACGGCGGCGAGTGCCTCCGTTACCTCGTCGAATTGCCCCGATTCGTCGTCGTCATAGACGTCAATGTCACCAGCGCTGCCAGCGCTCAGTGCTTTTGGGCCAGCATCACCGGACGCGTAGACCGCCGACCCCTCGCCATACTCGGCCGACTCGTTCGGCTCGGTTGGGGTACCGAAGCCCCCGCCATCCGCCGGCTCGCGGACCGTGTCTTTGTCCTTCGGCGGCAGACCGTACTGCTGGCGCGTGGACTGCTCCAACACCTCGTCGGCCTGAATCACGCCCGCGTCGATCAGCAGCTTGATCGCCTGCGCCGTAGCCGCCTGACGTGAGCCGATCTCGTCGAAGCAGATCCGTGGGGCCGGCTCCTCCGGACCCCAGTTGGCGTCCACAAGGTCTTCGACGATGTGCATGCTGGCCGTGCCGGCGATTTGCTGCGCAAGGGTCTGTAGCGACAGCGTGAAGAAATCGGCAAACGTCGTACCCAGCGCGTAGGAACCATGCGACTGGGTGTCCAGGTTCAGAAAGTGAGCCAACACAGCACGGGCGATCTGCTCGTCGTGATACTTCACCGCAGGCAACGCGTCAGGCAGCTGACCCTCGACGCCCATCAGGCGCAACTTGGCAGTGTTCGGGATCGCCGCGCCCGCCGCCTCACCGGCCCGCAGCGAGGTCGTAAGGGCCAGGCCTTTCGCCAGATCCTGCTCTTCTTCGGCGGCCTCATAGACCGGGATGCCCATGCCGTTGCGTTCGATCGTCTGGGCCTGGACGCGGAGCAGCCGGTCCTTGATCAACCAATTTTTGTACGCCTGACGCAGGACGCTGCGCCCGAGCCAGTTGCCGCCCTCTTTCTTGTAGACGTAGGCGACCAGATGGCGGACTGGGATCGGCTTCTGCGGACCACGCTGATCCATCGTGCCCAGTTGGGTGATCGAGATCAGCCCGCCGTCACGCGCCACGTCGATCTGCTCGATCGTGCGCGGCATCCGCGGGCTCAGCTTGCCAAGGTGCGCCTCCGTGCCCGCCTTGTTGACCCGGTACACCTGCTCGAAGTACATGTGGCCGAAGGGAAGCATCAGCAACGCCAGCTCGAGATGCTCCAACCAGCTGAAGCGGTCCTTCGTCCTCGGCGGCGGCTTCGGATTCTGACCCACGATCGGCAGTCCAAGATCGTCGGCAACGAACTTGACAACCTCATCCCGCGCACCAGCCGGGTCAAGCCGCCACGGAGTGCGAAGCACCGGACGGGTAACCGCCTCCAACACCGACCCGACCTGGGCGTCTTGAGTTCTCATGGCGTTGTAGACCTTGACCGACATCGGCCACTGCAGTTCCAGCGTGTCCTCGTCCGGGTCGTGCTGCCACCACGCGTTGGTGGTGCCGTAGGACGGGGTGACGTAGCCGATCTCTCGGGTGGACGGGGCGGTCATCGGCGTACCCTCCCCGGTATGAGTGAAAGCAACGGGCTGCTGCCCGTTTGGAAATGGGGCCACACACGCGAGGTGGCGTACGAGGACTTCCTCGTTCTCAACCCGATCGCCGTGGCACTAATCGCGCCACTCGCAGACCTCGGCGACGAGCACGCCGAGTTGCGTGAGTGGGCTCGGACTAAACTCGCGACTTCGCCGCGCACGTACGTCAAAATCCAGCCGTCATAAGGTCGGAGGTGTTTACGTATCGGTCCTTGGCGTCGAGGTGCGCCACCATCGGCGGCGGGGCGGGGTGGCGCTGCTCCGGCATCGTCATCGCGGCCTCGAGAGCGAGCACCGCACCGATACCAGCGTCGATCTTGTCCCTATTCGGACCCTTGGTAAACACATACTTGGTCCGGCCGTCGTCCTCTTCGTCCCGGACCCGGACCTTGCGTTTGTGCATGGCCAACACCTGGGCCGTGAGAACCGGCGAGTTGTCGTGGGTGTAGGCGCCCTCGGCCAAAGCGGTGGAAAACCGGTCGCAGGCCCGCCACATGCGAGTCGGCTGGTTCGTGTCGAACAGAACCACCTGGTCCTCGCCAAACTCCTCGATCCAGAACTCGATCTCCGTCTGCCACTTCGCCGGATCGCACAGCATCAGCCCGACGTTGTAGTGGGCGAACGCCTCCGTGACCCGCGCCCGGACATCCGCCCGAGGCACCCGCCACGCCTTGTCGGCGTGCACATGGCGCCGGCCGGTGTCTGGGCGCTGCCACACCTCGACCACGAACGTGTGCGGCTTCCCGTCGACGATCGTGCAGCCAATCAGCGCCGTGCAGTCATCCGAAATCGACCCGTCGAAGCCGAGCCCGATGTATGCGCCGGCCGGCACCACGATGTCGGTCCGCTTCAGCGTCTCCCACCGGTTCGTCTCGACCGCTTTACGCCGGTCGTCGCGGTTGTGGTTGAAAAAGAACCGTTCGGCGTCTTCCCACGGCGTTTCCGGGTCCCGGATGTCCTGCACGAGGCGGTGCACGTCGATCCACCACGCGTCGCCGTAGGCCACCTTGAGCGCGGCCTTCAGCGTCTCGTCGGAGTCCTCGGGCTTGACCTCCGGCGCCTCGACGGCGTCGTAGTAGATGCCCTGTTGGCCCTCCATGACGGCCTTGTGGGTGCCCTCGGCGACCGAATTCTCGCCCGGGGCGAACGAATTCGTCGTCTCGTAGCTCCGACCGCCCATTTTCGCGACGTTGCGGCGCAGCGTCCGTGCCAGCCGCACCCCGCCGTTAGTCGGCAGCCAGAGATGTGTCTCGTCCAGCGTCGCGTCGGTGACCGGTTGGCCCTCACGGGACCCGGCCGACGCCGTGACCGGCTCCAACTTGCCCGGCCGGTCACGCAGGTAACACCTGGTCAGGCCAACATCTATGCGCAGGTCGTCTGCGGCGGCGCCATCATTGGCGGTGAGCAGCTCATACAGCACCGAATAGGTGTTATCGGTTTGGTCCTCGGAAACAGCCGCGATCTGCACCCACGGGTTCGGGTCGCCTTTGCGACCCCACGGGCGGCCCACCGGCTTGCCCGATGCGTCGAACCCGTCCGGTCGGACGTCGCCGGCCAAGGCCGCGATCGCCTTCGCCGCCTCGACTGGGGACTTGCCCCAGCCCTTCGCCCGGCGCGAGCAGCCACGGCGGTAAACGAACCGCAGCGTCACCGGATCGAATGTGTACCACTCGATCAGGATCCGGGCTTGCTCGTCGGTGAAAATCAGCGGCTGTGAATGGTCCCGCGGCGACGGCAGGGCATCGGCCCACCAGTCCAGCAGGCCCCCGCCTCGAGGATTCCAGGCCAGCGAGGGAAGCTCACCCTCGACGTCAGGCCCGCACCACGGCACGGGTTACGCCTCCTTGACGGCCCGCAGGTGCCCGTACCGGCTCGCCGGCTTCGCCGCCTCCGGCTCGACCTGCACCGTGACCTGCATCCGCAGCCGCAGCCGATCCTCCGGCGTAGCGCCGAACTTCGCCGCCCGCAGCCGCAACTCGCTTGCGAACTCCCACCGGCCCTTCGACCACATCGTGTGATGCATGAGGGCAGTGTCGATCAAAAAGTCCCAGTCCGTCGCCGTAAACGTCACCGCCTGGGCGGAACAGCGCCACGTCTGCCACCAGGCCAAGGTCCGCGAGTGCCACGGCTCACTCAGCGCATCGTCCGGCAGAGCCGGACCCCGGAGCTCGTCGTCAGCGGCGATGGCGGTCGTTTCCGGCACATTCCTGCCAGGCCGGACACGCTGTGAGCGCTCCTTGCTCGGAGCGGGGCCTCGACCCGCCATTTTCAAGCCACCTCCTGCGCCCAGAGCGTCACGGGCCCGGAGTAGTCGCTCCCGTTATTCGGCCTCGCCTTGTTGCACGCGCCGCAGATGATCCGGACATTCCCGATCGTGTGTGTCCCGCCAACCCCTCGCGGGATGATGTGATCGAGTTCCTTGCTGTGCGGCAGGTACGGCACGTCGGTCATCTTGACCGAGCACAGCGGACAGCGTTTGGCCTTGGCCCGTAGCGCGATCTCGTACTCGGGCGTGATGTCCGTGATTCGTGACCAATCCCGGCGGCGATGAGTCTTGATCCGCAGCCGAGCCCGCTCGCGCGCGGGATCCTTGGGGACGTCCCCGATGTAGTGGCCGTTAGCTCGGTTGTAGTGGGTGCTGCAGAGCCCGCGTTTTCGAGCGGTCCGGGCGCAGTCCGGCTCTGCGCAGACGCGGATCTTGGCAGCATCAACGCACACCCGGCACCGCTTGCTTCCCCGGGTGCAGATGGAACCACAGTCCGCACACAAAGACGGCGGCAAAGCTGCCCGCCGGCACTCGAAGCATTTGTGCTGACCGGGTGGCAAGCAGCCATGCGAGACCGGCAGCATCCGGCCGCAGGTTCCGCCGCACAGCACTCTAGGTCGGTGGTGCTGGTAATAGTGCCGATTGCACATACCGCGGTGGGTCGCCCTGAGACCGCAGTCAGTCTCGGAGCAGATCTTCAGCGCGTTGCTACTGCCCATCGTGGACTCTCCCCGGAAAGACGGAAGACCCCGCCGGGGAGACGGGGCCCTCCTAACCCGCGCAGATCAGGCGCGGGGTGACTGATAGTTACTAGGTAACGCAGAGTGACCGTTCAGCCCCGAAGATCATAAGTGCCCAGACTTACGCTCACAGCGAGGCGGGTTGGCCCGGGGTCAGCGGAGCGCGCTTGCTAGATTTTTTTCGGGGTCTGTTCCTCGCCTTTCTCGTCACTCTGCGTAACGAGAGGACGTAACGCTGTGTCACTTCAGCTAGTCTCGTGCCCCTCTATTACATGCACTGTGCTCAATGCGATCAGCGCGTGATGTGGGGTCGAGGCGTAGCCCTGTGCTGTGCCCTGCGTCCAACTCCTGCCCTGCCTGCATGGGCTGACCGCAGCGAGGACAGAGCTGGCCTAGCGCAGAGGGCAGCATGCGAGCACGGGCGGCTTGATGCTTCGTCCCGTAGCCACGTTGCGCAGTGGATCCGCGGTGGGCATCTCGTGCCCTGTTCCATGCCGTGGCACAAGCCGTGCACCGTGAGTCGGGTCGGTCGGTCAGGTTTGTGCAGTGCTGTCCATCCACGCCGAGGCACGGTCGCTTGGGCATGTCACCGTCCCGCGCGGACTACCGCCTCAGCGGTCAACTCAGCAGCGATCTGGTCAAGGACCCACCGCACGACCCTGAGGGCGTCCGGGTCGTATCCGCTAAGCGTGTAGACACGGTCCAGGCGTTGGAAGCGCTCCAGTAGCTCCGTCGCGCGCGCGTTCACGAGTGGCGCTCGTCGAGGTGCTTGCGTCCGACCGCGAGAAGGTCCGCCACGGTGGACACGACGGCCACCTCCGGAACGTCCCGGTAGGCGGTGTAGCCCGGATACGGCAGCAGGTAGGCCAGCGGTCGGCCGCCGTCCCAACAGTCCAGGCATTCGAGGCCCACGCCGGTGTCCTCGTCGCCTACCAGGCGGATGCGGTCGAAGCCCCGAAGGTCCACGTCAGTCGCCGCTAGAACGTGCCAGGCGCGGCGACAGTAATACCGGCTGCCGTGACGGTGACGTCGGAGTACTCGACGCTCATGGGCGGTGAGCACGACGGCTGGAACACGGCAACCAAAGTCAGCGAGAACAGGGCCGAACCATGCTGCACCGGGAAGTCGCCCTCCGCCGACACGGTCTGTTTGTTGGCCGCCTGCGGCTTGTTCCCGCCCGGGTTGACACACGCGGCGGTGGCGGACAGCACCACGTGGACTTGCGGCTCGTCACCCAGGCCGGCGATCTTGCCGGTGGCGGTGAGGCTGTCCCCGTCGCGGGCGACGCTCAGGTGGTCGTCGACGAAGTGGGCCGAACCGGCGTAGCCCACGCCGGCGGTGCCGATGATGATGGCGGCGACGAAGGTCAGGACGGTGAGTATGCGACGCATGTGATGGTCTCCAGCGATGTCAGGCTACGGCGGGTTGGCGCCGGGACTGGGGTGAGCGGCGGGTGTGCTTCTCGGCGGCGAGCAGGTCGGCGTAGCGGTAGAGTCGCGCGCCTCGTTCGTCGGTTCCGACGATGCGGATGTGTCGGCGGTTGCCCTGCGGGTCGAGCCAACCACGCGCCACCCACATGCTGACCATGGCTGGGGTGACGTCGGAGCCAAGCTTGTCGACGGCTTGGGAGCGGGTCAGCCCAGCTTCGGGGTTGGCGATGTCGGGCACGCTCACCCCCCGGACAGGAAGAAGCCCCGACCGGGGCCGGGGCTAATCGGGGACATGGTCGTCCGTGATGCGAGAGTAACACGATCATGGGCAGCGTCAAGCAGCGCCTCGATAACCCCACTCCCACGGTGCACGCCACGACAGCACAGGTCGTGCAGCCGCGAGCACTACCTCTTTTGCTTTGATCTTGGCGGGCGCACGACGACAAGCCGAGCACCGACGACCTACCGCCCGACCGTCGACGCTGGTATGGCCGTTTCGACATGAAGTAACGACCTTGCTCACGCGGCCTTCGCGTCGCTTCGCCGTCCGGCGGCGGTCACGCTCACGCGTGCACGCCACGCAATAGCGGCCACGGCCGTGCCCTGTGGGCTTAACGTTGTCCCCCGCTAGAGCGTGACCGCGTATGCAGTACTGCGGCAACGGGCGTAGCGCGCTCCAATGATCGACCTCTTCAAGCGTCAGCGTCTTCGCCATCGCCCTCGGTTTACGCCCGTGATTCCGTCGGCTCTGAATCTCCCGGTTGAGGGCTCGGAGCAAAAGGATCGCCTCGCGTACCCGAGGATCATCAACACCCCCGACCAGGCGGCGATCGCGGCACGCCGCCACAGTCACCGCGAGACGGGCCAAGTACTCCTCCCTGGATTCGCCTACCCTCATGCTCACGACGCCGTCTCCAGCATGGCAATCGGCTTCCGGTTGCCGGTCATCTGCTGGTACTCGATCTGTAGCTTCAGCGTCGTAAGGATCTTCCCGGCTGCGTTGGAGATCGCGTTGACGTTCGACGCTGAAGTGCGGTCGCCACGCATGTCGTCGATTGCCTCGGACAGGACTACTCGCAACTCATCGATGCTGTAGGAGTGCTCCCGTGCGTCTTTCTGTGCCGTTGGCTCGGTGGACATTTGGTACTCTCCTTTGTGGGGTTGGGCCCTCGCCTTGCGGGGGCCCTTCTTCTATTCGGCTAGTGCCATTCGCCGCGTGGTCGCGGCGACCATTCGTACCCAGCGGTCGTACTCGTCCGGTCGGTAGATCAATCCGCAGCTATGGCAGTCGACATCACCGCTCCCGTCCGGTCGACGCCACAGGTTGCGTTCGTCGCACTTGCGGCACGGCACGCCGTGGCACAACTCCGGCGCTGGGTCCCGTTCCCGCAGGACGGTGATCAGCCGGCCGTGCAGGCTGCGCATCTCGCCGATGAACTCGTCCATGGCGAGGTGGTGCTTGGCGGCCCATTCCAGCCGGGCCCGCAACCACCGCAGGGTGGCGCCTACGCCCGGGTCTGGTAGGCGCTCTGTGGCGATCTCAGCCCAGTCCCTGGCCCACGTCTCAAGGACGGCGGCAACGGAGGGCTGGCCGGTCTGGTCGTGCCACTCGTCATGCACGGCGCCGAGGCGGGCCGGGGCGAGCAGGTCGTGGATGTCGAGGCTGATCGGCGAGGACGGGTCGGGGGTGCCGGACACGCGTGGCTGACCGGATCCGCTAACAGGTCCGGCCGGATTGCCGTTGGCCACCGGGTCACGCGGTTTGATCAAGAGCCAGCCCGTGGGTTGGCCGTCGTCGTCGAGTTCGGGGGCGAGGTAGGTCCGCCCGTCCCGCACGTCGGGCTCGCCGGCTAGCAGCCGGTCGTAGAGCTCGCCAATGTCGACCAGGGTCGCATCGGCCCGCTGGTAGCAGCGTTCGCACAGCCGCCCGACGGTGGCGACGGCGGGCAGGCAGCCGCGGCACTGCTCGCCGCCGCAACCGTTCGTGTGACGGCGCGGCAGGGCGCATCGGGGTGCGATGCAGAGCAGGGTCATCGCGGCCCCGCACATCGACGACATGGGCACGGCGTCCACCGAGCCGGATGCCTTGACCGTCCACGCCGCCGCATCCGATCGGCCACCGCAGCGACGCCCGCCATCATCACGACAAGATCGCTCATCGCCAACTCCTCTTCAGCAGCCAGACGATGATCGCGGCCGTGATGCACAGGATGAAGACGATGTCTTCGGCCCTGTCCCAGGCGTAGTCGTTCATGGTCGATTCCCCTGCCGAACCATCCAGCGCCGCCACCACGGCACCAGCGCGACCACCTCAAGCGCCCGCCGCTGCGCGTCGTACTTGGCGTCCATCTCCTCGTTGAACTCCTGCTGCAGGGCGGCCATCCGCTCACGCCACGAGTCGGTGTGCGCCAGCCCTCGGTTCTTCTCGCCGCTGTACCTGGCTAGGGCTGCCACTAGGTACTCATCCATCACGCCTCCGCCTTGGCCATGCCGATCGCGCCACAGCCCTCGGCGGCCGACGAGGCGGACACTCTGGGCAGCGGCGTCTTGACGGTGCGGGTGATGCGGCCCCACATCCAACGGCCAGGTTGGTCGTAGGTCGAGACATCGACCCGGTAGGCGTCGGCGGGTTGGCCGCAGCGGTCACAGATCACCCCAGTCATGGCCGCACCACCTTGATCCCAACCTTGGTGTGTGCCGGTAGCATCCCGATCTTCACCGACACCGGCACTTCGGGCAGCGCCCACACCGCGACCCACCGATGAATCCCGTCGTGGTAGCCCCGGTAGGTGCACTCGACGGGGATCTCTGTCCCATCGGCCATGATCGCCCGGACGTTTTCGGGTGGCATCGGCTCGCTCACGTCCCACCCTCCCCACCCACGGTCGCCCCAGCGGCAAGGGCGTCGGGTGGAATCCGAAGCGGGTCGACGAGGTTCAGGTACTCCCACGGCATCCGATCTATCGCGGTGACAATCGCCTGGAACTGGTCGTTCCGCGGGTCCTCATCGAGCACATACGCGCGGGTGGCCTCGACAACTGGACGCCAGGCCTCCACCACCGCCTGCATCCGTGCTGTCTGCTTCCGCTCCTCGGCGAGGCTGGCGAGGGCGGCGTCACGCTCGTTGACTACCGCGACATAGAGCTTGACTCCGGCGGACACCTCGCGGTGAGCGCGGTCCCGTTCGGTCATCACCCGCACGTAGTCCTGGGCCAGCCGGTCCCGTTCGGCGGTGAGCCGTCCGATCTCGGCGAACCACTCGGCGTGGTCGTGGGCGAAGCCTTCGGAATCAACCGCGGCTTGACAGCATCCGTCGCTCATGGTGTGGTCCTCTCGGGTTGGGGGATAGCGACTGGCTCGGTTTCGATGATCAGCCGGTGCTCGAGGTCGGTCGCCCGGTGGGGTCGGTTGTTGAGCTGCCACGTCAGCCACACCTCAGCCTCGTCGCGGTCTTCTGTCCAACTGGCGTAGGACGTGACGCGGCCACCGGGTTCGACGCAGCGGATCCGCCACTCTTCGCGGACGGTGCAGGTGGCCAGGGCGGCGGTGAGGGCCTCGCGTGCGACGCGGGTGACGGTCGCTTGGTCGCGTAGCGCCAGCACAACGTCCGCCGCGGCTTGGATCATGGCTTCGGGGATGTTCATGGTGTGCCGTCCTTGGCCGTCAGCGTCAGGTCGCAGCCCGACAGCCGCGCCGTTGCGCAGTGCGGTCCGCAGCCCGGGTCGCGTGGTGTGCGCCAGCCGGCGGTCATGCCGGCCAGAACGCCGTACCACCGGCCGCTGCGGCGGGCTTGCCGTTTGCACTCGGCCAGGACGCCGCAGTGGTTGTTGCACAGGTGCGCCGCCTGTTGCTGCTCGGCGAAGGTTTCGGCGTCGAACAGGTCCCATTGGCCGTGGCAGGCGGCGCGTGGCAGCCAGTCCAGGCCGCGGTCAGGTTCCAGACCCCAGGCGGTGCGGGTGAGGGTGGTCATGCGGCACGTCCCTTGTGAATCTTGTTGATGCGCGGCAGGACGCATGATGAGCACCCGCCAGAGCCGTCATCGGTGAAGGGGTGGGGTTTGGGGAGCGCGTCGCTTGAGTGCGCGCCCTTACCCCCTTTAGGGGGGGTAAAGGGAGAGCGGATTCCCGCGTCTTGTCCCGCGGGACGTCCGCGTCTTGTCCGCGTCTTGTCCCGCGTGGACACGTTTTGTTTCTCTCGGTACCTCGCTTTCCTCTCAGTTTCGGCCTTTCGACGTGCACGTACCTGCTCGGCGCTCTCGTTGCGCTCCAGGTAGTGCGGCATAGACCAACCACCCTCAGCGGCCTCCCACAGGCCGGCGTCCACCAGCTTCCGGGCCAACTCCGGAGATGCGATGCCCAACGCGACCTCGGCCGGGATGAACCCGTCGCTGCTGTTTCGCGCTGACCATGCACCCAACCGGCAGTAGGCCCCGAAGGCGGCGTTACCGCTGCGAGCCACCGGAGTGCAGTTGTCCCACCCATCGTCGATAGAGAAAGCCACGTCACCCCCCGTCCTACTTGGGATCCGGCACGGCGACTGGGCCGCCTCGGTCGCGCAGCGGTAGGGCGTTCACCTTGGTCCGCGAACGCCAGTAGTTCCAGCTTCGGAAGATGAGGCTTAGGTAGTCGGAACGGGTAACGACCCGACCGTTACGCCGGACTTCGGTGAGACGGTTGAGTAGCGCCAGGATCGCGTCACCGGCCCGCAGGTCAGTCTTGGTGGCTAGCGTCGTCATGAACCGTTCAGTGTCATCGGGGTCGACGCGGGAGAGGATCCAGCAGGCGAGTGCAACCACCGATGCCGGGGCATCGATTCCACGGCGATATCCATGCGACATGTCCACAGCGGTCTTTAGATCGGGGTTCTCGTCAACGAAGGCGAGGATCTCGGAGTGGGTTGGCCGCATCGCGCCCGCTGCGTCAATGGACAGGCCACCGGAGTGCAGGATCGCGAGTCGCGCCGTGGCGGCAAGTGCGGAGTACGAGGTCTCGCCGCGCATCCTGAAAGCGTCGCCCGCTGTCCGCGAGGCACCAGCATCGATTACGTCCTGGATTTGCTCGGCAAGGCCGCGGACGATGAGCATCTTCACCGTCACGCCTGACTGGATGACGGCGTGAAGCCGGTGCTGTCCGTCGAGCAGTCGACCACTCCTAGCGAACTTGATGGCCTCGCCGGACAGGTGCCAGTTGCCCGCTGCCATGTCGCGCGCGTATGCCGCGACAACCCGCTGTCGGATGTTCCTGTTGCGTTCGTTCTTGCCCAACCACGTCTCTGCGGTTGGTGGGCTCACGTCCTGGACGCTGGCTTCAATCTTCTCGTTCATTCGGTACTCTCCTTGTGTTGGCTAGGAACTCGGTCGACTGCTTTGGCCAGCAGGTCGAGCGCTCTCAGCAGGTCGTGACGATTCATTCGCGCGACCTGCTCTGCGTTGTAGGGAAAGCGCTCGTCGGTCGTAAGCCGATCAAGGCGCTCAGCTATTCGGACAAGGTCACCGGTCGCCCGGTCGAACGCCTTCGTTAGATGCATGCGGGTCTTCCTGGGCGGCGCTTTGACCTCTGACGATGGACCCACCTCCTTGCCGTCCCTCCATTTCTCGTAGACGGGCTTCACCGTCCCCGTCCGATCCATCTCGTCGAGAGCGCGCTGAGCACGCTCTCTCTCTGCCTCGTCGGCAGCCTCGTCGGTGGCGACGGCATGAACTTGACGAACGCGGCCGAGGGTGGCTGGTGAGACCCCCAGCGCCGTGGCGACAGCGTTTCGCGAATCGAACTGAGGCAAGTCGTTGTTCCCGGGAACAACGACTTGCCTTCGCCCACCCCGCGCATTTCCCTCGCGCCGAGCCGCCTCCGCTTTGGGCCGCTCCAGTGCCAACAGTTCGTCACTAAGCGAAGCCAACTCAGACGGTCGCATATCCTCCCGGCAGGTGTTCTCATCTCGCTCTGCCCGCAACGCGGCGGAGACCTCTGCCAGATCGACTCGATAGACCGCACGAACTACGTCCTTACCCAGTCGACGCAGGGCGGCAATTCGCCGCCCACCGGCTATGAGGCGATTGTCCGGGCCGAGGACAATCGGTTGGAGCTGGCCAACATCCGCGATCGACTTCGCAAGTTTGCCGATGTCACCCATCTCTCGCCGATGGCGGCCATCCATACGGACTGACTCGATACGGACCAGCACTACCCGCTCATCCACTGGATTCACCTAACCTCCGGTCCTCGGCCTCGCGTTCGTCTTCGCTGCGCTCCAGCAGCTGGTGCACCTTCGCGTCCTGAGTAGATCCACAGTCGTCACAGATCCAACGCTGCCGGTAGTCCCGGTATCGGCTGTAACGGAACGGGTGAACCCGCAGAGGCTCGGTCACGGCGCAGCCTTCGTTCTTGAGCCGGAGCAGGTGTCGAACCCGTGGCGGTGCAGAGGCAGCAACCCGGCCACCGACAGGGCGTAGTCCTTACCGCACGTCGAGCACCGAGCACGTCCCGGTGAGGGCCGTCGTTGGCGCATTCCGTGCCGTCCGCACACCGGCAGCCAGCCGTGCTCGGGACTCTGCCGTTCGGCCACGGCAACCTCGTCACAGCCGCCCCAGTCGCAGGTGTAGCCGGAGTCTTCAGTCAGCGGACGGGTGATCATGCCGCGTCCTGCCGGTACCGCTGCACAGTGCGCCACGACACCCCGAGCCGTACCCCGATCTGCCGCGCCGTGTACCCGCGCCTCGTCAGCTCGCTAGCGACGAGGCGCCGCTCCGGGACGCTGAGTCGAACCCGGTCGCCGTACATGGCCCGCTCGACGGCAATCTCGTCGATGTCGTTGGGCCGGTACTTCCCTGCCGGGCGTTCGCCGGGTAGGTAGCGCACCCGCCAGTACACGCGCATCGCCTCACGGGCTTTGGGGCAGCGGCAGCGGGCGTGCTTGTAGGCGCTGGCGGTGCCGTGACGACTCGCCTGGCAGAGTTCGCTCATCGCGGCCCCCTGCACGGACACTGACCCTTGCCGTCCATGTGGCTGCACGGCCCGCGGCGCTTCGCCTTGGACGAGACGATGAGCTGATGCACCACGACAAAATGTCCACATTGGCACCGGGCAGTGTCGGGTGTGGTCATGACCCACTCCTCGACTTGGCGCCGAGCACCTCGATGAGCCGCAGCGTCTTGGCGTCCGGCGAACCGCACGATCCGCACATGGCGTCTCCGGCGGGACCGATCCGCCAGCCGGACTTCCGTGCCGCCGCCAACAGTTCCGCCTCGGTGGTGAACGGCGACCCACTAGCGCCGGGGAACGCCTTCGTGCACTTGAACGTGCCGTAGTCCGGCGAACCATCGTCGAAGTAGGCGGCACCGTCGCAGGCGAGAATCAGGCGGACACTCACGCTGCACCTACCGGTGGGCTGTCGTGGTATGCGCCGTCGTGGCCCAGGTACACGTACCGCGACTCGTGGTCAACCAGGCATGCCACCGTGGCCGGGTCGTCCAACTGCTGCACCAGCCAGCCGGCGGTGATCGCGTCGGAACGGTGGCGCTCTACGTGCGTGTGGCACCGAAGGCACAGCGAGACCAGGTTCTGCGGCTGGTTGGTTTCCTCCCGGTCGGTGCCGCCCATGGCCCTTGGTCTGCGGTGGTGCAACTGGAGCTCGGCAGCACCGCAGCGGATACAGGCGTAGCCGTCGCGTTGAAGTACCAGCGCCACCGTGTGCGGCTTCGGGCCGGTGCGGCGGTGGTTGCGCCGCATGGGGCTACGCGTCAACATCACGGCCCTCTCAGATGTGCACGTCGTAGACGCTGAACAGGGCTTCGTCGGGGGCGGCGGCGATGATGGTCTGCGCTACGGAGTTCCAGTCGTCCGTCTCGTCGTGGACCATGCCCCACCAGCCCATGCGGCCGCGCTCATGCCAGCCGTCATCGTCGAGAATGGCGAAGGGGACGCCCGCCGCGGCCCGTGCTTGGGCGACGTGTGCGGCGATTGGGTCCGGCTGGTCCAGGCATAGGTAGTTGACGGGATCATCGACGTAGAGCTTGGCCTCATTCAGCGCCCGGATGCCGGCTTGGCTGTGGTAGTACTGCCGAGCGGAGTCGATGTCGCCGGGGAACATCTCTTCGCGAACCTTCGCCCATGCCACCAGCGGTGGCGTACCCGCCAGCGCGCGGGACGCCCTCGCGTGAAAGGCCGCCGCCTCGTCGGCCGCCGCGACCTGCATGCCGTCGAAGTCGATGTCGCGCTTGCGTACCTGATCCGCCCAGCCGTACTTTCCGCGCGAAGTCATCAACCCCGGCTCGCCAGTCTCTCCGCGGGCGCCGTCCTTCAGCCTGAAGTAGCCGGTCCACCGGCCGCCGAGCTGATACCAATCCCAGCGTGAAAGCGGGTTGTATGTCGACATGTGGTAGGCGCGGTCCGCGTCCGAGTCGTAGAGCAGCGGGTCGTCATCCCCGTATCGCCCATTGAACGCAGCGACGTATTCGGGCCACTTGGCGTCTGCCGCCAGGCCACACTCCTCAACGGTCCCCTTCCATGACCAGTGGTCCTGCGGCGTCTGCGCGTCTTCGTACTTTCGGTACGGCTCGACTTCAATGTTCTCGTCGTAAGGGACGAGCATCTTCTCGGGGTCTTCGCCGATGACAAGAACGGTGCTGTGACTCATGATTTTGGCCTCTCGTAAACCATCGGGATGTCCACGCCTCGTAGCCGGTTCAGCCGTCTCCTCGCCGCTGATTCGCCGTCTGTCTTGAGTGGACGTGACCACGCGCGCTGCTCCTCGCGATGATCACAACTCCAGCAGATGTGGATAACCTGCAGGTGCCAGTTCTCGCCCTCGTCCGGGCCGAGCTCCATGAACATGCGCTTGTGGCATTTCGGGCAAAGCCGTGGTGAATCAAGAACCTGCACTGCCATCGGACTTCACCTCCTCGGCTGCCTTGCCGTTGATCTCGCCGCGTCGCGCGACAACGGCGATCTTCAGGTGGTCGAACGTGGCCGGCGAAATCCGGTCCTCGGCACCAGGTTTCTTCGCCGCGACAAGTCGCTTGGCGATGTCGTCGAGCTCGGTGCTGCTCTTGGCGTCCTCGATCTCGAACTGCCACGCGGTACGCAGCGTCTCTTGCTCGTGGGGATCCCAATGCTCCGACTTCTCGGCAACCCGGATCGGCTTCTCACTGGCCGCCGCACCGTCGTCGTCCTCATCCGGCGCCACGCCGACGATCGAACACAGCGCGTATCTCCGTGCGTAGGTGATGGCCGAGCCGATCTCCTGCGCCGTGCCCGACTGCGGCAGCGGATACTCACCCTCGTCCGAATCGCCGCAGGCGTGCAGAAGGCGGTAGGCGAGGACGAACTTGCCGCCCTCGTTGAATGTCGGCTTGGCTGTAAACGACAGACCCACTGCGCCGAGAGCCGGTAGGACTACACCGGAAACCTCGGCTAGGTCGGCGTAGGAGTACTGGTAGGACCCGCCGTCCTTCGTCTTCACCTTCGCCGTCTTGGTTTTGACGATCGGCGGAAGCTTGGCCTGAAACGCAGCTAGGGCGGATGCGAGGTTGTCGGTCATCGCTGCTCCTCATCGCACCGTGCACATACCGGCGGCGTGTCGGTTGGCTGCTCGCAGATGTCGCAGCAGCACCAGGGGCAGGGCAGGGTTTTGACGAGCGTGACGACGTCGCCGCGCATTTCGATGACGGGCATGGTCTGCTCGCCGCCGCAGAATCGGCAGACTTCCGGCACGGACAGGTCGGCGATGTGGATGATGGCCATCAGGACACCGCCACCAACGTGCAGGGGCAGGCACATCCGCCAGCACAGTCCCGGTGGTCAACCAGGCAGGACGCACACCACCATTCGCGGCTCAACGTGGCCTGCTCTTCCTGCGTCCACGTGGCGCCGACGAGGGTGTTGAACTGGCCGGTGGGTGTGTCGTCCGGTTCGGGTGCGCGGTGGCGTCCGGGCCGGTCTTCGCCGACGATGAGTCCGACCCGTGCGGGTAGGTCGGATGGTGTTTGGCGTTGCGGCCACGCGTCGTAGAAGTCGATCGGTAGCAGCGAGTGGCGTGCAGGTGCAAGCCAGCCTCTGAGGCGTTTGTCTTCCGCTTCGGCGCGGCAGGTGGCGTTGTCGCGCATCATGGCGTGGACGATGCCGCCGGTGGGCAGCAGGAACAGCACACACAGGATCAGGGCGGTCACGGCAGGCCTTTCATCAGTCGGTTGCGCACGTCGAGCAGCCCGTCGATGAGGTGCTGCGCGTTGTGGGTGTTCCGGTATGCGGCCAGTGCCGCGTCGCCTTTGGCGATGGCGGAGAGCATGTGGGCTTCGAGTCGGTCGGCCGGCGTCTCGTCAGGGACGTAGCCTCGGGGTGCGGCGTGGCGGCCGCGGGCAAACAGGGTCATCGCTTCACCGCCAAAATCTGGGCGCAGTCCGGGCACGGGATTCCGGCATCCCTGCGCGCGTCTCTGCAACGCATATGCACGAAGCCGGGGCCGACGAGAACCAACGTGTCGCCGACGATGTGGTCGGCCGGTTCCAACTCCCGCTCGCCCATCAGTTCGGCTACCACGTCGTCTATGCCGGTTGGGTCCTCAGCTACGAGGGCACAGCGCCGTTCGGCTTCGACAGCCGCCTCCAGCACGACGGCCTGCCGCCAGGTCCGGCGCCGGTCCCAGCGGTCGATCAGGTACAGGGCGGCGAGGCAGATCAGCAGTCCGGTGATGGCTGTGCCGGCGATGTAGTCGGTCATGATGGCTCCCGCAGGGTGGCGCGGGCCACGTCGATCAGTTCAGGCACACCGACGCGGGCCAGTAGGTCGGCGTCCATCTCGCCCATCCAGGCGACCTGCTCCATGCAGGCAGCCAACGCCAATGCAACTGGCGGGTGCATGAGTGCGACGTACCGGCCGTCGTACATGTCGAAGGACCAGCAGTCGCCGCGATCGTCGTGCGTAGCGCAATCGATCTCAACGTTGCGCTGGACATGACGGACGGCTGACCACGTGTACTCGGGGCACCACGGGCGCTCTTTCTGCGCCTTCTCGGCGTGCTCGCGCAGGGCGGCCGCCGCGCGCTGCAACAGTTCGGCGCTCATCGTTGCCTCCTGCGCCGTTCGGCGTACGCCACCGCATCCAAGATCGGACTCGGCGCGATGTGTATGCCGGCGGGTGTGTTGAGGATGCGCAAAACCTGCATCTGACGGGCGCCGAGGCGAGCAGCAGGGGTGGGGGTCATGGCCGCTCCTCCATGTCGGCCGCTTCGTTTAGAGCGGCAGCCATCGCGCGGGCCTGATCCTTCGGCAGGTTGTAGCCGTGATTGCCGGCCCTTATGTTGACGTGGGTCCGGCGAGGAGGGACGTCAACCGTCAGGTCGCTGTCGTCCCACCGCCACAGCGGCGGCGGCGGAACCACGGCGAGCATCGAGAGCGGAAGCGCGAGAAGACCATTGACGCCCGGCAGATCGAAGTACACACACCTGCCTACGGCCATGTCGTAGTCGCCGTGCTTGGCGGCTTCGTACTCGCCACCGCCAAGCGCTTTGGGCAGCCTGTAGCGCGTCATCGCGTAGCACCACCGATCGCATACCCGACGACTCCGACCGGCACCGGCGGGAAGTACTCGACAATGCCGGAATCAAGCGCTGCCCTTATCGCTTTCGCCAGCACGTCCAGCCGCTCGCGTTCCGACGTCGATTTGAGCGCCACGAGAATCTCGACGACGCGCCGCGCTTCGGCGGTCTCTTGCCACGACAGCGGCTGCGTCTCATCGAATCCAGTCATTCGTCTCTCCAATCAGGCGCGCCGTGGGCGGAGCCGGCCGGACCGGCGACCATGTAGCCCTGACTCGCGACCGCGGCGCGTGCCCGGGCATCACGCAACTCAGCAAGCCGGTCCTGTAGTTCCGCCGACCGTTCTTTGCTGAGCACGCCGGTACCCGGCGGCGCCGGTGTTAGTCCGCTGCGAATCCCGATCGCGTACCCCTGCACCCCAACCGGCACCGGCTCAACCCGAAGGTCGTGCGCCGTGGCCGAACGTTCACGCAGCGGCTCAAACCGGATCGCCTGACCCAACGCGGCCAACCTCCACAGCACGGAGATGGCCTGGTCCAGTTCGTCGCCGTCGAGGTAACGCAGCCACGCTTCGGCGCAGCCCATGTCACCGGTCCAGGCACGGCGCACAGCCACGGACAGGAACGTTTGCGGTTCGCCGGATGAGGGGATGCTGGCGGGGGCAGTGTGGGAGTGGGTCATGACGCACCGTCCGCTGCCGCCTTGAGGAGAGCCAGACCCATGGCGTGAGCTACGTCGGGCGGCAGGATCCAGCCCAGGCCGACGTCGTTCTTGGCCGGCCTGACACCAAGGTGAATGTCGCCCCTGTTCCCGTCGCGATCGATGGTGATTTCGGCGCCAAGCCAAGAACTCCCGACCCACGGCAACTCTGGTGCCTGCGCCAGTGGGTCAGGGACGAGGGAAACAGTCGGATGATCAATGTCACGCCAGCGACGCTGCCCGCCGGTTAGCGTCTGCCACAGCACGCCGGATGCGTGCTCCCGCATCGCCTTCCAGACGTAGCCCTTGCCGTCGAGGATGATCGACCCTAGTGGCGGCTCCGGCCGCTCGACGAGGACGACGAGTTCGGCCGGGATCCGGGCCTGCGAATCGCACCCCGGGATGCTGAACCACAGTCCGCCGTTGGTGATAGTGCCTTCAACTTCGCCGCCGCCGAGTGCTTCGGGCAGTCGATACCTCATGACTCGCCCCCGAAGGCCGCCACCATGCACGTCACTTCGCCCAGCAGCCCGCAATAGGCCGAGTTGACGACGTGACGCACCGCTTCGTGTTCGGTGTACCGTCCGGCCTTATCCCGGTCCGGGGTGTAGCCGCGGGCATCCGGCGCCCACCACTCCTGATGCCCGTTGTGCCAAAGCAGGAAGCGGACGGTGGACTGGTCCGGCGCCGGGGCGTGGACGGAGGTGGGGAGGATGTCTGGCAGGTCGGTCAAGGCGGTCATGACTGCCGTCCCATACGCGCGTAGATCTCGGCGGTCCGGCGCTGGCTGCGGTACGTGCTCACCAACAGGGGAATTGTGGCGGCCCAGATCAGCGAGAGTGCAGCCCAGACCCAGCCGAACACCGGTTTGCCGGCAAGGAAATAGGCAACTGATGCGGCGATGTAGAAGAGCAGCGCGAGCGAGTTGAGGATGATGGGGAACTTGCTGGGTCGCACGGTACGATCTCCTCTGTCTAGG
>Ga0193739_1000008_pt1:0-25000 | contig 49467 bp, 41 predicted proteins | sample L2a2metaG_FD_144926 | JGI IMG/M metagenome (GOLD analysis project Ga0193739, IMG submission 144926) | Soil microbial communities from a riparian zone of the East river system, Colorado, United States - L2a2 | ecosystem: Environmental > Terrestrial > Soil > Riparian zone | place: USA...
AAGCTCGTGATGGGCAACCCGGCCACGTTGGTCTCAGGGAAGCGGACAGTGCGGGAGACGACGGTGTGGAAGACCTTGTCGCCGAAAGCCTCGACGAGTCTGGTCAACACCTCGCGACCGTGCACGGTGCGGGAGTCGTACATCGTGGCCAGCAGGCCCACGATCTCCAGCCGTGGATTGAGCCGGTCGCGGACCTTCTCGATCGTCTCCTGCAGTAGCGCCACCCCGCGTAGCGCGAAGTACTCACACTCCAGCGGCACGATCACACCGTCAGAGGCGGTGAGGGCGTTGACCGTCAGCATCCCCAGCGAGGGCTGGCAGTCGACCAGGACGACGTCGTACTCGGCAAGGACCGGTTGCAGCGCCCTGGACAGCGCCTGCTCGCGCGCGACCTCGCTGACGAGCTGGATCTCGGCGGCGGAAAGGTCGATGTTGCTGGGCAGCAGGTCCATACCTGCGACAGAGGTCTCCTGGAGGATGTCGCCTGGCTTGACGCCGCGCTCCATCACCAGGTTGTAGACCGACAGGTCGAGGTCGTACGCATCGATGCCGAGGCCCACCGAGAGCGCGCCCTGCGGGTCGAAGTCGACCAGGAGCACCCGCCGGCCGTAGTCGGCCAGCGCCGCGCCGAGGTTGATCGTCGTGGTGGTCTTGCCGACGCCGCCCTTCTGGTTGCACATCGCGATCACACGTGCGGGACCGTGCCGCTTGAGTGGGACGGGGTCGAGGAACTCCTCGCGCGGGCGGCCCGTGGGTCCGAGCCCGAGCGCGGACTCACCGCCCGCCCCTCCGCCGACGAATTCGTCCGCACCACCGAACAGCACGTCGGGGCCGCTGCTGCGGGTCGAGCGGTCCACGAGCCGTCAGAGCTCCTCCACGACGAACTGACGCTGTCGGATCGCGAGCCTACCTCGCGGGCGCGGCAGTCCGGCGGCGCCGCGCCACGCCGAGGTGCGACCGGCCTCCCCGGCCTGCGATGGGCGACGCTCAGGTCACCGCGCGTCGGTAGCGGTCGGCGAGCGCGAGGAAGTGCTCGGCCATCTCCCCGGGATGCTCGACCGTGAAGTCGGCGTCGAGCATCCCCAGGTAGAGGGCGAGCATCTGCGGGGTGTCCGAGCCGACCTCGATGACGCAGCTGTGCGCGTCCACGGGCTCGACGCGTACTGCCGGCGGTAGCCGACCGGCCACGGCCTCGGCAGGCGCGTGCACGCGCACCCGAGCCCGGTACCGCCACGTGGCAGCTCCGGCTCCGCGGGCCACGTACGTGGCGACATCGGTGTCGGGCAGCTCACGGGGGGTGAACCGCGGACCCGCGGGCGGCTTCAGCTCCATCCGGTCGACGCGGAAGGTCCGCCAGTCCCCGCGGGTCACGTCCCACGCCACCAGGTACCACCGCCTGCTCGCATACACGATCCGGTGGGGTTCCGCCTCACGGCGGCCGGCGGTGCCGTCGTGAGCTCGGTAGTCGAACCGCAGCTTCTCGTGGTCGCGGCACGCCCCGGCGATATCGGAGAGTGCGACCGCGTCGACGGTCGGACCCGAGACCGGCGTCGAGACAGTGAAGGTCTGCACGGCATTGACCCGGCGGCGCAGCCGGGCGGGCAGCACCTGTTCGAGCTTGGCCAGCGCGCGCAGCGAGGTCTCCTCGATTCCGGCGACCGTTCCGCCCGCGGCCGTGCGCAGCCCGACAGCGACGGCCACCGCCTCGTCGTCGTCGAGCAACAACGGCGGAAGGGCGGCACCGGCACCGAGCCGGTAGCCGCCCGCGACGCCGGGGGTCGCATCGACCGGGTATCCGAGACTGCGCAACCGAGCGATGTCGGTGCGCACCGTGCGCGTCGTGACCCCGAGCCGGTCCGCCAGATCGAGCCCGGTCCAATCCCGCCGCGCCTGCAACAGCGACAGCAGGCGCAGTAACCGTGCCGACGTCTCCAACACCTGACCGAGTCTTCCAGAGCATGCGGAAGAAAATGTTCCGCAATTGGCTAGATGGCGCTAGCCCGGCGGGCTCAACCCGACTCACGCAAGGGGTGTGCGCGCACCGAAGCGACCTGTTCCGGTGCCGCCGCCTCGACCTCGTGAGCGGTCAGAAGGGGCAGGGATCGTCCGGTGCGGGCAACCCCGGTTGAGCTCGTCCAGGGTCAGGCAGCGCGGAGTTGGGAGCTGGTTCGAGCAGCGGCGGTGTGGTCGAGACGTAGGTGTGCCCGGTGGGGGCAGTCCAGGTGATGACGCCCTCAGGGCTGCACTGCCAGGCCCATCCGGCCGCGGTCTTCGCACGGTGGTGGTGCCGGCACAGCGGCCCGAGATTGGCGGCACAGGTCGGACCGTGCGCGAACGGTACCCGATGATCGACGTCGCAACGCTCTGCGGGTTGTCGGCAGCCGGGGAACACGCATACTTGGTCGCGCGCGATCACGTGCCGCGCCAGTGCCGGCGGCGCCCGGTAGACGCTCGTGCCGTAGTCGAGCAAGGTGCCCGAGACGGGATCGGTCAGAAGCCGACGCCAGGTCGCGTCGGGGTCGGCGGCGATCCGGCGGGCCATCGCGGCCGGTACCGGCCCGTAGCCGACGAGCTCGCCAGGCTCGTCGTCGACACCGAGCAGGGTGGTCGCCGCAACCGTGACCTGCACGTGCGGGCCACGCCCACGACGCCGGGCCAGCCGCCGGCCACGGCGACCCGCGGGCGAGGCAGCAGCACCATCTGCCGGCCGCCCGCACCCACGTGCCGTCGGCGGTCCGTAGCCTGAATCGAGCACCGCCCGGCAGACGTCGACCAATGCGTCGGCGCGGCGGGCTTCAACAGTGCGCGGGTCGCGCGGATCCGCGGAGTGAGCGATCGCGTCTACGGCGGTGAAGACCACCGCTGCGTCGTCGGCCGGTAGCAACGCGGTGATTTCGGCCATCCCGTCCGGCAGCGGCTGCAGGTGCACGAAGCGCTCCGCCCTGGCCCTGGCACGGCGCTTCACCGCAGCCTGCGCGTCGACGGCGGCCACGGCGCGAGCCAGAGTGCGCCGTAGTTCAGGCACTGTCTGGGAATCGGCCCGGCGAAGCGCCCTATCCTCGACCGCCTGCCGAGCCTCGGTGTCGTGCATCATGGCGGTGTGATCGGCGATCGCCCGTGCTTTGGGCAGGTCGATCCGGCCCTCACACAGTGCCCGCCGCGTGCCGGACAGCCGATCCGCCAGGTCGACCGCCAACGACAGCTTCAGGTCGGCTGCCCGACGAGAGATCCGCAACCGGGCGGCGATCTCATCGGCCGCGAACTCACTCACGCTGCGTCCGGCCTCGTCTGGCGCGTACGGGCCGGGCCGGCGACGTGCGAACTCCGCAACGATCTCGGCCTGCCGGCCATGGGCCCAGGCGATCAGCCGCTCCCAGCCCGCCATGGTTTCCACCAGGTCGTAGCTGGAGATCACGGCGGATTCCCCGCCATCCAACACCGCCGCCAAGCCGGGCCCCGGCGGCGTCTCGACACCATTGGAGGCGCTCTGACAGTGGCACTGGTGGCCGTCAGCTCTCGGCCGATCACCAGCAGACGCACTGTCGACGGAGCACGAGGCGGGTCGCCGTCCAGGCGCCAGGAAGACACCTGGCGCGATGCGCTCCGCACGTTCGACCGGGCCTCGGGCTACCCGCGACGTTGGCGCCGGCAACACGGCAGCCAGCCGCGCCCACGCTGCGTCGTGGGCGTCGTCGGCCTCGCGACAGGCCGTGCTGCCGGATTCGAACATGTGTACGACGATACCTGCCGGCTCCGACACGCGCACTCGCGCGCACTCGGGGGCAGCCGCCGCTGTTCGCGTCCAGATCGTGATCTCCGCGTTCGCCCTACGCGCAGCGGCGCGTTCCGGTTCGTCTTCGACGACAACGGAACGTCCGAGGACGTGCCCTCAGCGGTCAGCAGCATGGAGTGCGCCCGGCCGAACGTCGGCGCCCTACGGGTGCGGCCCACAACCGACCTCGATGACGAGCGCGGTGCGGGCCTTCCTGGCGTTGGCCCTCGTGGACACCGGCCGGGAGCGGGAGGCGGCCGCACTCGCGCTCGTAGGCCGATTCGCATGGGACTCGGCTAGCGCGCGCGGGCCCGGGGGTGCGCGGCGGCGTAGACCTCGCGCAGACGGTCGACCGTGACCAGGGTGTAGATCTGCGTGGTCGTGACGGAGGCGTGGCCCAGCAGTTCCTGGACGACCCGGACGTCGGCTCCCCCGTCGAGCAGATGGGTGGCGAACGAGTGCCGCAGCGTGTGCGGTGAGATGTGGGGCGACAGGCGCGCCCTCGCGGCCACGGTCCGCAGCACGGTCCACGCACTCTGCCGCGAGAGGCGGCCACCACGCGCGTTCAGGAATAACGCCGGCGTAGACAGGCCGGTGGCGGCAAGCTGGGGGCGCGACCGCACCAGGTAGGCGTCCACCGCCGCGCGGGCATACGTGCCCACTGGCACCACCCGCTGCTTACCGCCCTTGCCGCGGAGCAGCACGGTACCGGCGTCGAGATCGAGGTCGTCGCGGTCGAGGCCGACCGCCTCGGAGATACGTGACCCGGTGCCGTAGAGCATCTCGAGTAGTGCCCGGTCCCTCAGCGCCAACGGGGTGCCATCAGCCGTGGCCGCGGCCAGCAGCCGTTCGACCTGGTCAAGCGATATGGCCTTTGGCAGCCGCCGTGGAGGCGTCGGTGGCCGGACGGCGCTGGCCGCATCGGCGGGTGCCATCGCCTCCCGGTGCAGGAAACGGTGCAGGCCGCGTACCGCGACCACCGTGCGGGCGGCCGAACTGGCACCCAGCGGAGGATGTTCGGCATCGCCCTCGCGCAGGCTGCGCAAGAACGCGGTCACGTCGCCCTCGCCGATCGCGGCCGGCTCGGTGATACCGCGGACGTCGAGGAACGCCGAGTACCGACGCAGGTCGCGCCGGTAGGACGCCAGCGTGTTGGCCGCAAGCCCCCGCTCGACGGCCAGGTGGTCCAGATAACCTCTGACGGCGCGGGCGAGGGACACCTCGGCCACTCTCAAGCCAACAGGTCGCGCAGCTCGACCGCCTTCATCGCGTGCGCCTCCGCCACGGGCCTGTACGTCAGCCGGCCGTCGTGGGTGTTCAGCCCTTGCGCGAGAGCGGGGTCGGCTCGCAACGCGTCCTTCCAGCCGCGGTTCGCGAGCTCGACCGCGTAGGGCAGGGTGACGTTCGTGAGCGCGTAGGTCGAGGTGTGGGGAACGGCGCCTGGCATGTTCGTCACGCAGTAGAAGATCGAGTCGTGGACCCGGTAGGTCGGATTGGCGTGCGTCGTCGGGCGGGAGTCCTCGAAGCAGCCGCCCTGGTCGATGGCGATGTCGACGAGCACGCTGCCGGGACGCATCCGCGCGACGAGGTCGTTTGAGACCAGCGTCGGCGCCTTCGCACCGGGTACGAGCACGGCCCCGATGACGAGGTCGGCATCGATCACGGCCTTCTCGACCTCGAACAGATTGGACGTGATGGTCTGCGCGTGTCCCCGGTAGACGCGGTCGACCTCGCGCAGGCGCGCAACGTTCTTGTCGAGGATCCACACGTCGGCCTGCATGCCGAGGGCGATCTCGGAGGCGTTCACGCCGGAGACCCCGGCTCCGATGACCACGACCTTGGCCGCCTTGACCCCGGGCACGCCACCCATGAGGACGCCGCGGCCGCCCTGGGCACGCTCGAGCACATGTGCGCCGACCTGGGTGGCCATCCGGCCCGCGACCTCGCTCATCGGTGCCAGGAGAGGAAGCGATCCGTCGGGCATCTGGACGGTTTCGTACGCGATGGCCGTCACGCCGGTGTCGAGCAGCGCCTGCGTGCACTCGCGGGACGCTGCCAGATGCAAGTAGGTGAACAGCACCTGCCCGCGGCGCATCCGGTGATACTCGTCCGCCACCGGCTCCTTGACCTTGAGGACGAGCTCGGCCTCCGTCCACACGTCGTCGGCGGTGGCGAGGACGCGGGCACCGGCGGCCTTGAACTCGGCGTCGGAGATCGACGAGCCGAGTCCCGCACCGTGCTGGACCACAACGTCGTGACCGTGCCGGACCAGTTCGTGGACGCCCGCGGGGGTGATCGCGACGCGGTACTCGTGGTTCTTGACCTCGCTGGGAATGCCGATCAGCACGTCGATCGCGACCCTTCGGGAGTCCTGCCCGACCACGTTGTCGGGCCGCCGCCGGTTCGGGCGGCGGCGCCGAGTCTAGGTCACCTGTCCGGGCAGGTTGCTCCGGATCGCCTCGACGACCTCGGGTGCCTCGGGGTCGGTCCTGGTCCGGAAACGGGCCACGACCGACCCGCCCGGGTCGACCAGGAACTTCTCGAAGTTCCACTGCACGTCGCCGGCCAGGCCGTCGCCGTCGGAGGTCTGGACGAGTTCCGCGTAGAGCGGATGCCGGCCCGGTCCGTTGACGTCGATCTTCTCGAACAGGGGGAACGTCACGCCGTACGTCGTCGAGCAGAACTGCTGGATCTGCTCGGCGGTGCCCGGCTCCTGCCCGCCGAACTGGTTCGAGGGAAACCCCACGACGGAGAAGCCGTCGCCGGCGAACCGCTCGTGCAGCCGCTCGAGGCCCGCATACTGCGGTGTGAACCCGCATCGGGACGCGACGTTGACGATCAGGAGGGTGGTCCCGGCCGGCAGCGTGGCCGGCTGGCCGGCCAGCGCGCGCAGCGGGATCTCGTGAACCCGCACAGACCAATGATGCCGCCGGACGCCGGACACGCAGGCTCCGGGGTGGCTCGCGGGGTGCCCGGTGCGGTAGACCCGCATCGTGCGCATCTACGCCGATCAGCCGGCACACCGCCTCCGCCAGATCATCGCCGACCTGCTCGGGGTGGGATGGTGCATCCTGGCCGTGCTCGCCGGCAAGGCCGTCTACGACCTCATCGACACGCTCGCCGGCCCGGGGCGGCTGCTCGAGGACGCGGGCAACGGCCTCGCGGACAACCTGTCCGGTGCGGGTGACAACCTCTCCGGAATCCCGCTGATCGGCGACGCGGTCTCTGGACCGTTCCAGGGGGCGGCGGGCGCTGCCGGCAACGTCGCCGGTGCCGGCCAGACCGTCCAAGACGTCGTCGCCACGATGGCGACCCTCGCCGGTGTCGCGACGGCCGGCTTCCTCATCCTGCTGGCTGTCCTGTTCTGGATCCTGCCGCGCCTGTTCTGGGTCCGCCGTGCGGAGGCCGCACGAATGGTGCTCACCGACCCGGACGGGCTCGAGTTGCTCGCCCTGCGGGCGCTGGCCACCCGGAAGCTGTCGCGTCTGGCCAGGATCGGTGACGGCCTGCTGCCCGCCTGGCGACGCGGTGACCAGGAGGTCGTCCACGCCCTGGCCGAGCTCGAGATGGGACGGCTCGGCATCCAGCTGCCGCCGCGGCTGGCGCGGCCGCCGGCTCCCCCGGCGATCACCGCCGAGTAGCCGCTGACCCGGCTACCGGGCCTGGGCGTCGCGCGCCTCCCACGGGGCGTCGGCCGGGCGAAGCGTGTCGTAGCCCCCGCGGGAGCGGGCGGTCCATGCCGCGAGGACGCCGGAGACGAGGATCGGGTTGTGCAGCTGCCCGGCCAGCACGGCGGCGACGAGGTCGGCCAGCGGTGCCCACGAGATGGGCATGTCCGCCTCCTCCTGGACGCCGACGTGCCGGTCGCCGTCGGCGACCGCCGTGAGCCCGCGGGCGAGGAAGACGCGCGTGGACTCCGTGGTCATGCCGGGCGAGGTGAAGATGTCGACCAGCACCCGCCACTCGGCCGCCCGGACGTGGCCCTCCTCGTACAGCTCGCGGGCGGCGGCACTGTGGTATGGCTCACCCGGAACGTCCAGCAGCCCCGCCGGCGCCTCGAGCAGCCGGTGTCCTACCGGATGCCGGTACTGCGAGACCAGCAACACCCGCTCGTCGTCGTCGAGAGCGACCACACCGACCGCGCCGGGGTGAACGACCACGTCGCGGACGAACTCGGCGCCGTCGGCCGGCGAGCGGACGTGGTCCTGCCGGACCGAGATCACCCGCGAGGTCTCCAGCACCGCCTCGGACGCCGCCACCGGCCAGCGTTCCGGGCGGTCGGACAGCTTCGGCGGCGAGGAGGTGGCTCCGGAGCTCACCTGGTGGCCCCGACCTCGGCCGGGATCTCGTCGTCGGCGGGGATCGCCGGCTCCACCTCGACCGGCAGCCGGGTCTCCTGCTGACGGGCCACGGCGACCTCGACCAGGCCGACGAACAGCGGGTGCGCGCGCGTCGGTCGGGACCGGAGCTCGGGGTGCGCCTGGGTGGCGATGAAGTACGGGTGCACGTCGCGCGGCAGCTCGACGTACTCGACCAGGCGACCGTCCGGCGACAACCCGGAGAAGACCATCCCTGCCGACGCCAACTGCTCGCGGTAGGCGTTGTTGACCTCGTACCGGTGTCGGTGCCGCTCGTCGACACGTTCGGCACCGTAGAGCCGGCGGGCCAGCGTGCCGGCACCCAGCAGCGCCGGATACGACCCCAACCGCATGGTGCCTCCGAGGTCACCCTCGCCTGCCACGATGCCCTTCTGGTCCTCCATCGTGGCGATGACCGGGTCCTTCGACTCGGGAGCGAACTCGGCGGAGTTGGCGTCGGCCAGGCCGGCCACGTTGCGGGCATACTCGATCACCATGCACTGCAGGCCCAGGCACAGGCCGAGCAGTGGGATGCGGTGCACGCGGGCATGGGTGATGGCGCCGATCTTGCCCTCGATCCCCCGCACGCCGAACCCGCCCGGAACGCAGACGGCGTCGACGCCGTGCAGGTGCGTCGCTGCGCCCTCGGGCGTCTCGCACTCGTCCGACGGGACCCACCGCACGTGGACCGTGGCGTCATTGGCGAAGCCGCCCGCGCGTAGTGCCTCCGTCACGGACAGGTACGCGTCGGGGAGGTCGATGTACTTGCCGACCAGAGCGACCGTGACCTCGTGGCGGGGGTGGTGTACCCGGCGCAGCAACTCGTCCCATGCGGTCCAGTCGACGTCGCGGAAGGACAGCCCGAGCCGGCGCACGACGTAGGCGTCGAGACCCTCGGCGTGCAGCACCTTCGGGATGTCGTAGATCGATGGAGCGTCGACGGCGGCGACCACCCCGTCGACGTCGACGTCGCAGGTCAGGGCGATCTTCTTCTTCATGCTCGGCGGGATCGGCCGGTCGGAGCGGCAGACGATCGCGTCGGCCTGGATGCCCACCTGGCGCAACGCGGCGACCGAGTGCTGCGTGGGCTTGGTCTTGAGCTCACCCGACGGCGCGATGAACGGCACCAGCGAGACGTGCAGGAAGAAACACCGGTCGCGGCCGATTTCGTGGCGCACCTGGCGGGCAGCCTCCAGGAACGGCAGCGACTCGATGTCGCCGACCGTGCCGCCGATCTCGTGGATCACCACGTCGACGTCCGGTCCGCCCAGACCCAGCATGCGGTCCTTGATCTCGTTGGTGATGTGCGGGATCACCTGGACGGTGTCGCCGAGGTACTCACCCCGTCGTTCCTTGGCGATCACGGTGGAGTAGATCTGCCCGGTAGTAACGTTCGCCCACCGGGTCAAGTCGCGATCGAGGAAGCGCTCGTAGTGGCCGATGTCGAGGTCGGTCTCGGCGCCGTCGTCGGTGACGAACACCTCCCCGTGCTGGAAGGGGTTCATCGTCCCGGGGTCGACGTTGAGGTACGGGTCGAGCTTCTGCATGGTGACGCGCAGGCCGCGAGCGGTGAGCAGGTTGCCGAGGCTCGATGCGGTGAGGCCCTTGCCGAGCGAGGAGGCGACGCCCCCTGTGACGAACAGATGCGTTGTCTGCGCCAACGAACGGCTCCCGTGGTGTCGGTCTGACCGGTGGTCCACGGAGTTCCAGCCTAACAGCTAGCGGGCGGCGAGTTCCTGGTACACGCCTGCGACCTGCCGGGCCACGTCGTCCTCGTCCGGCCAGGTGGCCGCCTGCTCGAGCCCGTGGCGGGCGAGTTCCTCGCGTCCCCGCTCGTCGTCCAGCAGCCGGACGACCTCCCGGGCGACCGCCTCGGCGTCGCCGGGCGGGACGAGCGTAGCGGCACGGCCAACGAGCTCCGGCACACCGCCGACGGCGGTGGCTACGACCGGCACGCCCGCCCGCATGGCCTCCTGGACGACGAGCGCCCGTGCCTCCCACGTGGAGGTGAGCACGTAGAGGTCTGCCGCAGCGAGCAGGTCGGGGACGTCGTCACGATGACCGAGCAGGCGGACCGCCAGCGCGCGGCCATCGATGACCCGCTGCAGCCGGTCGTGCTCCGGTCCGGAACCGGCGACCACCACCAGCGGCTGCGGCTGGCGCCGCCCCCAGTCGGCGACTGCGTCCAGCAGAGTGTCGTAGTCCTTCTGCGGTGCCAGTCGGCCGACGGCCAGGACCAGCGGCCGGTCCGCTGCGCCGAGCTCGGCGCGCACCTCGTGCCGGTCGCGGAGGGGCGGCGGCATCGCTGGCGCCGCGACCGGCGCGAGCCGGGCGTCGGGCGAACCGAGCTGTCGAGCCCGCTCGACGAGATCGGAGGATGCGCCCAGCGTCACATCTGCCCGGCGGGCGGCGAGCCTCTCCAGCATTGCGAGCACGCGCTGCCGCGCTCCCCCGGCGAGTATCGCGTTGTGCCAGGTGGCGACATACGGCTTGCGACCTCGGCGACGCCGGCCGAGAGCGAGTCCGGCGAGCGCCGCGGCGCGCAGCCCGTGGGCGTGGACGACGTCGACTCCCGTGAACACCGCCCGGAGGGCCCGGACTGCTGTGACGTCCTCGCGGGGGCGAGGCGCGGTGGCGATCTCGACCGGAACGAACGCCGAGCCGGCAGCACGGAATCCGAATCGCAGCTCGGTCTCTGCGGGGCAGACCACCGTGACCTCGACGCCGAGCATAAGTAGCCGTTCCGCCAGCGAGCTGACGTGGGTGCCCACGCCGCCCGTGCTCGTGGCGAGCACGATCGCCGCCTTCACCGTCGCACCAACGCGCGGAGGTCGCGTCGATCGACGAGCGCGACCGCACCACCGAAGACCAGCGCTCCGACCAGTGCGGCCAGCGCACCCGCGCCGACGGTCGCAGCCGCACCGCCACCGTCGAGCGCACCGGCCACGAACCAGCCGGCTCCTCCGCCGACCGCCGCACCGCCGACCGCCGCGAGGCCGGACCTGGCCAGCGGGCGCCATCCGGCCCGGGCCGACCCCGGCCGCAGTGCGACCAGCAGCAGAACCCCGGCGACGGCCATGCCCACCGTGTGCGCCAGCCCGACCGCCGCGACGACCCAGCCCTGCGGAACGAGCCTGGCCAGGACGATCGCAAGGATCACGACCGTCATCCATCCCGCCGCGTTAGCGGCACCCACGCGCCGGACCCGCCCGGCCGCCAGGAGCGCCCGGTTGAGGTGGTAGACGAGGCAGATGCCGAACAGCCCGGGTGCGAATGCCACCAACGCCCGCGCCATCTCCTCGTCCGGCACCGTGCCGTGGCCGCCGATGATCCCGAAGAAACGAGCGATCGGCCACGCGGCGGCCACCAGTGCTGTCACGCCCAGGCCGGCGGCGACCACGACGGCGCGTGTGGACACCAGGGTGGCGCGCGCCCACGCGGTCTTCTGTCCCCGGCTGGCATGGGTCGCGAGCGCCGGGAAGGCGCTGGTCGCGATGGGCACGGCGAGAACGGCGAAAGGCAGGAGGTACACCATCCAGGAATTCTGGAACGTGACGATGCGGCCCTCCCCACCCTCGTCGTTCACGACCGGGATGAGCACGAGCATCGCGATCTGCTGGGCGGCCACCATCGTCACGCCGGCGGCAGCGAGGCGCGCGGCCGTCCGTCCACGCCCGGCCGGAAAACGCAGCCTCGGCATCGCCCGAATTCCCAGCAGGTGGAGCGGGACGAGAGTGGTGAGCCCCAGCGCGACCGCTCCGAGGACGGTCCCCACCGAGAGCAGCAGCTCGGCAGAACGCGGCACCGTCGCAAGGTCCGAGCGGTCGCCGGTGAACGACGACTCGAACAGCAGGTACGTGCCCGCGACGACCACGCTGGACAGGATCGGGGCCACCGCCGGGGCGAGGAAGCGCCGGTGGGCCTGCAGCACGCCGGCCGTCACGGCTGCAATGCCGTACAGCGGGATCTGGATGACGAGGACGCGCAACATCCGCTCGGCCATGGCCTGAGCCTGTGGGCCGCCCGCACCCTGCAGCGTGTAGCTGCTGATCGGCCCCGCCAGCAGGGCCGCGACGGCGGCGAGCGGGACGAGCACGAGCAGTGTCCATCCGACGAGCGCTCCGGCGGTCTCGCGGACATCGTCGCGGTCGGCCCGGTCGACCGCCCCGACCACCAGCGGGACGACGACCCCGGCAAGAGCACCGCCGGCCACCACCTCGAACAGGATCGCCGGGACGAAGTTGGACGTTGTGTACACGGTGCCGAGCGCGGTGTCTCCGACCGTGCCCTGGTAGACGAGTTGCCGCCCGAACCCGACGAACCTCGCCACCAGGCTGGCGACTGCGATCAGCGCGGCACCGCCGGCGATGCCGGCCGCCGCGCCCAGTGCGAGCTTGCCGTAGCGGCTCACGGCCGGCTACTGCCGGCGCCCGAGGCGGTCCAGCTCGCGCAGCACGGGCGTCCGGTCAATGACCTGGGTGAAGCTCACCTTCTCGCTGGCCAGCGTCAGCGCCGTCACGACGCCGAGATGCACGAGCCGCGCCGCACGGCTCTCCCTCGCGACCAGCGCCAGGCCGAGGGCCGCGCCGAGGGCGTTGGCGCCGGCGTCGCCCAGCATCGTGCGCTCCGCCAGGTCGTCGTGGAGCACGGCGGCTCCGGCGCCGAGCGCCGCTGCTGCAACCCCGCCGGCCGGCGCGGTGAGAGCAACTGGAGCGTGCAGAGCGGCGGCCTTGAGTGCACGGCCCGGCCGCAGGTCGAGCAGGTTGAGCAGGTTGGCGTGGCCGGCGACGGCCGCACCCCCGACCAGGGCGTCGAGGGGGTTGTCGCTGACCGCGGCAGCGCCCGCGAGCCCTGCGACGCCGATCACGGCGACCTTCACTGCGCCGCTGGTGACCTCTCCACGACCCAACGCCGACAGGTGCCCCCGTAGACCCTTGCTGGCAGCCGACCCAGCCAGGTCGTCGTACAGCCCTACCGCCCCGACGGTGCCGGCGACCAGCGCTCCCGCGACCCGTACCGGCCGGGGGATTCCGGGTGCCAGAGCGGTTCCAACGGCGACCCCGAGGGTCACGGCCGGCCCTGCTGCCAGCGTGACCGCACGGCCGCGATGGTTGGTCCGCTCCCACCGCTGTGCGCCACCCGGTGGGTCGCCACCGAGCCGCCGCAGCGCGACCCATGCGACGCCGGCGCCGACCGTGGCGGCACCCAGGGCGCTTGCAGCGCCCCGCCATCTCCGGCTCACGGGGAGCTCTCCCCCTCGCCGGTGGGCTGGTCGGACGGCTCGGCAGGCTCGGTCAGCACATCGGGCGGCAGGACGCCGTCGGTCGTGCCGACCTTGCCGTAGCTGCCGGCGCCACCCTGCTCCTGTTCGACGGTGGCGAGCACGACAGTCACCCGACCCGATGCCAGGTCGATGGAGTCGACGGTCGACACCGCCTCGGAGACGTCCGTGTCGCTGCGGATCGCGGCCAGCAGGCTGCCATCGCCGCTCGAGGACGGACCCCCGCCCACGACGGCACCGGCTCCGGCGGCATCCAGCTGGGACACCAGCGCACGGAGAATGCCGTTGCTCCGGTCGGCGTCATCCTCCGGCGGCGGCCCGGCGACCACCACGGCGAGCGTCGCCTCGGCGAGGGGTTCGCTGTCGGATGCGGGCTCGATGGTGACCAGACCCAGCTCCTCCGCGCCGAAACCGGTCGTGACCGCGTCGTCGACGGTGCCCTGCTCGCCGGTCGGCGCGAGCAGGGCACCGGCCAGGACGGCGGCGGCGCGGTCGTACCCGTCGGTGTCCTCCGGCAGCGTCGTGCCGGAGCTCACCAGCTGGACCGCGAGCTCGTCGAGCACAGCCTCGGACTCGGCATCGGTCCAGGCGGGCTGGATCGCTGCGGTCGCCTGGACAGCGGCGCCGGCAGCCTCCAGGGTGTCGCGCACGCCGCTGACCTCCCCCTCGTCGGCGCCCGGCAACGTGACCAACAGGATCTCGCGGTCGCTGAGCCGGTTGCCGACCAGCTGCGGCATGACGGTCTGGATGAAGGTCTCCTGGTATTCCGTGCTGGCCTCCAGCGCCACGATCTGGTCGCGTAGTTGCTGGTTCTCTTCCCGGAGCTCCGGAATCTGGTCTGCCAAGGTGGCGTCGACCTGCTCGTCCAGGGGGCCGGCGCCGAGCACGATACCGGTGGCGAGGGCGAAGAAGATGGCGATGATGGAGACCAGGTGGTAGCGGAAGTCGATCACGTCAGAACAGCCCTCGCAGCCAGAAGACGAAGCGGTCCCACCATGACCCGAGCACGTCCAGATAGGCCTGGCCGGTCGGTGTGGCGACGATCGCCACCAGCACCGCGAGCACGCCGGCCACCAGCAGCACGACGAGCGTCCACGCGGGGATCCGGCTCCGGTAGAGCCGGCTGACGCCCTTGGCGTCGATGAGCTTGCTACCGACCCGCAACCGGGTGAGGAAGGTACTGGCCATCCCGGAGCGTCCCTTGTCCATGAACTCGACCAGCGTGGCATGTGTGCCCACGGCCACGATGAGGCTGGCGCCCTTGTCGTCGGCCAGCAGCATGGCGACGTCCTCGCTCGTGCCGGCGGCTGGGAACGGTACACCACGTAGGCCGAGCCGCTCGAGGCGCTCGAGCCCGGGGGCACGGCCGTCCCGGTACGCGTGCACCACCAGCTCGGCTCCACTGCGCAAGCTGGCGTCCGATACCGAGTCCATGTCGCCGACGATCAGGTCGGGTCTGAGCCCGGCCTCGGCCAGTGCGTCGGCGCCGCCGTCGACCCCGATCAGCACGGGGCGGTATTCGCGGATGTAAGGGCCGAGCATCGCGAGGTCCTCTTTGTAGTCGTAGCCGCGGACGACGATGAGGGCGTGGCGGTCGCGCAGGCCGGTGTCGATGTCCGGCACACCGATGCCGTCGAGCAGCAGCTCGCGTTCGCGCTTGAGATACTCCATGGTGTTGGCAGCGAAGGCCTCCAGCTGTGCCGACAGCCCCTGGCGCGCGGCCTCCATCAGCCCGGCGACGGTGAACTGGGTCTGGAGTTGCCCTTCGGCCACCGCGACGCTGTCGGTCGGCGTGTCGCGGTAGACGACGTTGCCGTCGACGCGCAACCGCTCGCCCTCGTGCACCTGTGAGAGCAGGTCTGTCCCCACCGCGTCGAGCAGCGGGATGCCCGCTTGCACGAGGATCTCCGGACCCAGGTTGGGGTAGCGCCCGCTGACCGACGGCCGGACGTTGACGACGGCCCCGGCGCCGCACGCCACCAGGGCCTCGGCGCTGACGCGGTCGAGGTCGACGTGGTCGATGACGGCGATCTCGCCCGGGCGCAGGCGTCTGGTGAGGTTCTTGGTGCGCCGGTCGACGCGCACGACGCCGCTGACTCCCGGCAGGTCGGCGGAGCTGCGTCGGCGTAGTACGGGGATCCTCACTGGCCGCATCCTGCCACGTCCGGGTACTGGTGTCCGGGAGGGTGCCGTCGCCGGTTGTGCGCGTATCGCGGGCACCGGTCAGCGCGCGGCCGCCTTGCTGGTGGCCGCGGTCGCGAGCAGCTCCTCGGCGTGCGCCCGGGCCGTGGCGGAGCCCTCCAGACCGGCGAGCATCCGGGACAGTTCCTGGACGCGCCCGGCGTCGTCGAGGGTGACGATGCCGCTGCTCGTGACCCGGCCGTCCTCGGTCTTCACGACCTGCAGGTGCCGGTCGGCGAACGCCGCCACCTGCGGCAGGTGCGTCACCACCAGCACCTGGGCGTTCTCAGCCAACCGGGCCAACCGCCTGCCCACCTCCACGGCGGCCTTGCCCCCGACACCGGCGTCGACCTCGTCGAAGACGAAGGTGGGGACGGGGTCGGCGCCGGCGAAGACCACCTCGACAGCGAGCATGAGGCGGGACAGCTCGCCCCCGGACGCACCGCGCTCGAGTGGACGCGGGGCCGCGCCGGCGTGGGCGGCGAACAGGATCTCGACGTCGTCGATCCCCGCCGGTCCGAACGCGACGGTCTGGCCGCGGACCGCGAGACCGGCCGGGTCGGCGCGGCTGCGGACCTCGACGACGAGTCGGGCGTTCGGCATCGCCAGCGCGACCAGCTCGTGGCCGACCGCCTCGCCGAAGCGCCGCGCTGCCGCGGCGCGGGTCTCGGACACCCGTGCGGCGAGGTCGGCCAGCTCGGCCCGGAGCAGTTCGCGCTCGGTGCCGAGGTTCGCGACGCGCTCGTCGTCGCTGTCGAGGTCGAGCAGCCGCCGCGACGCCCGGTCGGCCCAGGCCAGAACAGCGTCGACGTCGTCGCCGTACTTGCGGGTGAGGGCCCCGAGCGCCGCGCGGCGGTCCTGGACGGCCGCCAACCTGGCGGGATCGGTGTCGATGTCGGCCGCATAGGAGGCGAGGTCGGCTGCAACGTCGGCGAGCAGGTAGGACGCCTCCGCCAGCCGGCCGGACAGACCGGCGAGCGCCGGATCGTGGTCCTGCTGTGGTTCGATCGACCGGCGCGCCGCCGCGACCAGACCGAGAGCGTCGGCTGCGTCGAGGCCGGTGTCGTCGGCGGTGAGGCACGCATGGGCGGTGGCCGCCGCCTCACGCAACCCGTCGGAGTGTGCCAGGAGCTGCTCCTCGGCGCCCAACGAGACGTCCTCGCCGGGCTGCGGCTCGACCTGCGCGATCTCGGCCAGGCCGAGCCGGAGCAGGTCGGCCTCCTGGGCCCGCTCGCGCGAGCGGGTCGTCACCTCGTCCAGCTCAGCCTGGACCGTGCGCAGCCGCGCGTACCGCTCGGCGTATGCCGACAGCGGTTCCGTCACAGCCGTGCCGGCGAACCGGTCGAGGGCGTCGCGCTGGCGGGTGGGTCGCAGCAGCCGGTGCTGGTCGCTCTGCCCGTGCACGGCGACGAGGTCGTCGGCCAGCTCGGCCAGGACCCCCACCGGTACGGAGTGGCCGCCGAGGTGGGCGCGCGAGCGGCCTTCGGCGGAGACGGCCCGGGACAGCAGCAGATCGCCGTCGTCGAGGTCGGCGCCCGCCTCCGCGGCGCGCTTGGCTGCCGGGCCGGTCGGATCGACCCTTACCCGCCCCTCGACGACCGCCTTGTCGGCACCGGACCGCACTGCTCCGGCATCGGCTCGCCCGCCCATGAGCAGACCGAGGCCGGTGAGCACCATGGTCTTGCCCGCACCGGTCTCGCCGGTGACGGCCGTGAATCCGGGACCCAGCTCCAGCTCGGCGTCGTCGATGACACCGAGTCCGCGGATCCGGAGCTGTTCGAGCACGATCGGCAGCCTACGCGGGGGCGCCGTCGGCATCCGGCTCGGCGACGGCGTGGCGAGAACCTCGCCAGCCCGCCACGGGGAGCGCGAACTTGGCCACCAGCCGGTCGGTGAACGGCGGCCGGTGCAGCCGGGCCAGGCGGACCGGCTGTTCGCCCCGGCGAACCTCGACGCGGGCGCCGGGCGGAAGGTCGACCGCGCGGCGCCCGTCGCACCACAGGACCGCGCCTGCGGTCATCGGCTGGACGGTGACGGCCAGCTGCGACGTGGGCGCCACGACGAGCGGCCTCGCGAACAGTGCGTGTGCACTGATCGGGACCAGGAGCAGCGCCTCGAGCTCCGGCCAGACCACCGGACCCCCCGCGCTGAACGCGTAGGCCGTGGACCCGGTGGGGGTCGCCATCACCACGCCGTCGCATCCCCATCGCGACAGGGGCCGGCCGTCGACCTCCGCGACGAGCTCGATCATCCGCTCGCGGCTGACTTTCTCGACGCTTGCCTCGTTGACCGCCCATTCGCGCACGGTGATGTCGCCGTCCGGGCGCACGAGGACGTCGATCGTCATCCGTTCCTCCACCACGTAGCGGCGCGCGACCACGTGCTCGACCAGGTCGCCGATGTCGTCGCGTTCGGCCTCGGCGAGGAAGCCGACGTGTCCGAGGTTGACACCCAGCACCGGAGTCGCCGACGGGCGCGCGATCTCGGCGCCGCGCAGAATGGTGCCGTCGCCACCGAGGACGACGACCAGCTCGCATCCCCGCGCCGCGTCGGGACCCGGCTCGACGACGACGACGGCGTCGGGCACGTCGAGCTCGCCGGTCTCGGGCGCGAGCACCCGTACCGCGATGCCCGCCTTGTGTAGAAGGTGGACGGTCTCCTTCGCCGCGTCACGAGCCTCCTGGCGGCCGGTGTGTGCCACCAGCAGCACAGCACGATCGGTGGTCATGCTGGTCCTTCCCGGACGGCGAGGTCGACGGCGACCGGATCGAGCGGTGGTGCACCGGCCCGCAGCCAGAGGAAGTACTCGACGTTGCCCGACGGACCGGGTAGCGGGCTGGCCGTCACGCCGGCGACGCCGAGGCCGACCTCGCCGGCTGCGGCTGCGACCGAGCGTACGGCCTCGGCCCGCAGATCCGGATCGCGGACGACCCCGCCCCGGCCGACGCGCTCGCGGCCCACCTCGAACTGCGGCTTCACCATGAGCAGCAGATCGCCTCCCGGCGCCGTGACGCCGGCAAGGGCGCTGAGCACGAGTCGCAGCGAGATGAACGACAGGTCGGCGACGACCACGTCGACCGCTGCCCCGACCAGGGCGAGTGAGAGATCGCGCACGTTGGTGCGGTCGAGGACGACGACACGTGGGTCGGTGCGGAGCGACCAGGCCAGCTGGCCGTACCCGACATCCACGGCGACCACCTCGGCGGCCCCACGTCGTAGGAGGACATCGGTAAAGCCGCCCGTGGACGCTCCGGCATCGAGGCACCGCCGCCCGTCGACGCGGAGACCGTGGGGGGCGAAGGCGTCGATGGCGCCGGCCAGCTTGTGCCCGCCGCGCGACGCGTAGTCGTCACCACCCGCAGGCTCGGTGACGACGATCGGCTCGGCAGCGTCGACCCCCGTTGCCGACTTCGACGCGACCCTGCCTGCGACAGTGACCCGCCCGCCCGCGATCAGCGCGGCGGCCTGCTCGCGTGACCGGGCCAGTCCGCGCCGGACGAGCTCGGCGTCCAGCCGCCGCCTCGGTGGCACCCTGCGTCAGTCCTCCTCGTCGGCCAGCACGTCCTGCAGCGACCGGTGAACTTCCTCGACGACGGCTGCGTGATCGTGGACCGGGGTGCCGTCGAGTTCGTCGAGGGCGGCCAGCACGCTGTCGACCCGGGGGTCGCCCGTGCTCGCCTCGGGATCGGACTCGAGGTCGCCCTGGCTCGGTGGTCCCTGCTCGGTCATGCCAGCTCGCCCCTCCCCTGTCAGACGTCGCGATCACGCTAGTACGTCGCTAGGACGCACCGGGTGCGGCTCGGGGACGCCATCCTGCTTCGGCCAACGCCGCGTCGACGCCGACCACCTGCTCGCACCGGTCGGCGGCGGCCCAGACGGCTCCGCAGATCGCGCGCAACGCGTCGATGTCGCCGCCGTCAGGCCCGGCCGCCGACCGGCCTACCACCACCCGTCCTCTCTCGACGGCTGCGACGTATCGGCCGCGGCGGACCAACCCGGGGGCAACCGTGAGAGTGTCGGCGGGCTCGGCCAGTGCCCGCAGGTCTTCGGCCAGGAAGGCCGGACGCTGCTGCGCCGTCGCATCGGCGAGCTGGGCGGCACCGGTGACCCCGGTGAGCACCAGCAGGCTGTCGACGCCGGACCGCTGAGCGCCTTCGATGTCGGTGTCGAGGCGGTCGCCGACCACCAGCGGGCGGCGGGCCCCCGTGCGCAGGACCGCCTCCCGATGCATCGGAGGCTCAGGCTTGCCCGCGACGACCGGGTCACGCCCGGTAGCCGACCGGACCGCGTCGACGAGGGTCCCGTTGCCGGGCGCGGTGCCCCGTGGCGTCGGGAGGGTGCGATCGGTGTTGGACGCCACCCAGGGGATGCCCGTCGCGACGGCGTACGCCCCCTCGGCCAGCAATCGCCACCCCACGTCGGGATGGAAGCCAGACACCACGGCGACCGGATCGGCCTCGGCACTGCTCACGGGTGTGAGACCCCGTTCGGTCAACGCAGCGACCAGCCCTTCGCCACCGACAACCAGCACCCTGGCACCGTCAGGCAGGATCTCGGCCAGCACCCGGGCGGCCGACTGGGCGGAGGTGACCACCTCGTCCGCATCGACGCCGATACCGAGCAGGCGGAGGTGCTCGGCCACCGCGTCGGGCGGCCGGGCCGCGTTGTTGGTGACGAATGCGAGGCGCATCCCCGCTTGACGCGCCTCGGCCAGTGCCGCGGCGGCGTGGTCGACGGCGTCCGGTCCGACGTAGACGACCCCGTCGAGGTCGACCAGGGCGACATCGTAGGTCTGGGCGAGCGTGGGCATGCGGTGATCCTTCCAGCCGGGTGGCCGCGGGCATCGGCCGGTCCGCGCCGCCGTACCATTCGCCGGATGACCGACTCCGTGCGCCGAGACGTCGGCACACGGCCGCTGAGGCTGGCGCCGTTCCGCGCCCTGCGCTATGCGCCAGACCAGGTCGCAGACCTCGCCGCGGTGACCTGCCCTCCCTACGACGTCATCGGCGAGACCGGCGTAGCCGCCTGGGAGGCCGCCGACCCGCACAACATCGTTCGGCTCATCCTGCCGCGGCCAGGCTCGGCGGAGGACCGGTATGCGCACGCCGCGCGTGACCTGCGGGACTGGCTCCGGACGGGTGTCCTGCGCCGTGACCACGAAGCGGCGCTGTACGTCTACGAGCAGGTGAGCGGCGCAGCGACGGCGCTCGGACTGGTCGGAGCCGTGTCGTTGCACGACCCGGCCGAGCAGGTGGTGTTGCCGCACGAGGACGTCCTCCAGGGACCGGTCGCCGACCGGGCCGCACTCATGGCGGCGACCGGGGCGCAGCTCGAGCCGATCCTGCTGACCTACGACGGCGGGGGCTTCGCCAGCGACACGGTCGACGGCACGGTGAGGACGCCACCGCTGATCGAGGCCACCACCGCCGACGGTGCGGCACACCGCATCTGGCGGTTGACCGATCCCGCCGTCCTGACCCGGATCGAGGCCGACCTCGCCGGCCGGCAGGCGCTCATCGGCGACGGACACCATCGCTACGCGGCGTACCGCGCGCTGCATGCTGGACACGACCAGCGTCGTGACGGCGTGGGCGCGACCGACCGGGCCGCGAACGGGACGGCGACGGCGCGTGGTCTGAGCATGCTCGTGGACGCGAGCAGGCACCCGTTGCGGATCGGCAGCATCCACCGGACGGTGTCGCGGCTGCCCATCGCCGAAGCCGTCGGCAAGGCCGCTGCGGCGTTCCGGGTTGTCACTGCGGTGTCGACCGGCGCGGACCCGCTCACTGCTCTGTCCGACGCCGGGCGCGCGGGTACGGCCTACCTGCTCACCGACGGACGGCAGTGGGTGCTGCTCGCCGGACTCGACCCCGCACTCGTGGACGCAGCCCTGCCACCCGAGCGCTCTCCGACCTGGCGACGGCTCGACGCGAGCATCGCCTGCGAGCTTGTGCTCTCCCGGCTGTGGAACGTGGCCGACACCGACGACCGTGTCGCCTACCACCACGACGTCGCGGGCGCGGTGGACAGCGCGCGCCGTCGCGACGGGGTCGCCCTGCTGCTGAACCCGGTGCGTCACAGCGACGTCCTCGCCCTAGCGGCGCATGGTGAGCGCATGCCCAGGAAGTCGACCTCGTTCGGGCCCAAGCCACGCACCGGACTGCTCATGCGGCTGCTCACCGATCCGCCGGCGCAGGCGCCCGGGCCAGCCTCCGGGCACCGGTGAGCTCGACCTCGTAGCGGCTCTGCGGAACCCCCTCGGCCCGCCAGAACCTCCGCCGCAACGCCCCCTCGACCTCGACGACCTCGCCCGGACTCCAACGCTGGACAGTGCGCCGTAGGGCCGATCCCCATGCCGCACAGGCCACGGTGTCGACCTGGCGGCGCTGTCCGCGTCCGGCCGGCGGTCTCGCGCGATCGACGACGAGTCGCACGGTCACGACTGTGTCGCCGCTCGGCAGTGTGACGGACACCGGGTCGGCCGAGACGCGACCGACGAGGTGGACCTCGTTGCAGTGGTCGAGTACGGGAACGGGAGCGACGGTCACGGACGTCTCCTCCGAAGATGCTGCGGTGGACCTCCCGATCCTCGGGTGCGGACGCGCCGGCTGGAACCGGCAGACCGTGGGCTGTGGATACGGCGGTCGGTGTCCGCGCCGTTGTGGAGAATGCGCCTGCGCGGTGTCACCGGTCGTCGGGTGCGGACGCCGCGGCGTCGATCTCCTCGATCCGCTCTATGGCATCGGTCTGCTCGTCACGGTCGGCCTCGGCAGCTTTCAGGAACCACCGACGCGCCTCCTCGAGCCTGCCCAGTGCGACCAGCGCGTCGGCGTAGGCATAGCGCAGCCGCGCCACCCACGGCTGGTTGGCCCGCGATCGAAGCTCGGGAACCTGCAGCGACACGGCTGCCGAATCGAGCTGACCCAGGTCGCGACGTGCACCCGCGGCAACGATGAGCATTTCCATCCGGCCGGCGATGTCGAGTCCCGCCACGGCCGGGTCTGCGGCGAGATCCAGTGCGCGTCGTGGCCGGCCCAGGCCCCGTTCGCTGTCGGCCATCATCGGCAGGTAGGCAGCCGAGCCGGTGATGCGGCGGGCAGCCCGAAGTTCGGCGAGCGCATCGGCGTAGCGGCCAGCGGCATAGGCGGCGACACCTGCCGCCTCCCGGACGACGCCGACGCGGGCCGCGCGACGTCGCGCGGCGAGAGCATGGCGGTACGCGAGAGCCGGGTCGTCGTCGAGCAGGCGTCCGGCCATCACCAGATGGCGTGCGACGGCTCCCGCGGCACCACCGCTCAGCGTGCTGAGCTCGGAGCGGACCTCGTCGTCCAGTTCGCGCCCGGTGATCTCCGGATCGGTCGGCGGGTCGGCTAGCGACTCGTCGCGCTCACCGGCTGCCCGTCTGTCGGGCGGCTGCCGCTCCTGCGTCGACGCCGCATTTCGGCGGGCCGGTGGCCGGTACCGGTCGCCTTGGCGCCTACCGCGATCGACATGGCGTGCGCGGTCGGGCTGCGGACCGCGCCGCGCCGGACTCGGGCGATCACGTCCCTCCCCGCTGGGGCGGTCGTTCTCGCGCTCGTCGGGCATAGACACTCCTGGGAATCGCGGACCGGGGGCATCATCGCGGCACAACGCACGAAGGGCCACCCCGCCGTCGTGGTGGGTGGCCCTTCGTGTTCACGTGTGTGTCCGGCAGCGTCCTACTCTCCCACCCCGTCTCCAGGGCAGTACCATCGGCGCTGAGAGGCTTAGCTTCCGGGTTCGGAATGGGACCGGGCGTTTCCCTCTCGCTATGGCCGCCGGAACTCTATTGAGATGTGGCGTGGTGCCCGACCGTATCTCGGGAACCGCACAGTGGACGCAGCAAATTGAATGTAGGTCAAGTCCTCGGCCTATTAGTACCGGTCAGCTCCACGTGTTGCCACGCTTCCACGTCCGGCCTATCAACCCAGTCGTCTAGCTGGGGGCCTTACCAGGTCAACCCTGTGGGAGACCTCATCTCGAAGCGAGCTTCCCGCTTAGATGCTTTCAGCGGTTATCTCTTCCGAACGTAGCCAACCAGCCGTGCTCCTGGCGGAACAACTGGCACACCAGAGGTTCGTCCGTCCCGGTCCTCTCGTACTAGGGACAGCCCTTCTCAAGTCTCCTGCGCCCGCAGCGGATAGGGACCGAACTGTCTCACGACGTTCTAAACCCAGCTCGCGTACCGCTTTAATGGGCGAACAGCCCAACCCTTGGGACCTACTCCGGCCCCAGGATGCGACGAGCCGACATCGAGGTGCCAAACCATGCCGTCGATATGGACTCTTGGGCAAGATCAGCCTGTTATCCCCGGGGTACCTTTTATCCGTTGAGCGACAGCGCTTCCACAAGCCACTGCCGGATCACTAGTCCCTGCTTTCGCACCTGCTCGACATGTCTGTCTCACAGTCAAGCTCCCTTGTGCACTTGCACTCGCCACCTGATTGCCAACCAGGCTGAGGGAACCTTTGGGCGCCTCCGTTACATTTTAGGAGGCAACCGCCCCAGTTAAACTACCCACCAGGCACTGTCCCTGATCCGGATCACGGACCGAGGTTAGATATCCAGTACGACCAGAGTGGTATTTCAACGTTGACTCCACCGACACTGGCGTGCCGACTTCACAGTCTCCCACCTATCCTACACAAGCCGAACCGAACACCAATACCAAGCTGTAGTAAAGGTCCCGGGGTCTTTCCGTCCTGCTGCGGGTAACGAGCATCTTTACTCGTAATGCAATTTCGCCGAGTCCATGGTTGAGACAGCGCCCAAGTCGTTACGCCATTCGTGCAGGTCGGAACTTACCCGACAAGGAATTTCGCTACCTTAGGATGGTTATAGTTACCACCGCCGTTTACTGGCGCTTAAGTTCTGAGCTTCGCCCCGAAAGGCTAACCCGTCCCCTTAACGTTCCAGCACCGGGCAGGCGTCAGTCCGTATACATCGTCTTGCGACTTCGCACGGACCTGTGTTTTTAGTAAACAGTCGCTTGGGCCTGGTCTCTGCGGCCTTCAACGCTTCGTCCGCGAAGGACTACACGAATCCGGCCCCCCTTCTCCCGAAGTTACGGGGGCATTTTGCCGAGTTCCTTAACCATGGTTCACTCGATCGCCTTGGTATTCTCTACCTGACCACCTGTGTCGGTTTGGGGTACGGGCGGCCTTGGTACTCACTAGAGGCTTTTCTCGACAGCATAGGATCACCCACTTCGCCGCAATCGGCTCGGCATCCGGTCTCAGGCGTGTGCGTGGCGGATTTGCCTACCACGCGCCCTACACCGTTACCCCGGGACAACCATCGCCCGGGTTGGGCTACCTTCCTGCGTCACCCCATCGCTTGCCTACTACCGGTTCGGGTCCCGCGCTCCCCACACGGCTCACCCGAAGG
>Ga0193739_1000008_pt1:30000-49467 | contig 49467 bp, 41 predicted proteins | sample L2a2metaG_FD_144926 | JGI IMG/M metagenome (GOLD analysis project Ga0193739, IMG submission 144926) | Soil microbial communities from a riparian zone of the East river system, Colorado, United States - L2a2 | ecosystem: Environmental > Terrestrial > Soil > Riparian zone | place: USA...
CGGCGACGGTCTCCTTGGTGTTGAGCGCCCTCTCCGCTTCGGGTTTCGGGTCTCCGATCAGGCCGGTGGACCCGCCGACCAGCACGAGCGGACGGTGCCCGGCATCCTGCAGGCGCCGGACGGTCAGCAACTGGAGCAGATTGCCGAAGTGGAGGCTCGGGGCGGTCGGATCGAAGCCGCAGTAGTAGGTGACCGGCCCTTCGGCGAGGGCGCCGCGCAGCGCCTGCTCGTCGGTGGACAACGCGAGCAGGCCGCGCCAGGTCAGCTCGTCGACGACGTCCTCGGTCACGGTCCCCAGTCTCCCAACGGCTCCGTTCACGGGAACTCCTGTCACCGCAATGTGGCCGAGCCGCGGGCCAGCCTATGAGCGGCGGCCCGCCGACCGTCGCTTGGGCAGGTGCGCACGGTACGTCGACACTGTCGGGTCGCCGTCGAGCCAGAACCGCCACGGCCGCTCCGCAGCCCGCGACAGTCCTACACGCGGGCCGGTCAGCACTAGTCCGACCGGCGACGTGGCGGGCTGGAGCTGCAACGGTGCAGCCGTGTCGCAGACGTCTGCACCGTTGTCGCCGCCACCCAGCCCCAGCGCCGACGCAAGCCGTGCCGGTCCGCGCGCGAGCTCGTGTTCACGACGCGCCGACGGTCGGCGTGACTGGGCCACCTCGACACCTGCAACCACCTCCCCTGCCCGGAGCAGTACGGCGCTCGCCCGGCCGGACGGGCCGCAGACGAGGTTTGCGCACCAGTGCATGCCGTAGGTGAAGTACACGTACACGTGCCCGGCAGGTCCGAACATGACCGCGTTGCGTGCTGTCCGGCCCCGGAAGGCGTGGGATCCGGGGTCGTCCGCGCCGTCGTAGGCCTCCACCTCGGTCAGGCGCACGGCGACCGGCCCGTTCACGAGGACGCAGCCGAGCAACGACGGAGCCACCTCCAGGACCGGCCGCTCGAGGAGGGCCCGGTCGGCGACCTCGCTCACTCTCCTGCCGCCCACGGCCGCCGCGCCGCCACGGCCGTGCGTACGGCGTCGAGCTGTTCGGCCACCCGTTGTGGAGCCGTCCCACCCTTGCCCGAGCGTGACGCGAGCGACCCGGCCACCGTGAGAACCGACCGCACAGGTGGGCGCAGGTGTGCCGAGACCGAGGCGAGGTCGCCGTCGGTGAGCTCCCACAGCTCGATCCCGCGCTCCTCGCACAGCCGCACGCAGGCGCCGGCGATCTCGTGGGCCTCCCGGAAGGGGACCCCGTCGCGGACGAGCCACTCGGCCACGTCCGTCGCGAGCGAGAACCCCGTAGGGGCCAGCTCCTCCAGCCGGGCGGTGCGGAACCGCAGCGTGGACACCATCCCGGTGACGGCTGGAAGCAGCAGCGTGAGCGAGTCGAGGGAGTCGAAGACGGGCTCCTTGTCCTCCTGCAGGTCCCGGTTGTACGCGAGAGGGAGCGCCTTGAGCGTCGTCAGCAGGCCGGCCAGGTTGCCGACCAGCCGGCCGGCCTTGCCCCTGGCGAGCTCGGCCACATCCGGGTTCTTCTTCTGCGGCATTATCGACGACCCCGTCGACCACGCGTCGTCCAGTTCGACGAAGGAGAACTCCCTCGTCGCCCAGAGCACGACCTCCTCGGCCAGCCGCGACACGTCGACGCCCACCATCGCCGACACGAATGCGAACTCGGCCGCGACGTCCCGGGAAGCCGTGCCGTCGATCGAGTTCTCGACCGCCCGCGAGAACCCGAGCACCTCCGCGACGAACTCGGGGCTCAGGCCCAGCGACGAGCCGGCCAGCGCGCCCGACCCGTACGGCGACTCGTCCGCGCGCCGATCCCAGTCGCGAAGCCGGTCGACGTCCCGCAGCAGCGCCCAGGTGTGCGCGAGCAGGTGGTGAGAAAGCAGAACCGGCTGGGCGTGCTGCAGGTGGGTCCGGCCGGGCATAGCGATGCCGAGGTGCCGGTCCGCATGGGCCGCGAGCGCGTCGACGAGGTCGAGGACCAGGCCTGCCACCGTCCGCGACGCCTCCCGCAGGTACATCCGCAGCAGCGTGGCAACCTGGTCGTTGCGGGACCGGCCGGCGCGCAGCTTGCCGCCGAGGCCGCTTCCTACGCGGTCGATCAGGCCCCGCTCCAGCGCCGTGTGCACGTCCTCGTCGGACGGCTTCGGGACGAAGGCGCCCGACGCCACGTCGTCCGCGAGCGCGCCCAGGCCGGCCAGCATGGCGGCGAGCTCGGTTTCGTCGAGCAGGTTGGCGCGATGCAGCACCCGGGCGTGGGCCCGCGAGCCGGCGATGTCGTACGGCGCGAGCCGCCAGTCGACGTGTGTGCTCCGCGAGAGCGCCGCCAGCGCGTCCGCCGGCCCGGCGGCGAACCGTCCGCCCCACAGGCTGGTCGGGGCCGACGGCTCAGCCACGCTTCTGGTCCCGCACTGCCGCGAGCTTCGACGGCATCCCGAACAGCTCGATGAAGCCGCGGGCGAGCGACTGGTCGAACCTGTCGCCGGTGTCGTACGTCGCGAGCCCGAAGTCGTAGAGGCTCTCCTCCGAGCGCCGCCCGGTGACGACCGGCCGGCCGCCGTGCAGCACCATCCGGACGTCGCCGCCGACGTGGGCGTTGGCCTCGTCGACGAACGTGCTGAGCGCGCGGCGGAGCGGGCTCGACCAGAGCCCGTCGTAGACCAGTTCGCTCCAGCGCTGCTCGACGCCACGCTTGAACCGTGCCAGATCTCGCTCGACGGTGACGCTCTCGAGCTCCTGGTGGGCCGTGATGAGTGTGATGGCGCCCGGGGCCTCGTACACCTCTCGGCTCTTGATGCCGACCAGCCGGTCCTCGACCATGTCGAGCCGGCCGATCCCGTGCGCACCAGCCCGGCGGTTCAGCTCGGAGATCGCCTGCAGCATCGTGACGGGCCTGCCATCGAGGGCAACCGGCCGGCCGGCTTCGAAGGTGACGACCACCTCGTCGGGGTCGCGAGGCGTCGCGGGGTCGGCGGTGTAGGAGTACACGTCGTCCGTCGGGGCGTTCCAGATCTCCTCGAGGAAGCCGGTCTCGATCGCGCGGCCCCAGACGTTCTGGTCGATCGAGAACGGGTTGCTCTTCGTCGTCTCGATCGGCAGGTCGTGCTTCTCCGCGTAGTCGATGGCCTTGTCGCGGGTCAGCGCCAGGTCGCGGACGGGAGCGAGGCAGGTGAGGTCGGGCGCCCGTGCGCGGATCCCCACCTCGAAGCGCACCTGGTCGTTGCCCTTGCCGGTGCACCCGTGGGCCACGACGGACGCGCCGTGCCGACGTGCGGCAGCCACCAGGTGCTCGACGATCACCGGGCGGGACAGCGCCGACACCAGCGGGTAGCGGTCCATGTAGAGGGCGTTGGCCTTCAGCGCCGGCAGGCAGTACCCGTCGGCGAACTCCTCCCGGGCGTCGGCCACGTAGGCCTCGACGGCACCACAGGCCAGGGCTCGCTTGCGAATCGTGTCGAGGTCCTCGCCGCCCTGTCCGAGGTCGACGGCCACGGCCACGACCTCCGCGCCGGTCAGCTCCGCGATCCAGCCGATGGCGACGGAGGTGTCCAGGCCGCCGGAGTAGGCAAGGACGACGCGCTCTGTCACGGGTGTGCTCCTTCTCATGCGTGGGGTTCGGGGGCGCGGCCCTCGGCGAGGGCCAGGAACCAGGCGGCGAGGTCGGCACCGCCGGTCGGGTCGGCGCTGATGACGAGGACCGTGTCGTCGCCGGCGATCGTGCCCAGGACGGCGTCGGGCGCTGCCCGGTCGACCGCCGAGGCAAGGTATTGGGCCGCGCCGGGCGGGGTGCGCAGCACGACCAGGTTCGCCGACGACCGTGCGGACACCAGGATCTCCTCGCAGACTCGGACCAGCCTGGCGTCGATCACCGAGCGCTCCGCGGCACGTGGAGTCCGGTCGCCCCCTTCGCCCGGCAGCGCGTAGACGAGGTCGCCGGCCGCATCGCGTACCTTGACCGCGCCCATCTCGTCGAGGTCGCGCGAGAGCGTGCCCTGGGTCACGGCGATGCCGTCGACCGCCAGCATCGCCGCGAGTTCGGTCTGCGAACGCACCGGTTCACGGAGAAGGAACTCCGCGATGCGCTGATGGCGGGCCGCCCGCGTGGTCGGGGTCACCGTCTGCATCAGTCCTCCCGGATGTCGTCGAGGATCCCGGGAAGCGCGGCCACGAACTCCCGCGCCTGCCCGGCGGTCAGGATCAGCGGTGGAGCGAGCCTCAGCGCGTCCGGCGCAACGGAATTGACGATGAAACCCGCGCGGAGGGCGGCCGCAGCGGCCCGAGAGGCGACCGGCGCGGTCAACTCGACGGCGAGCAGCAGCCCGATCCCCCGGGTCCCGGAGACCAGCGGGTGGTCGAGCCCGCCGACACCGACGCGCAGCCGATGGCCGACGTCGCGGACGTTCGCCAGCAGATCCTCGGCCTCCATGGTGTCGAGGACGGCGATGCCGGCGGCCGCCGCGACCGGGTTGCCCCCGAAGGTCGAGCCGTGCGATCCCGGCCCGAGCAGGACGGACGCATCGCCGAACGCGATGCACGCACCGATCGGCAGCCCACCACCGAGCCCCTTCCCGACCGTGACGACGTCCGGGTCGATCCCTTCGTGGTGGAACGCGAACCACTCGCCGGTCCGTCCGATGCCGGTCTGGATCTCGTCGACCACCAGCAGCGTGCCGTGCTTCCGGGTGATCTCCCGGGCGGCACCGAGGTAACCGGGGGGAGGTACGCGGACACCGGCCTCGCCCTGCACCGGTTCGAGGACCACGGCGGCGGTCCCGGCATCGACGACCGCCGACAGTGCCGCGATGTCGCCATACGGGACGTGGACCACACCAGCGGGCAGGGGTGCGAACGGCTCCCGGATCGCCGGCTTCCCGGTCAGGGCCAACGCGCCCATCGTCCGGCCGTGGAAGCCGCCCTCGGCGGCGACGATCCGCGGTCGGCCGGTCCGCCGGGCGATCTTGAACGCGACCTCGACGGCCTCCGCTCCCGAGTTCGTGAAGAACACCCGTCCGTCGGCGCCGGCCAGGGCGGCCAGCCGCTCGGCAAGCACCACCTGGGGTTCGGTCGCGAAGAGGTTCGAGACGTGCCCGAGGGCCTCCACCTGCGCCGTGACGGCCTTGGTCAGGGCCGGGTGCGCGTGTCCCAGCGCGTTGACCGCGAGACCGCCGAGCAGGTCGAGGTAGCGCCGCCCGTCGGCGTCCCAGACGTAGCAGCCCTCGCCGCGGACCAGCAGCCGCTGCGGCCGTCCGTACGTGCCCATCAGGGCACGTCCGTAACGCCGCAGCCAATCGTGGTGCTCGGTCATGAGGGCACCACCATGGTTCCGACGCCCGCGTCGGTGAACACCTCGACCAGCAGCGCGTTCGGCAGGCGGCCGTCGAGCACGGTCGCCTCCGGCACACCGCCCCGCACCGCCCGGACGCAGGCCGCCATCTTGGGGATCATCCCGGCGTCGAGTCCGGGAAGAATCGCGGCCAGGTCGTCGACGGCGATTTCGGCGATGACGTCGGTGCTCGCGGGCCAGTCCCGGTAGAGCCCGTCGACGTCGGTGAGGATGACCAGCTTCTCCGCGCCCAGCGCCACGGCCAGCGCCGCGGCCGCCGTGTCCGCGTTGACGTTGTGCACGACGCCGTCGGGGTCGGGTGCCACCGACGACACGACCGGGATCCGGCCCGCCCCGATCAGGTCGAGGACTGCCTCCGGACGCACCCGGGCCACGTCGCCGACGAGCCCGATGTCGACGCTCTCGCCGTCGACCACCGCACGCTGGCGGCGGGCCGTGAACAGCCCCGCGTCCTCACCCGAGAGCCCCACGGCGAACGGTCCGTGCTGGTTGACCAGGCCCACCAGATCGCGGCCGACCTGACCGACCAGCACCATCCTGACCACGTCCATGGCCTCCGGGGTCGTGACCCGCAGCCCACCACGGAACTCGGTCTCGATCCCCAGCCGGCCGAGCATGCTCGAGATCTGCGGGCCGCCGCCGTGCACGACGACAGGTTTGAGGCCGGCCAGGCGAAGGAAGACGATGTCGTCGGCGAACGCTCTCGCCAGCGCCGCCTCGGCCATCGCGTTGCCGCCGTACTTGACCACGATGACCTTGCCGTGGAACCGCTCGATCCAGGGCAGCGCCTCGACCAGCGTCGCGGCCTTCGCCAAGGCGTGCTCGTGGGTGGGTGCACTCATGTGGAGTACGCCGAGTTCTCGTGGACGTAGTCGTCGGTGAGATCGGAGGTCAGGATCGTCGCGCTCGCGTCGCCCGCCTTGAGGTCGATCGTGACCGCGACCCGGCGCGACGACAGGTCGACCAGCTCGCGCGGATCGCCGATCCCCCCGTTCCGGCACACCTGGACACCGTTCAGGGTGATGTCGACGGACATCGGGTCGAAGGCCGCCGCCGTCGTGCCGATCGCCGCCAGGACGCGGCCCCAGTTCGGATCACCGCCGAAGATCGCACATTTGAACAGGGCGCTGCGCGCGACCGCCCGTCCAGCGTCGACGGCGTCACGCTCGGTCGCAGCGTCGACCACTTCGATGGCGATCTCGTGCGCCGAGCCTTCTGCGTCGGCCCACAACTGGCGGGCCAGGTCGTCGCAGGCCTTCGTAACGGCGTCGGCGAGCTCGCCCGCGGTCGGCTCGACCCCGGAGGCGCCGCTGCTCAGCAAGAGGACCGTGTCGTTGGTCGACATACAGCCGTCGGTGTCGAGCCGGTCGAACGTGACGCGGGTCGCCTCCCGCAGCGCCCGGTCGAGTGTGGCACCGGTCGCGACGGCGTCGGTGGTGAGGACGACCAGCATCGTCGCGAGCGCCGGCGCGAGCATGCCGGAGCCTTTCGCCATGCCGCCGACCACCCAGCCGCCACCGTGCACGACGGTCTGCTTGGGCCGGGTGTCGGTCGTCATGATCGCCTCGGCCGCGCCTGCTCCACCGTGCCGGCCGAGCTCCGCGGCGGCCTTGCGGATGCCGTCCTCGAGCCTGGACCGGTCGAGCGGGTCGCCGATCAGCCCGGTCGAGCAGACGGCGATGTCGAACGCACCGCCGCCGATGAGTTCCGCGACGAGCTCGGCCGCGGCGTGGGTGGTCTGGAAGCCCTCAGGGCCGGTGTAGCAGTTCGCGCCGCCGGAGTTGAGCACGACGCCGGCCAGGAGGCCGTCGACCATCGCCCGCTCGCTCCAGAGCACCGGGTTGGCCTTGCACCGGTTGGCGGTGAACACGGCCGCCGCGTCCTGCCGTGGCCCGTCGTTGACGACCAGGGCCACATCGGGCCGGCCGCTGGGCTTGAGGCCGGCCGTGGCACCAGCGGCGCGGAAGCCGGCGGCTGCGGTGACGCTCACGGCGCAACACCCGCAACCGGCAGTCCCAGCGTCTCGGGCAGCCCGAGGGCGAGATTCGCGCACTGCAGGGCGGCACCCGCCGTGCCCTTGGTGAGGTTGTCGACGGCCACGACCGAGACGACCCGGCCGGCCCGCTGGTCCACCGCGACCTGCACGTGCGCGGTGTTCGCGCCGAGAACGGACGCGGTCGACGGCCAGCGCCCCTCGGGCAGCAGGTGGACGAACGCCTCGTCCGCGTACGCAGCCGCCCAGGCGGCCCGGACGGCCTCGGCGTCGGCGCCGGGCACCAGCCGCGCGGTCGCCGTCGCGAGGATCCCCCGGGACATCGGAACGAGCGTCGGCGTGAACGACAGGGTCACCGGACTGCCCGCCGCGAGGCTCAGGTTCTGCTCGATCTCCGGGACGTGGCGGTGTGCACCACCGACTCCGTAGGGGCTCGCGGCCCCCATGACCTCGCTCGCGGTCAGGTGCGCCTTGAGGGTCCTGCCGGCTCCCGACGTGCCGCACGCGAGCACCGCGACCAGGTCCGTGGGCTCGACCACGCCGGCCGCGAGGCCGGGCGCCAGCGCGAGCGTCACGGCCGTCACGTTGCATCCGGGCACGGCCACCCGCCGCGCTCCGGCGAGCACTTCCCGCTGCTTCCCTCCGGCCGTGACGAGTTCGGGCAGCCCGTAGGGCCAGGCGCCGGAATGCTCCGTGCCGTAGTAGTCCCGCCAGGAGCCGGCGTCGGTCAGCCGGTGGTCCGCGCCGCAGTCGAGCACCAGGACCTCGTCGGGCAGCCCGGCGGCAAGCGCACCGGACGCCCCGTGCGGTAGCGCGAGGACCACCAGGTCGTGACCGGCAAGTGCATCCGACGACGTGGGCTCCAGGACGCGGTCGGCCAACGGCGTCAGGTGCGGGTGCTGATCGCCGAGAGTTCTGCCGGCGCTGCCGTGCGCCGTCACCGCGCCGATATCGAACGCCGGATGGCTCAACGCGAGCCTCAGCAGCTCGCCGCCCGCGTAGCCACTGGCGCCCGCAACGGCCAGCGTGAGTCCCACCCACATGAATATGCCGTACTCAGCATTGTCATGCAAGGTCAGCGGCGAAATGCGTTGCCGGGCGCGGCCGGCCGCAGATCATGGCGCCATGGCAATCAAGGTGCCCCCCGCCGCCGGTGTGCGCGCGGAGTGGCCCGACCTCCCAGCGGGTGTCCGCGCCGGTATCGAGGATCTTCTCGGCGCGCCGGTCGTCGCTGCCGTCAACCAGGCCGGCGGCTTCTCACCCGGACTTGCGGCCCGGGTGCGCTGCGCCGACGGTTCGCGCGCCTTCGTCAACCAGCCGGGCCCGAACGCAGGCGTAGCTGTCCCCCGGCTTCGGGCTACGTACGACGACGGTCGGTGGGTGGCACTGGTTCTCGACGAGATCGACGGGCACTCACCGCCGATGCCGTGGAGCGCCGACGACCTCGCGCGCGTGGTTGGCGCGATCACCGCGCTGTCGACGTCGATCACGCCGTGTCCCCGTGCCTGGCGTCGCTGACATCGGGACCACCCTCCGGGACGAGTTCACCGGCTACGCCCGGCTCGCCTCTTCCTGGTCAACGCGGCCCTCCACGGGCACGACCCGCAGGCCTACCTCGACCGGCACCCGCTGCTGACCGCGGTCGATCCGTGGTACGTCACCGGCCTGCTGGCCGGCCTCGCCGGCATGTGGGCGGACGCGACCAGGCGGCCGCCACCGCCCGGCCTGCCGACCGTGCGGGCGTTCCAGCAGGCCCAGCTCGACGTCACGCTCGATTGGCTGCGCATGCGTACCGGCTGGCGTTGACCCGTCAGCGTGAACGGACCAGATCCGCGGGTGTAACCATGACGGGGAACGGGACGCGGGCATCGAAGGGTTGGTCGCCGGTCACATGGGCGACCTCTCGTATCGACCGAGGCGCGGCTCCCACGCCCGCAGCGCGGGCTCGTCGGGATCCACGACCGCCACCATGGTGCCTCCCCACCTCCATGGCTGCCAATGATTTGCCGCTGCGGTCGGTGGGATCGGCTTGTCCACAGGCTCAGCTGCGCAGGACGGCTCCGGTGCGACGTGCCGCTTCGGCCACGGCGGCGTCGCGTGCGGCCGTCGTCTCCTCGACGGTGAGCGTGCGGTCGGGTGCCCGGAACCGCAGCGCATACGCCAGCGACCTCCGACCCTCGCCCACCTGGGCGCCCTCGTACACGTCGAAGAGCCGCAGCGACTCGAGCAGCTCGCCGGCGCCGGCGCGCAGGGCGGCCTCGACATCGGCCGCGGGAATCTCCGCGGGAAGGACCAGCGCAACGTCCTGCGTGGCCACCGGGAAGGTCGACAACCGGGGCGCGGCCGTCGGCTCGTCGACGGCACCGAGCCGGTCGATCTCCAGCTCCATCGCCACCGACCGCGCGGGCAGACCGAGAGCCTCGACGACCCTCGGGTGAAGCTCGCCGGCATGACCAACGAGCGTCTCCCCGACGTACAGCGCCGCACAGCGTCCGGGGTGCCAGGGCGCGTGCTCGTCGCGCTGCACCGTCAGCTCGACCCCGGCCTCGGCGGCGACGATCCGCGCCGCCTCCACCGCATCCGCCCAGGTCACCCTCCGTGCGGGTCCCCACCAGCCAGCCGGTTCCCGGTCACCCGAGGCGGCCGTGGCCAGCCGCCGTGGCTGGTCGGGTAGAGCGGCGAACAGCGCCGCGAGCTCGTCGTCGGTCGGACGGCGGTCGACCGGCAGCCGCGGCGGAGCGGGCAGTTGTCCCGGACCCGGCCGGAACACCAGGCCTGACTCGAACAGCGCGACGTCGGGCAGGCCCCGCCCCACGTTGCGCCGCAGGGCCGCAAGCAGCCCGGGCAGCAATGTCGTTCGCAGGAACGGCGCCTCGTCCGAGAGCGGGTTGGCCAGCCGGAGCACCTGGCGCCGCGCATCGTCCGCGGACAGGGCGAGGGCGTCGAGGTCGCGCGGCCCGACGAAGGGGTTCGAGGGTGCCTCGACGTAGCCTGCCGCGGCAACCGCCCGCTCCATCCGCCGACGCAGGCGCTGGTCGAACGTGACGCCGCGACCGGCGGGGGCGGCCGGAAGCACGGAGGGAATCGCGTCGTATCCGTGCAGGCGCGCGACCTCCTCGACGAAGTCGAAGGGATCGGTGAGATCTGGGCGCCAGGTCGGCGGGACGATCGACAGCCGACCGCCGTCGAGCGGTGTCACGCGACTGCCGACCGCCGCGAGCAGCCCGGCGACCTCCTCGGCTGCATACGGGACACCGACGACCCGGCCCGGAAGCTCGGAGTCGATCTCTACCGCTGCCGGCTTCGGCACATGCCCGACGGTCGTCACCGCGGCGTCGGCCGTCGCACCGCCGAGTTCGACCAACAGGTCGGCGACCCGCGTTGCCGCCACGAGCGGCAGTGCCGGGTCGACACCGCGCTCGAAGCGCTTCGAGGCCTCGCTGGACAGCTTGTGCCGCCGGGCCGTGCGGGCGACGCCGGTCGCTTCGAAGTTGGCGGCCTCGATGACGATAGAACGGGTCGAGGTGCCCATCTCGGTGCTCTCGCCGCCCATGACTCCCGCCAGTCCGATGGGGCCCGAGTCGTCGCTGATCAGCAGGTCGTCCGGGTCGAGGTCGCGGACGGCGCCGTCGAGAGTCGTGAGCTTCTCCCCCGCAGCCGCCCGGCGTACGACGATCGGCCCGGTGAGCGCGTCCCGGTCGAAGCCGTGGATCGGCTGCCCGAGCTCGAGCATGACGTAATTGGTGACGTCTACCGCGAGTGAGATCGGACGCATGCCCGCGAGCTGGACCCGGCGCTGCAGCCAGCGCGGGCTGACGGCCTCGAGGTCGAGGTCGGTGATCGTGCGTGCGACGTAGATTGCGCACCGATCGGCGTCGTCCACGACGACCGGGTATCCCGGTGATGTGTCGGCCTCCGCCCGCTGATGCCGCCCGGCCGCTCCCGGATCGTGCAGCGGGACGCCATAGGCCGTGGCGACCTCGCGGGCCACGCCACGGATCGACAGGCAGTAGCCACGGTCCGGGGTGACGGCCATGTCGAGGACGTCGTCGCGCAGGTGCAGAACCTCCGTGGCGTCGTCGCCGGGCGATCCCTCCTCGGCGCGCAGGACGATGATCCCGGTGTGGTCGTCGCCGATCCCGAGCTCGCGGGCGGAGCAGATCATGCCGTCGGACACGTGTCCATACGTCCGGCGCGCGGTGATGGCGAACCCGCCGGAGAGGACAGCGCCGGGCAGCGCCACCACGACGAGGTCGCCGACGGCGAAGTTGTGCGCTCCGCAGACGATTCCCCGCGGCTGGTCCTCACCCACGCCCACCTGGCACCAGCGGATGGTCTTGCCGTTGCTGTGGGTCTCGTCGATGAGGTCGACAACCCGCCCGACGAGCAGGGGTCCGGTGACATCGGTGCCCGCCTTGTGCACGGTCTCGACCTCGAGGCCCGCCCGTACCAGCCGGGCGGCGATGTCGCGGGAGGTCTCGGCCGGGGAGAGCTCGACGTGCTCGCGGAGCCACGACAGGGGGACCCGCATCAGATCTCCATCCCGAATGACCGGGCGAAGCGGACGTCGCCCTCGACCATGTCGCGCATGTCCTCGACGCCATGGCGGAACATCAGCGTCCGCTCGAGTCCCATGCCGAACGCGAAGCCGGTGTAGCGGTCCGCGTCGATACCGCAGGCCACCAGGACGCGCGGATTGACCACACCGCAGCCGCCCCACTCGATCCAGCCCTCGGACGAGCAGGTGCGGCACGGCCGGTCCGGGTCGCCCACCGAGGCGCCGCGGCAGACGAAGCACTGCAGGTCCATCTCGGCACTGGGCTCTGTGAACGGGAAGTACGACGGGCGCAGGCGGGTGGTGATGCCCTCGCCGAACATCGTCGCCGCGAAGTGGTCGAGCGTGCCCTTGAGGTGGGCCATCGTGATGCCCTCGTCGACGGCCAGGCCCTCGACCTGGCTGAAGACCGGAGAGTGGGTCGCGTCGAGCTCGTCGGTGCGGAACGTACGGCCCGGGCAGATCACGTAGATCGGCGGCTCGCGGTCGAGCATGGTCCGCGCCTGGACCGGTGAGGTGTGCGTCCGCAGCACCAGCCCGGATTCCTCCGACTCGACGAAGAAGGTGTCCTGCATCGTTCGAGCCGGGTGATCGGGACCGATGTTCAGCGCGTCGAAGTTCAGCCACTCGGCCTCCACCTCAGGCCCCTCGGCGACCTCCCAGCCCATGGCCACGAACACGTCTGCGACCCGTTCCTGGATTGTCGTCAGCGGGTGCCGTGCCCCCTGCGGCACCCGGTCCCACGGCAGCGTGACGTCGACAGCCTCCTCGACGAGGACGCGCTCGTCGCGCTCTTCCTCGAGGACCACCTGCCGGGCCGCGACCGCGTCGGCGACATCACGTCGCGCCGCACCCACTCGCTGGCCGGCCGCCTTGCGGGCCTGCGGCGGCAGCGCCCCGATCTCGCGATTCGCGAGGGCCAGCGGTGACCGGTCGTCCGCGTGGGCGAGTCGGACCTCCTTCAGCGCGTCCAGGTCGTTCGCACCGGATACGGCGGCCAGCGCCTCGGCGCGCATCCGGGACACCTCGTCCGGGTGGAGGGGGGTCACCTCGACCGGGTCGTACTCGCTGTTGGGCGCGGACATCTTTCTCGCTGCTCCGGATGTGTGCTGGTCCCCAGAGTGGGTGTGGTCGCGCCCGAGTCTAGGAGGCTCGCCGGCCCAGACGCCTCATGGTCGCCTCAGCGACGGTCGACCGGGTGGATCCGCAACGGCAGGCACGAGGCGATGGCGTCGTAGTCAGCGTCCTTGTGCAGGAGCGGCACGTCGTGGCGGAGCGAGACGGCGGCAATCAGACAGTCGACCAAGCTGCGAACGGTCCTGCCGCTCCGGCGCGCCGCGAGGAAGACTGACGCAGCCTGTCGGAAGTCGAACCGCGGATCGGTACCGAGAAGAGGCAGTCCATTCGTGAGCTTCTCGATGGCATCCGCACGGACCGGCGTGTCCCCGCCGGCCAGCAGTTCCATCACCACGGCCTCGGTCGTCGCGAGGTCCGCACCGTCGATGATCAGCGCGGTGAGCTCGGCAGCCACTGCCGTATCGGACGCGCGCAGGTAATCGATCCATGCCGAGGTGTCGACGAGGATCACCGGACGTGCTCGACCTCGTCAGAGGAGCGGATCTCGTCGAGGTCACCCGCCCACCCAACGCCTCGGATGCTCAGCAGGAAGTCCTTGGTCAGCGGAGTTCCGACGAGACGCCGCAGGGCGAGGTCGACGGCTTCGCGCTTGGTCGTCACGCCGTAGCGTTTCATCACCTCGGCTACCAGGTCGTCGTCCAGCTCGATGTTGGTGCGTGCCATACACCTACGATACACCAAGCAACGGTGAGCAGTCACGCCAACGTTCGGCGGTGGGCGCGGGCGGATGCGTAGAGGCAGACGGCGGCGGCTGTTGCGAGGTTGAGGCTCTCGGCCCGCCCATGGATCGGGATCCGTACCACGCGGTCGGCCAGTGCAAGCAGCTGGTGGGGCAGGCCTCGGGCCTCGTTGCCGAACAGCCAGGCCGTCGGGCGGGCAAGCAGGCCGGAGTCGTCCGCCTCGTCGAGGTCGAGCGAACCGGCACCGTCGGCGGCCGTCACCGTCAGGCCGTGTTGTCGCAGGGCACGGAGGGCCTCATCGACCGCGACGCCCGCGACGACCGGCAGGTGGAAGAGACTGCCCGCCGACGCTCGCACGCACTTTCCGCTGTGCGGATCGACTGCATCCCCTGCGAGCACGACAGCGCCCGCACCAGCCGCGTCGGCGCAGCGGATCACCGTCCCGGCGTTGCCGGGATCGCTGACCTCGACCAGCACGGCCACGAGCGACGTCGGAGCTTGCAGTGCCTCGTCGATGCCGACCGCCACCCGCCGGCAGACGGCCACAAGCCCTTGTGGCGTCACCGTTTCCGACAACGACGCCAGCGCCGCGTCGTCGGCGAGCTGCACGGTCACCCCGGCGCGCGTCGCGTGGTCGAGCAGGCGGGTGTGACGTGCGGCGGTCGACACTGCCGCGAAGATCTCGACCACCAGCCCCGGGCGTGGGCCCAAGGACTCGCCGAGCGCTTCACGGACCGCCTGCGGCCCCTCGGCGAGGAACAGCCCTGCTCTCTCCCTGGCGGCACGGCGGCGCAGCTTGCGGGCTTCACGCACGCGCCGTGAGCGATCGGTCAGCACGACCTCTCCGGATCATCCCGGGCCGATGCCGGCGTGGCACACTGAACGGCTCCACATTTCGGGCAAGTCACCCACAGGCGCACCCGGCCGATGTGCCACGTGCGACCACTCAGGCTGCCGGAGCGTTGCGGTCGGCCGGCAGCGCGGCCCGGGCGCTGTCGACGAGCGACGCGAAGGTCGCCGGGTCGTTGACGGCGAGGTCGGCCAAGATCTTGCGGTCGACCTCGATCTCGGCCAGCCGCAGGCCCTGGATGAACCGGTTGTAGGTCATGCCATTGGCCCGAGCGGCGGCATTGATCCGGGTGATCCACAGCTGTCGGAAGTCGCCCTTGCGTTGCTTGCGGTCACGGTAGGCGTAGACGAGGGAGTGGGTGACCTGCTCCTTCGCCTTGCGGTAGAGCCGGGACCGCTGTCCCCGGTAGCCGCTGGCCTGCTCGAGGACCTCTCGGCGCTTCTTGTGGGCGTTGGCCGCCCGCTTCACGCGTGCCACTGGAACTCCTTGCTAGGTCGGGCCGGCACGGCCCGAGAAACGTCGTCGTCGTCGTTACTTGCCGAGCAGCTTCCTGATGCGCTTGGTGTCGGCAGCCGACACCTCCGTGAGGCCATCGAGACGGCGGGTACGCGTCGTCGGCTTGTGCTCGAGGTTGTGGCGGCGACCGGCCTTCTGGCGCAGGATCTTGCCGCGGCCGGTGATGCGGAACCGCTTGCGGGAACCGCTGTGTGTCTTCATCTTCGGCATGGCTGCCGTATCTCCTCGTCGGTCGTGCGGTGCTCAGACGGCGTCGGTCGGCTTGGCGGCCTTCTCCGCCGCTGCGGCGGCCCTGGTGGCAGCCCGGTGGTCGCGGTCGGCCTGCGCGTCCGCTTCGCGCTCGGCAGCGCGGCGCGCGCGCGCGGCTTCCTTCTCGGCCTTGGCGTCGGCCTTCTTCTTGTGCGGGCCGAGGACCATGATCATGTTGCGGCCGTCCTGCTTCGGCGAGGACTCGACGAAGCCGAGGTCGGCCACGTCACCGGCAAGCCGCTGCAGCAACCGGAAGCCGAGCTCCGGCCGGGACTGCTCGCGTCCACGGAACATGATCGTGACCTTCACCTTGTCGCCCTCGGCCAGGAAGCGTTCGACGTTGCGCTTCTTGGTCTCGTAGTCGTGCGTGTCGATCTTCGGGCGGAGCTTCTGCTCCTTGATCAGGACGTGCGACTGGTTCCGGCGAGCCTCACGCGCCTTCATCGCGGACTCGTACTTGAACTTGCCGTAGTCCATGAGCTTTGCCACGGGTGGGCGTGCCGACGGCGCGACCTCGACCAGGTCGAGGTCGGCCTCCTGGGCCAGCCGGAGCGCGTCCTCGATCCGGACGATTCCCACCTGCTCACCGTTGGGGCCGACGAGCCGGACCTCGGGAACGCGGATCCGGTCGTTGATGCGGGGCTCGACGCTGATGCCGTCCTCCTGGTTGCTGTTGGATTGTGGACCGACCGGCGAGCACCCGGCGCCCACGAAAGAAGCCCCCGGTGCACGCGCACGCGGAGGCTTCCCGTCGACACGGTAACCGCCCGTGGGCGGGTACCCGACCGGGACCCGACGGCCGCGGAGGCCGGTGCGGGTGGGAGAGTCTCCACTTGCGCCTCGCCAATGCCCGAGCGTGGCCCAGGCAGAACATGACGAGTCGGTCAGTGCCGAAGGATACCACCCGAGAGCCGGCCCGGGCACATCGCCGGCGGCCTACCCGGGGTCTCCGGCGAGCGCTCGCAGGTCGGCCGCCTCGATGGCGAACACCACCGGGCCGGCCAGGTCGACGACCACTGCGTCCGCACCCTCGGCCAGGGCGGCCTCCGCCGCGACTCTGGTTGGCACCGGTACCGGGCGCGCCTGCGGGTCCCACCGCTGCATGGACTCGACGCCGGTGAAGGCCAGCAGGCCGCGCCGGCCGTCCCGCCCGGTCGTCGTGACCGTCGCCATGTGCGACGCCTTGTCCGTGCGGATCCCGCCGGACCCACCCGCGTCGTCGAGCACGGCGACGACGGGGACCAGCAGCCGTCCTGCTGCAAGGGCGGCCACCACGTCGGCGGAACGCCCGGTCCCCCGGTCGTACGCAGCCAGCGCGGCCGTGACGGCCGGGTCGGCGGCGCCGGTTTCCGCAGACCGCTCCGCGGGCATTCGTGGTTCAGCCACTGTCGGCCCAGGCGTAGCCGGTCGGATCGGCGGCACCGAGGTCGACGATCGCCGCGACGGGACCGCCCCCGTCCGGGCCCTGATGAGCGGCCGACACGGACACGAAGACCGCTGGGTCGCCGGTGGCCGAGGCGGCCACCCCGCCGACGGCACTCTTGATCTGGCGGTGCCAGTGGACGTCGGAGTCGTCCAGCATGGCGTTCCGGCGCCCCCGGACTGTGCCGTCCTGGCTCACCTCGCACTTGAGGAAGACGTTGACCAGCCGCCCGTCCAGGTCGGTCCAGTGGGGGCGGGCCGGCAGGTCGAGCCCGGCGTCCTGGATCGACGCCCAGATACCGTCGGCGTCGAGGGCGTCGCGCATCACCGAGTGCCCGATCCGGTACCGGCCGCCGACACCGCGGACGTTGCCCACGACCACGACCTGGGCGCGGTCGAGCTCGACGCCGGAGGAGCAGGAGGCCACGGCCGAGTACAGGCTCCGGTCGTGCAGGACCGCCTCGTCGTCGGGCACCTCGATCTCTCCCAGCGCCACGGCAACACCGAGTCCGGTGCAACCGTTGGACAGGTCCATCGACTCGAGGGTGTGCTCGGTCCAGACCGTCTCCCCGCGGGCCTTGGCGTCGCGGATCGTGTCGATGGTCAGCAGCGGTGTCTTGGTCTGTACGTAGTGGACGTCAGCGGGGTCGGCGATCCCGGCCTCGGCCATGGCAGCGCGCACCGCGTCGGCGACCTTCTCGATCATGCCGCCACGACCGATCTCTTCCGGTCGGATGACCTCGCTCATCGCGTATCCGACGACGAGCCTCGGCTGGTCGGTCTGCTCGGCCCGGTCGGCCGGGACCGTCGCAAAGATCGTCGCGTGCGGACTGATGACGCCGTCGGTGCCGCCGGACCACACGATCGGGATCTGTGCGACCTGCTCCGGCGTCCGGGTGCCCTTCGCGACCAGGACCTCCCGGAACGCTCGGTCGGCGATGATCCGCGTGTAGTCGTTGACACCGCCGTTCCCCTCGGTCTTGCCGATGACCGCGACCACGCGGTCGGCGTCGAGGACGCCCTCGTCGCTCAGGTCGGCGAGCCCGGAGGCGTCGCTGACATTGAGGATCGGGACCTTGCGTACCTCGACGGGTTCGGGCACCTGCTGCTCCTCTCGCTCAGCGTTCGACGACGGTCCCTGCAGCGCCGGCCACGGCGCTGGTGATGCGGTCCAGCGACGTGATCACGGTCCGACGCCCCCCGGCCTCGACGAAACGGCACGCCGCCTCGACCTTCGGCCCCATGCTGCCGCTGCCGAAATGGCCCTCGCGTGCGTATCGGCGCAGTTCGGCCACACCCAGCCGGCCCAGCGGGCGCTGGTCGGGCGTGCCGAAGTGGACGGCGACGTGATCGACGTCGGTCGCGATCACGAGCAGTTCCGCGCCCAGCGTGCGGCCGAGAACCGCGGCGGCGAGGTCCTTGTCGATGACCGCCTCCACGCCGCGCAGGGTGCCATCCTCGTCGCGGGCAACCGGCACGCCCCCGCCGCCCGCACCGACGACGACGAAGCCGGCCGCCAGCAACGCCGCCACGGCGGGGGCGTCGAGGACCTCCAACGGCTCCGGGCTGGCCACCACACGGCGCCATCCCGGGTCGCCGCGGTCCTCCCAGGATTGGCCGTGTTCGACCATGACCTTGGCCTCGTCCGCCGGCAGGTAGCGTCCGATCGGCTTGGTCGGCCGGGCGAACGCAGGATCGCCGGCGTCCACGAGTGTGCGCGTCACGACTGCGCCGACCGGTCGCTCTGCGCCGATCTCGGCGAGACTGCGCTGCAAGGCGTTGAGCAGGACGAACCCGACGGTGCCCTGCGTCTGTGCACCGCACCAGTCCAGTGGGACGGGCGGGACGACCGAGGCGGCGATCTCGTTCTTGACCAGCAGGTTGCCCACCTGGGGCCCGTTGCCGTGTGTGACTGCCACTTCGTGACCGTCGGCGACCACCGGGGCGATCCGGCGCGCGGCCAGCCCGATCGCAGCGATCTGGTCCTCCGGCCGGGCCCGCCCGCCAGGCGCGGTCATGGCGTTGCCGCCCAGCGCGATCAGTATCCGCACGGCGCGAGTTTAGGACCGTGGCGGGCTCTCCCGGGCCAGCCAGGCCCGGACCGGCTCGTCGTGTTCGCCGAGTGCCGGCGGCGGCAGATGGGTGTCTCGTCCACCGGCGTAGGGGCGGTCCCCGAAGCGCAGCGGCGGTCCCGGCAGCTCGATGCGGCCCAGGACCGGATGGTCGACCGAGATGACCAGCCCCTGCGACCGGGTCTGGTCCCACCCGTACACCTCGTCGAGCGAGCGCACCTTCCCGGCCGGCACGCCGAGCGAGTCCAGGCGCTCCAGCCAGGTGGCCGCGGGTGCGCCCGCCAGCGCGGCGTCGATCGCCGCCAGCAGTTCGTCGCGGTGCGCTACGCGTGCGCGGTTGGTCGCGAAGCGGGGATCCTCCGAATCCAGGCCGACGACGGGGGCGAACGACCGCCACTGCGCCTCGCTGCCGACCGCGACCTGGATCGCCCCGTCTGCTGCATGGAACAGCCCGTACGGGGCGATCGACGGGTGGTGGTTGCCGGGCCCTTCGGGCACCTCGTGGGCGACCGTCCAGCGGGTGCCCTGGAAGGCGTGCACGCCGACGATCGCCGCGAGCAGCGACGTGCGTACGACCGTGCCGCGGCCGGTCCGCGAGCGCTCGAGTAGTGCCGCCAGCACGCCGAACGCGCCGTACATCCCCGCGAG
>Ga0193739_1000009_pt1 | contig 47472 bp, 72 predicted proteins | sample L2a2metaG_FD_144926 | JGI IMG/M metagenome (GOLD analysis project Ga0193739, IMG submission 144926) | Soil microbial communities from a riparian zone of the East river system, Colorado, United States - L2a2 | ecosystem: Environmental > Terrestrial > Soil > Riparian zone | place: USA: East River...
ATCCTCCCACCGGAGGCATCTCGACAACAACCTCCTGGGTGTTCTCCAAGATAATCCAGCCGTTCAAAGACGGCACCCTCAAGCATGCAAATGTCTTTGGAGCGTCCATCTATGATAACCCAGGAATATCTCGTGATGAGATCACACGACTTGAGGCTATCTACCCCCTCGGGAGTCTATCCAGACGTATCCGACTTGAAGGTGAGTGGCTTCCTGGCATTGGAGGTGCTCGTGCCTACGGGTCGTTTGAACGTGGTCTCCATGTTAGAGAACAGCCTGAAATTGCAATCAGGCGTCCGCTGTGTTGGACCTGGGACTTTAACGTCGAGCCTATGGTTAGCCTCGTCGGACAGGTGGATGGAAGTGTCTATAGGGTTCTCCGAGAGCTTATCCTCGACGAAGGAAGCATTCCTGAGATGTGCGAAATGTTCAGGCACCACTTTCCGAGCCATGAAGCTGAAATCTGGCTCTACGGGGACGCTTCTGGCGAGCGTCGCACAGGGCAGACTGGGAAATCCGACTATTTCGTGGTTATGCAGGAGATGCGGAACTTTAATCTCCCCCTAAAAATGAAGGTTCCTCCGGATAATCCTCGTATTCCTGATCGTGTAAATGCAGTAAATCGCCTCTGCAAGGATGAAAAGGGCCTAATTCGCCTTCAGATTGACCCTTCTTGCACCGAATTGATAGGCGACCTCGAAGGGGTGCTTCGGGACCAAAAAGGGGGCATTTTTAAGACTAGAAACAAGAAAGACCCCTATTTTCGACGTACCCACACCTCAGATGCCCTTGGATATTGGCTTTCTTTTGAAGAGCCAGTGCGTCCGCCAAGCCAGCATATCCGATCTGACATCAGAATAGGGGCTCCTGGCTATGCCTTTGGACGACGATGAGATTATTCAGCGTAGATATGGCAAAGTCCTAACGCCGAGGAAGCGCTGCAAAGTGTGCCAAATACCCATGAACTCCGATACTGAAAACCGCCTTGGGGTCCATGTCCGATGCGTGTATGATACGACCACTAGAATGAAGAAGTACAAAATCCCAGGACCCCGATATGGCAGAGCCCGCAGTTAAGGGTAAGCAGCCTGGAGCCGACGAGCCAGTTGGCGAAGAGGAGGGCCTCTCCGTCATCCAGGCAGTTAGAGCCTGCTTCAACGAGGCTGAAGAGGGGAAGCGGCAGCGCCTGGCCCAAAACCGCATCAACCGGGACGCCTACTTCGGCAGGCAGGACTGGTCCCATAAGCAGGAGGGTCAATCATCTGAATTTCTACCTAAGGTTTCGACCTCCGTAGAGCAGATGACCGCCTTTATCAAGCGTGGCTTGATGAAGTTCGGAGACTGGTATTCGGTTGATCTAGATCAGACCATATCCCAGGTAGTTTCGGGGCAGCAGATTAGATCGGTACTGAACTGCTTTCTCAACGATCTCTGGACAGGTAACAATAATGCCACCTCTATACCACTCGTTATCGCCGATGCGGTTAAGATGGGCCTCCTAGAGAGCCTTATGATCGTCAAGGTGCATGGAGGCATGGTTCCCGTGCGCCGGTACGCATATAAGAAAGGAGACATGATGGTTCCCGAGGAGGGGGGCCAACCTGAACAGTCCCATGATCTTCAGATGGAAGAGAATATGGAGTGGAAGCTCCGTATTGATCTAGTTCGACCTGAAGATTACTATCCCGACCCCACTGGCAACGGTCTCTACGAGATACACCGTGTTGAAAGGGATCTCCACGAAATACTAGATGCTGCAGAAGCAGGCGTCTACGATACTGCGGTTGTAAAGGAACTGATTGACACTGATTATAAACGGCCGGAAGATGAAGAGCGCAGCGATAGTGCCCGCAACCAGCCAGAGACGACAACTCCTGCTTTTAGGAAGAGGGTCGTCCTGGATGAGTTCTGGGGGACCCTCCTCAATGACGATGGCACTGTTGCTCACCGTAACTGTGTCTGTACTGTCGCCAATGATAAGTATCTGATCCGCCCTCCAGAATTCAACCCGTTCTGGCATCAGGAGAGCCCCTTTATAGCGGTGCCCCTGGTTCGAGTACCGTTTTCAGTCTGGCACAAAGCTCTATATGATGATGCCAGCAGTCTGAACCTCGCCCTCAACGAGATGTTCAACCTAATGCTTGACGGCGGACTTGCAGCTGTTTGGGGTATCAAGCAGCTGCGCATCGAAGATTTGGAAGATCCAAATCAAGTTGCTGGCGGAGTACGCCAAGGCATGACCCTCGCCGTCAAGCAGACTCTTCCCCACAACGCAGACGTTATGAAGAATGTTAGCACTGGCAACGTTCCTCAAGATGCCATGGCTGTCTTCTCTGCGTTGGATAGAGAGTTCACCCAGGCCGCTCTAACCAACGAACTGAAACTGGGCTCCCTTCCTCCGAAGCAGGTCCGTGCCACCGAAGTAGTGGAGGCATCCCAATCTCAGGCGGTCACTCTTGATGGCTTGACGGCTGATATCGAAAATAGCTTCATCCAAGTCCTCTTGTATAAGGCCTGGCTGACTATCCTGCAAAATGCAGATGATCTGCCCGAGGACGCCATGCAAAGCGTTGTTGACCGCTCCGTGGCGTTGCTGTTAATGAGAGCCAGCCCGGAAGAACGGTTTGCCATGTTCGCCGGCAAGTCAAAGTTCCGGGTCTTTGGTCTGTCAGGCACAATGGCTAAGGCTCTGGACTTCCAGAAGATGATGTCTATGATGCAAGCTGTTCAGATGAACCCAATGCTCTTCCAAGCCTTCATGCAGCGGTTCTCGCCCGAGAAGGCCCTACGGTTCATCATGAACAGGCTGAACCTTAATCCGGACGATCTAGAGAAGAGCCAAGACGAGTTGAAGCAAGCTGCTGAAGAAATGCAACGTACTCAAGAGGCGGCCAATATGCTGAACCCGCCCGGAGGGGGCCAGGCGGCAGGCCAGTCAGCCCCGGGTGCTGCTGCTAAGGGCGGCCCTCCTCTGGGCGGGGGTAGTCAGGTTCCTGCCGAAGTCAATCAGCTGACCAACCCTAAATCAGGATTACCTCCCAATGCGTAAACCTGTCGCCGTGGTCCTGATAGGGGACGAGACTTTCACAGCCAGGATCGTTCGCTGGCTTAGGGAGCATCATATCCTCGAAGATAAAGGAACGGTTATGCCTATCCTAGCCAAACCAAAGCGAAAGAAGGCTAAGAAGAAGCCTAAGAAGAGGAGGTCATACTGATGGCCAAATCGTCAGGCATGGCCAACCATGATGGCCATATGCCTACAATCCAAATCGGAAGCCCAGGAGGCGGCATGTCAGCATCTGAAAATAGGATGGTCAATCACAAAGGAAGGACCATCGGCAGCAAGAGCGGCCCCAAAGCCACCAACGACGGCAAAGACCTTGGCCCCAATGCCAAGAACAAGATCAGCGGTCCTGCTGGCCTTCTGACCAAGGAACAGAGCCCGACGAGCTGGCCCCAGAGTCGCAATAGGGGAAAGCACTACAAGTGAAGAATGGCAATTCCGAAGAAACCCTTATCAAGGAGCTGATGCACAACGCCCAGGCCTCTGGCAACAGGGTTCTGGAGCAGCGCATGGCTGACCTGACAGTCTGGTTCTACAACAACCGCAATAGGGTGCCCAGAGACAATCTGGCCAGCCGTCAGGCCCTCTTGGAGAAGGCCTTCTGGACTCTGCTGGAAGTCAATGCCCTGCTGCTAGAACGCAATCATGAGTTGGAGGCCATGCGTAAGGGCCGTTCCAAGCTCTGGCTGCCTAGCGGCATAAAGGTCAGTGGGGATCAGCAGTATGGTTGATCGCAAGGAACAGGACAGACGGCTTCGACGCTTCGACGCTATGGATGCAGGCAGAGATGCTGCTCTTGTATCTTCCATTGTTGTTCCTCTCATCAACGGCAGAATAACCACCTACGTTCAGCAGTTGGCGGGTATGTATCGAGGCGGACAGGTTAATCATGACATGCTGTTGGGCAAGGTCGCTGAGATTACAGCGATGCTCAACTTGATAGCCGATCTGGAAGGAGCCCAGCGGCAGGGCGATATAGCGGCAGAGAAGGAGCTTGGTGATGGCCAGGAGACCTAAGAAATCAGATCAGGGCGGTTTTCCGGAGGATGGCGATCAGATGAATGTCGATCCGCCAGAGCCTCGTCCTGAAGAGGAACCGCCGGAGGAAGAGGAACCTGAGGAAGAGCCTGAAGACGATCCGGTCGCCACTATGCAAAAGCAGATCGACCAGATGAAGTCCGATCATGCTAAGGAGATGGCTGACCTGAGGCGAACCATTCCTCCTGTCACTCCCAAGGAACCGAAGGAAGAAAAGCCCAAGACCAGCTATAAAGATCTGATCTTCACTGATCCTGATAAGGCAGTTGAACAGATCCAAAGAGATGCCGTAGAGCAGGCAACTACTCAGCTTCGCGGTCAGTATGAGCGGGACCAGGGTCAGAAACGCTTTTGGGAGGGTTTCTACGAGAAACACAAGGACCTCAAGGACGATAAGGACCTTGTGGAGCTGACCTTGAACAGCAACCTGCCCAGCCTGGCCAATATCCCCGTTGACGACGCTATGAAAAAGCTAGCCGACTTGACGCGGGAGCGAATTATACGATACTCGGGCGGGACGAAGCGAAATGGCAAGAAGGCCGTTGTGGAGGGAAATAGTCCTCCATCTGAAAGACGAGCCCCTGCTATTGGCGCAGAGGTGACCAGTCTTGGAGACGTCATCAGAGCCAGAAGGCGCAAGCGTGCCTCTGCTGCTTGATGGGAGAGCTAAATGCCACAGTTTACCTGGACCTTTGATGCCCCCACAGGCACCTACAAGAACCATACCCTGGCTCAGAAGTTGTATGAGGCTGCCGTCGAGAACTCGGTCTTTGTAGACCATGTTAGGACGGTCGATGGGTATGGACGGAACAAGGGTGAGTCTGTCACCCTGACCAGGGTCCAGAACATTACCGAGCCAGTATCGGCCGACCTCGAGGAAACCACTCGCATCCCTGAGGACGAGTTCAACCTCTCGACCAAAGTGATCACCGTCAAGGAGATCGGCCGGGCTGTCCCCTTCACCAGCCTCTCCCAGGACCTCTCCCACTTCGACACTGAAAACCCAATCCAGCGGAAGCTGCGGGACCAGATGCGCCTGGTGCTGGACACCAAGGCAGCGGTGGCCTTCAAGAAGGCAAGCGTCAAGTACGTGCCTACGGGAGCGGCTACCAACAACATCACTACCAACGGAACGCCTGGTGCAGCCGCAACTGCCAACATGAACGTCTTCCATGTCGAGGAAATCAGGGACTATATGTTCGACACTATTCAGGTTCCACCCCTGGAAGGCGACGACTACCTTGGTATCTTCCGCACACTCGGTCTAAGGGGCATCAAGCGGGATGCTAAGTGGGAAGAGTGGCACAAGTATCAGGATGCCCAAGCTAAGTACAACGGCGAAGTGGGCCGGATCGAGGGCATCCGCTTTATCGAGACCAACCATGCGAGGGCGTTGGGCAAGATCGGCACCAGCTCCGTCCTCGGAGAGGGTGTTATCTTCGGCGAGGATGGCATCGCTCTGGCAGAGGCTATGACCCCTGAGCTAAGGGCGGCCATCCCTGGCGACTTTGGCCGCTCCAAGGCAGTTGCCTGGTACGGCATCCTGGAGTTCGATATCATCTGGGACACTGGCAACCCTGGCGAGGCCAGGATCGTCCACGTCTCCAGCACCTAATAGGAATGTAGATGGCCTTTAACCCTGCAAATCTGACGCTTATCAGTAGGACCACCATCGCAGGGGTCGGCCAGATACATCTATGGGCATATTCTACTGCGGACAACCTAAGCGTTGTAAACTCTGGAAGTTATCTTCCAAATCCCCCTACAGCATCTCCTCTTCGGAACGGGGACATCTTGGGAATAACTGCAGGCAACGGTAACGCCTTAGGAATGGTGCACGAGTCTGGAATAATCGAACTAGGAAACGGTATCGACAACTTCTGGGCTATCTAAGAGGAACTGCCATGTACGACCATCAGAAGATGGATATTATGATCGCTATGAATGCAGCGATCGAGACTCTCGCCGATCCAATACCTGCGGCTCGATGGTTCCCTGGATATCAGCCAGTCCTAGTTAGAGCAGTATGGGCGGTCATTACTGTAGCTAATACGGTGGCTCCAACAATCTTAACCTATAAGTTTAGGCCAACTCCGGGAAGTGCTTCTGGCGAGATTGTACTGGGTACTCTAACTATCCCTATCAACGCTGCTGTAGGCAATTGCTACTACGAGAAAGTAGCAGTGGAGCCAACCAAGTGCACCCCTGGTGGAGAGATAATCGTGTCCACTGATGGAGGCGGCACTGTAGGAAATGCTTCTGTAGGCGTCTTCGCCGAACACAGCTGGGATACCCCAGGTAACAACACTCGCATGATCGCTGCCTAATGGCCTTCTCCCTCAAAACCCATATCCCCAAGAGGGGAGACGCCGAGGGTAAGATCGGCCGCTATCAGCCCTATGTGCGGATCAACCATGTGGATGGTCCACCTCTCTTCATCCAGGGCGGCAAGTACTACAGTGAAGGCGGCGAGCTTATCAAAGAGCTGCCCGACTGGGTAGACGACGAAGTCGCCAAGATGAGCCCCACTGCAAAGCGAGAGTGTGGCCTGGAGAAATAAGTGGCAGTCGGTTTAGTCACAACACTTCCAGCAGCAGGCGTCTGGGTTGCCGAGTGGGCTGCCCTGGCTAACGCCGAGGCAGGCCTCCCTGCATCTATTCCTGTCGAAGCTGCCACCCGATCTGTGCAAGTTAGTGGCACCTTTGGAGCAGGCGGCAACTGTATCATAGAGGGCTCCAACGACGGAACTACCTGGGCCACTCTAATGAACAGTCTTGGAACAGCTCTAGCTACAATCACAACAGCTGTAATCCATGACATCCTACAGAATACCCGCTTCATCCGGCCTAGGATAAGTGCTGGAGATGGAACAACAGCCTTGAAGATCACTATAGTAGCGGTATAAAGTGCCCCTAGCCAATGCCAGAGAACTCAAGGAAGATGTACTGTTCCGAGCTTCTGAGCCGATAAACGGCTCTTCGGGCTGGGACAGCAAGGTTATGGATTACATCAATAGGGTCTACCGTACCCTATCCACTGGGGCTTCCGAATTCCTTCCTGAGTACGTCGAAGATTGGTGGTGGATGCGTCAGGATGCGACGCTTCTTCTCGAGCCGGTCTACTCAGTAGGCACTGTTGCAGTGGTCCAAGGATCAGCTGCAATTACCTTCACTCCAGCTCCCGCCGACTCGCAGGCAGGAAGGCGCCTGCGTATCAAGTCCGGGACGGCTCCTCCTGATGTATTCGTGATAGCTGCCCACACTGGAGGAGCTGGACCGGCGACCCTGGATGGCAACTATACAGGTGAGACCAACGCCCTTGCCTCCTTTGACAGTATGAAGATCGAATACGCTCTATCCTCGTCTGTCCAGGTCCTGATGAGCCCAATCGTAGCCTTCCAGATGCCAGATCGTATCTATGGTGTCCCTCCTGAGCGCATGGACGAGCTGTTTCCCCTGGTTAGGTTGCGACCTGGTATCCCTCAGGCCTTCGCCCTCGAGGACGAACGGACAGTAAGGTTCTCCCACGGAGGGAAGAACGACGGGAAGCATATGCGTGTTGAGTATCGCTTCAGACCCTTTGTCATAGACCTGACAGACAGTATTGGCTCCATCCCACTGGTTCCAACACAGTGGATGCACGTCCTCTCAGACATGGCCCTGGTATATGTCCTACTCGACAAGAATGATGATCGCAGCAATGCTGCAGCGCTTGGTGCAAGGACTGGACTGGCTGCAATGCTCAAAGAAAACCGGCGCCGGAACGTCAAGATGGACTATCTGGCTGGCCACATCGCCCCTCGTCAGAACAGTCAAAGCAAAGGTCCGCTCCGTACTGAGTCGGGGCTCATCATAGGATGATCGATGGCCTACCGGGGCGTAACAGCAAGGCTGCCCGTTGGCAGTCAGGGCTTTACAGGTACTAAGAACCCCAGCCAGGCCGGCCCAGGCCATCTTACCCTAGTCGACGGCGCTGAACTTGATGGAGGCATCATCCGTAAGGAGGGTGGTGCCCAGAAGATTAATGCTGCCGCCCTTGGTGCTGGCTCCGTCATTGTCAGCGGTATCAACTGGGACCCTGTTTCTGGGGTCAGGCATGATGTTGTCTTTCTAAGCGATGGCACTGTCCGACAGGATACTGGAGCGGGCACCTTTCCCACTACTATGGTAGCGGGCCTGACCAATGTAAGGGAGCCTCCCCCTTACTTCATGCCTGCAGGTGGGGAAGCAGTTGGAGGCGTTCGTAAGCTGTTTATGTTTAGCGGCCCTAACCAGGTGCATGTTGCCTTGGCCGCTGCAGGCACAATGGCCCCTATTGGCGCTCCAGCAGCCGACTGGACGGCCGGGGCCTTTCCCACCTTTGGGGTCCAACACGGTGCCAGGGTGTTTGCAGGGGGCAACGCCAGCGACCCCCATCGCATCTACTATAGCACTGTCACCGATCACGGAAACTTTACCGGAGCTGGCAGTGGAACAATAGCGATCTATCCTGGTGAGGGAGAGCGTCTGGTAGGAGGCTTATCCTTCAGAGGCGCTTTGGTCCTCTTTAAGTACCCTTTTGGTATCTACATAATCAACACTGCCGACCTAACCCCAGCCAACTGGATTGTGGCTAGGATGACCAGGGCGGTAGGCACCCTAAACCAACATACCATAGTCCAGATCGAGAATGATGTTCTCTATATGGACCATGTAGGCAATATTCATCTATTGAGTGCAACCCAGGAATTTGGAGATGTTAATACAAGCGATCTTAGTAAGGTCGCTACCTTGGAACCCTTTATTCGCACTGAGATCAACAGAACGGTCATCCGCCGCATAGTGGGGGCATGGTATGCTGCCAAAAAGCAAGCGTGGTTTACTCTCCCTCGCACTGGCGCTACTGATAATAACCTACGTCTTATCATCGGTTTTGAGCAGCAGCCCAGTCAACAAGGAGCAGCCCCGCCTCGCTTCTTCATGTCCCGCAGAGACGTCTGTGTATCGCTGTGGATGAAGCCTGATGCAGCCCTGATACCAAGGCCAACCATAGGAGATGCCTCTGGCTTTATATGGCGCCTAGATGATACTTCCAGAAATAAAGATGGAGTGGCTTATCAGATCAATTTCGAGACGGCCAATACAGACCTCTCTTTTATAGATGAAGCCCTGGCCACCAGAATGAAAGCGGGCCAGTTTCTCGAGTTGGCATCTGAGCCTCGGGGCGACTGGGACTTGACAGTTAACGTCTTCTGGGATGATATCTTGACGGATACCCTCCAGTTTAGCATGGGTGGAGGAGGGGCTGTGTTAGGCGCCTTCATCTTAGATACAGATGTCCTTGGAAGCGACGTTGTTGCCTCTTCGAGACAAAGACTAACCGGCAGTGGACGACGTATCAAGCTATCTGCTCTCAATGGAGGTCTTGATCAGGACGTAAGTATATCAGAGTTCCATCTGAGCTTCACGCCGATGGATGAGAGGATTAGAGATGGCTAAATACGACCATGTGAAGAGGTCTAAGTTCGTCCGCTTTGGTCCTAATGGCGAGCTGGAAGAGTTGTTCTGTAAGATGTGTGGAACTGCCATTGGTGGTATGACTGAGAAGGTCAAAGGAAGACGCTTCGAGAATGGTGTCTGGATCGAGGAGCGCATCCTTCAGTTTCGGCGCTTTCACAACTATGTTGAACTAAAGATGGAGTTCTGGGATGGTTCTGCCCACGTTACCAGCGGATGCAGGGATTGTCTGGGTGAAAGTCTGACGTCAGATCAGATGTATGAGTTGCATCTGGCTGATATGGAGATGGATCTGGAAGGGGGCGGCTCTCATGCTGGGATATGTAAGACACGGGTTCCTCGCAGGGTGGTTGCTGTTAGATCGGACGGAGGAGGTTTAGCGTGAGCTGGCTAGGACTACTGATCGTACTAATAATCATAGCAGCGATCATAGCTCTCTGTGTGTTCGCCATAACAGACGGACCTTAAGAGATGTCAGTCGGCCTCTATAGCCATACCACGCGAGGCACTGGAACGGTGCTGACTGCGGCTATCTATAATGCCGATCACATTAATCATATTACTAATCAGAACCCCGCTATGACTGGCGGCTATGCTGATAGCGTTGGGCAGTACCAAACTAAGGTTGATCCTGGTGGAGTTGGAACGGAGTCTCTATCACCCAATCTGGCAGGTGAGTTGGAGAGGCTTAGGTTCTGTATAGCTAGGATCACCGGCAAAACACAGTGGTACGAAGCTCCCCAGAGCAGCCTGCAGCAGGCCTTAGGTGGTACTGTCCCTGGCACGATAGCGACGGCTGGCGGCACGCCGCTGACCCTCCGTCGAACGGAGAACGACGCTGTCGACAGGACAGTTCTGTCTCTCGAAGAGGGATCAGGAGCTGGTGCAAAGGCTGAGTGGAAGGTCAAAGGAGGAACAGCCAACGACGTTACTGAGGTATCCCTGTTCCTCAACAACATAGAGCAGCTCAGATATGCTTCTAATATCAAGAATAGATATGCCCCCCAGGGCTACCTGACGCCAACCACTGGCGTTCCAGTGATAGTGGCCGACGCATCTGCTCAGACTTCCCTATTCTACGAGCCATTAGTGGGTAATCTGGTTCCGATTATCCAGAATGGCGTCATAGCAATGAGGACTTTCGCTCCCTTTACGCTGGCCCTGAACAACCCCAATCACGCAGCAGCGACTCTCTACGATGTGTTTCTGTGGGATATTGCAGGGGTGGTCACCATAGGAACTGGACCAGCCTGGGCGAACTCAGGCGCAGGGACCAGCTCTAGGGGAGCTGGGGCTGGTACAACTGAGCTAGTTCGTACCAATGGCCTATGGGTCAATGCTGTCTCTATGACTACAAGGAATGGAGCCGGCACTTTTGCAGTAGGTGCGGGGCTGGCTACATATCTTGGTACAATCCTGATTGACGCAGTTGGCACTGTTACCTGTCACCGCAGCTGGGGCCAGAACCGCAAGTGGTGCGTCTGGAATGCCTATAACCGGCAGCCTCTGTATCTAAAGGCGGGCGACTCTACAGCAACATGGAACTACCAGGGTGGCCTACGAGCATCAAACAATCTTGCTGCTAATAGTCTAACAGTACTATCGGGACTTGCCGAGGAGTTTTATCATCTCGGACTTGCACAGAGACTTCTGATTACGGTAAATGCAGCGTCTGACATAAACGTAGTCAATGGTATTGGCTGGAACTCTGTAGCAGCTATAACTGGCCGACGGGGTACAGGTGGAACGTCCACCGCAGCCGCTGCGGCTGCCAGTGTCTATCAAACTGTCACGGCTGAACACATCCAGGAGCCTACCCTCGGTATCCATCTTGCAACTGCTCTCGAGGCTGCTCCAACAGCAGGCGGCACCGCTCAGTGGAATGGCGGTGAGGATGACATGATACTCCACGCGAAGTGGAGGGGCTAACTTGTGGCAACTATTGTCCCACATACGACTAGGGCTATCGGCACTGTTCTGACAGCTGCTATCTACAACTTTGATCATGTCAATCATGATAGCAATGATAATGCTCTTAACGTAGAGCTGGCCGCTATTGGCGGAATAGGATCGTTCGTTACAACAGATATTGCTGCCGCTGCAACTTGCGATATTGGAGCAGCACCAACATCTATAGTACGAATTACTGGAGCTGTAGGACCTATTACCTCCTTCGGAACAGTCGCCAATTCCAGAAGGTTTGTGTTCTTTAACTCAACCCCACAGATCAATCATAATGCAGTATCGCTAATCCTGCCAGGTGCTGCAAATAAAATTGCAGCGGCTGGCGACTGTGCAATCTTCATATCGGACGCCGCAGGCAATTGGCGCTGTCACAACTATCAGGAAGCAGCCACTATTGGTGGTGCCCTTTCAATTGGTACAACTCCAATTACAGGTGGAGTGGCTGCTCGTATTCTCTATAACAACACTGGATTTCTTGGAGAGTACACTATCAGTGGTACTGGCAGTGTTGTCGCTATGGCCACTTCTCCCTCTCTTGTCACTCCATTACTAGGCACACCGGCATCTGGTAACCTAGTAAATTGTGTAGGGCTGCCTATAAACGCTGGTACAACTGGAGTACTAGAGCCAGATGCAGGTGGTACAGGGGTTTCTAATAATAATGCTAGCACGCTTGCCATCATTGGAAGCTTTTCAACTTCATTAACTGTCACCGCCGTAACAAGCGTTACACTGCCAGTTTCAGGCACACTCGCTACCCTGGCTGGCTTGGAGGAGCTAACCAACAAAACACTCAATGCCTCGGTTGCCAAGGGAGTCTGGTCGACGTCAGGCGTCTGGACTGTGCCAGCATTTACTCTTGCCGGCACTATTTCTGGCGGCGGTAATCAGATTAATAATGTTATCATAGGTGCAGTAACACCACTCGCTGGCAGCTTTACAACAGTTTCCCATAGTAGCTATGCTGAGTTTGACGAAATAGCCTCACCGTCAAATCCAGCTGCTAACAAGCTCCGAGTGTTTGCCAAGGATGTAGCGGGCGTCACACACCTATTCACACGGGAGAGTGGTGGTGGCGAGGTTGATCTATCTGCCGCAGCGGGTGGCTCAGCGGGCTTGATACTACTAGCATCCGGCTCCATATCCGCCGCCGGCAATCTCGATATCGTACTGACAGGCTATACCGGCTACCGAGCGCTTCTCTTTGTGCTACAAAGTTTCGTGCCGGTAACGGACGACACGATTTTGTATATGCGCTTCAGCACTGATGGAGGTTCAAGCTACATCGCCTCTGGGTATGCCTATACGGGCATGGGCATCAACGACGGCGGCGGTTCGATAAACAGTTCTAGCGGGAGCGCAGCCCAAGCAGCGATTACCTCGGCGATTGGGGGCACCAATGGCGTGAGTAATGTGGCAACCGAGGGTGGCGCTCACGCAGAGATTTGGCTTTTCGACCAAACCGCCGCGGCAAACTTCGCTAAGGCAAAATGGCATTCGACCTGGTATATCGCCGCTGCGCAGCACGCCCAACTTATAGGTAGTTGCACACAAGAGGTTGTGGGCGACGTGGATGCTATTCGCTTTCTGTTTTCGAGCGGTAACATCGCCAGCGGCAAGTATGCCGTCTATGGCCTCTCGTAGGAGGAAATAGCAATGGACTGCGGCGGACAGAGTTGCGTTGTTGGGTGGGACGGCGTAGCTCGTGCTGTGCCTATAACTGAGGCGGATTTGGCGCAGAGAGTTATAGATGAGGAGACGCAAGCCAACAAACGTGATCCAACGCCACAAGAGAAATTTGACACCTTACTACGCTCTATTGGACTTACGAAGGAGGAACTAAAGGCGTTTATCAACGGGTAAAAATCGTGATAAAGTCTCCTGGGGTATAGAGGGCGGGAGACTGGGAATGCCTACTCGCGGAAAGCCAGCACAGCCAGCAACGGCGCAAAACTTCGTTCCAGTTCCTGATCCTACTGTTCTCACTACTCAGCAGTTGACCAGGGAAATCCTGGCTATACGAGAGCTTATAGAGGCTCGTCTGGACGGTATGGATAAGGCTATAAACCTTATTCAGGCTCAGTCTGACAGAGCCCCTGCACATATTCAGACAACTATCGAGGCAGCGGTAGGACGTCTGCAGGAGCTGCATAATGAGAAGTTTATAAGCATCGAAACTCAGTTCAAAGAACGTGATGTTCGTACTGAACAAACCTCAAAGGATAACAAGGTCGCCATCGACGCGGCCCTTCAGGCGCAGAAGGAAGCTGTTGGCAAGCAAAATGAGTCCAACTCCCAGGCCATCGCTAAGTCTGAAGCTGCCTTCATCAAGCAGATCGACCAGATAGGCATGTTAATCACAACTATGGGTAAGGGGACTGATGACAAAATCAGCGACATCAAGGATCGTCTTACGACGATTGAAGGCTTGAAGAAAGGAGGAACCGACGCCTGGGCCTACGTGGCTGCTATAGCAGGTCTTGCAGTTGCCGTGTTGGCTGTAATTTTTAAGATAGCGAAGTAGCCTGGCCGGCGACGGTCGGCCGTGATATCGTATCGGCTGCACAAGGAGGACAGCCATGTTTGGAATTGCTAAGGAACAAATCCTGGGCCTAGTCAGGCACGTCATCACCTTTGTCGGTGGGATACTAGTGGCTAGAGGTAAAGTCGATCCTGCTCAGCTCGAGACTATAGTGGGGATTGTTGCTACTGTGGCAGGGTTCCTCCTATCCATGATGTCTCCGGAGAAGACCCTAACTCCAGAGAAGATCATCGCCGTCATGGAGCCGGCCAAGGCAGCGGCAGTTGCCAATATCTTGGCCCAACCCGAACCTCCCAAGCCGTTGCCGGAGATGGGAATGGTCGGAGGTCCTGCACCTCCGGAAGGCATCGTGAAGGAGCAAGATAGGGTAGCCGCTATGCCACCAAGAGCCCCTATTCGGTGAGCTGGGCATCTATCATCCTCGGCGGCCTTAAGCTGCTCATGTCAATCATGAGCTACTTGAACGATCGCAAGATGATCCAGGCCGGCGAGGACCGGGCTATCGCTAGGGCATCTCTGGAGCTGCTGGAACAGACACAGGAAGGTAAAGCCCTTCGAGAGCATGTTAAGGGACTATCGGACACAGAAGCAGCAGACCTATGGGACAGGATGTCTAAGACATGAGTGGAGATGGGATATTCTGCTTCATCGTCTGTTTCGGCATGAGCAGCCCACCTCCCTCCATTGTCGTTGACAGCTTCTGCCAACGCTACGACAGGCAGGTTCTAAGTAATGCAGATATCAATGCAATCAAGAACCTTCCCCCGGCACTGGCTCGTCGTATTCAAGGTAATGAAGTGGACTATATGTGCAAGTGCCTGGGTTGGGAAGATCCTATCTGTAAAACTGGCAAGAGGAAGAAATGACTATAGGCTATAAAATAGCCGAGACCCCTGCCGACTTCCATGAGGCCCATGCCCTTATGCGAGGAGAGGGAGTGCCAGAGCAGACCCTTGGTTTTCCTACTATGTTGTTGATAGATGAAAATGAAATAGTAGGAATGATTGGCACTGATATACAGAAGGGCATAATTGTAGCTGGTCCCCTGGTAATGAAGTCTGATAGGAAGAGGATACAGTCGGCTATCAAGATGGTCGAGATGTATGAGATGGCTCTTAGGGGAATGGGCATCTCAACATTCATCTTCCACGTTGAGGAGGGGACCTTCCTCGATAGGATGATCTCTCGCTACAGCGAATATCAGCCCTATGCCGTAAGGGGAACTAAGAAGTTCTTCATAAGGAGGCTCAACTAATGGGCGGCGGTGATAGCGCGGTTCCTCAGCCAAGTGCAGCTGAGATGGCACTGCAGCAGGCTCAGGCCAGCCTGCTCCAGCAGCAAACCCAGATTATTCAGGAACAAAGGGATCAACAGAAGATCCTCTTACCCTTCCTGGCCGAACAGGAGGGCTTCGATGTCGAGATGAATGAGAATGGTACTATCAAAAGCATCAAGAAAAAAGACAATCCAGAGGATGCCAAGCGCAAAGAGCTTGAGGGCATGTATCTGGATCGCAGCCTCAAGGCTATGCGTGGCGAACTAGAGCTTGATCCAGCCCTTGAGGAGAGCCTTAAGACCGGCGAGCAGCAACTCAGAGAGAAGCTCCAGAGCCAGTTTGGCCCTGGCTATGAAACATCTTCGCCGGCTATCGAGACGTTGGGTCAGTTTATGCGTTCCTCTGAGATCCTAAGGGAAGGTGCTAGGACAGGACAGCTGACCCTTTCGGAGCAATTAGGCATAACCAGGGAACAGCAAGAGCAGTTTAGCAGGGGGTCTTCTCAGGATGTTCTAAGAGGCTCCGCAGTAGGCGATCCTATGTCCTTTGCAGGCGCCTTTGGACAGGCTGCTAGAGGATATGGCCAGGCCCAGGTTCCCTACCTGCAACAGAGGCAGATGCAGGCTCAGGCCAACTCTTCTAGCTCAGATCGTCTCTATCGACTGCTTGGTGCTGGTATCGGAGCGGGAGGTCAGATTGGTGCTTCCTACTTCTCCGACCCCGAACTGAAGGACGATCTAATACCCATCAGCGCGACGATGGAAGGTATAACCATCTACGAATATACCCGAAAGGATACCGGCGAGAGAATGATAGGTGTCCTATCAAGTGACGTCGAAGAGAAAATGCCCTGGGCAGTCCTATCCCGTGGTGGATATGACGTTGTAGACTATGAGAAGGTCTAATGGACCCATTTCTTGAAGGTGGCGGTTTCAGTGGTGGCTATCAGCCGCAGGAGCCGCAGGCTCGCCTGCCTCAACCGCCAGAGCAGGTTCCCCTGTCGCCGCAAGCTGCTGATGTAGCCCAGCAGTATCAGCAGAACCAGGAAGAGTTCAAGCGTCGCCAGGCTGAGATTGAGAGCAGGAAGCAGGACCTTGTTCTAGCTGAGCGGATGTCCAAGCTGATGGACCCACGAGTGCCTAAGCCGGCACGTCAATTCCTATATGATGAGCTGTCTAGAACTTCTGGAGTTGATCCTAAAGGAGAGACTTCTAGAAGCGTTGGCAAGATGCTTATGGGCCTCGACCCTGAGGCGCTAGAGGGTCTCGGTCGGAACTTTGCTGCCAAGCTGAAAGATGCCAAGCCTGGCGAGATTAAGCAACTGATACAGTCAGTTCTAACAGGACAGATGTCCGGTATGGAACTGTTGAAAGTGGCGCAGGCAGGGCCGGCCGCACCAAGTCCAGCCTCGCCATTAGCTGGGGCGGCTCCTCCGCCTCCTCCTCCCGCCGCCCCAGCGCCCCCTCCTACACAGACGCCGCCATCAGCGATGCCTCCCGATGTAACCCCTCCCACGGTCACCCAGCCGCCCCCCATCACAGCTACAGGCGAAGAGGTAAAGCGTCGCCGTCTCAAGACGGTTGGTGAGACTCCTGCTCCCTATGGCATCGTGGAGCCCGGTCTCCTAAAATCGCTGGGCCTGGACTATAGCAAGCCGGTCAGACACGATGATCTAGCCAAGATGGGCTTTGCTGTTCCTCAGGATGCCAAGGAACAGCGAGAGCTGGCTAAGGAGATGGATCAGATCGCCGCTGGGACCGTTGACGTAGCTGTCAATGCAGCCAGGGTCCATCAACTGTTCGCTGGAAAGCCGGAGGTTCTGGGTGCCGTAGGTGCTACTGCTCGTACTATCGACCAGGCTATGGATCAAATTAAGGGCATTGCACAGGTTGCCGGCGTTGATTTAAGCAAGACCCCAGGTCCTGGAGAGGCTGGATTGAAATCTCTGGCCGTTAGCGCTGCAAGCAGGGTACAGGCTCTGTATCGGGCCTCTGGAATAGAGCACACTGCTGTAGAGAGTGCCAAGCTGCAGGGGGCCATTCTGGATATGGCCTATAGTATGGCTGTCGCTAGAGGCATTCCTGGCAACCGACTGACAAATGCAATTATAGCTCAACATCTCAATACTCTGGGACACAGCCAGTCGGTTGCTCAATTTGAGTCGACACTAGCAGATGCTACCGCTAGAGCCACCGAGCGCTCCGCTCGACAGATGGCCTCCCGTGTTGGAGGAGCTGAATGGCAGCCTAATTTCAGTTTCGCATCTATGAGTGATCTAGAAACTATGGCCAGCGCTTCTGGAATGCTTCCTAAAGGTATTAGAGATAACGTCGCGGCGGAGGTTCAGAAGAGACTAGATGTAGCTCAGGGTAAGCCAGCTACCCTTGGAAAACCCGTTACTCGACAAGAACCAACCCTCGAGACAGAACAGGCTGATGTGGCGAAAGAGGAGGCTCAGCGCCAGAGGCATCTGGACTTCGCTGAGAGCCGAGAGAAAGATCGCCTCGCGATGGAGAAGGAGCGCGATCAGCGTGCTGCTCGTGGAGAGACCAGAGCTGAGGCCAGAGCCAAGGAACAGACAGAACACACTAGGTTTATGGAAAACATGGCTATTCGCCGTGAGGCCAGGTTGGAGAACCAGCAGAAGAAGGACAAAATCGGAGAGGCCTTTGTCAAGCTAGGCCAGATGATTGGCCATGGCAGCACCCATCAGATAAGTGCAGGATCGGGAGGAGGCGGCGGTGGAGATCAGGACGCTGGAGCCTTCAGAATAGCTCCGCCCCCCAGACGTCAGGCACCCCAGCCTGTAGACGCATCCAGGTATCAGAGAGGAAAGAAGGGTGCCTGATCCAGATGCTAGGCCCTGGTGGGACGTTCCGAAGCCGACGTTAACAGATGACGTTGACTATACCTATGGTAAGTCTCAAGCGGAGATGGAAACTGAACGGGTAGCCAAGCATGCTGTCGATGCAGCTATGGCTTCTATTGGAGGGGGTGATACCCGCAAGTGGGCAGAGCCAACCCCGGAGAAGCGTGGCTTCTTGGCTCCTGTGATGGTTGAGAAAGGGTTCCACGATCCAACCCCCGCAGTGCCTGAAATCCTACACGGTCCCTACAAAGCATTTAGTGAGATGTGGACCCTTCTGGCCACTGGTCGACAGCCCAGTGATCCAGAAGTAGTCAAGAAGTCTTTTGAGGTTGCATCAGCTCTAGCTGGTGGTGGGATGGTTCTAGAAGGAGGAGCCGTTGTAAAGGCGCCTATCAAGGCTGCTGGCAGGGCGGTTGAGGATAGGGTGTCCTCCCTAAGAGAGGCTGGCCTAAGTGAACAGAGACCGCCACCCGATCCAGCCAAAGCGCCCAAGGCGAAGAATGTGCCTTCTAAGGGGGTTGAAAGAGAGATAGATGAGTCTGGCTACTACAGTCAGCTTCGAGAAACCGTTGCCGGCCTCCAGAAGTCTGAGGCCCATCCCTCTGAATACATGGCCCTCCTGGAACCGGGCCGATCAGGTGTCAAAGAAGGTGAGATAAGGGCAACTGGCCTAGATAAATTCCTGCTTGGCGACGAAGTGGGAGAGATGAGAAGATCGATTATAGATGTTAAGGAGGGGCTATCGACGCTTATAAAGACGGAGAAGGATCTGCAGATAAAGCTATCTAAGACGACCAACTCCCATGATCTGAAAGTTCTAGAGAGAGAACTGGCAGAAGCCCAGTCCCAGGTAACAGAGGGAAAGGAGCTGGTACAGAAGGGTGTTGCTCACTATAATGACAAGCTTAGAGGCATAAGGGAACAGCCTGGGAGCAGGACGCGGGAAGAGTTGTCTAAGCATGTAGAAGAGAATAAGACGATTATAGAAGAAGTCCGGCACCAGGTGGGTGATAGACCGGATCCAGGAGAGGCTCCGATAGGAGCTGGAGACCTACCCCATTCCTCCTACACCACAGACCCCTCCAATCCTACTATGCGGGAGGTCCAGCTGACCGTCCGCAATCCTGAGGCGGAGGCGAAGCTCTTTGCTGTGGAGAAGAAGATTGCAGAGGCCAACACCAAGATCGGGAAACTAGTAAATGAAGAGCGTGCTGATCCTCGCAAGCGTATTCTTGGTGAGGATTACTTCAACGAACCTCTTAGCCCAGAGGTAAAGAAGATATTCGACGAGAAGGAAGCTCTATCGAAAGAAAGGGCCGATATCCAGGATCGCTTCTACCACAGAGGCGGTCACTTCACCTCGAACACAGCAGCATGGTATATGGCGTCTATACAGAAGGGCAAGGACGGTAGGAGTTCCTTAGTAGTTCATCAGGTGCAATCGGACTGGGGACAGTCTGTCAAGGCCAGAGGATCACAGTCACCTGCTGAAATTAGGAAATTAGAGGAGGCAGTTAAGACTGCTAAGAACAAGGTAGAAGAAATTGAGAATAAAGACCTGTGGAAACTTAGCGAGGGGGGAGGAAAGAACGCGGATCATCAGAGAGCCTTAGATATAGCCGACAAGATAAAGCCTATAGCCGCGCTGACAGATAAGGAAACATATGGTCTACAGGTAGCTATAATCCGATCTAATCAAACCGGCCACTGGCAGGAAGGTCTAGAACAGATACTGAAGGCTGGCCGAGATGATCTAATAGATCACGGCACAGCTATCAGACTTATAAAACAGATAGATGCCAGTCCAGCCGCTCAGGACATCCTGAGGACTGTTGAGGAGGACTTTAAGAAGACCTATGCAGAGAGGATAGCCAAGGAGCGCCTAAAGGAACATCTAGACCTGCCTCCCCACCATCCTATGGTTGGCAGCACTCCTCAGTGGGTCGACCTCGCTGTCAAGCGGATAATCAAGGATGCCATCGACAGCGGAGCTGACACTATAGCTATTCCCCACGGCCAGACGGTCCAATCCTACACTGGTGGCACACCAGAGGGTCAGAAGAAGTTCTACGAGGTCATCCTGCCAAAGCGGTTGGAGAAGGCTCTAAGGGAGATGGACCCCTCTATAGAAGGGCAGGCTGTCAAAGACTTGCTGTCACATAAAGGTAAACCGCTTAAATATAGACTCAGAGACCCCAGTGGTGAAGAGGGAGGAATACCCTATCCAGCCCGCTTCACCGAGTTTCCTATAACAGATGCTGTTCGAGAGGGCCTGAAGAAGCAGAAGGGTCAAAAGCTGTATACGAAGGGGCCAGTAGCTCCACCTCAATCCGAGGAGAATGAGTGATGGGCGGTTATCTGCCAGATACCCTGGACGATATGGAGGGCCTAGTCGAGCCAACTGCCGGCAAGGGCAATCCAGAAGAGGCGGCTCGTCTTCAGAAGATGCTGGAACAGCTAAAGGCTCCTGCTGCCCCTGGAACACCTGCGGCCCCAGCCCAGTCAGCCACCGCTCCAGGCGGACCTATAGGGCAGGGCATGATAGCCGGTGGATCGACCCTTGAGGCTGAACCCCCAGACCCCCTTGGGATCAAGGGAATGGGCGTCAATATGCCCGTTGAGAATATGTCTCCCGGCAGGATCGGCCTTGCTCGATCAGTGCTGGGTATGGGCGAGAGGGGATCTGCTACACTGGGCAGGGCAGGGCAGGCGATCCAGGAGACCGTTGATGATCTTCCCAGGACACTGCCTGAGTTCATGGAGAAGGTCGGCAGACCTCAGAATGCCAGAGCCATTCTAAGGGGCACCATGGGTGCTGCTGGAGCAATGGCAGGAGCATCTGGAGGCCCTCCTGGCATCGTAATAGGCACTGGGGCGGGAGCTGCTGCGGGCGGCTACATAGCCAATATGTACGAAGATGTTCGGGATTACGTACAGAATAATCCTGGTGTCACCAATAAGGCTAGCACTGTCGAAAGGATGATGCAACCAGCCATAGATGGCTTACACGATGCTACTTTTACAGGCGGTGTCCTTGTGCTGCCGGGAATGGCCAGATCAACGCGACAATTTATAGCCAGCCGCGTCCTTAAGTTGCCTCCCGACAGCAGGGAGATGATGGAGGCTGCTGCCACTCTCGGTGTAGATATAGGCGTGGCCAACGTAGCCAACGGCGGCGTTGGTAAGGGCGCTGTCAACGTCTTTGGGCGAATGCCTCTCCTTGGCGGATCAGCCAGAAAGGCTTCTGAACTGCAGGGGAAGTCAATAGTCAAAGCATATGAAGATATGTTTGAGAAGGTGGCTACTCCCAGCGCCACCGCCGAGGTCGGAGAGGCAGCCATAACAGCTGCCAGATCGAAGTTCGGCGACTTCGCTGCCAAGGCACAAACCCGCTACGAACATGCCCTTCGTGTTGGAGGGGATGCTGGTCCAATTCTACCGCCCGACCAGATACTAAGAGCTACCGGCAATGTTCTGCAGAATATCAGCAGCAAGTCGGGCAAATTGCAGGGCGTTGCTCCTGCCGAGATGCGAACCTGGCTCAACGGCCTTCAGAAGAACGTAGACGGTCCCATCTCGACAGTAGATGCTAACAATATCCTGATTGGCGTTGAGAACCTCCTTCGTAAGAGTCAGGGGCAGCATGGAGTGCACTATCAGAAACTTGAGGAGGTGCAGAAGGCAGTTATTAAGAGCCTAGAAGGAGCAGATCATCCTGCAGCGAGGCTATTGCTAGGAGCCCGATCTAATTTCCAGAGCGGCATCAAGGAATTTGAGGGCAGCATATATAAGAAGATGGTTGGTACTGTAGATAGGAATATCTTTGCCATAGGCAAGATCAAAGGCGGCACTATGACCGCCGATGAGCTGATGGAGACTGCTTCCAAGGTCAACTCGGCTGGCGGTGTTAGGGACCTCCGAAACGCTGCTGGAGACGATACAGTTAGACACGTTGCTCGAGCCAGGATTGATGATGCCTGGCTCAAGGCGACCAACAAGGAGCCCGGAACCTTCTTTGTGGGAGATAAATTCTCATTTAATCCGCAGAAATTCAACGAGGCCCTCGGTCTCAATAATCCTAATTCCAACAAATATCTAGCTATGAAGGAGATGCTTCGGGGCACTGAGGTCAGCATTGCAGACGTACAGAAGCTGGCGGAGGTAGCTAAGATGGTAACCAACGCGCCTATTGCTGACGCCTCCACATTTATGGCTAGGTCTGCCGTCCTACGGGGTGGGGAGGGTGTGGCCGAGGCAATCCGGTCCACCATGACGGTGGGAGCGATGGGCAAGACGGCCGGCACGATAGGTCTCCCCGCCGCATACGCAACCGTCGTCCTTAGTAGATGGGGCCTAGGGCAGATGATGAAGCCAGGCCTCTTAAAGATGATGACCACCGCGATGGACCCTTCTTCTACTAAAGAGGCATCAGCCGCAGCTATCGTCCAGATGACCCGCCACTATCCCAGCTTGTTCAATGAGTGACCTATGCCACTGATGCGTGTTCCTGAGGGAACCATTCCCAGACATCAAAGCAGAGATCTGCTGGGAGACCTCTATAAGAGGCAGCAGCTGCAGCAGGATTATGCTAAGTCCATAGGGCGACTGAGAAAGGAGCGACAGCTGGAGACACTGCCAGACGAAGGAGCTGGTAAGTTCTCCCCAAGAGGGCTCCAGCCGGAGGGACCTAAGAACGAAGAGATGGAGAACATCTATAGGAAGGGAGCTAACCCTATCAGCAGAACAGCTGCTGGCGGCGAGGGTCCTGACTTTACAGGACCTCGACCTCAGGGATATTGGGGCAGAGACTCCCAGTGGCAGCAGCTATCTCCCTATCAGAAGGCCGCTGCAATGTCCCTCCTCGAAGCGGACAGTAAGCAGGGTCGGATTAACTTCATGGATGCCCGCAATGCTATGGGAGCTATGATCAATAGGGCTGACAAGGAAGGCCAGGATCTGGGTGACCATGTCAGTCGGAAGATCTACCAACCGACCATAGAGCCGGAACAGTACAGCAGGCTGGCAGCCATCGTTCAGATGCCGCAATTCAAGGCCCTGACCGACCTGGCAGAACAGCGTGCCACAGGCAAGGTGGGGGATTGGGTAGATGGAGCTACTCACTTTCTGGCCAAACCTCAGACGATGCTCGCCCTGGAGGCGAACGAACCGGAGAAGTACAAGAGCTGGAGGAGGTGGACCGGCTATGACGACGCTACGGGGAAGTACAAGAACGAAGTTATGGCTGATAGCAGTCATGTCTTTCTGGCCCCAGAAGGCAAACACAGCGCCGGGAGCTACGCACCCACCTATGGTGCCGGGGCCGAAGTGTCTGGTCCATCGGAAGCCCTTGCTCCTCCGCCATATCCGGCAACCCAAGATGCATCTGGTCAGCCACAACCCCAACTCCCGAAGCTGGCAGAGGTGCTGGGTGGAGATGCCGGAAATCTACTGGCGCCGAAAAGGTCGGGAGGAGGGGGAGGGGGTAACCCTCTGGCCGACCTCCAGTCAGCTCCATTCAAAATGACTGGGTTTGAAGGCCTTCCTGAGCAGGATGATCGGGCGTTTGCTCTTCTTCCAGCACAACAACGCCGCCCGCCCCCTCCGGCAGCGGGGCAGCCTCAGCTACCAGTGCCTCGTAGACCTCCCGGATTTGGCCAGGTCCCTGGATAGACCGCATATCTCCCCAGTTCAGGCCAACCTTCATGTCTACCCCGAGGGTGAACTTGTAGCCGTTATACTCTAAGGTAGGGCTCATATACTGGATAATCTTCTTGCAGACATGCTCCACGACATTCCAATCGTGAGTAGGCATCTGGATCATTAGGGAGTCGTGAACCTGAGCTCCCAGATGCCACTGGGCCTGCTCCATATCAGGGTCCTCAAAGGCCAGGCACATTGCTTCCAAGCAGATGTCTACCACTGTTGATTGGGGCACGAAGGAATAGGCCTGGTCGAACAGATCATTCCCCCACTCCCCCATTAGCCGCACCTTACGGCCAAAGCAGTTGGTCAGGGTGCGGTTCTTTCTGAGCTGCTCGACAGTTCCCTTCCACCAGTCCTTGAGACCGGGATATGCTACGTCGCTGTAGTAGGCGACGATAGGCTGGGCCTCGGATTCCTGGATTTCCCATTCCAGTGCGGCTCGTCGGAACTTCATGTTGTAGTTGAGGCCGTGGTTGGATTTCTTGCCCATCTGTCGCAGGGACATAGAGCGAGGTAGGAAGATGGCGTCCTTCTCCTGAAGGTCTACCAGTTCTGGCAGGTATTCCACCCGCAGGGCCATTATGTCCACTGCGTTAGTGTTGTTGCCAAGGAGCTTATGGTCGGCCAAGACCAGCTCCTCAGGAACGCTGCTGATAAAGGATGCAGTGGCGACGTGGGGACTCTTTCCACTCTCAACTACGCCTATCATGTTCTTGTCGCCCGATAGATAGGCAACAACAACCCACTCTGCACCGGCAAGATCGAACTCAATCAGGATCATGCTATTAACTTCTCCACAGGCACTTTAAGCTTTTTTGCCAGCTTAAGTGCTATACCTTTTGACACAGAACGCTTACCGTTTACAATCTCAGATGTTCTGCCTCTTGCACCAATAGTTTTCACTAAATCTTTTTGGCGAAGACCCAATCGCTTCATAGCGTTCTGTATCTCTTCTGATGCGCTCATCTGCTAGAGTTCCAGTCCTCAAGGGCCATCAGGAGCTGCTGACAAGTCTCCTGATCAAAGAGACCAGTAGCCATAACGTCGTGCTTGGTCTGCCAGTCCTTCAGGGCGGCCATTGTTCTGCTGCCGTGAGAGCCGTCCATCTTTAGTGGGGGGTTAGCTCCGAACATATTCAAGGTGGCCTGGCCCCATGCAGTAATATTGCCCTTGGTTGGCTCGTAGGGGCCTGCCGGAAGGGGTGTACCTGAGGCATCTCCGCCGCTCCACTGCTCTGTCAGCTCCTCGATTGTGCCATAGAAGCGATTTATGTCGATGTTGTTTCCCAGGCCAGGAACGCTATGTGGCTGAGGTCCCTTTCCGTCGCCGGTGAACTGGTGAAGCCACAGGTCCTTCCAGCTGGCCTGGTGCGTTGGGCTGCTGTCCCACTCAGCAACCCACAGACGACAGCTTCCCAGGTAGTCGTTAACCTGATGGCCCAGCTGCTCCTTGATCAGATGGCCACTATACAAGACACCCTTCCGGCCGATCTTAGTCTCCAGCAGACGGAGGAACTTCTCAGCATCTGCTGCACTGCATCCTCGCTCTTCGTGGTCGAGGGCCATTAGGGTGCCAGCAGATGGCTTAGCGTTCTTGACGAAGTGGTTGACCTGGGCCTCGATATTGCCAGGGCGGAAGTAGTGGTAAGCGCCCCAGAATATCCCGCTGCCCTCGCACTTCTGGCGCATCGGAGCGTAGTGGGGGTCTACATAGGATACCCCCTCGGTAGCCTTGTGGATGACTCCCCTGACGCCGAAGTTGAAGGCGGCCTTGAAGTCAGTCGGGCTTTGATAGTGACTCAGATCGACTACGTAGATTGGGTTTGCCATGTTACACCTCTATCATGAAAGCTAGGGCCATTGCGGCTACCTGCATTGCCTCTTTCTTAGCATGGGCCTTATCATCCTTTTTGACAGCATCCCATAGCTCTTCCAACTCCTCGAGGATGACGGAATATCCCTCATGGGCACTTTGCATAGGCCTATGCTTTTTCCTGGCTCGATAGTACTCCTGCAGAATAGCGTCATTTACTTGTTCCGGTGACATGCCTTGTCCTTTCTTGTCAACCTGCCACTATAAACCCTTTGAACTCGGGATGCAAGTTCTGGAGGTTCATCCCTGTTCCCATAAGGGTCTGTGAAGACGAGAGACGACCCGTCCAAGTGCCTCGAGGGTTCCAGCTGCAACGTAGACGACTATCTTGGTCGAGTTCAACGTCGATGTATGTACCTTTAAGCTTCTTGAGTGCCCTGATCTCCTGGACCAGTTTAGCCTCCTTTGCACCAACGCCAGCTTTGCGTACGATCCTAGACATAGCCTTGTCATCTGTCGTCACTCCCCCCATCTGGTTTTTGTACGGAGGAAGCCCCAGGGTGTCGTAGAAGTACTGCTGGCACTGCTTGGGGCTGGTCGGATTGAAGTCCCACTGGGATATAGCTGTTAGCTCCGCCTCCTTGGTTGCTATCGACACCTCTAGGCGTGCCTTCGTACTGGCCAGGCCTTCTCGATCCACTGCGAGACCATGAGCCGTCATATATGTAAGAGGGCCGGCCAGCCTGGCGGTTCTGTTGTATGTGGGCCAGTAGCCGCCATCGGTCATCTCCTTCGATAGTACGTCCCACGCTTCTAATGCCACACAGGCGTCGCGGCCGCAGTAACGCTGAAAGGTTTCCCAGTCTATGTTTGGGTTCTTCCATATCTTTCCATCATCCTTCCAGTAGGGCTCTCGAGTGTGGATGCTGGCTATGAAGTCCAGGCCCTTGTTGAAGTCCGGGTACATGATATGCTGGGCAATCATAGGGTCCCCTAGAAAGCCCTTGGTGTGGATATTACACTGCATGAACAGAAAGGGAGCATCGAAGCCAACTATATTCTGATTGATCTTCATTACCGAAGGGTCGCTCATCAGAGAGGCGTATTCCCTCCAGACGCAGACCTCATCTTCCTCTGTCCAGTAATCTGCTCCAGAAGGTGACAAGAGTGGTATAGTCATCGCTTCTGCTGGGTCGCAGCTCAGGCTGAAGCACGACACCTGATGGTTCATCACCTCTATGTCCGTGCATACCCTCCCTGCTTCGCGGCATTTCTGTATGTAGTGGTAAAAGTCTGCGTAGGTTGGCCTGATTAGGAGGTTCCTCTTGGGAAGGATCAGCTCCCGATCCTCCAGCTCTCCCTTCACCTTCTCCATGTCGGCTATTATCAGGTAACGCCAGAGGTACGTTCCGTGAAGGGTAGCCGCTGGGTGGATAGTCGGGATGAACTTGCGATCTATGATATCTGACCATAGAGGGGAGCCGCGCCACTTCATCATTGGGCGCTCGTCCCCCGTTAGAAGACCCATTGCCTGCTGACCCATAGGTAAGATGACCGAGGCAGACGATGACCTTATTCGGTCCAACGTAGGGGCAGCTGCATCGAGGCCAGCCGCAGTATACCCTTTTCCTCTGTACCATAGACACTCTCCGTTGAGATAGCAGTTGCCACGCTTGTCCTTCTCAACCGGCTCCTGCCAGACGTTTAGGATATAGCATTGCTTGCGGATCAGGCCAGCGGAATGGAGGCAGTCGTTAAACACATCGCCGCTGGGTCCTACGAGGGGCCGACCTAGACGCATCTCAACGCGAGCGGGAGCCTCGGCCAGGACGAGGAGCCTGCTGGAAGGGTCGCCTTCTTCATAGGGAGAGGTCATTCTAGATCCTCTATTATTCTTAGGATATCATCATCTCCAAGTTTACCTAGCAGCTTAGTTTTTCTGTGTAGATGTTTCCTGCTAAGCGCAGCCTCCTCTGAATAGTACAGCTTATAGTGCTCGCTCCATTCTTCCTTAGTTCTTGGAGGTTTATAATCATCAGGTCTTCCTCGTCTCCTGGCCCTAGCTCTCTCAAGATAATCACTAACCATAGCATGATGTGCAGTATTCTGCAGGTAATCTATAGCACGCCTGATTGTGTCTATATCCTCGCCTAACATACCTATAGCCAGATTACACCTATGTTCCAATATTCCTCTATGACAACCAGTGCTTTTACTGTGATCGGATACTGGTCTCTCGGGAGGCTTATTAGATATAGGACATACTCCTCCTTGCAAGTTTTCTAACACATAATTAACGTCATCAGGAGATATTCTAAACCTAGCCCAGCGATATACTCTATCTTCGGTCATTTCTTCTTTCCTCCTCTCTGCCGCACACAACTCATAATCTCCACATACAGCTCATTCTGAGCCGTCCTAGCCAGCTGTCTTAGCTGGAGGGATGTCTCCTGACAGGTCCGCATATCCCTAAACTGTATCTGCACAGACTTCTGCCAGATCATTACAGGAACACCGAACTTGACGACGATGAAGAGGGTAACAGGATCAGGGATCATTCGGCTATCCTCAGACTGTGGTACATAGCTCCCATGCCACATCTCTCACAGACAGTCTCACCTCCCCCTCCATGGGCAAAGGCACGCCAGCCTTTGAAGTTGTGCTCGCAAGGACCAGTTGGACAGGCACAATAGCAGGCATCAAAGTCGAAACTATGCCAGACCAGTTCAGGCTTCTCAATATCGAGCTTCTTGGCTAACTCATCAAGTTGCGCCCTTACAGATGCATTACGTAGGGCCCTTAGCTCCTCAAAGTCAGGCTTTGTCGTGCTCGACATCCTCTTGTATCCTTCTTAAGAAGCTATCCTTGTGCTGCTGAGAGAGGTCCCAGCCTATTCCTGTATGCTTCTTCCTATAGGCGGCCCGCAGGGTCACCCCCGATCCTAGAAAAGGGATCAAGATGTGACTCCCCGGATCGAGGCACAGGTCCAGTATCTCCTCCATCAAGGCTATGGGTTTCTCAGTGGCATGATCCTTCTTGCCCAACGGTGGGAAGTCGAAGACGTTACCTCTGCCCCGACGGGGCAACTTCGGCTTGCCCTTCCTAGCAAGGAAGAACGGTTCGTAGCAGGAGCCCAGCGTGGTATAGGGACTGGCTGTCTGCCCACTATCCCCCTTCGTCCAGACCGCTGGAATGTCAGGAACGCCGAAGCCCACCTCCCTTAGGATACGTAGGACATCGCAATGCCAACTCATTCCGTACCAGAAGACAGCGAACTTATTGTCCTTCAGGCGATCATAGACCAGCGCAGCCGTATCGAAGAACAGACTGGGGTAGCTGTCCGGGGTCCACTCCTTATATGTAGCCATTGGCCTAGTATTGGTATTCCTGCCCTTGCGCTTGTCCAGATCAACACCGTAGGGAGGGTCTACCTCAGCGAAGTCGAAGATATCCCTCTTCATAAGGGACATCTCCTTTAGGGCATCTCCTATCAGGTAGTGCTCCTCAGCATCGTTGATGGCTGTCTTGATGTGGTCAGGTACTTTCGCCCTGGCCGCTTTGATAACAACCTCCTCTTCAAGGCGCTCAACGTCCTTAAAGGCATGATCCTCATGCTCGAACTTGTCTAGTTCCAGCTCGGGAGACTCCTCCATAACACGAGCCAGGTGTAGGCTTCGGTTCACAGCTGGTTGAGACCTACCAACCAGGGTTGCCTGCTGATGCTGAGACCAACCCTTCTTTGTTACAGGGTTATACTCCCCAAACTCGGCTATCTTTAGGTTGTAGAGCTTCAACTCCAGCCTGTCACGCTCATGCCATAGGAGATCCTTCCGAGCAATGTTCTCGACAAGCTCGATCTCAAAGCGAGTGGTATCAGTCTTGATATCGTCACGAATTATGCCTTTGATAGTATCTGCGCCTATTAGGCGGTGTGCTAGATAACGGCGCTCACCAGCTATCAACTGGAAGTTGCCATCTACCGTAATAGGCTGTATCAGGCCGTGCTCTTTAATAAGAGCCGCTAGGCTCTCTATATCTCCCTTGTCCTCTCTTGCCCGATCCTTGACCTTAATCTTAGCGAGTGGTATCTCCTGAACTTGCATCCCCATCCCCTTCTAGCTCGGCTAGCAGTGCTGCTAGTTGATCCGGCGTCATCTTGTCGATCGCCTTACTGGTCTTCCCCTTGGCACTGCTACTACGCCGTGCCGTGGCTTTCTTCTCTCTCCGAGGCTCCTTACTTACACGGCGATCTCCTCTCATCTTGCGAACATGCTCACGCAGCTCATCCAGGCTCATGTGTTCGATACTCTTACGCAGTTTATCTAGATGAGACATAACCATGTCCTGTTGAATAAGAGACCCCAATCAAATTTTGATCGAGGTCTCTTACATGAGGGTTCAATCCTTCAAGCGAGGCAGTCTCAGGCGGTTATAGACGTTGCCGTCATCGCCTTCTTCTTGGTAGAGGAAACTCCTTCCCACGGCACCCAGCAGATCATCTGAGTTGAAGCCGTTGCTTTCCTGGGCTACACCGAAGCAGGTTAGGAAGCGCTTGATGTCCAGGAGGCGCATCTGCCTCTGGTCAGCCGGAGTGTCCCTATCGGGATAGGTGATCCAGTGCCGCAAGAGGGCCGCGTTGGGATAGGCACTATCCTCGATCTTGATATAGACAGTAGTCATGGCGTTGCCCTTCTTGGACTCGCCATCTTCGGCCTTGACGATCCTAAGATCGTACTCACCCTCCGGCACTGGCTCAGCTTCTTTCGCATCGTCCAGAGGTACGCTGATAAACGGCATCTTGTGTTCCTTATGGTCTCAGTTGGGTTACCTTGGAGCCTGGCACCTGTCTCGCTCGTGCAAGGAGTGCTCCTATCCCGCCAGATGCCAAGTCTCCAAAGCCTCGGATAGTCACATCCTCAATCGTCTGGAGACCTTGGATGCTCGACCTCACGTCTTGCAGGCCACGCGGGTCTGGTCGAGTTCTTATCTCATACTTCACCGTTCCTTTCTCCCCTTCAGCAGTTTGGGCTAGCCAGACATTGGTGAACATCAGGGGAAGGATGTTCCTAGCCTTGCCTGGCAACATTAGCTGGGTCTCGATCTTCTTGGTCTTCTCATCCTGGAAGGTCGTGAAGTGGCTGGTGCAGTAGAGGCTGATTGGTAGGGAGGAGATACTTCCGAAGACGTCGGCCATCTTGCTTCCCACCACTCGATAGTCGCCCAGCTCCTCAATATCTCCATAGCGATTGTTAATAAATAACTGCCGGTCCATCACTGATTTAGACAGGAAGGTCAGGCTGTCCAGAATAAGCCAGTCGTAGTCATTGAAGAAGCCCTTCTCCACCTTCGCGTTGATATCGTCTATCCACTTCATGTAGACCTTGGGCTCGAGCTTCTTGCCAGCTCTAGGTACGTCCGACTTGGAACCCTTGTTGAAGCCTTTTAGAGTAGCATCCATCTCTAGGAAGTCCGGATAGAACTCTTCATAGTCGACGTTACATCCCCTGAGTGTAGACATAGAGTTGGGATCGAAGATGTAGGCGAACTTCCGACCGGGCAGGGTCCATATCTGGGCCGTCTTACCTGTTCCCGTCTTTCCAGCTACCAGTATTCGTTCTTGTGTACTTAGGGTGGCGTCTTTGGCGTTGGGCATCTCTGCTAGCATCCTCCAGAAGTCAAGGCGCTTTCTCTTGAAGAGCAGTGGCTCTTCCATGTGCTTATCTAGCATTGTATTCCTCTTGTAGGAGTGGTGCAGCTGGTTGCGCAGCTGCACCGTGCTCTAGTATGAGGGAAACGCTCTCGCACTACTCCTCTATATGGTGGATCGGCCCACCTGCCATGCTGGGATCACTCTTGCCCCGGCATCTTGGTTATAGCCCTAACTGCCCACATGCAGCTATTCTGCAGATCGGTCTTGGCCATCGAGATATCCCTGCTGGAGCCGAAGGCCATCTCGACCGCAGTAAGTGCCTGCCAGGAATTCTCATAGACTGTCTTGGTAACGTCCATCATACGCTTCTGGTCATCGCTCAGTGTACCGTAGTTCTTCCGAAAGGGATCACCCTTTATCGTTGCCATCTGTCACTCCTTCTATAGGTCCAATGTGTTCAAGAGGATCCCAACGCTTCGCTGTAAAGCCTGCCGGAATAGGTCGGTCGATGGGATTGGGCCACGCCTTACAGAGACCAAGATACGCACACGCACTATTGAAGTCCCAGCAGCTGTTGGTATTTTTAGGGAATGCTCGTAGGTAAGGGTCGGACGCCTTCGACCTTTTATGCTCAGATTTGTCTTCCTCAATGCGCCTGATCCAGTCTTGGACTTCCCAGAGCCAGCCGTCGAGGTGCTGGAGCTGTCGCTCGACTGGGATGAACATAAATCCTTCGTCGCTTTTGTGGACAAGCGCGGCATCTACCCAGACTCCTCCTACCTGGTCAGGAAACATCATGTGGAGAGCATACAGATAGCCGTCCACCTGCGCGTTGGGACTAAATGAGTCCAAGAAGGTGGATCGAAACTTCCCTTCCTTCCGGTAGGCCGTTGTGGTCTTGTGCTCAATGCCAATGATCTTTCCTCGCCGCTTGACAACCTTGTCGATTTTCCCTACATAAAACAGAGTGGGGTCCTTTGGGTCGAGCGGAACAGCGAAGGGCTTCTCCATTGACACTAGCTCAAAGTCATCCCTATTCCGGGACCTATAGTCGATATAGGCAACGATCATCTCTAGGGCCTGACTGGGCGTCCTGGGAGATAGCTCCTTCTCCTCCTCATAGCCGATCTCGTCGGGAGGAGGCATCCCTTCATCTTGCCAGTACTTGCAGAAGGCGATATAGGCCGCTTTGGCCAGTATCTCCTTGGAGGGCATAATCGCAGGAGGGGTCATCCCTGCCCAGATGACCTCCATCGCTGCGTGCCAGCCGCCTCCAAACACTAGGGGTGTCCTGGTTCCGTCGGGACGCCAATCTCGGACATGGCGATAGTAGAACAAGCGAGGACACCGCTTGTAGTCGGATATCCTCGTGTTGTCGTATAGCCTCAGGACCCTGTCGGCCCTCTTGTCATGGTTGCAGGTCACTTGCCATCTCGTTCGTATAGGGTCTGACGTAGATAGACACAGGCGTCTAGCAGCTCAGCATATAAGTCCTTTAGAGCATCCCGTCCGTTGTGTGGCTGCAGAGGCGTTCCATAGCGCTCCCTCCCAACGGCATCTCTGTTTGACATATCAGCCAGCACCAAGTCCCAAACTGATGGAAGGTTGTTTGATCTTGGTGCTGGCTGTTCCAAGTTATCCGATGCCACGCAGTCTACCTCCGAAAGTTTGCCACAGAATTAGAAGGGCAACTAGCAACACAACAACCCAGATGATGTTCATAATAGGCGGTGGGATAGCAATGCCGATCTGGCCCAGTACATAGATGATCAGATAGATCACCCCTACCAAGATGCAGAGGTAGATCAGCATCATTATGACCGACTCAACCATCACGAGCCTCCTTTTCTGCTCTGGCTAGGTCGTCTAGGGTAGCGTTATGCATCTCCAGCAGGTAGTTGCAGCCCTGCTTCTCAATGTCCGTTACCGCCCCACACTGGTCGCAGGAGCCCGTCTTGTGAAAGACGTTGGGCGTCTCCATCGTTAGGCGTTGGCCGCACTTTGAGCAGCTGAATTTCTGGTAGCAGAGGCGGCCCTTCTCCGCGTGCAATCTTACCGCTTCGCACACCGTCTTGAATGGGTGATCCGTTGGCGGCTTTAGCACTGCCAGTACGTTCTTGTCCTTCATTGTGTAGTCCTCCAAAGAGGGTGAAGCCTACCAGCAGGCCACCCAGCACTATCATCGCTATGCCTACATCTACCCGCTTACGTAGACTGGACATACCTTCAGCTAGGCTTTCCCCAGTGTCCCTGACCTTGTCTCGCAGAATGCGGGGAAACTCTGCCTTCTTGGCCTTGAAGTGGTCCATAGTCTTGGCCTCTACGAAGCCCATAATCTCTTCCATCGTAGAGGCAGCGAAGGTGCCTATGCCTGGGATGGTGACCAGGAAGCCCCCACAGCCACACTGCATGATAGTAGGAACGATCGTCTTGACGATGCCGCCCGTAGACAGTTGTGTATCTATAGTCTGCTGCATTGATTGTGCCTCTCTACCGATAGGTGGCAATCCGTCCCAGGCCCTCTCACTCTCAGTTGAGGGCTTCCAATCTACGTCTATGTCATCCTCTTGCTTCGACATTCCCCGTCTCCTCTGCTTGACTTAGGACTATGGGTCTAGACACATATCGGGCCATAGCACCGTCGTAAACGAGGTAGTTTATACGTCCGAACTTGAATGCTAGGATGCTAGCTGCAATAGCATTGACTGTGCTAGGCCCACTGATCAGTAGATAGTCCCCCGGCCCTGCGTTGGCTAGCTTACCTTCTATACGCCTATATAAATCGTTGATCTTAAAACGATCTTGTACGCCTTCTGTCAAGAATACCAGTTCCCCGAAGCGGTTGGCATCGGAGAAGTCATGATAGGATTTGTTAGGAACGAACACCTTAGGGTGTCGTATTTCATGGAAGGGCATTTCTACCTTGTTCTCTTGTCAAGCGGGGCTCCAGAGGAATGAGGGATACCCCCGGAGCCCCTATTCACCCAGTCAACGCTGCGGGAAGCGTGAAGAGCTGACTGGGTGAGTTCCTGGTTAGTTAGCTCTAGCCCTGATCTCCTTGGCCAGAGCGGTCCTGTCAGCCGGAGACATGCGGGCGATCTCTTCCCGAGCACGCTCTAGCGGCGACTTTGCCGCCTTTCTCAAGCCGGGCTTCCACTCGGCAACGGCCGCTTGGATTTCCTCAGGCGACTTCCCCGCGTCGAGCATACCTCGCATGAATGCCTGAACGGCAATAATCAGACTGCGCTTGACGTGACTGAAGATCACGTCCTCGCCAAACTGCTCTTGGAGGGCGGCCACTGTGTCGCCCAGCTCCCAGTTTGCAGTCACTGAGTTGCCGTTGGTACGCTCTGCTTTCACTTCGATAGCTGCCACTTTTTCTCTCCTTTGTTAGGCGTGCCGCATGGCACAACCGACACGCCATTTATGGCACCGGCAGCGCCATATTTCAATCAGTTTTTTTAGGCAGATCATTGTCTCCTTTCAACTTGGCTTGGCTCTTTCGCTTCTGTTCACGCCATCTAGCACGAACCTCTTCAGATGACTTGAACTTTCCCTTCCTTGGTCCTGTCTTGTAGGTATCATGCACAAGTGCAACTTCCCGAGCCACAGCTACCCACTTCATCTGATAGTCGTGGGCCAGGTTGTCGAAGAAAACCTGAGGCTGCTGCTGATAAAAGGCGTTGTAAGCAGCCTCAGCCATGAGGTAGTCCTTAGGTTTCTTGTCTGCCATTGTGTTGCCTATCAGTAGGGACAGCCCACTACCAAGCCACCCGCAGTAACCCACTTACCCATATCAAGCGGATGGAGGGCATCTGGCTTTAGGGTGATCCTGTCGGCAGGAACGACTAGGATATTATAGGGAGAACCATCCCGCTGGAACTCGTCTCCATAGGATAATCCATATGTAAGAGTTCCATGATGGCTTGTATTCTGCCAAGGTCCTTGGTTGGAAGGATAGTACATGATGGCACAGTTTCCTACTACATGCAGGTCACCGTATAGCGTGCGAGGAGGTTCTGATTGGTAGTTAACCAGAAGCCTGCAGCCAGTCTTGACGATTGTGCTCATTGTGTTATCCTACTGTGTATTTGTAGTACCTTATCCAGTGTCGCCAGGCATACCGAAAGATCACTTCTTGACGAGCCTCCATTCTAGACCAACAGCCGCCGCTACTCCCACCATAGTCATATGGTTAGGATAACGGGTCTTGCCCGACCGAAGCCGGGCAATGGTCCCTCTGCAGAGGAAGGTCTTGTGGTAGATGTCGGCATCGGAGTAGCTATCTGTCTGGGCAACTAGCTTCTCGATGTCGTTGTCCCGCTTGGGTTTCTTAGGCCTGGTCATGACCCACCTCCGGCTTCTCGTCGTTAATCTTATGTAGTTGTTCCATAATAACGTCAGGCGGTTCCATTACTGTGATTTCGTAATTAGGAATATTCATAGTTAGCTCAGTTACATTCACTGGATCGCTATGAGGAATAGGGATAAAGCCAAGTCGCATCTCCTGTACTCGGCTCATGTTGACCCAGCACGATCTACTCGTGACCGCTCCAGCGCCATCCACCGCTACCTCGGTCAGTTCTACAAAGATATTCTTCATCTTGTGTTCCTTGTTACGTTGTTGGTAGACCTACGAAGAGGACTATGAAAGCCAGGTAGGTTAGGCTAAGCCATGCTAGCGTTAGCCAGAACCAGAGAGATATCCAACTCTTAGTTTCAGCGTCTATATCCATTCTGCCGCCTTTCTCTCCTTCAGGAATATCTTAAGTTCCTTGACTTCATCCAAGGACTTTATCATCTTGGTGCTGTCAAGTTCAGGAGCACAGAGTTTAGTTAGAAGATGCATCAGGATGATTGTGCCTTCTTCTCCATCCCCGTCGGTCAGGAAATCAAGAAGGTTCTGCATCTTGGCGACCTTTACCATAGTCGGGTCTTTTGTCATGTCCATACCCATAGGAGGTTAACAATCAAGCCTGCTACTGCGATGATCCTATGATCGTGGTCGAGGATAGCCAGCAGGGTTACCACTACCAGACCAAGGGTGACTAGCCAATCATGTTCCTTGTGTCGCACGATCACTCTCCCTCTCCAATGAAGATAGATATAGCGATGAGGAAGGCCAGGAGGGCGGCAGCCCCCACATACATCTCCTTAGCTCCGATGACTATGGCGCTGAAGTAGAGAAAGTGGAGAAGGCCCTCCCAAGCATGGACCTTCTTCCATGCCTTGGAGGTGATCCAGTGGCGGATCAGATCATATTCGTAGCGATATAGCTTGATCCCATGTAGGAGGAGGCGTCGCATCTTGTTTGATCCTTGTGGATATTGTACGTGGGCGGAGGATCGCCTGGGAGGCCTGTGGATGGCCCCACGGGTGGGGGGCATAGCCCCCCGTCCCCGAGGCCGGATCGCGACGGCCGGGCAGCCTGGGCAGGCCCGCGATCATTCCGGGTCATCGGCCTCCCCCGCGAGCTTCTCCCGCGCTGTGTCAATAAAGACAATGGCATCTGTGACATTTCCAAACTTAGTTTGAGCCTCCTCTGACTCATCTCCATCACCCTCCATCTCGTCAGCGATGGATTGCAGTTCGTCTGAGTGTACTGCTAGTGACATTATGATACGCTTCAGGATAGTATCGCGATCGTCTGCCATTTTGGAACTCCCGTGTTGACAACAAAAAGGGTCTGCCCCGGCGCAAGAGGCAGACCCCATGCTAGTCTAGGCTAGGCAACGGCCTCTTCGGCTTGCCGCTCAGCCTCGTCCTCGTTCTCCGGGTCGATGTAGCCGGCCTCGACCGCCCAGTGGGCAGCCATGGTGCAGGCCATGAACTTGGAGAGACCGACTGCCTTCAACGCCCTGACGGCGACGTTGAGAGCCTCAATAGCATCCCCTTCTTCGATACCGGAAAGGAACGTCTCCTTGATGGTATTCACATCTGCGATCTTGGTCATTGTAGACTCCTTGTAGGCCCCGCTGTGGGAAGTGGGGCAGGCCAGGACGCGGGGTGTGACCCAGCCTGCCCCTATGGTGGAGAACCGAGAGAGAACTCCACCAATCTGGGTTACTTCTTGGAGGGCTCTGTCTTGACAGGGGCGCTGGGCTTCTGCTGCTCCTGCCGCGTTGGGCTAGTGCCTGGCTTACCTGCGTCCTTGGACTCAGGCACCGTGCCAACAGCAAGGTCGAACATCCTCTTATAGTCCTCCAGCTCACCTGAGCCGGTGGCCCTCAGTTGATTGTTCTCCTTGACAGTGACCTGCATCTTGCCGCCACCCCTCTCGAAGGCGATCACATAGTTGTTACTCAACTGTATGATATGCTGGGTCTGCATGTTGTGTCTCCTGATCCTGCGAGATGGTTCTCGCCTTGTTAGCTTTGTTTAGGAGCATTAGGGTACGTACTATCAAGTGGATGAAGCTCAGCTCCCGAGCAGTCAGTCGTAGCTCGAACTCTTCCTCCATAGCAGCAATTCTCCAAACGCAAAAGGCCCTCGGCCTTGCGGCCGAGAGCCCAGTGCTTGTTAGTCTTGTACTTTCTCAACCCTAATGTAGGTGCCGCTCACGCCTTTCTGCTCAGCTACAAGACGATAGCCACGTTCTTGCAGGTTCACAGCTAGGACCTCAAACAGGCGAGGATGTGTGCTAGCATGTTGAGATAGAAGTGTTACTAAACCCTCGACTACATGAAGGTCTAGCAGATCGGAGCGTTTAAGAGCAGTTGTCATGTTGTGCCGCCTCCTAGAACGGCGATCCAGTGGGAGGCATCGGGGGACGGGCTTGACCGTCCCCCTGGCTTGTCAGTCTTGTAGCCGGGCTCTATAACGACGGGAGGCCGCTGCCCGACAGATGCGGCACTCCACCTTGCCATTTCGCCGTCGATAGGCATTCCTGCCCTCAACCCTGTGCCCATGGCGGCACAGACGCCCCGGTCTCAAGAGACCGAGATTGGCAACCACTTCCATGTCCTCTTGGGAGGCCCCAACATGGAAGTCGGCAATGGGTGATGGCTCTGGGGATGGGAGAAGCCATCTCTGTAGGGATGTAAACATAGGTGCCGCCCTCCTTTCGCGGCCTTCCATTGCGGTAGAGGGCGATTGTACTCTCATAGAACGCCTCACTGTATCCTTGACTAGGCTCGACTCAATGCAGGGGATTTAAGCGGACTTCTACCGCACCTAGTCTGCTCCCTTTGTCCACAATTCAGAACCGCTGGCGCGGTTGAAAGGGCGGCCCTGGCAGGGATGCTAGGCGGGGCGCCTGCCAGGGCCTAGACGCTACTCCGGGGGGTTTGGAGCAGCGTCAACTGGGTCCTCTTCTGCCAAGGGCTCAACAGGAGGTTTCCAGTCATGCAGTAGACTGGCAATAGCCGCCAGCTTATGATGCGCCTCTGAGTCCTTGTGGACGTAGAAGCACAGATCAACGGTCTCTTCCATATCGAAGTAGAAGGTGAACCAGTTGGTATCTCCGTAGCCGGAGACGTCCTTCAGGCGGATGTTATTGACGCTGTGAAGGGATATCATAACCTGCCCCTTACGATCCGAAAGGACCCGTTGGTGAAGTAGTCTGAAGCGGCCCATCTGTTCTTGAGGGCCACCAGTTCAACCCTGGCCTGGAGTTCAGCCTCCTGGGAGGAACCAACCATGCGAAAGGTCAGGGTCTCCCAGTCAGTTCCCGTCTTAACCTGTAAGATCAGCATAGGCCCCTCCTGATCCTGGCGTGATGTCACTGAAAAAACGATCATAACACATCATGGCGGTAGGGACAAGCGATTTATTTAGTGGGGTTCCGTTGTCTTGCTGGGGCGAAGAGGCACTACCTTGTCGGACTCCTCTACTCCACCTATCAGGGATATTCCTGTATATAGCCTGGCACGACTGCCAGTGCCAGCAGGTCGGCATTCTCCCAACTCGGGCAGAATAGCCCGTAGATCACGCCCAAATATCTGCGTTGATCCAGCTTGAATACGCTGCTTCATACACCAGTGTTCCCATGCCAGGAACAATCTCGACTTCTCAATGGAAAGACCAGCCCTGACGTCACAGCGCTCTTCGAGGAAGTCAGCCAGAGGGCTAGATATCTGACGGATGGCTGCAGCTGTTTCTACAGAGGATACCGGCTGTCTGAAGCGGCCCTGCTCTCTCAATCGCTGATACCCCACAATGGCCCAGTTGAGGATGCCTGGAGCCTCTTGGGAGAGACGGTCAAAGAGGGTTGGGTCCTCATGGCCGGCGAAGGTTCTGGTTAGCTTCAGAATAACAAATCGTTCCAACAGAGCCCCAGACATATCTGCTATGGCTGGCAGCTCATTGGTGAAGACGGTGAACCTGGTTGGGAGAGCGCCTATCCACATGCCAGAGAACTTGCGATTGATAGGTATGGCGTCTTCACCTGATATTGACAGAAGACGCTCGGCGATGATAGCAGGGTCCATTCGCTTTGAGAACCTGGCATCAGGTATAATGCAGGCAGGCCGTCCTATGAGATGCTGAAGGCCGAAGGTTTCTCCTAGAGAGGCTAGAGTCAAAGCGGCCACAGAGTCCTTGCCCAGAATTAGGCGCATGATCCTGCCAATAGTGCCCTTTCCTCCACGACGAGGTCCAACAATCAGCATAATCTTCTGAAGGCTAGTGTCTGGTGTTAGGTTGTATCCAAACCAGTCTTGGAGGGTATTCTTAGCCTCAACATCAGTCATGAATACCTCATCCAGAAACTTATGCCATTGACTGGGTCTGGGGGCCCCTGGATCATAGCGGACATCGGAAGCATAGAGATTGAAATAGGTAGGAGTGTGTGGATACAGTCTGGCTGTGGGGACATGCAGGAGTCCATTGGAGACGGATATAAAGTCTCTAGGGGATAGAGCAGAAAGCTCCGGCGGAGCCCCTGGTAGCCAAAATGGTGCCTCCTTGCCGTCGTCGATAGAACATACAGCCTTCATGGCGGACAGGATGGAGTTGACTTGTGATTGCTTTGGCTTCACAGCGATCCTCTTAGTTTTGCCACTATCAATCTCAACAACGCGGTCTGACTCTTCCAAGGTGAGCCAGATATGCCCCCTGACAAACTCGTCTGGAATAGTTCGAAATGTTCCCTTATAGAAAGCCCAAAATGATCCTCTGTAATAGTGGCCCTCTCTGGGCTTCTTAAACACGATATCTATGATTTTTCTAGCAGATAGGATATGGTCATGAGAGTCTATTACATATCGTGACATACTGGTTGCCCTATTTTGAACACAGTCCCCAGTCCCATCCGGTCCACGGTCGGGTCCTTATTGTACCCCCCATTATATAGGCCTCAATTTAATCGATACCACAAGAAGGGCAAGACCGCGGACCGGGCGGGACCGGATATAAATTTAGGAGCCAATAGGCCACATATGGAGCTGATATGCTGCATATCTAGGTGCCAATTGCACATAGTGACGATGATCAAAATTTGATTGGGGTCTCTGGTTGACACCAAAACGCCGATATGGCTGTCATACCAGATGCATCCCAAGATCACACACACCAGATCCACTTTGAGCCCCGACGTTCTGCGTGTCTGGGCGGCCATTCAGGCAGCCATCTCTAAGGAGATCAAAAGTGCCCAAGACAACCAACCCCGAGAGATGGGCCGAGATCAGGAAACATCTGGGAACAGACCAATTCAGGCTGTTGTGGATAAAGCCTGAGGAGAATGTACTGCTGGGCTGGTGGAAGATTTGTGATTATCTAGGGGTAAAGGACAGGAAAACACTGCAAATTTGGGTCGATGAGTGGGCCCTACCAGCCATCAAGAGGCCCGATGGAGTATGGATGACCACTATGACCAGTATCGATCAGTGGATTATGCTGGCCAGTCAGACACAATACGAGAATAGGACCAACAATGGCGAGACCACCGGCCAAAGACGGGCACTTAAAGCACAGCTTAAGGCACAAACCAAGATGGAACGGGGACCAACTCAGGGCCCAGTTGAGCCTGTATGATAGGAGGCCTTTCCTCGATCTGTTGGCTGAGTGGCTGGAGTGCTCTCCAGACCCAGAAGACATTAAGCGGTTTGCCTCTAAATATCCAGATAGATATGCAGGCGCAATTAGGCAGCTGGCGCAGATAGGCGGCTTTACTGAGAAGAGGGAGGTCTCAGTAGATGTCCATGTCAACATACGTACTCTCAGTGACAGTCAGCTGGAGGATAGGCTGAAACAACTAACTGGTGAACTGGGAATGCCTCAGATAATAGACGAAACTGCTGAGGTGATTGAAGAATAAGATGAAATAAAATGATCTGATTTGAAATCTTAAAAGCGTCAGCGGAATGCTTATATTAATAGAATAAAAATCTGAGATGATATCGGCCACTTGGCCAATATACAGCGTCTAATTCGATCACATTAAGTTGATTGAGAATTCGCACTAGCTGCCATCAAAATGCCACAATCATAGCGCATATTGGTCTGGTCAGACGGGCATCCCGCCCATCTGGTCGACAAGGGACCATCCGCAAGGGTGGACAATACAATGTCTAATATCGACCAAGCCACTGTTGCCAATGAGACACCAGTTGCCGAGACGACACCTCGTCTTCGTGAGATCCCGGCAGGTGAAAACTTTTCGGCGGTGACCCAGTACCTCGGCGATAAGAAGGTGAACGCTGTCTTCGCCATCCGCCGCGCCGAGGGCAAGCCGCGCTTCGAAAAGAAGTGTCTATTCGACTTCAGTGGTGTGACCGAGGAGCAACTGTATCTCCTCGCGATGTACGGTGCTAAGGTGAAGATCCAGTCACGACTTCGTGATGTAGGCGAAGCCGAAATGCTGGACCCCAACACGTTGGCCACAGTGGACGTGCTAGCAGACGTGGTTCAGGCGCCACGTAACAGTGTCGACAGCGTCACTGCTGCAATCCGGCTACTCGCCCGGAAGTCCGGCGCCACTGAGGATGACGTTAGGGAGGCCTTGGCCTCGTTCGTTGCAACCGAGTAACAGTGCCCTAAAAAGCCCTCGATGGAAGTGGCCCCTTGAACGGGGCCATTTCTGCGTGTGTTCCCCATCTGTCTCGGTGTGTCATGCCTACCATAGGGGCGTAATTGACACTAACGGAGGCAATAAACACTGCTCAAGGCAACACTGTCACCCCAAAACAGCGTAGTAAAAATGTCACTCTTAGGAGGGGGGCCGTAGGGTGGGATGTTCGTAGGGCGAATCAGTAGGCCATGGACACTGGCGCCAGCGCATATACCACCAGTCATTTGTAGATGATTGCTGTTGGTTGCACTGCACCATTCTGCGGTCCAACCCGGCTATTGACATGGCCCCCTGGCCATGCGAGGCTGCCAAAATGGGACGATGGATAGACATCCCCGGTCAACTCAGCCGGATTGAGCGCAAGATCAATCTTCTGCTGCAAATGGAGCATCGCATGTCACAGGAAATGGACGAACTTAAGGCGGCAGTCGCAGCTGAGACGACTGTCGGCGACTCCGTTGTCGCTTTACTGACGGATATCAGCGCCCGACTCAACGACGCAGTCAACAACGGCGACACTGCCGCCATCAAGGCCCTCACTGCCGAGCTGACTGCCAATAAGGAGAAGCTCGCAGCTGCCGTTCTGACGAACACCCCCGCCGCCAAGGTGGAACCTCCGGTTCCCAGCCCCTAACGATTTCTACCCTTGGGGAGACCAGAAGGCCAGGCAGGTTCGCCCTGTCTGGCCGTTCTTGTTTTGGGCGGCAGCAGGTTGGCCACGCTGGCTGCAGATTGAGCCCAGGGGCCATCCCTTGGGGGAGTAGCCCCCAGGGTATCCGCTGCCCAGCGGCGACGCTTCCCCTTGGGAGCCCCCATCTTGTCGTGTCTGGCCAGCATGGCCCAGGGATTGGCCCCTCCCGCTCCAATCGACTCCAGGGGCTTCGGAGGTTTCTCCTCCGGGTTGTCCCAGGGCTTGATCTGGACCTTACTTCCAGTCGGTTTTAGTTCCATCGGTCGCTACGCTCCCGATTAGCTCAGGGCATGGAGGTCTGCCTGCAGGTAGCCTGGTCTAGGTGTCTGCTGGACCCCAGCAGCCACCGGCCTCTCCTGGATGATATGGTTCAACTCAGCGTCGATCTCTTCATATGTCGCAGCGGCACAGGTCGCGTTGGCCAGCTGTATCCCTCCGATAAGGGCCCACTTGACACAGGGACTGTTGACCAGGCCAGCTGCCTGCAAGGTGTTGATAGAGGTCAGGATAGCTGCATTGAGGGCGGGATTGATCATCTTCTTCGATCTCCATAGCTGTCAAACCACCACATCACCAGAGCCAGCAAAACACAGGCCCCTGCGAGGAAGCATAGAGCCCCCCACAGTTCGAGGCTGGCAGCATCTGCTACCTCCTGCTGTCTAGCGATGATCCATGCTATCTTGTGATCCATCGCCTTGACTATATACCAGCCGGCGATGAAAGTCCCAACGCGGCGTCCCCCACCCTCCGGGTTGGATCACCACAAAGGTCCTGGCTGATAACCAGGCAAGGGGACAGTCTCTGACAGGGAAGAACCCGCGGCAGGCATCAGGTGAAATGACCGATGACAACGAGGAGATAGCCGGGGTGCTGGTTCAGCGACAATTGCTGGTTAAGCCAGCACCCCACCTATATCATTGAAACTTGAAGGCAATGCCAAGACGGCCGATTGTCTGATCTCCCGCCTCCCCGCTGAAGCGGTATTGCAGCACTTCCAACCGTAGAGCCGTATTCTTCGTCATGTCCATCTCGACGCCGGCTCCATAGACACCGCCCATTCCGTCTGCTCTGTCAGACAAGGCCGCTCCTCCAGTGACGTAGACCATCGCCGCTATGGTCTGTACTGGAAAGATACCAACGCGTAGCCGGCCGCTGGCATTCCAGTCACTGCTTAGGGACTCAAAGAAAGAAGGAGCGACGGCCACTTCACTGAAATGTGTCCTGACATAGTCGACTTCGACGCCGAAGGCAAATGTCTGGTTCGGCCTGACCATATATCCAGCAAAGCCGCCCCAGACAAACCCGCTGTCTCGAGCATCTAAGAAGTCACCCTCCAGATCGGCCCGCCCCCAGCCAGCCAGCAGCCCGGCGTAGCCATAGGCGGTAGCCTGAAAGGTGGTGTTGATTGGGTCGAACTTCGACATTCTCCTGTCTGGAAGACCATCTGCCCTTCCGTGGCAGCTTGTGCATGCCAACAGCGAAACTGCCATTATAGCCGATGTCATGATCTTCAGCATAGTTGTGTTCCCTTCTGAGGGGGACAAGAGGTTCCCCTCCCCCTCTCCACTCCATCAACGCGCAGTAGACCCCATGGTGCATTCCATCTAGTCCGTCCAGACGATACCAGCCTGCCCTCCGGTGGTCATCGACTTGGGCGTGCGGCACGTATTTTACCCAGGTGTGTGTCATGCGGAGCACACCCCAGATGCGCACTCCATCGGCTGCAACAAACCAGCTCGTTTTCCGCCATCCTGGAACGTCGCACATCCCTTGGCTCCTCTCCTCCATGCTTGCATGTAGAGCTCCTTAAAGTCGGGCCAAGGCATATCAGATGGAACGTTGCATGTCTTAGAGACGGCACTGTCGACATGCTTTTGAACTGCTGTTAGAACGGCGATATGATCCTCAGCAGTGACCTCGAGAGCTGTCTTCGGGACAATTCCCAGGTTGCGGAAGCCATAATCGTAGATAGTGTGAGTCTCAGGCCCTTCCGTCATCTCAACAATCCGCTGGCTCTTAGTCGAGAATGTCGGTTCTATGCCAGAAGAGATGTTGTCCATGCACATAGAGATGGTGCCAGTAGGGGCGATGCTGGTCAGATGACTGTTTCGGAGACCATGTTGATTGATCGCGTCCTGTACTTTAATAGATAATCCCCTTATAAAGGGTCGAGCCATATAGGGTTCGTGTTGATAACTAGGAAATCGCCCCTTCTCCTTTGCCAGCATAGCGCTATGATGATAGGCCTCATTCTTCAAAACTGTCATAACCCTATCTGTCTGGTCGATAAATTCCGTCGTCCCGTAGGGATAGCCGCACGCCTCTACCGCATTGGCCAGCCCCATTACACCTAGACCCATCCGCCTTGTCCTGATCGCCATCTGCCTCTGTTCTGGGAGAGGATAAGCCGCAACATCTACAACATTGTCCATTGCTCTTACAACAGGGCCAACGTCCTCCGCAAGCCGGTCCAATTCTAGAGTATACTTGCCTCCTCCTACAATGCTGAGCCCCACAGGACCTGCCTTCGGCCTCAAGTATTTCACCAAATTGAAGGAGCCCAGCAAACAAGCTCCAAACGGTGGGAGGGGCTGTTCTGAACATGGGTTGGTTGCTCCTATAGTTTCGCAGTAGCTGAGGTTGTTCATCCTGTTGATGGTATCTATGAAGATCACCCCTGGTTCTCCCCAGTCCCAGGTACTCCTCATGATGGTCTCCCAGAGGGCCCTAGCATCTACATGCCGAAAAGTGCGGCCCTCGAATTGCAGGGGAAAGTCTTCCCCCCTCTCAACCGCCGCCATAAAGGCATCAGTAACAGCAATACTTAGATTAAATCTGTTGAGCTGGTTGGTGTTCTGCTTGGCATGGATGAACTCTTCAATATCAGGGTGATCAACTCTAAGAATGCCCATCTGTGCTCCGCGACGTTCTCCAGTGCTGGCGATGGTGGCTCCGGCAGCGTTAAATATAGCCATAAAAGCCACAGGCCCAGTAGAATGACTATCCAAACTGCGGACCAGGCTGCCACGCGGGCGAAGAGTGCTAAAATCGTAACCAATGCCGCCTCCTCTGCGCATAGTCTCGACGGCCTGGTCTAAGCGGTCCATAATGGAGTCTGGACCTCTCAGCTTATCCTCAATAACCCCTGATACGAAGCAGTTATAGGGTGTAACTTTCTTAGTCGTCCCCAAGCTAGATAGGATACGGCCCCCAGGCGAGAAGCGCCCTTCCAGCATGATCGACCGAAAGGCCCTATAGTGACCGTCGTTGTCAGCCAATCCAGAAGAGACCCGATTGCATACATCCCTATAGGTCTCACCCTTCTGGGCGTACTTCTGCTGGAAGATGGCTAGCGAAGAAGCGGTCTGTGGGCCATTCGATGAGGGCATGGTACACTCCCGGAGATGAAATGGCTGGATTGTGGCGGCTGGGCGACCATTATATGACGGACGGTGTGTCCTTCCAAACACATTCGTCAGAAAGGCCCAGAAAATGGGACAAAAAATTTAGTTTGGGCGTGTCAAGTCTGCCACATGGAGGCACCGTGGTCCGAGATATCACCGCTGGCATCATCCTAATCAGTATAGTCCTGGTCATTGCACTAGGTCTATACGAGTTCATGGGATGGGTCTTCCGATGAACCGCTTTGAGAAGGAGCAGTTGCTAGCAGTAGCAGAGGAACTGGCTGCTCGCAGAGGGGCAGACCCCCTGATGACCTATCCCCTGCACGAAAAACAAAGAGCCTTCGTCAACAGCGTCCTTCAGATGAGAGCGAAGGAGAACTGGTTTATAGCCGCCAACCGATCGGGGAAGAGTGATGCAGGAGCTTATCTGGGAGCCCATCTGGCCAGATTTGGAGCACCAGGGGTTCAGGAGGGACCCAGGGCAACATCTGGCTGGGTATCAGCCCTCGACTTTCCAACATCAAGGGATGTCATCCAACCCAAGTACTTCAACAACGGCTTCGTCCCTCCGGGACAGGTACACGCACCCTTTATTCCTGATCGAGAAATCGAGCAGTGGAGGGTCGACGACCAGATTTTGAAGCTGAAGAACGGTTCTATAGTCGGCTTCAAGAGCGCTGACAGCGGCCGGCGGAAGTATCAAGGCTCTGAAAAAGACTGGTTCCACATGGATGAGGAGCATCCGTGGGAAATCTATGAAGAGGCGGTAATCCGGGTTGGGGCCAGGCCCTTGCTTTTCTTTTGTACCGCGACGATCCTCCCACCGGAGGGCATCTCGACAACAACCTCCTGGGTGTTCTCCAAGATAATCCAGCCGTTCAAAGACGGCACCCTCAAGCATGCAAATGTCTTTGGAGCGTCCATCTATGATAACCCAGGAATATCTCGTGATGAG
>Ga0193739_1000010_pt1 | contig 47122 bp, 47 predicted proteins | sample L2a2metaG_FD_144926 | JGI IMG/M metagenome (GOLD analysis project Ga0193739, IMG submission 144926) | Soil microbial communities from a riparian zone of the East river system, Colorado, United States - L2a2 | ecosystem: Environmental > Terrestrial > Soil > Riparian zone | place: USA: East River...
GCAGCGCTGCCAGCTCGGCCGGGGAGAACCCTGCTACGTCCTCGAGCGACCCGAGCCCTGCGCCCTCGAGTGCGCGCCGGGCCGGAGCCGCCAGGCCCGACGGCAGGGCCGTCACTTCTTCACCCGTAGCGCAGGTGCGTCGCCCAGTCCGACTGACGTGCCTCCACCTGCTCCAGATCGACGCTGTGGTCGAAACCCTCGAACAGCCGCTTGCCGCCACCGAGCACCACTGGCGCGATCGTCACGATCAACTCGTCCAGGTAACCACCGGCCAGCGCCTGGCGGATGCCGCCGTCTCGGCCGCGCAGGCGGTCGGCGCCGGCGTGGTCGCCGACTACTCGCAGATCGGTGTCCTGGTCGTCTCAGCAACCGAGGCACAGGCGGCGAACCTGCAGCAGGCCAAGGTGGGCGACGTCGCCTCTACCGAGGGCCTTGGCAGCCTGCTCGACGAGGACGACTCGCTAGAGATGGTCGCCACGGTCGCGGCGGGCGCCCTCGGATCCGTGGCCGCGGACGCGGAGTCCGAGCCCCTGTGGGGCTTGCAATGGAACATGCCGCAGATTGGCCTGGTCGACGCGCACGCGGTGACCACGGGTGATGCTGATGTGGTTGTGGGTGTGCTCGACTCCGGCATCGCCGCGCTGCACCCCGACCTGGCCGACCGGGTCGACGCATCGCTGTCGGCTTCGTGCCTGTCGGGTGCCCCCGACACCTCCTTCGCGTCGTGGCAGCCGACCACCTCCAGCCACGGGACCCACGTGGCGGGCACCATCGCTGCGAGTCTCAACGATCTCGGCGTCACCGGTGTCGCCCCTGGGGTGACTCTGGCCGGGGTCAAGGTCGTGAACGACGACGGGTTCATCTACCCGCAGGCCGCGCTGTGCGGGTTCCTGTGGGCTGCCGAGCACGGGATGGACCTGACGAACAGCAGTTACTTCATCGACCCGTGGGAGTTCAACTGTCGCAACGACGCGCGGCAGCGGCCGGTCTGGCAGGCCATCCAGCGGGCCATCCGATACTCCCAGAGCCAAGGTGTGCTCAACATCGCGTCGGCGGGCAACAGCAACGTCGATCTACAGCACAAGTTCATCGACACGGGTAGCCCGAATGACGGCTCGTCTCCGGTCGAGACGCGGATCATCAACGGGGCTTGTGTCGACCTGCCCGCTGAGGCTCCTGGCGTCGTCACGGTCTCGGCCGTGGGCACCCAGCGGCTGAAGAGCTACTACTCGTCGTACGGTCAGGGCGTCGTCGAGGTGGCCGCTCCCGGCGGTGACACCCGTCAGCCGGACCCGTCGGTGTCGACCATTGCAAACGCCGTTCTCTCGACGGTCGTGAACGTGTCCAACGGAGCCTTCGGCTGGGGCTACTCACAAGGCACATCGATGGCATCGCCGCACGCTGCCGGTGTGGCGGCCCTCGCGCTCAGCGCGCACGGCGACATGTCACCGGGCCAGCTGGCGTCGCATCTCCAGCGCACGGCGGAGGCACTGCCATGTCCCGAGGGCATCTACAACCCGAGGCCTGGGCTGGATCAGTTCCTCGCTGAGTGCAGCGGCGGCCAGGTGAACTCCTTCTACGGCCACGGTGAGGTGAATGCTGCGCGGGCAGTGAACTGACCCGTTCGATCGGGCGCGGCATCGGGTGCCAGGGCTGCTCAGTTCCTGGCGACCCGTCCTGATTGGTTACCCGGTTGGATGCAGCAGGAATAGCTGGCCATCCTCGACGGTGACGGTGGGGCCGCCGGGTCCGGTCGTGGGCGGGTGAGCCTGGACGTCGGAGAGCCAGGTGTCGGCGCCAAACAGTCCAGAGGTGTCGATGATGCCGCTCGTCTCCCAAACCCCAGGGCCGACCGGGATGCCGTCGCGACCCGGGGGGTCGAGCTGGGCGACGCGGGTCGCTGTCGAGCCATCGACCCCGACCGCTCCCACGGGACCCTTGACCAGGTCGAACCGCCAGATCGAGCCGTCGCGGCCCTTGGCGGCCATGACGGCCCGGCTCTCGGTGGTGCCGTCCTCGTTGATCATCAGGTACTGGCCGCTCGCGTCCAGGTTGTCCGGGCTGATGGCGATGTCGCCGCCCGCCGCGACGACAGTGTCGGCGTTGTAGACGGTGGTGAGCGTCGCCGGCTTGAGCGGGTTGCCGGGGTGCAGCCGCAGGGAGTAGAGCCGCCCGAGCTCGTTGACGCCGTCGTCGGCACCGCTGGAGGAGCCGGTGGTGACGAAGAACAACTCGTTGGGGTTGTTGGGGTTGAAGGCGCCGTCCTCCGGACGCACGAACGTCATCGCCCCGGCGGCGTCGCTGGCCGCCTCCAGCTGCACGTCGCTGAGGTTCTCGGCGTTGGGGATCTCAACCCACTCGCCGGTCACCGAGCCGCTGGTGAAGGTCCGCTCGCTGTTGAGCGCCGGGTCAAGCGAACGGAAGACGTACAGCCTGCCGTTGTCGAGCCCGTTGCGTGCCAGGACGCTGGCGTTGGCCGACCGGTCCTTGGTGCCGACGTACATGTAGAGCTGGTTGTCGAGCGTGGCCGGCCCGTCCTCGGTCGGGAAGATGACCGTCCGCGTGCCCTGGGCGGGCTGCACGACAGTGTTCTCCTTGTTGTACCGGCCCAGCCTCGGCAGCGTGTGTAGCTCACCGTCGAAGATGGCAACCGACAGCCCGCCCCTGCCGTCGAAGGTGTCGGGGCCGCCCGACTCCTCGTTGGTCAGATAGATCCGCCGGTCAAAGCCGTTGGCGGGACCGGCGAGGAAGCCCGAGCAGAACCGGGCGAACTGCCGCGGCATCTCCGCCTCGTTGCCGACCACTGGCGCCGGCCCGAGCAACGTGTTCTCGGAATAGATCCGGTCATAGGCCCGCTTGCCCGCGACCGGGTCCCCGTCGGCGTCGAGGATCCACTGCGACACGATCGCGCCGCGGCTCTTCGGCCCGCCGACCACCGGCTCCGACAACGCGGTGAAGCCCAGCTCGTGATTCATGAACAGAGTGCTTGTGCCGTCGCGGTTGGAATGAGCACCCAGCCCGTCGGGGATCCCGACCATCCGGTACTGCTGCCCCGTGGCACCACCGAGCAACGGCACCGTGTCATCGACGCTGAACAGCGCCTTGATCTGGTAGTCGCCGCCGACCGGCTCGACGTACGGCTTCACCGACGTTGCGGCCAACCCGGAGCCCGACACCGTCACGGCAAGGGTTGCGGCGACAGCGACGCTACCGATCAGCCGGCGGATCGTCCTGTGGTTGGTTTGCATCACGATTCCTCCTCGTCCCGACCGGCAATCTACTGCGCTCCAGACGCGCCGAGATGGCCCCGAGGTGACACCACAGCGAAGATGCTGTGACCTCACGCCGTTACTCTAAGGCTCCGTGTTTTGCCGTCGAGGTGAACTGTTCCAATGTGGGAGGCGCCGCCATGACCACCGCTGGGTCCAGCAATTCGCCAGGCGACATGACGATCACGGAGCATGAGCTCCAGCAGTGCGAAGAGGCCAACGCCACCGGGCGCCCGCCGGTGGTGTTCGTCCACGGTCTATGGCTACTGCCCAGCAGTTGGGACCGTTGGTCGGCGCTGTTCGGGGAAAGCGGCTATGTGGCGCTGACACCGGGATGGCCGGACGACCCCGAGACGGTCGAGGAGGCCAAGGCCCATCCCGAGGTGTTCGCCGGCAAGTCGATCGGCCAGGTGGCCGACCACTTCGAGGAGATCATCCGCGGGCTGACCAGGAAGCCGGCAATCATCGGCCACTCCTTCGGCGGGCTGTTGACCCAGATCCTGGCCGGACGCGGCCTGGCCGCGGCGTCGGTGGCGATCGACCCGGCACCGTTCCGCGGCGTGCTCCCGCTGCCGATCTCGTCGCTGAAGTCGGCCTTCCCGGTGCTGGGCAACCCGGCTAACCGCAACCGCGCGGTCCCGCTGACCTACGAGCAGTTCCGCTACGGCTTCGCCAACGCCGTCGGCGAGGAAGAGGCCAAGGAGTTGTACGAGACCTATTCCGTGCCCACCTCCGGGAAACCGCTGTTCCAGGCGGCGACGGCCAACCTCAACCCGTGGACCGAGGCCAAGGTCGACACCAAGAATGCAGAGCGTGGCCCGCTGCTGATCATCTCCGGCGAGAAGGACCACACCGTCCCCTGGGCGATCGCGAACGCCTCCTACAAGCAACAGCAGGACAACCAAGGTGTGACCGAGATCGTCGAGATGAAGAACCGCGGACACGCGCTGACCATCGACAGCGGCTGGCGCGAGGTCGCCGACACCGCCCTCGCCTTCGTCAGGCGCTTCACGTAGCAGACCGGACAATAGCTTCCGTGACGGCGGAACGACACGGGGCACCGGAGTGCCCCGACGACGCGGGACAGCCCAGGACCAGAGGCCCTGCCAGGGAGTACGTGGCCGAGGGGATCACCGTCGAGTGGGATCCGACGCTGTGCATTCATGCCGGCATCTGTTCTGGTCGCCTGCCACAGGTGTTCGACTCGGGTCGCCGCCCGTGGGTGGACCCCGCCGCGGCCGGCGCGGCCGCGATCGCCGAGGTGATCCAGGCATGCCCGACCGGGGCGCTGCGATACCGGCCAAGGGCGGAGGTGGCACCCGAAGAACCCGATGAGCCGACTACCGTCGAGGTCCAGCCCGACGGTCCGCTGTACGTACGGGGGCGCATCCGCCTTCGCCTCGCCGGCGGGCGGGACGTGGTGGAGACGCCTCGGGCAGCGCTGTGCCGCTGCGGTGCCAGCACGAACAAACCCTTCTGCGACAACTCCCACCGCCGCATCGGTTTCCGCGGCTGACCCGCTCGTGTTCACCCTGCTCTAACTCGTCGGAGCCCTACTTCGAGATGGCCTCGACGACTTCGCCGACCCGGCTGGCCTCGACGTGGCGCGCGACGTCGGCCTGGCTGACGATGCCCACCAGGTCGTGGCCGTCGATGACGGGCAGCCGACGGATCTGGTGCTGCTTCATCATCGCCAAGGCTTCGTCGACGGGGTCGTCGGCGCCGATCGTCACTGGCTTGCCACGGGCGAGGTCGCCGGCTCGGACCGTTCGCGGGTCGCCGTCGTCGGCGACACACCGCACGACGATGTCGCGGTCGGTGACCATGCCCTTGAGCCGGTCGTCCTCGCCGCAGACCGGCAGGGAACCCACGTCGAGCTCGCGCATCTTGCGCGCCGCGTCGGCCAGCGTCTCGTTCTCACCGACGCAGACGGCGCCGGCGGTCATGATCTCTCGAATGGTGGCCATCGGGCTCACTCCTTCTCATTCGTCGACGGACTGCGGGTTGTCGGCGTGGCCCCTACCCACCGCCGCCGCGTGCATGCGAGTCGGTTCCGGGCCCGCGGCGGCCGCCCATGGTCAGGCAGATCACTGCCCACCCTTGACCGGGTCGAGCATCCGGAATAACTTGCTTCCATTAGGAAAGTTACCTTTCTTTTTTCGCTCATCCGCGGGAGTGCAGATGACATCTCTTCGGCGTCTCGCCGGTCTCGTCGCAGCGCTGGCTCTGCTTTCCGCCGGGCTTCCGGTGTCGGCCTTCGCGGAGGTGACGCCGACGGCAGGCGTCGCGTCGGGCCAACGACTGAGCGCCCAGGCGCCAAGGACGGTCGGGTACTTCACCCAGTGGGGCATCTACGGACGCGCCTTCTATGTGAAGAACCTCGACACCAGCGGGGCGGCGTCGAACCTGACACACATCAACTACGCGTTCGCGAACGTCAGCGAGGATGGACGCTGCTTCGAGGCCAACATCCCCGGCGAGGGCGACGCCTGGGCCGACTACCAGTGGCCAGTGCCCGCTGAGCTGAGTGTCGACGGCGTAGCCGACGTGTGGGGGGAACGGCTCAACGGGAACTTCGGCCAACTCCTCAAGCTCAAGGAGAAGTACCCGCACCTTAAGGTCAACATGGCCATCGGCGGCTGGTCGTGGTCGACGTACTTCTCCAACGCCGCGCAGACCCCACAGTCTCGCAAGGCCTTCGTCGAGTCCTGCATCGACCTGTTCATCAAGGGGAACCTGCCGATCCTGGACGGTGGGAGCGGCGGCATGGGAGCGGCAGCCGGCGTATTCGACGGCATCGACCTGGACTGGGAGTGGCCGAACTGGCCGGGTGAGGAGGGCAACGTGATCCGGCCAGAGGACAAGAAGAACTTCACCGCCCTGCTCGCCGAGTTCCGTCAGCAGCTCGACGACTACGGCAAGGAGACCGGCGAGCACTACGGGCTCACGGCGTTCCTGCCGGCCAACCCGGCCGCCATGGACGCCGGTTTCGAGGGCAAGAAGATCTTCAAGTATCTCGACTTCGCCACCGTGCAGGGGTACGACTTCCACGGTACTTGGGAGACGACCACCAACCACCAGTCGGCGATCCACGAGCCGGCCGACGCGCCGTTCAAACCCGACTTCACCCTTGACCGCACGGTGCAGTCGTGGCTGGACCGCGGCGCGACCCGCGACAAGCTCGTCGTCGGCATCCCGTACTTCGGCCGCGGCTGGACCGGTGTCGAGGGCGGCGGCGACGGCCTGTTCCAGCCGGCCACCGGACCGGCACCCGCGACCTGGGAGGCTGGGTACGAGGATTTCAAGGTTCTTCGGACGCTGGCCGACGACGGCTTCACCGTGTACCGCGACCCGGACGCCGGGCACGCCTGGCTGTTCGACGGCACGACCTTCTGGACCTTCGACGACGTCGAGGTGATACAGCAGAAGACGAGCTACATCCGCGACGAACGACTGGGCGGCGCGATGGTCTGGTCGCTGGACGGCGACGACGCCGACGCGACTCTCACCAAGGCGATCCACGCCGGGCTCCAGACTCCCTGACCCCGGCCTCCGGCGGGCGAGGTCACGGCCGTACATCGACGGAAATGTCCTCCGACTCGAATCGGTTCCGGGCCTGTTGGGTAGGGAGTCCAGGTGACCGTCATCGGATTCCACGCGTCCCACGAACAGGTCCATCCCGCCGAGCTCCTCGCAGCGGTCGTCGCCGCGGAGGACGCCGGGTTCGCGGCGGCGATGAGCTCGGACCACTTCGCCCCGTGGAGCGTGCGGCAAGGGCACTCGGGTTTTGCATGGTCGTGGCTGGGTGCGGCCCTGGCCCGCACGAGCCTGCGCTTCGGCGTCGTGAACGCACCGGGTCAGCGGTACCACCCGGCGATCGTGGCCCAGGCTGCGGCGACTCTGGCGGCGATGTTCCCGGAGCGCTTCTGGGTCGCGTTGGGCACCGGTGAAGCCTCGAACGAGCACATCACGGGGGAGGGATGGCCGCGTAAGGACGTGCGGACGCAGCGCCTGCGCGAGTGTGTCGACGTCATCCGCGCACTGCTCGCCGGCGAGGAGGTGAGCCACGAGGGGCTCGTCACGGTGGATCGGGCGCGGATCTGGACCCTCCCGGACCAGGCGCCGATGCTGATCGGTGCCGCGGTCAGCGTGCAGACTGCCGCCGACGTCGCCGAGTGGGCCGACGGGCTGATCACCGTCGCGCAGGCCCACGGCCATCTCCGGCAGATGGTCGACGCCTACCGGGGGGCGGGTGGGCGCGGCCGGCTCTACCTCCAGGTGCACCTGTCCTATGCCCACGACGAGGACACGGCGCTGCGGATCGCGCACGAGCAGTGGCGCAGCAATGTCTTCCCGCCGCCGGTGTGCTGGGACCTCGAGACGACCGAGCTGTTCGACGCCGTCAGCGAGCACATCCCGCCCGAGGCCATGCGGCAGCACGTGCTGGTCTCCAGCGATCTCAGCCGGCACGCGGAGTGGCTCCACGACCTGGCCGAGCTCGGTTTCGACGAGATCTACCTCCACCACGTCGGCCAGGACCAGAGCGAGTTCATCGAGTCCTTCGGCGAACACGTCCTGCCTCGTCTCGACATCTCGGAGGTTTCCCGATGAGGATCACCGACACCAGCGACCTGTGGTGGAAGACCGCCGTTGTCTACTGCCTCGACATCGAGACGTTCCTGGACTGGAACGGCGACGGCGTGGGCGACATGCAGGGGCTGGCCCATCGGATCGACTACCTGGCCGACCTGGGCGTCACGTGCCTCTGGCTGATGCCGTTCTACCCGACGCCGGATCGCGACGACGGGTACGACATCACCGACTTCTACGGCGTCGACTCGCGCCTCGGCAGCCATGGCGACCTGGTCGAGCTCATCCGAACCGCACGCGACCGCGGCATGCGGGTCATCGCGGACCTCGTGGTGAACCACACCTCAGACCGGCACCCGTGGTTCCGCTCGGCGCGCTCGAGCAAGAACTCCACCTACCGCGACTTCTACGTCTGGCGCTCCGACCCGCCGCCGGACACGTCCGACCAGACGGTCTTTCCCGGCCAGGAGCAGGGCATCTGGACCTACGACGAGCGCGCCGGCGAGTACTACCTGCACCGGTTCTACAAGCACCAACCCGACCTCAACGTGGCCAACCCGGCGGTTCGCGACGAGATCGCCAAGGCCATGGGCTTCTGGCTCGAGCTCGGCCTGTCCGGCTTCCGCGTCGACGCGGTGCCGTTCCTGCTCGAGACGACCGGAGCCACCGAACAGGAGGCCGAGCAGTTCGCCGACCCGCACGAGTACCTGCGTGCGCTGCGGTCCTTCCTCGGCCGCCGGTCCGGCGACGCGATTCTGCTCGGCGAGGTGAACCTGCCCTACAAGGACCAGATGACCTACTTCGGCGGCAGCGACGGCGACGAGCTGACGTTGCAGTTCGACTTCATCGGAATGCAGAACCTCTACCTGTCTCTCGCCCGGGCCGATGCCAGGCCGCTGGCGAAGGCGCTGGCGGGGCGGCCCGTGTGCTCCGACGACTGCCAGTGGGCGACGTTCGTCCGCAATCACGACGAGCTGACCCTGGACAAGCTCAGCGACAGCGAGCGGCAGGAGGTCTTCGCCGCCTTCGGACCCGAGGAGCGCATGCAAGCCTTCGGACGCGGTCTCATCCGGCGACTACCCCCCATGCTCGACGGCGACCCCCGCCGGATCCGGATGGTCTACAGCCTGCTGTTCTCGCTGCCGGGTACGCCTGTGCTCTTCTACGGCGAGGAGATCGGGCTCGGCGAGAACCTCGACGCCGGGGGTCGCATGGCAGTCCGGACCGCCATGCAGTGGACGTCGGAACGCAATGGCGGGTTCTCCACGGCGACGCCGTCGCGCATGGTCGCACCCCTGGCCGCCGGCGGATTCGGACCGGAGTACGTCAACGCCGACGACCAGCGGCGCGACCCCGACTCCCTGCTCAACTTCATGTCTCTGCTGATCCGGCGCTATCGCGAGAGCCCGGAACTGGGGTGGGCAGATGTGCAGGTCCTCGAGCAGCCGTGCACCGACGTCCTGGCACATCGGTGCTCCTGGGGGGACGGCACGATGGTGGCGTTGCACAACCTGGGGCCCGAGCCGCGCACGGTGCCGCTCCAACTCGACGACTGCGACGACTCGTGCCGACTGGTCGATCTGTTGCAGACCGGCAGCACCGACGTCGACGGCTCGGGCCGAGCCGAGCTCACCCTCGACGCGTACGGCTACAGGTGGCTGCGGGTGACAAGACGGGGGAGCCGACGGCTGCTCTGAGCAGATCCGTCATCTCGGCCTCAGCGGCGCGACCAGCCCCGCTCGCCCTCGGTGCGCCCACCCCAGATCCCGTAACGCTCGGGATGCTCAGCGGCGGCCTGACGACACTCCCGGGCCACGGGGCAGCCGGTGCAGACCTGCTTGGCGATGTCCTCGCGGACGCGCAGAACTCGCCCGCGGCCCTCCGGATAGAACAGGTCGGTGTCCATGCCCTTGCAAGCGGCCACGGCCCGCCAGTCGTCTAGCGCACGGAAGGCATAGTCGACCAAGGGGCTGGTCAGGACGGTCATCTCGCGAACTCCCCCTGTGCCACGACTCGGATGGCGACCACGGGAGCTACTGGAGCACCCCGTATGCCCCAACCAGACGGGCACAACAGTGCACTATGACGCGGCTGTTGTGAACATCTTCGTCAGGGAAGTGTCAGCGCTGGCACGGGCGCAACCACGGCATCAGAGCGCACAACCACCACGGGGGGCCGCGACGAGGCTTCGTGGTGGGGGTGGGACCGGGATCGGTGGTCGGCGCGACCGTGGGCGCAGGATCGGGCGGCTCGACCGTCGGGTCGGGCGTCTGAGGAGATGGCGCGGCGGGTTCGAGCGTCGGCTCAGCGAAGGGTGCGGGCTCGTCCGGGGCGACGGCGGATGCAGGCGGTGCGGCCGGAGCTGCCAGCGGGGGAGCCAGCGTCGGCGTCGGTGTCGGGGTGGGCGGGGTCGCGGTCGGTGTGGCGTTTGGTTCGGCCGTGAGGTTTGGTGCGACGGCCGGTGCAGCCACGGAGGACTCGTTGCGCACGGGTGGGTCGTCGCCGGCCACGATGACGGCTCCCGCGACGACGGCGGTGGCCGCCGCCAGCGACACGGTGGTCGTAGCCAACTGGCCGGCAAGCGTCTTCGGCCGCGGAATCCTGGCGATCCATCCGCCGAGACCGGCGGACGTTCCGACAGCAGTACCGACGGCACCGCCGGAGGTAGCTGCCGCGGCGCCGACAGCGGCACCGGTCGCTGCGCCTGCCGCACCCACAACGGCCGCGCCTCCCCCGACGAGGACGACCGGACCGAGCAGGGCCGGCCAGAGTACGCCCCGAAGGTCGGCCACGAGCAGCATGACCTCGTCGCGCCGCTCCCGGCAGTGTTCGCACTGCTCGAGATGGGCAGCCACCCACTGGTCCTCGCTGGCCGTGAGCGTGCCGCGCACGTATGCGGCGAGCTTGGGGACGTAGGGCCGGCACTCCTCGGGGATCGACGAGGAGAGGTGGACCGACAGGTACGCCTGTCGCAACCCCTCGCGGGCCCGGTATGCGAGCGCGGCGACGGCGTTGGGCGAGCTACCCAGGATCGCCGCCAGCGAGGCGGGCGAGCGCCCCTCGATCTCGGTGTGCCAGAGCACCCGCTGCCACCGGTCGGGCAGGGTTTCGAAGGCCTTGCGGACCAGCTGGCGATCGGTTGCGCGCGTCATCGCGTCGTCGGGCTCGGGAATGATCTCGAGCAGGGTAGGGTCGGCCGGCGTACCGTCGCGGCGCGACGTGCGGTAGCGGTCGATGGCGAGCCGGCGGACGACCGTGCGCAGGTAGGGCGTGAGCTCCTCGTCGGGCCCGCCGCCCCGCTGGAGTCGGTCGAGGACCCGCGTGAAAGCCTCCGAGACGACGTCTTCGGCCTCGTCGCTGTTGTCGGTGACGATACGGGCGACTCGACTGGCGTCGTCCACATGGCGGCGGTAGAGCTCGTCATAGGACGCCATGTCACCGGCACGCGTCCGCGCAATGAGCTCGGCGTCCGTCAACGGCACGGCCGGTGTCGTCACGACTGGAACCTTCGCATGTCGGGTCGGAGAGGCGGTCAGTCTACGGCGTCGGGCGCGTCGCGCCGATCCGTGCCTGTCAGAGATTCCGCCTGGGGTGCTGACAGGCGCAAGCGTCGCACGACGCCCGGCACGAGGTCGCGTCGCTCGGGGACCGGGACGAGATCCACCAGTGCGCCGGCCTCGGTCAGCGGCGGGTCGTCGCAGGAGCGGGCCAGTGCACCACGTTCCTGACGGGCCCGCGCGTCGTCCGGGACCAACGCGAGAACGGTGTTGGTGTCGTCCTGGCCCAGCGTCGCCTCGGGGCGGACCCGCGCACGCAGTGATCGCGCCGCCGACAGGATCGTCGCGATCCGCACCCACGGGCCGGATGGTCTGCGCCACCGCATGGCCAGCAGCACCAGCGGCATCGCCTCGTCAGCCGCGAGCCGGTCGAGCTCGTGGATCCGGGCGACCAGGTACGCCGTGGTGTGCAGGCCGGACAGCGGGTCGATGCACGGCACCCCCCGGTCGGCGGCCAGGGCGTCCACCCAGGCGTCTACCAGCCAGGCCCGGGCTCGCCGCCGTGACACGGGCGCCAGGCCGCCCGATTCGAGCACCGCCCACAGCGCGTCGAGATCCTCCAATGACACATCGAGACCGAGCGGATCCGATGCCCGCTCCCAGGCGAGCGCGCGCAGGGCACGCTCCAGGGCGTCGATCGACCGGCCGGGTCCGATCAGGGCGGCGACGACCCCGTCGACCGCCGGGGTCCGCCAGCCAACCGGTTCGCGCCGGCCGGCACCGAGAGTGCGACCGAGCCACGATGCGCGCAGCGTCGTGTCGGCCACCTGGCGTCGCCCGTGGCTGTTCGCGTTGCCCTCATGGCTGCTGTCGGTCATGCCGGTCCGGTACTTCCCTTCGCGGGTCTAGACGGCGCCTGAGGCGATCCATGACGCGGCCGACCGACATGTGCCGGTTTCGACCTGCTTCGCCCGGACGACTGTGCGAGGCTGACGCCGTGCAGAGACGGATGCCGCGAGGGGTGAGTCGGCGAGTCGACGCCATGAGGCAGCGGCTCGCGCACCGCCGGGAAGTCCTCGAGGCGGAGACGGATCTCGACCTCGCCGCTCCCACGACGGAGCGCGACGAGGTTCGTGTGGTCGTCCAGTCCGAACCCCGCAGCTACGTCTCCGACCAGACGCATCCGGTCCCGTATGCCGTCCGCGCGGCCGCGGATTGGTCCTGGCGCCTGATCGCGATTGTCGCCGGCCTTGCCCTGGTCGGCTGGCTGGCCTGGCGGATGCGCGTCGTCGTCTTCCCGATCGTTGCGGCGGCTCTGCTCGCTGCACTGCTCCGGCCGCCGGTGCGCCGGTTGCGGGCTGCAGGATGGGGGCGCGCGCCGTCCGCCGTGGTCGTCTTCGTCGTGTTCCTGGTGGTGGTAGCCGGGTCACTGACGGTCGTCGGCCGGGCTGTCGGTGACCAGTACGGCGAGGTGGTCGACCGGGCGGAGGAGGGCCTTGGGGAGATCCAGGACTGGCTGGCATCGCCGCCTTTCAACATCAGCGCGGAGCAGTTGCAGGAGTGGATCGACCGCGCCGTGGGTGCGCTCGGGCAGAATCAGGACACCATCACCGAAGGCGCGTTGTCGACCGCGACCCTGGCCGTCGAGGTTGTCACCGGGCTGCTCCTGACCCTGTTCTCGCTGATCTTCTTCCTCTACGACGGCGACCGCATCTGGGCCTGGCTGGTGCGGTTGTTCCCGCGGGTGGCGCGGGAACGGGTCGACGGCGCGGGAAAGCTGGCCTGGCGGACGCTGACGCAGTACGTCCGCGGCACGGTGCTGGTGGCACTGTTCGACGGAACGTTGATCACGATCCTGCTCCTCATCCTCGGCGTCCCTCTGGCATTGCCCCTGGGTGTGCTGGTCTTCTTCGGTGCCTTCGTGCCGCTGGTCGGTGCGTTCGTCACCGGCGCGCTCGCTGTGCTCGTCGCGCTGGTGGTGAACGGCCTGGTGACGGCCCTGATCGTGCTCGCCGGGATCATCGCGATCCAGCAACTCGAGGGGCACGTCTTCCAGCCGTTCGTGCTCGGCCGGATGGTGCGCGTGCACCCGTTGGGGGTCGTGCTCGCCGTCGCGGTCGGCGCGTACGCGGCAGGCATCATCGGTGCGGTCGTGGCCGTGCCGATCGTGGCCGTTGCCAACACGATCGTGACGTTTCTGATCACCGGCGCAACCGTGCCCTCGAGCGCGGCGCTGCCTGACGAGCGAGCGCCCTAATCGCCGATGAGCGCCAGCACGTCGTCGTGCAGGTTGCCGTTGGTTGCCAGCGCGTCACCGCCGAGCGGACCGGGCTTGCCGCCGAGGTCGGTGAAGCGACCGCCGGCCTCCTCGACGATCACCGTCAGGGCGGCCATGTCGTGCAGGGCGAGGTCGGGTTCGCTCGCGATGTCGACGGCGCCGTCGGCGAGCAGCATGTACGACCAGAAGTCGCCATACGCTCGCGTTCGCGAGCAGGCCCGCATCAGGTCGAGGAACGCGTCGAGCTTGCCGGCTTCCTCCCACCCCCACAGCGAGGAGTACGACAGCGACGCCTCCGACAGGGTGGCGACCTCGGACACCCGGCAGCGGCTGGCGGCAGCCAGCGACTTGCCGGTCCAGGCGCCGGTGCCGCGCGCGGCCCACCAGCGGCGGCCGAGCGCGGGTGCCGACACGACGCCGGCGACCACGTCATCGTCCACCATGAGCGCCAGCAGCGTGGCCCACACCGGCACCCCGCGCAGGTAGTTCTTGGTTCCGTCGATCGGGTCGACCACCCAGCGCCGCGATCCCCAGCCCTCGGCACCCATCTCCTCGCCGAGCACGGCATCGCGCGGCCGCGCCCGGGCCAGAGTACGGCGGATCGCCTCCTCGATGGCACGGTCGGCGTCGGTAACGGGCGTGGCGTCCGCCTTGGTCTCGACCCGCAGGTCACGCGCCCGGAACCGCTGCATTGTCTGCGCGTCGGCGTCGTCGGCGAGGACGTGCGCGAAGCGGAGGTCGTCGTCGTAGCCCACGACCGGTCAACCTAGCGCGTCGAACCACCCGTGCCGCTCAGACGTGGGCAAAGATGACCTGCGTTCTGTTTCTCCAGCCGGGTACCGCCCGATCGCATGGCCGCCCGTCGCGAAGGAGTTGCTGTGCCCGACACCGTCTTCGGCATCCCACTGCACCCGCTGGTGATTCACGCAGTCGTGGTCCTCGTGCCGCTGAGCGTGCTGGGAACCGTCGCCATCGCGCTCGTGCCTCGCTGGCGCGGGACCTACGGCTGGCTGGTCGTGGCCGCCTCGGCGGTCTCCTTCGCCGCCGTGCCGCTGGCGACGAGGAGCGGCGAGAACCTCAAGGAGTCGCTCAGCCTCGGCGGGCCCGTGCTGGAGAAGGTGAACGAGCACCAGGACATGGGCGAGCGGGTCATCTGGGCCGTCGGCGCGATGTTCGTCTTCGACCTCCTGCTAATGCTCGCGCACCGCGCCGGACGTCCCGCCGGCCAGCGCACGGCTCTGGCCGCGTTGGCCACGCTCGCTGCCCTCGTCTCGCTCGTGCTCGTCGTCCTCACCGGTCACCTCGGCTCGACGGCGGTCTGGAACCCAGCCGGCTGACGGTCAGTCCCCCGCCTGCCGCTCCCGGCTGGCCAGCAGCCGGCGGAACGAACCGACCCGGGCGCCGTCGAGCCGGCCGGCGGCCACGGCAACGTCGAGAGCGCACTCTGGTTCTGTTGCTGCGTGGGTGCAGCCGCGCGGGCAGTCCGGCGTCTCGGCCTCCAGGTCGGGGAAGGCGTGGACGAGATGCCGGGGGTCGACGTGCGCGAGCCCGAACGATCGGATCCCCGGAGTGTCGATCACCCAGCCGCCGTCCGGCAGTCGGAGGGCGACCGCGCCGCTCGATGTGTGCCGGCCGCGACCGGTGACGACATTGACGCGGCCGATGGCCCGATCGGCGCCTGGGACGAGCGCGTTGACCAGGGTCGACTTGCCGACGCCGGAGTGCCCCACGAGCACGCTCCAGCGGTTCGCGAGCCGTTCTCGGAGCGGATCGAGATCCTCGCCGAGCCCGCTGACCAGCGCCGGTACCCCGAGGGGTGCGTAGGTCGCGAGCAACGGGGTCGGGTCGGCGAGGTCAGTCTTGGTCAGGCACAGCAGGGGCTCGAGACCGGCGTCGAACGCGGCGACGAGACACCGGTCGACCAGCCGCGGCCGGGGCTCGGGGTCGGCGACGGCGGTGACGATGACCATCTGGTCGGCGTTGGCGACGATGACCCGCTCCGCGGGATCGTCGTCGTCCGCCGTGCGCCGCGATGCGGCCCAGGCTTCCCTCGCGGCCGGACACGTCGCCGACGATCCCGACCCGGTCGCCGACCACGACGGCCTTGCGGCCGAGCTCGCGCGCACGCATCGAGGTGACCGCCTGCTCGTCCGGGCCGACCAGGCAGGTGTAACGACCACGGTCGACCGCGATGACCACACCCGGCACGGCATCGTCGTGGGCCGGTCGCACCTTGCTCCGCGGGCGCGAGCCCCGACCGGGGCGGACCCGCGCATCGGTCTCGTCGTACGTGCGGGTCGAGCGCCGACCACTCACGCCGGGTCGCTGCCCAGAAGGCGGGTCCAGAGGCAGGCGAAGTCGGGCATGGTCTTCGCGGTCGTCGCGATGTCCTCGACCTCGATGCCCGGCACGGCCAGCCCGAGCAGAGCTCCCGCCTGTGCCATCCGGTGGTCTCCGTAGGTCCGGAACACGCCCCCGCGCAACGGCCGGGGCCGGATCTCCAGTCCGTCCGCGCTCTCGGATACACCGGCGCCGAGGTTGCCGAGCTCGGTTGCGAGCGCCGCCAGCCGGTCGGTTTCGTGACCTCGCAGGTGGGCGATCCCGCGCAGGTGCGACGTCGAGTCGGCGAGGGCGGCCAGCGCGGCCAGGACCGGCGTGAGCTCGCCGGCGTCGTGCAGGTCGGCGTCGACTCCCCGCACGCTCGCTGTGCCGTGGACGACGAGACCGTCGGGGTCGAGCCTGCAGTCGCCGCCCATGGCTGTGAGCAGGTCGGGCAACACGGCGCCTGCCTGCGTCGTGTGCGCCGGCCAGTCCGGCACCCGCACGGAGCCGCCGACGACGAGGGCAGCGGCGAGGAAGGGCGCCGCGTTGGACAGGTCGGGCTCGATGTCGATGTCGAGCGCCTTCACCGGGCCGGGGGACACCCCCCAGGTGTTCGGCTCCTCGTCGACGAGAACACCGACCGCCCTCAGCATCGCCACCGTCATCGAGATGTGCGGCTCGGAGGGCAGAGGCTTGCCGACGTGGTGGACAGCAACGCCCTGGTCGAAGCGGGCGCCTGCCAGGAGCAGGCCGCTGACGAACTGCGACGATTCCGACGCGTCCATCGTCACCGGCCCGCCGGCGAGGTGCCCGGTGCCACGGATCGTGAACGGCATGGCGTCGCGGCCGCCGTCGTCGATATCGGCACCGAGGACGCGCAGTGCCCTGAGGAGCGTGCCGACCGGCCGCTCCCGCGCACGGGGGTCGCCGTCGAATCGCACGTCGCCTGACGTCACGGCGGCCACCGGCGGCACGAATCGCATCACGGTCCCCGCCAGCCCGCACTCGACGTCGGCCGGGCCCGTCGGCGGCGCAGGTACGACCGGCCAGTCCGTCCCGGAGGTGTCCACGGCGATGCCGAGGGCTTGGAGCGCGCCGGCCATGAGCAGGGTGTCGCGGGCCCGCAGCGGTCGGCGGACGATGCTCGGTGCGTCGGCGATGCCGGCCAGCACGAGCGCCCTGTTTGTCAGTGATTTCGACCCCGGCATCGCCACGACGGCGTCCAGTGGTCCGGTCGCACGTGGCGCCGGCCACCGCCCATCCGTCCTCCGAGTAGTTCCGCTGCTCTGCGGCATGGTGGCCAGTATCGCGGGTACACCGAGGGCATGCCCCGTCTGCGTCGCGTCGACTGCGCCGGCCCCGGGATCGTCCGGAAGCGCCGCGGCCGGGGATTCACGTATCAGTGGGCGGACGGCCGCACGGTGACCCAGCCCGACGTCCTCGCTCGTATTCACGACCTCGTGCTGCCGCCGGCCTGGGAAGACGTCTGGATCTGCCCGTGGCCCAACGGCCACATCCAGGCTTTGGGCACCGACGTCGCCGGTCGACGCCAGTACCGTTACCACGACCGCTGGCGTGAGCAGCGTGATCGCGCGAAACACGACCGCGTCCTCCTGGTCGCGAGGCGGCTGCCGCGGGCGCGGGTCACGGTGGCAGAGCACCTCGTCCTCCCCGGATACCCTCGCGAGCGGGTCCTCGCGGCCGCATTCCGCCTGCTCGACCTCGGATTCTTCCGGATCGGCAGCGAGCAGTACGCCGACGAGAACGGCTCGTACGGTCTGGCGACGATGCGACGGGAGCACGTGTCGATCGACGGCGGGACGGTCGTCTTCGACTACCCCGCCAAGAACGGCAAGCAGCGGATCCAGCACCTCGCCGACGATGACCTCCGGGCCGTCGTGAGGGGACTGCTCAGGCGCCGCAATGACCTTCCCGAACTGCTGGCCTACAAGCGGGGTGGCCGGTGGAGCGACCTGCGCAGCGACGACGTCAACGACTATCTTCGGGAGGTCTTCGGGGCCGACGCGACGGCCAAGGACTTTCGGACATGGCACGCCACCGTACTGATGGCCGTGGCGCTGGCTGTGTCGCGCGAGGTCGCAGATTCGCCGGGCAAGCGTAAGCGTGCCGTCGCCCGGGCGTACGGCGAGGTCGCCGACCATCTCGGAAACACCCCCGCCGTGGCGCGGGCCTCCTACGTCGACCCTCGGATCGTCGACCTCTACGACGATGGAAGGACCGTCCTCGGGGCGCTGGCGCGAGCCGGCCGGGACGACAGCGCGGAGGGCCCGTTCCTACACGGCGCGGTGGAGCGTGCAGTGCTGCGCCTGCTGTCCAGTGGATGACATAACGGCGATCTCAGTCACTGGGACGTCTTCCGAGCGGGGATACGGATACGTAGCAATGCGGCCTGTATGTTTCCCGACTCAAACGAACGGGTCGAGCCGGCCCGATGACCTCAGCCGCCCGGCAGCACACGGTGCGCCTTGCTGCGCACCTCCGCCTTCGCCGCCCGGGCGGTGAGCTTCGCCTCCCGTTTGGCTGCCCGCCCCATTCGCTTTGCATCGGTAGCAGCGTGCCGGGCCCGCCAGCCCAGTCCCGGCCGGCCCTCGGTGTCGACGCCGGCGAGCAGCAGCCCTCCGGTGATACCGACGTTCTCGAGGAACCGCTGGCGCTGCGTGGACTTCTCCTCGGGATCGCTGGCCGTCCAGAACGGGTAGCCGGCAATGGTCGTGGGCACCATCGACCCGGCCAGCACAAGGGACGCCAGCCGTGGGAACGTGCCGGTGGCGAGCAGGGCCCCCGCACCCACGTGCACCGCCGCGTTGATGCGGACCAGCGTGCGAGGGTCGGTGGGTGCCTGAGGCACATGCTTCTCGAGCAGCGGGGTCACCCGGTCGGTGACCGGTTTGGCCTGCCCGACTGCGGAGTCGGGGTCGCGCAGCGTCTTCAGACCCTGCACGATGAAGATCGACGCGAGCATCGGGCGGGCAACGAGGCGAACCAGGCTCATACGTCTTCCCTACCACGAATGCGGCGGTCCTGAACCCGGAACGAGGGCATGGCAGGCTGACGGGATGTGCGGAAGGTACGCGGTGAGCCACAGCGCAGACGAACTGGCGGAGGAGTTCGGCGTCGACCGGATCGAGGTGCGCGAGCGCCTAGAGCCCGACTGGAACGTCGCCCCGACCAAGGACGTGTACGCCGTTCTCACCCGGCGCCGACGCGATGCACCGGACGATCCGCCCGAGCGCCGGCTCACGGTGCTCCGCTGGGGCCTGGTGCCGTCGTGGGCCAAGGATCTGGCGATGGGCAGCCGGCTGATCAACGCCCGGGTCGAGACCGCGCCCGAGAAGCCGGCCTTCCGACGTGCGTTCGCCCTGCGCCGGTGCCTGTTGCCCGCCGACGGCTACTACGAGTGGTACGGCGAGGTGAAGGGGAAGAAGCAGCCGTTCTTCATCCGACCCCGCGACGGTGGCTCACTGGCGATGGCCGGGTTGTACGAGATCTGGCGTGACCCGGCGGTTGCCGACGATGACGCCCCGGACGCGTTCCGCTGGACGTCGGTGGTGCTGACGACCGAGGCCGAGGACGACATAGGGCAGATCCACGACCGGACGCCGATGCTGGTCGAGCCCGACCGCTGGAAGGCCTGGCTGGACCCGACGGCCGACGATGTCGACTCGCTGCGACGCCTGCTGGTTCCCGCCACGCCCGGCCTACTCGAGGCGTTCCCGGTGTCCACCGATGTCAACAACGTCCAGAACAACGGCTCGCATCTGGTCGACCCGCTGCCGGCCGACAACGGCGACGAGAAGCTGTTCTAGGCAACCAGACCCGCGGTGTAGAAGAGGCAGTCGCGGCGCGCCTGCACGACCGTGGTGGTCATCATGACCGGCGTCATCTCCTCGGCGACGACGAGGCTCCCCTCCGGGGTGACGTCGAAGAGCCGGTCCGTGACGTCGCGGCCGAACATGTCGGTGGCGCACAGTGGCATCGCGGCGGCCGGATCGATCCGGCCGATCACGTGCCCGGGGAACAGGGTCCCGAAGTTGAACGTGTCCAGGCCCGCAGCGATGACGAGGTCGGTCTCGTCGTCCAGCGTCCCACCAAACGCGAACGTCACCTCGTCGCGCACCGTGACCCGCACGAGCGTCTCGAGGATTCGGCCCGGCCGGGGTCCGGCCTGCCCCGGCCGAACCGTGAAGCCGTCCTCGTTCAGGAATCGGTGCACGACGCCCTTGGCGAAGGCGGTGCCCTCGGGCAGGTGACCCAGCCCGCACTCGACGGCGACGGTCGGGCAGCGGTCGGCCAACGCCTCCATCAGGGTGTAGGCGTCGAGCTTCCACTCCAGCAGGGTGTCGGCGCACAGGGTGGCAAGCGCGAGTCCGGCCGGCGTGGAGCGGGGGAGGATCGCGTAGTAGGGGTTCTGCCCGCTGTTGTTGTGGAGGTCGACGGCGGCCTCGAGGTCGATGGCGCGCAGTTCCTCGAGAATCGCCGCCGCACACCGGCGCATGCGGGTCGTGGCCGGGCCGCAACCCCACACCCGGTTGAAGTCCTCCTGGTCGTCGAGGTACCGGTGGGCATACCAGCCCTCCTGCGTCGCGGCGCGGACGTTGCCGATCAGCACCCACAGGTCGAACGGGAAGCGTTCGCCGCGGCGGAGAACCTCGAGGACAGCGCGAAAGCCCGAGGGTTCGTTCCCGTGCATCAGGCAGGCCAGCAACCGGGCACTCGGGCGCTCCGCAGTGGCGGCAGCCGGGATTCGGACCAGCGCCGGCCTGCCGCCGAGGTTCAGCAGCACGTCCTCGTCGGTGCCGTCCAGCAGCGGCTTGAGGTCCTCGTAGCCGTCGAGGCGGTGGTAGAGCTCGGTCATGGGCGGTCAGGGTATCTCCGGCCGCCAGGTGCCGCCGTATCCGGCCGGCGACTTCGGAGGCAGCCCGGTCAGCCGCCGACCGGCCAGGTGTGGACGGGGGTGCTCGCGAAGGAGCGCTGCTGGTAACGCCGCACGAGCTCGCGGGCCGCATCAATCCGGTCGAGACCGGAGTCGTCGATGAGTGAGCGCCAGGTGGCAATCTGCCAGACGGCGCCGGTCATGCCGGTGAGGGTGCGGTCCTCGATGATGCCGAGGTAGTAGTCGACGTCGACCTCGTCGAGGCCCCAGTCGAGCAGGCCTTCCCGCGCGATCGGCAACAGGTGGCGCAGGAGCAGCTCGCTGACGGGAACCCGGGCGCCCACCTGCGGCCAGTACAGGCGTGCGCCGAGGCCGTCGCGCGCGGCGGCGTAGAAGTTCTCGGTGGCCGCAGCGAAGCTCATGCGCTCCCACAGGTGCGGGCGCGGACGGGACGCCAGGCCGTGCAGGAGCCCGTAGTACAGCACGGCATTGGCGACTGAGTCCGGTACCGAGGGACCCGCGGGAAGCACCCTGTTCTCGATCCGCATGTGGGGGCGACCCCGGAAGACCTCGTACACCGGCCGGTTCCAGCGGTAGATCGTGCCGTTGTGCAGGGTGAGCTCAGGCAGGAGCGGCACGTCGCCGGCATCCAGAACCGCACGGGGGTCCTCGTCGTCGCAGATCGGCAACAGCGAGGGGAAATAGCGGACGTTCTCCTCGAAGAGCTCCCAGAGACCTTCGCCCTCGTGGAGCCACTTCTCGCCGAACCAGACCCGCGGCCGGACGCCCTGAAGCGCCAGCTCCTCGGTCCGGGTGTCAGCCGCCTGCTCGAACAGCGCGATCCGGGTCTCGTGGTGGAGCTGCTTGCCGAGGAAGAACGGCGAGTTCGCCGCGACGGCGACCAGCGGTGCGGACAGTGCCTGGGCGGCGTTCCAGTAGAGGCCGAACTCGTGCGGATCGACCTGCAGGTGCAGCTGCATCGAGGTGCAGGCGGCCTCGAAGACGATGGAATTAGCGCGGGTCTTCAGCAGCTCGTCACCTTCGATGCGGATGAGGATGTCCTCGCCGCGTGCTGCGAGGATCATTTCGTTGAGAACCTTGTACCGCGGGTTCGCGGACAGGTTCTGCTCGGTCACGTCGAAGTCCCCGAGCGTCGGCAGAATACCGATGATCATCACCCGGGCGTCGAGGTCGCGGGCCACGGCGTCGGCGTGGTTGAGCGCGCGTCGCAGTTCCTCGTCGATGGCGTGGAAGACATGGCCGGTCAGCAGCCGCGGCTTGATGTCGAACTCGATGTTGAACTGCGCGAGCTCGGTCTGGAAGTCCTCCGAGGCCACGTGCTCGAGCAGCTTGGCGTTGATCGGCGCCGCATTGCCGTGCGGATCTGTGAGATACACCTCCATCTCGATGCCGCACTGCCGGCGCCCGGTCTCGAACCGTCCGCCGTCGACGAGCTCGCGCAGGGCGACGAGGTTCCCCTTGACCTTCTCGCGGAATCGGGTCCGGTCCTGGCGGGTGAACTCCGTGGTCTCGATGTCTCGGCCCATGACCGGTCCTTCCGACGCACCTGGCCCCACGAGTCTACGGACGGCGGTACGGTGCCGGACCGTGACGGACATCCTCGTGACGACGCCCGAGGGCGATGCGCGGCTCGTCGTCGACGAGGCCCGCCGGCCTCGCGGCACGCTCGTGCTCGGCCACGGCGCGGGCGGCGGCATCGGGGCCCGCGACCTCGTGGCTCTCGCCACGGCTCTGCCCGCGTCCGGGATCACTGTCGTCCGGGTCGAGCAGCCGTGGCGGCTGGCCGGACGCCGGGCCGCCCCGGCACCGCGCACGCTCGACCGGGCCTGGCTGGCGGCGCTCGAGGCCGTGCCGCTGGAGACGCCCGTCGCAGTCGGAGGTCGTAGCGCCGGTGCACGGGTCGCGTGCCGGACCGCGCGGACGGTCGGCGCCGTGGCGGTGGTGGCCCTCGCCTTCCCGTTGCACCCTCCCGGCCGGCCGGAGCGTTCGCGGTGGGAGGAGCTGGAGGGGGCCGGTGTCCCGACGCTGGTCGTCCAGGGCGAGCGCGACGCCTTCGGCCGTCCCGCCGAGTTCCCACCCGGGGAGCACGAGCTCGTCACCGTCCCTCACGCCGACCACGGCATGGCGGTGCCGAAGACGCAGGACCAGGCGGTTGCCCTCGACCGGGTCGTGGTGACGGTGACGGGCTGGCTCGGGAATGTGCTGGCGCCGACTCCGCGTTGACAGCACGTACGGTTCCCACAATCACGTACGGTTCCCACGATGGAAGAGGGCAGAGCCAGGTGAGCAGGTCCGGTGCCGAGTGCCTGGAGGCCAGGCGAGATGAGAGCTCGGCGACGGCAGGGTGGGCCGGCGTGTCCCGTTGGGCGGAGTGGCCGACCACGCCGGCGTCCCCGCAGATAGCATCGCGAGCGATGACCGTGACGGAAACCACAGAGCAGCGCGCACAGCGGTTCGAACGCGACGCGCTGCCCTTCCTCGACCAGCTCTACTCTGCGGCACTGAGGATGACCCGCAACGCCAGCGACGCGGAGGACCTCGTCCAGGAGACCTTCGCGAAGGCGTACGCCTCGTTCCACCAGTTCAAGGAGGGGACGAACCTCAAGGCCTGGCTCTACCGGATCCTCACCAACACCTTCATCAACTCGTATCGCAAGAAGCAGCGCGAGCCGCAGCAGAGCGCGTCCGAAGAGGTCGAGGACTGGCAGATGGCCCGGGCGGAGGCGCACACCTCCACCGGTCTACGCTCCGCCGAGGCCGAGGCGCTGGCACATCTGCCCGACTCCGACGTCAAGGATGCCCTCCAGCAGATCCCCGAGGACTTCCGGATCGCCGTCTACCTCGCCGACGTCGAGGGATTCCCCTACAAGGACATCGCCGAGATCATGGGCACGCCGATCGGCACGGTCATGTCACGGTTGCACCGCGGGCGCCGCCAGTTGCGCGCCCTGCTCGAGGACTACGCCCGCGAGCGCGGGCTCGTCCAGGCCGTCACAGAGGAGGTCTGAGGATGAGCTGCGGCGAGCCGCACGACACCGATTGTGTGGAGATCCTCGATCGGGTCTACGTGTTCCTCGACCACGAGATGCCTGACGGTCCAGCGGCGTATGCACTCGTCGAGGAGCACCTGGACGAGTGCGCTCCGTGCTTGCGCAAGTACGACCTCGAGCGGGTGGTCAAGGCGCTGGTCGCCCGCTCCTGTTCCGAGCACGCTCCGGAGGCGTTGCGTCAGCGCGTGCTCACCCGCATCAAGGAGATCCGCCTCGAGATCGTCGAGAGCTGAGCCGGTTCAGCTGTTGGGGCGCTTGCCGTGGTTGGCGCCCTTACGCTTGCGGGCCTTGCGCTTGCGCGCCGCTCTACCCATGGTCGTTCTCCTTCTTCGTCGGTGAGTCCCGGCTCGGCATCCCTGCAGGTCAGGACACGGCGGTGCGTGCGTGCTCCGCGCCGGCGCCGAGGCCGTCGATTGTCTCATGCTCGCGACCGGTGTCTTCCTCGTCGCCGCCGAAGGCATCCTCGCGCCGCCCGCCCGCGGTACGTGTCATGCCCAGGCCCACGGCGAGGGCGAGCCCTGCTGCCACTGCCACGTCACCCGGACTGACGACCTCAGGGCGCGGTGGGAAGGCGACCGGCACCGTCTTGCCCAACCACGGCAGCAACGTCTCCGGCCCGATCGGTTCGCGCCCGGAGGGTCCGACGAGAACTGCGGGATCGGCGCCCGCACGTGCCGCGGCGTCGGTCGAGACAGGGACGGCACCGTTGAGCAACAGGACGAGCCCGTTGGCGGCGAGGCCGACCGCGACCAGCGCCACTCCGGGCACGGCACGGTTCACCCAGGTGTAGAGGGCGACCATAAACCAGGACAGCGAGGACAGCACGCCGAGCAGCGGCTCCCAGAGCCACCCGCCGAGCACCCCCAGCACGGACAACGCCAGCGCCGTGAGGAGCAACCGGTTGCGGCGCAGCGGCAGCCGGAGGAGGCCGGCCAACCTACCGCCGCGGGCGTAGCCGATCTCCACGCCGACGGCCAGTGACAGGAGCACGAGCGTCACCCCTTCATCGTCGTCCTGTCGCACCGCGCACGGCGCCGCGCCACGCCCGAGATCTTCCGCGCAGCGCGTCGATGCCCGACGTCGCGGTCCGGTCTCGGTCGGGTCCAGGCAGTCGTGGTGGAATGCCCCAGCCAGGGTTGCCGCACACCAGCCGAGGAGAACGTCGCGTGGCCGAGCAGATATACGCCGAGATGGTGGCCAACGTCTTCGCGGTGACCGTCGCCGAGGGCGAGCAGGTGGAGGCCGGTTCCACGCTGCTCGTGCTGGAGTCGATGAAGATGGAGATCCCCGTCCTGTGCGAGACCGGGGGGACGGTGACCGAGGTCAAGGTGCAGCCCGGTGACGTCGTCCAGGAGGGTGACGTGCTGGTGGTCGTGACGTGACGACGCTGGCGCCGGGCCTCGGTGCCGACGTGGCGCATTTGGTGGGTGAGGACGACACCGCGACGGCGCTGGGTTCGGGCGACGTCCCCGTGCTGGCCACGCCGCGCCTGCTGGCGCTGGCCGAGGCGGCGACGGTCGCAGCGGTCGCCGGGGCACTGCCCGAGGGAGCCAGCAGCGTCGGAACCCGGGTCGAGTTGGAACACCTGGCCGCGAGCCCGGTCGGTGTCCGGGTGTCGGTGCGTGCCGAGTTGGTCGGCGTCGACGGGCGGTTGCTGCAGTTCGAGGTCGTGGCCGAGCATCCCGACGGTCGCGTCGTCGCACACGGCCGGGTCAGCCGGGTCGTCGTCGACCGGGCCCGGTTTCTTCAGCGGTCGCGGGTACCGGGCGGCTGACCTCGGGGAGCCGGGCCGTGGGCCCGCCGGCTCAGAGGCAGCGGTCGATGGGGTCGACCGCGATGGAGGTCTGCGTGATCCGGACGGTCACCACGGAGGCGTTGTCGTCGTCGTCGGTCTCGAGCAGGAGTTCCCGCGGGTCGGCCTCGTTGTGCAGGCAGTAGGCCCCATCCGGGAGGTCGGCAGGCAGGTCGAGGTGCTGGTCGGCTAGGTCGGCGCTGTACACGTCGGCCCAGCCGGGCATGATGCCCTGAACCCGGTCGCGGCCACAGTCCCCGTAGAACTGGGCGAAGTGGATCGGTGATGCCGTAGCGGTCTCGCGATTGTCACGTAGGCAGAAGCTGACCTTGTCCGATGACACCAGCGGGGAGTTCTCGCCCGGCCTGGTCAGGGCGTAGCGGGCCATCGCGTCGAAGTGCCAGTGCTCGTGCTCCGCGTGATCGAGCATGCATCCGCCGGGCCGGGTCGTGGTGACGACGTCGGTCTCCCGTTCGTAGCGGCCGTTGCCGGCGTCGTCGTGGTAGAGCACCTGCGAAGCGTGCCGCTGGCCGGGCGGGCAGGGGAGCAGACCGTCGGGCAACACCTCGGCCGGACCGATGCCGGCGTTGGCGATGATCGAGGCGAACCTCATCCGTCGCTTCCCGTCGACGAACTCGAGGTGGACGTTCTCGGCGGGCAGGCTGCGCAGGTTCGGCAACAGGCGGGCGCCGACCGGTACCCCTCGCGGGTCGGGAGGCGGCAGGAAGGTCTCGGTCGGAGTGGGCTCGGCGGTCTGGCTCACCCGGGCGCCGACCTCGTCGTCGCCGGACAGCAGCGTCCCCGCGCCGAGCAGGCCGACGATCAGCACGGATGCTCCCACGCTGACCGTCGCGATCGCGGTGGTACGAGTCAGCTGCATGGCGCCCTTCTCGTCGGCACTCGACACCTCACGTTACGTGAAACGCGGTTCCGGGCGGACAGATTCGTCCGCCTGCGGTCAGTCGAGCGCCAGTGAGTAGGCGATCAGGTCGACACCCGGCAGCGGCGACCAGTCGCGGGTGACCTCACGGACGAAACCCATGCTCTCGTAGAGGCGGTGCGGGACGGCTGCACCCGCGGGCGTAGACAGCACGAGGGCGCGGAAACCCAGCGCCCGGGCCCGGTCGACGCATGCCAGGGTGAGTGCGCGGCCGACGCCTCGGCCCTGCGCGTCGGGCCGCACGGCCAGCATCCGGAACTCGGCCTCGTCAACGCGGGCGAGCTCGCGATACGGGCTGCCGGCCGGGCAGAAGGTGACCGTGCCGAGCAGCCGGGCACCGGACGCCGATGAGTCGACCGCCACCAGCAGTTCGGCCGAAGCCGCGCGACTGGCAGCGTCGCGCAGTTGCTCGGCATAGCCGTCGCCGGCCATGCCGGCGGCACGGTAGGCCTGCTCGGTGACCGCTCCGGCCTCGACGATCTCGTCGGGCCGGGCCTCCCGGACCACGAGCGTGCCGGACTCGCTCACGCTCGGCAGGGTAGCCGGGAGGGTCGGACGGTCAGCTCAGGGCGTACGGGCGCGACGGCGGGTTGACGGACCAACCGTCCTGGGTGCGGGGGAGCGGCGTCCGGCGTGGTCCACCGTCACCGCCCAGCCAGTCGACGATCCTGGTAGCCCCTGTCACGACGAGGCTGATGAGCAGCGCTGCGATCAAGAGTGTGGTCATGGCTGAAATTCTGCCTTCATGGACTTCCTGCCACCAGTGGCAGAACTGTCGTACTCCATCGACATTCTGCCACCCGGCGTGGCACACTGCTTCCATGCTGAAGAACGTCGTGGCCGTCGTGATGGACGGCGTCGCCCCCTTCGAGCTCGGCGTGCTGTGCGAGTCGTTCGGAACGGACCGATCCGATCAGGGCATACCGAGGCTCGATTTCGCCGTCTGCGGCGTTACCCCCGGAACCGTCCGGACCTCAATGGGGTTCTCCCTCGTCGTCGACGAGGGCCTGGATCGGGTGGCCGAGGCCGACCTGGTCGGTGTGCCCGCCATGCCTCGCGACGGCGGGTATCCCGAGCCCGTGCTTGAGGCCTTGCGAGCGGCGGTCGACCGGGGAGCCCGGGTGATGTCGGTCTGCACGGGCGCCTTCGTGCTGGCGGCCGCGGGATTGCTCGACGGCCGGCGGTGCACGACGCACTGGCGCTACAGCGACGAGCTCGCCGCTCGCTACCCGCTCGCGAAGGTCGATCCGGACGTGCTCTACGTCGACGACGACAACGTGATCACCAGCGCTGGTTCCGCGGCCGGCATCGACGCCAGCCTGCATCTGTGGCGCGAGGAGTACGGGGCGGCGGTCGCGGCCACCGTGGCCCGGCGGATGGTTGTTCCACCGCACCGCGACGGCGGGCAGGCCCAGTTCGTCGAGGCTCCGATCCGAGCTGCGCATGCGCCCACGCTGTCCGGCGTGCTCGACTACATGGCCGGCCATCTCGGTGAGGAGATGACCGTCGACTCGGTGGCCCGCCTCGCCAACATGTCCTCCCGCACATTCGCCCGCCGGTTCCGGGCCGAGACCGGCACGACCCCGTACGACTGGCTGCTCGCGCGCCGGGTCGCGGAAGCCCAGCGACTGCTCGAGGAGGGCGACGACCCGATCGAGCGGGTGGCCGTGCTCTGCGGGTTCGGGACCGCGGGTGCGCTGCGACACCACTTCGCCAAGCGGCTCGGCACGACGCCACAGGCCTACCGCGCCGCCTTCTGCCACCGCGACCGCTGAGCCAGACAGGCTCAGATCCCCGTCGTCGAGCGCGGGTAGGCGACCTCAGGGTCGCAGAGCACATTGACCAGGTAGGGTACGCCCGCCGCGAAGGCCCGCCGCAGGGCCGGGCCGATGTGGTCGGCACGCGTCACCGTTTCGCCCGCGCCGCCCAGCGCCGTCACGATGGCGTCGTACCCGGTTTCGCGGCGCAGGTCGGCGGCGACGTCGTATCCGTACAGGAAGCGCATCGGGTGCTTCTCGAGGCCCCACGCACCGTTGTTGCCGACCACCATGACGACCGGCAGGTCATGGCGGACCATCGTGTCGACGTCCATCAGCGACAGCCCGGCCGCGCCGTCGCCATAGAGCAGGACGACCTGGCTCGACGGCCGCGCGAGCCGCGCCGCGGCGGCCGCGCCTGCACCTGCGCCGAGGCACCCGTACGGCCCCGGGTCGAGCCAGCAGCCCGGACGGCCGGGCTCGACGAACTTGCCTGCCCAGGAGACGAAGTCGCCGCCATCGCCGATCACGACGGCGTCGTCGTCGAGCAGCGGCATCAGCTCGCCGTAGATCCTGGCGGGATGGATGGGATCGGCGTCGGCTGCGAGCACGGGTGCATCACGCTCGGTCGCGGCGGCGACTCCCGCCCGCAGGTGCGCTCCCCAGCTCTCGTACGACGTGCGGCTCGGCTGCGCGGTGTGGGCCGCGAGCAGGCCGTCGAAGACCAGTGTGAGGTCGCCCGCGGCCGAGGCCGCGAGGTCGACGTGGGTCGCGAGCACCCCGGACGAGTCGGCCAGGTGTACCACGCGCGCGGGCCGGCCCGCGTCGGCACCGAAGACGCCGAAGCCCAGCCGGAAGTCCAGCGGTGTGCCTGCGACGACGACGAGGTCCGCCTGCTTGAACGCCGCCGACCGGGCCCGGGTGACCAGCAGTCGGTGGCCGCGCGGCAGGATGCCGCGGCCCATGCCGTTGGCGACCACCGGGATCCCGATCTCCTCAACGAACCGCAATGCCGCCTGCTCGGCTCCGTCCATCCACACGTCCGAACCCAGCACGAGCACCGGGCGGTCGGCCGTGGCCAGCAGCGTTGCGACGGCCGTCAGGTCGTCGGGGTCTGGGGCGATCAGCTCACGGGCGCCCGCGGTCGGGATCTCGACCTCCGCGCGGCTGAACAGTTCGTCCATCGGCACGTCGACGAATACCGGGCCCCGGTGGGAGGCGTCGGCGACTCTGAGCGCCTCGTCGATGACACCCGCGACGTCCGCGGTCCGTCGCGCGGTAACCGACCGTTTCGTGACCGGGGCGAGAATCGGTGGATGGTCGAGCTCCTGAAGTGCTCCGGTACCCCACCGGAACTGCGGCGCCCGGCCGCCAACGACGAGCAGGGGAACCCCGCTGAAATAGGCCTGGGCGATCCCGCTCGCCCCGTTGGTGACGCCGGGCCCGGCGGTGAGCACCGCGAGGCCGGGTCGGCGGGTGAGCTTCGCGGTCGCCTCGGCACCGAAGACTGCCGTCTGCTCGTGGCGGACGTCGATGATCCGCATCTGCGGGTCCTCGCGTACCGCGGCATCGTAGAGGGGGAAGACGTGTGCTCCGGACAGTGTCCACATCGTCTCGACACCGTGGGTGGCGAAGACGGCACGCGCGTGGTCACCTGCGTGACCCTCGAGCAGGTGATCCCCGGTGTCATTGCGATGCGAAACACCCACGGGGCGACGCTACACGCGATCAACTCGGGAGGGGTGCGCCGTCAGGGGCGGCGGAACACCCGGGGAGCGCTGGACCGCAGGGACCGCTGCAGCGCGATCAGCAGGTCCGGCCGGCAACTCGGGCTGATGGCCGGGGCTGCGGTCGCATCCTGGGCGGGCGTCCCGGTGACGCCCAGGAGCAGCTGCAGGTGCAGCGCGCGCGCGTAGGCGACACCGTTGGCGCGCACCGCGGACTCCCGTATGCCCGACGGCGCCGGCTCGGCCCAGATCGCAGACAGCCGCTCCAGCCAGTGTTCGAGCGTGTCGACCGACACCTGGTCCCTGTGCAGCAGCGACATCGTCGCGTACGCGAGCCGGTCGTCCTCCCCGGCGGCGAAGCGGTGCTCGGTGGGGATCAGCAGCCGTTCGGCGACGACGTCGAGGAGGACCCGCAACTCGTCGGGCCCGATGTGCCGCGACGCCCCCAGTGTTCCCAGCACGTCGGCGCCGTGCGCGATCGCGTGCGACCAGCCGCGCCCCGGAACCCACCCGCGCAGGTCGCGTTCTGCCAGCAGCCAGGCGACCGACCGGTCGGCCCAGGTGAGCACGGCCGTCGGATGCAGCGTGTGGACGGTGTTGTCGCGGGCGATCACCGCCGCGAGGCACACCGCCGAGAAGGACCGACGCAACACCGCGTCGGTACCGTCCTCGCCGAGGCCGACGCGCAGGCCCAGCACCAGACCGTCGCCGAGCCCGGCGAGCAACTCGTCGTAGACGCCCTCGGCCACCCACGTGGCCAGGACGGAGTAGGCGATGTCGTCGCGGACCCGTGGGTCGGGGTCGCCAAGCATGGTGACCAGGTCGGTCGTGAGGTCGTCCAGCGCGGCTCCATGGGGGACCCGATAGCCGTCGGCAACGACCCGCTCCCAGTACGACATCCGCACCGGGGCATCTTCGCAGAGCCGCATACCTGGTGCTGCCGCGGGTCCGCAGCCTCCGCCGACGTCGGTCGGCAGGCGCAGGTGGGCCGCTGCGGCGTGTCCTAGGCTCGCGGACGTGCCGTCGCTCAACGACGTCGTCCGCCAGTACACCGACCTCTCCGAAGCCGACCTGGACTGGCTGCACGCGCTCGTCGCCGATTGGCAACTGCTGGCGGACCTGTCCTTCGCCGACCTCGTCCTGTGGGTCCCCGACCGCACCGGCGAAGGATTCCGAGCGGCTGCCCAGATGCGGCCGACGACCGGGGCGACGGCGTACCCCGAGGACCTCGTCGGCTCGCTACTCGAGCGAGGGCGACGGCCGCTCGTCGACGCTGCGTACGACGAGGGCACCATCCGCCGTGACGGCGATCCGGAGTGGTGGGATGACGTGCCCGTCCGGCTCGAGGCGATCCCCGTCCGCCGCGACGACCACGTGCTGGCCGTCGTCGCGCGGCACACGAACCTCATGTCGGTGCGGACCCCCAGCCGGCTGGAGCTCGCCTACCTCGAGTGTGCGGGGCAGCTGGCGAAGCTCGTAGCGGAGGGCCGCTTCCCGAGCCCGGGTACGGACATGGGCCGACGCGGCGCCCCGCGCGTCGGTGACGGCCTGATCCGGCTCGATGCGGCCGGCGTGGTGACGTACGCGAGCCCGAACGCGCTGTCGGTCTACCGGCGGCTCGGCCTGACCGCCGATCTGGTGGGGGAGCGGCTGGGCGAGGTCACCGCCCGGCTGGCACCGCGCGCCGGCGCCGTCGACGAGGCGCTCGAAGTCGTGGTCGGCGGACGGGCGCACCGGCGGACCGAGATCGAGGGCACCGGCGCGTTCATGACGCTACGGGCGATCCCGCTCGACCCGGGCGGCAAGCATGTCGGCGCGCTCGTCCTGTGCCGCGACGTCACGGAGGTACGCCGCCGGGAGCGGGAGCTGATCACCAAGGACGCCACCATCCGCGAGATCCACCACCGGGTCAAGAACAACCTGCAGACGGTCGCCGCCCTGCTGCGGCTCCAGGCCCGGCGGATCGGCGCGCCGGAGGGGCGTGCCGCGCTCGAGGAGGCGGTGCGGCGGGTGGGGACGATCGCGATCGTCCACGACACGCTGTCGCAGACCGTCGACGACACGGTCGACTTCGACGGGGTCGCGGACCAGTTGCTCGCGATGGTGGCCGAGGTCGCGACGGCCGAACCGCTGGTGCGAGCAGCCAGGTCCGGCACGTTCGGCGTACTCGATGCGGGCGTGGCGACGCCGCTGGCGATGGCGATCACCGAGCTGCTTCAGAATGCCGTCGAGCACGGCCTGGGCGGAGCGCCCGGGTGTGTCGAACTCGCAGCCGACCGGCGAGCGGGCCGGCTCCGTGTCGTTGTCGACGACGATGGGCGCGGACTGCCCGAGGGCTTCGATGCCGAGGAGTCCGGCCGGCTCGGCCTGCAGATCGTCCGGACACTGGTCGTCGGCGAACTCGGAGGAACTCTCGACGTCGGCCGGCGACGCGAGGGTGGCACACGGGTCGTGCTGGACCTGCCGGTCCGCGGCTGACATCAGTGCGCCCCGCCGGCCTGATCGGCGGGCGGGGCGCTGACCGGTCGGTCTAGTAGGCGCGAGCCCTCGCCCGGGCATTGCGGCGCTTCAGCGCGCGACGCTCGTCCTCGGACAGGCCGCCCCAGACGCCGGCGTCCTGTCCGCTCTCGAGTGCCCATTGCAGGCACTCCTCGCGGACGTCGCAACGACGGCAGACCGCCTTGGCCTCCTCGATCTGCAGCAGCGCTGGGCCGGTGTTGCCGATCGGGAAGAACAGCTCGGGGTCCTCGTCACGGCACGCGGCGCGATGACGCCAGTCCATGAGTGTCACAACTCCTCGTATGGGTGGCGACGCCGATCGGGACTTCCGGCCGGCGACGCGGTATCTCACGTGAAATGGTTCACGAATCAATGGGCACCGCAACCTGACAACGTCTGGAGGGGTCTCACAGATCCCGCCGCGCTGCGCGTGTTTGGCCGCGCGGCAAGTGCAAGGGTGACAAATCTGTGACTCGAGAACAAGACCTATGTGGCGCTCGTCTCATCGCGTAGAGTGTCGCGTACGTCACAGTGGGACAAACAGGGACAAAACAGGGGGGCAGAACCGCTAGAGCACGACGTGCAGCACCGCCGGGTGCGAGCGCAGCGTCATCGTGGAGCGTTCTCCGAGGAAGTCGCCGTCGACCTGTACGGGCACCGGTCGCTCCGACCTCAGCACGAATCCGGTCTGGTCGTGCAACAGGATGACGTCGCGCCCCCGTGGCCCGCGTTCGGTGGTGAGGGTGATCTCGGCGAGGTGGCGCAACGCCGCGGCAATGCCCAGCCCGGTGAGAGCGAACAGGTCCAGCCCGGTGTCGAAGCTCGCCCGCGGCGTCGGGTTGAGCGGACGCCCGCCGAGGTAGGTCCACGGCGCGCTGTTCGTCACAACGGCCATGGAGATACCGGGCACCGGGTCGGCGCCATCGCGCTCGAGCACGATCTGCCCCTCCGAGCGGTCCTCCTGGGCGAAGAACCGGCGAATGGCGGCCCGTGTGTAGAGACCCAGGGTCGAGCGCTTGCCGCGCTCACGCATCTCCTCCACCCGGCGGATGACGTCGGCGTCGAAGCCGATCCCCGCGCAGAAGGTGAACCACCGCTCGTCGAGCCGGCCCAGGCCCAACGGTCTGCGGCGTTGCGACCGCACCGCGTCGAGCAACTGGCCGGTCGCCTCGACGGGATCCTCGGGCAGGCCGAGGTTGCGGGCCAACACGTTGGTGCTGCCGCCCGGCACGATGGCCAGGTCGGGCACGCGGGGCCAGGACCCGTCGTCCAGCAGGCCGTTGACCACCTCGTTGACTGTGCCGTCGCCGCCGACGGCCACGACGAGGTCGAGGCCGTCCCTGCGGGCCTGGCGGGCCAGATCGACGGCATGACCTCGGTGGCCGGTCTCGGCGACGTCGACCTTGAGGTCGTGCCGGAGGGCTGCGAGCAACACGTCGCGCGTGCGGCGTGATGTCGTCGTCGCTCGATGGTTGACGACGACGAGGGCACGCATGCCGGCCAGAGTAACGGGGACGGGTTGGCCCGTACGCTGGCTGTGTGCCTACGGACTCGACCCCGAGCGGCCGCGGGCGTGGCCCCGCGGTGGCGACCGCCGTGGTCGCTGGGCAGGGGCTGGCGTTGGTCGGGTTCGGTGTGTGGCTGATAGTCAGACGGGCGGGCGACACGCCGAGCAACGAGTCGGTCTACGAGGGGTCGACGGCGTACATGTTCGTGACCGGCGCGCTGGTGCTGCTCGTCGCCGCGGCCATGTGGCGCGGACGCGGCTGGGCCATGGGAGCCGCGGTCTTCGTCCAGCTCCTCGCGCTCGCAGTGACCTACGAGATGGTCAACGCCGGCTTCTGGGTCGGGGCAGTGCCGCTCGGGCTCGCGTCGGCAGGTGCATTGTTGGCGATGCTCTCGCCGTCCGGTCGGGCGGCCTTCGACCGGTTGTGAACGCCACGGTCTGCCAGGCCCGACGACTCGAAGCCGTCCTGCGCTCACATTTCGTCGGCGAGCAGACCTTTGCGCAGCCGCGCGAGTGTGCGGGCGAGCAGCCGCGAGACGTGCATCTGGGAGATGCCGACCTCGGCCGCGATCTGCGACTGGGTCATGCCCGCGAAGAACCGCAGCAGGAGGATCCGGCGTTCGCGCTCGGGCAGGCTCGCGAGCAGCGGTTTGAGCGCCTCCCGGTTCTCGACGCCCTCGAGGGCGGCGTCCTCGCTGCCCAGCATGTCGAGCACGGAGGGCCCGTCGGCGTCTCCTGCGTCGGGTGCGTCCAGCGAGAGTGTGCTGTAAGCCGCCGCCGATTCCAGACCCTCGAGAACGTCGTCCTCGCTGGCGCCGACACGTTCGGCCAGTTCGGTGACGGTGGGCGACCGTCCGAACTCCTGGGTCAGCACACCGGTGGCCGATCCGATCGCCAGGCGCAGCTCTTGCAGCCGGCGCGGGACGCGCACGGCCCAGCCCTTGTCGCGGAACCAGCGCTTGATCTCGCCGACGATCGTCGGAGTGGCGTACGTCGAGAACTCGACGCCGCGGCCGGGGTCGTACCTGTCGATCGCCTTGATCAGCCCGATCGTCGCGACCTGAACGAGGTCGTCGTACGGCTCGCCGCGGTTGCGGAAGCGGCGGGCGAGGTGCTCGACGAGCGGCCGGTGCAGCGTGACCAGCCGGTTGCGGGTCTCCTCCCGGCGAGGATCACCGGCCGGAAGCGCCGCCAGTTCCGTCAGCAGGTCGCGGCTCTCCTCCCGGTCCACCCCCATCCCGGCAGAGGTCACCCGGTGCTCATCTCTCTCTGCTTGCGCAGCGTGAGCGTCACGTGTCCGTCGCTGACCGTCGCATCGACCTCGCCGGCCAGGGCAGTGAGCACGGTCCAGGCGAACGTGTCGCGGGCAGGTGGGTCGGTGGTCACCGACGGAACGGAGACGGCGACCTGGAGCTGATCGGGCCGGAGGTCGAAGCGGCACTCGATCCGGGCCTCAGGGGCGGCCAGAGGCAGCAGCAATGCGCATGCCTCGTCTACGGCGATCCGCAGATCCTCGATGTCGTCGAGGGTGAAGTTGAGCCGGGCGGCTAGCCCAGCGGTCGCCGTGCGCAGAACCGCGAGGTACGCGCCCGACGCGGGCACGCGGAGCTCGACGTGGTCGCTGGGCAAAGCCGGTGTCTGGGTCACAGGTCTCCTCGAGCCTGACGACCAGAACAGAGGCGCCTCGTCGTGCGGTGGTGCCTCTGCCCGTGGCCGGGCTGCCGAGCGGTCAGGCGGCCTTCTTGGTCTCCGCGAAGATCTCGGCGATCTCGTCGATCTTGCCGAGCAGCTGATCGGCGATCGCGGGGTCGGTCGAGCCCTTGGAGCCGCCGCCACCGGCGAGCTTGGTGGCATCGTTGAACAACTGGTGCAGCTGCGGATACTTCTCGAAGTGCGGCGGCTTGAAGTAGTCGGTCCAGAGCACCCAGAGGTGGTGCTTCACGAGCTCGGCGCGCTGCTCCTTGATGATCAGAGCCCGCGTGCGGAAGTCGGGGTCGTCGCTGTCCTGGAACTTCTCGCAGATCGCCTTGACCGACTGGGCCTCGATTCGGGCCTGCGCAGGGTCGTACACACCGCAGGGAAGATCGCAGTGGGCCGAGACCTCGATGGTGTGAGCGAGCAGGCGCATCCGGTGTCCTCTCCGTACGGGTCGGTTGACCTCAGATCTACCCGGGCGACACTACTCCGGAACAACGACCACCCGACGGAGAGGGGAACCGGTGCCACGCTGGGGGTTCGCCATCGTGCGTGGGCGTTCGATGGAGCCCACCCTGCACGACGGCGACCGGCTCATCGTGCGGTACGGCGGGCGGCCGCGACCCGGACGGGTGGCGGTGGTCCGGTTGCCCGGACGGTCCGATCTGGCGGTCAAGCGGATCGGGTGGCGGGAAACGAACGGCTGGTGGGTCGAGCGCGACAACCTCCGGGAGGGCGTCGATTCCTGGCAGGTCGGAGCGGTGGCGCCGGACGGTGTCGTCGCCGTTGCTCTGGCCCGGGTCTGGCCTTGGCCACGGCGCTTGACCCGTATCGCCCGCCGTTGATGTGGCCGATGGACGTGAGCGGAACCTCAGTGAAGATATGGCTCGAGCAGGGCCAAGGTGGCGGCTGGGTCCTCGACGTGCGCGTTGTGGCCTAGGCCGGGGAGGGTCACGCGGGTCGACGACGGCCGGGCCAACTCGCCGTCGGTGACCATCGGGTCGTGCTCGCCCCTGGCCAGCAGCACGGTGGAGCGCGCGGCGCCCAGCAGGCCGTGCAGGTCCGGTGCGCCGACGGAGAACACGGCCTGGTCCATGGCAAGGCGCCACCGTCCCCCGTCCTGGAGCAGACCCGCCCAGACCGCCTCGTCGTCGGTGCTGAGCAGGCCGGCCAGACCCGACACGCGCAAGTAGCGCGTTGCCGCGTCCTCGCGGGACGTGAACCAGGCAACGGGCCGGTGCGAAAGAGCATCGGCCTTGGCAAGCTCATCGGACGTCCAGGTCACCTTGATCCCGACGCCGACGGCGGCCTCGACCGGCACGCCGAACCAGCCACTGGCAAGCGTCAGTCCCAGGACGCCACCCAGTGAATGCCCGAGCACGACCAGCCGCTCCGCGGGGCCGACGAGCGCGGCCAGACTGGCCGTCAGGGCGCCGAAGGAGTATCCGGGCAGCGGGTCGGAGCCGCCATGACCAGGCAGGTCCGGTGCCAGCCAACGCCCCGGCCACCGCTCGGCGAGCAGCGGCGCCCACCCGTTCCACACGTCGCTGGTAGCTCCGAGGCCGTGGACCAGGAGCAGAACGGGCTCGCCCGCGCCGCCACCCTGAACTCGCATGTCGCCCACCACGGTGAACAGCCTGTCATTCATCGCGACCGTGATCTGCGCGATGACATCGGACGAGTTCAGCGGGCGGTGTAGCCACCGTCCACGGTGTAGTAGCTGCCGGTCACGAACGAAGCGGCATCGCTGGCCAGCCAGGCGACCAGCTCGGCGACCTCGTCTGCGGTGCCGAGCCGGCCGAGGGCGTGCTGACCGGCGAGGAACTCCTGCGCGGCCTCATCGACCGTGTCATCGATGAGGGGCGTGTGGATGAAACCCGGCCCGACGGCGTTGACCCGGATGCGGTCGGCGGCGTGCTCGAGCGCGGCCGTGCGGGTCAGGCCCACGACGCCGTGCTTGGCCGCGACGTATGCCGGTGCGGTGGCGAATCCGACACTGCCGAGGATCGACGCCATGTTGACGATCGAGCCGCCGCCATGCGAGCGCATGTGCTGGATCTCTGCGCGCGTGCAATAGAAGCGCCGTCGAGGTTCACCCGAGATCACGGATCGCCAGCTCTCCAGCGGATGGTCACCGGTCGTGGCGCTCGCGCCCCCGATACCCGCGTTGTTGACCGCGATGTCGAGTCCCCCGAGCTGGTCGACGGTGGCGGCGACCATCGCCGCCACCGATGCGGGGTCGGACACGTCGGTCGTCACGGCAGCCGCGCCGTCGCCGATCGCGTCGGCGACCCGACGGGCGGCCTCCGCCTGCAGATCGGCCACCATGACCTTCGCTCCCCGCGCGCCGAGCACTCGTGCGCAGGCCTCGCCGATTCCCGAACCGCCTCCAGTGACCAGCGCCACCGCACCGGTGACATCGATACTCGCCATGTTCGCTCCTCTCGGGTCAGACATTGACTGTGAATTCGGTGGCCGGCTGTTCCCACCCACGGTCGAGCGTTGCCCCGATCATGACAAGGGAGAGGAAATGGTGACATCGGAACAAGTCGCGCAGATCGAGTTCACCACCGTCAGGTTGCGGGTCGGATACGACATGCAGGAGGTCGACCTCTTCCTCGACGCTGTGATCGAGACGTTGCGCGGGCTCGAACAGGGCCGTGACGCGCGACCGGCGGAGCCGCACGTCACGGCGCGGGACGTTGCGGCTGCCCAGTTCTCAACGACGAAGATCCGTGAAGGATACGACCAGGAAGAGGTTGAGGAGTTCGTACAGCAGGTCGCCAGCACCCTCGCTTCCTACGCGGCGTCGCCTTCGGCTGCAGCACCCGCCCGGCCGTCGCCGGCCGCCGCGCTCGATGACGACGCGGGATCAACAGCGTCAGGTGGTCTGACGGCCAGCGAGCTCGTCCGCCAGGTGCAGAACCTCCACGCGGTCCAGTTCGGAGCGGCGCAGACGGCGCCTGTTCAGGCACGTACACCGGCCGGGGAGGTCTTCACGGTCGCGGCCGTCATGCCCTCCCCGTCCGGCCTCGTGCTCGAGCTCGGACACACTGACGGTCGCGCATGACTGCCCGTGGCCCTGGGTAGGGTCGGACGCGTGTTCGCCGTCTACGCCGACAGCCTCGACGCCGACGATCCGCTGACCGGACTGGCGCTCGGCGAGCGGCCCGAGCCCGCCGTCAGCGACGGATGGGCGACTGTCGACGTGCGAGCCGCCGCCCTCAACCATCACGACATCTGGTCGCTGCGCGGCGTCGGGCTGACGGCCGACCGGTTGCCGATGATCCTCGGGTGTGACGCCAGCGGAACCGACCCGGACGGCAATGACGTCGTCGTCCACGCCGTGATAGCGGCCGACGACTGGCTGGGCGACGAGACCCTCGACCCGAAGCGGTCGCTGCTGTCCGAACGGCACCAGGGGACGTTCGCCCAGCGGCTGGCCGTGCCGCGCCGCAACCTGGTCGCCAAGCCGGCCGCGCTGTCGTTCGAGGAGGCCGCCTGCCTGCCGACTGCCTGGCTCACGGCCTACCGGATGCTGTTCACGCAGGCTCAGGTCGGTCCGGGCTCCACGGTCCTGGTGCAGGGTGCGGGAGGAGGTGTCGCCACCGCGCTCATCGCGCTGGGCTCCGCCGCGGGCGCTCGCGTCTGGGTCACGTCCAGACACCCGGAGAGGGCGTCCCGAGCGCTGGAGCTCGGCGCCGACGAGGTGTTCGAGTCCGGCGCTCGGCTGCCCGAGCGGGTGGACGCCGTGATGGAGACCGTCGGGGCGGCGACCTGGCAGCACTCGATCCGCTCTTTGCGGCCCGGGGGGACGCTCGTCCTGTCCGGCGCGACGTCGGGACGCACCGCCGAGACAGAGCTGAGTCGCGTCTACTTCCTGCAACTGCGGATTCTCGGGTCCACGATGGGCACCCGCGAGGAACTCATCCGGCTGCTGCGCTTCTGCGAGCGCACCGGCGTCCGACCGGTCGTCGACCGGGTGCTGCCGCTCACGCAGGCTCGCGACGGGTTCGCCGCCCTCGAGCGCGGTGAGGTCTTCGGCAAGGTCGTCTTCACCCTCGACTAGGAGTTACTTCGCGGTGGCCGCAACCGGAGCGGTCGTGATCAACGGCGGCTTTGTGTCGCTACGGCAACACCAAACCCCCGATGATCACGACCCCAGGTGGGGCCGGTCACCCGGTGGCGCCTGGTGCTCGCCGACGGCGCCGGGCGTCGGCCTCACGTGCCGGCACCGGAACCCCGAGCCAGTCGTACCAGCCGCCGTGGAGCACGACGTAGGCGAGCATGCCGTAACCGGCCTGCCCCGGGTGGACGCCATCGGCGAAACGCTGGTCGAGCCACGGCCCGTGCTCGGCAAGCGGCCCGTACGTCGACACGTACGGCACGTCCAGCCGTGCACAGAGTTCGGCATAGGCGCCGTCGAGTTCGGCGATCCGGCGACGCAGGTCGTCGGGGCCCACCGGGGGCGGTCCGACAACGAGTCGGCGGAGGCCTGTGGACCGCAAGCCGAACTCCAGCGTGGCGGCCGATCGCGCGACCGCAACCGCGGCGAACGCATCCGCGACTCCGACGGCGAGGACGACGCCGTGCTCGTCGCCGCGGGCAAAGCGGGGTGAGATCTCCAGCGGCATCCGCACCACGACGTCCTCCGTCGACTGGCCCCGGACGCCCAGCGAGTACATGGTCAATGCGACACCGGTCGAGCTCGGCGTCCGCGCGGCAACCCTGCCGACCCAGCCGAGCGCCTTGGGATCGCCGACACCGGCCACGAACGAGTCGCCGAACACGCAGACCCGGACGTCACGCGGTGGTGTGCTCACGCGTCGTCGTCGAGGCGGGCCAGCCAGGTGGCGAGCCGCTCGACAGGAACATCGAAGTCCGGGTTGAGGTCGACGAACGCGCGCAGGTGGTCGGCCAACCACGCCAGCGTGACCTCGTCCTCGCCCCGCCGGCGCTCGAGCTCATCGATCCCGCGGTCGGTGAAGTACAAACTCCACTCCTTATGCGAAGGCTTCGTCGATGAGTTCGCGCTGCTGCTGGAGGTGGCGGGCGTTGGAGCCGACCGACGGCGCCGAGCCGGCCGGGCGGGTGACGCCGGCCAGTACGAATCCAGACACGTCGCCGTCGGTGGTGGATCTCGGCTGGGCGAGCCGCGGAGCGAGGTGCAGCCACATGAACGGCCATACCCCCATGTTGCGCGGCTCGTCCTGGACCCAGCGGACTTCGCTCAGCGCGGGGAACCGCCCGAGCTCGGCAACGATCTGGTCGGCCGGCAGCGGATAGAGCTGCTCGACCGGCACGATCGCCGTGCGCTCGTCCGACCGCTTTGCCCGCTCGGCACGCAGGTCCCACACGATCTTCCCGGAGCAGAGCAGCACCCGCTCGACGGCTGTGGCGTCGACCTCGGCGTCGGGGATCACCGGGCGGAACGACGTGTCGCCGGTGAGGTCCTCGGGGTCGGAGACCGCCTTCTTGTTCCGGAGCATGGACTTCGGGGTGAACACGATCGCGGGCTTGTGGACGCCCCCCAGGGTATGCAGCCGCAACAGGTGGAAGTACGAGGCCGGCGTCGAGGGCTGGGCCACGCGGAACGCGTCCTCCGCGGCCATGGTGAGGAAGCGCTCGATGCGTCCGGACGAGTGGTCGGGCCCCTGACCCTCGTGCCCGTGCGGCAGCAGGAGCACGACCCCCGAGCGCTGGTTCCACTTCGGCTCGCCGGACACGATAAACTCGTCGATGACCGTCTGGGCGCCGCTGGCGAAGTCGCCGAACTGTGCCTCCCACAGCACCAGGGCGTCGGGGCGTGCCACCGAGTAGCCGTACTCGAAGCCCATCGCGGCGAACTCGGAGAGCAGGGAGTCGTACACGTGGAACTTGGCCTGGTTAACGTCGAGGTGCTGCAGCGGGACGTACGACTCGCCGGTGGCCCGGTCGACGATCGCGGCGAAGCGCTGGACGAACGTCCCACGGCGAGTGTCCTGCCCCGCCAGCCGGATCGGACGCCCGTCGACCAGCAATGAGCCGAACGCGGCGATCTCGGCGGTGCCCCAGTCGATGCCGCCCTCGGTGAGCATCGCCGCGCGCCGTTGCAGCTGCGGCTGCACCTTCGGGTGGACGGTGAAACCCTCGGGCAGGTTGAGGTAGGCGTCGGCGATCCGCTTGAGCATCTCCCCGCTGACCGCCGTGACCAGCTCGCCCTCCGGCTCCGGCTTGACCGGGTAGGTCGGAACGGTGACCTGCGCCGGCGGCTGGCCCTCGGCCTCGCGGGTCTCGGCGAACACCCGCTCCAACTGCTGTTGGTAGTCACGCAGTGCCTGTTCGGCCTCGTCGAGGGTGATATCGCCACGGCCGATGAGCGCCTCTGTGTACAGCTTGCGTACCGAGCGCTTCTGCTCGATGAGGTCGTACATCAACGGCTGCGTGTACGAGGGGTCGTCGCCTTCGTTGTGGCCACGCCGGCGGTAGCACACCATGTCGATGACGACGTCCTTGGCGAAGTCCTGGCGGAACTCGAATGCCAGCCGGGCCACCCGAGCGCACGCCTCGGGGTCGTCACCGTTGACGTGGAAGATCGGCGCCTGGACCATCCGCGCGACATCCGTGCAGTACATCGACGACCGCGACTGCTCGGGCGAGGTGGTGAACCCGACCTGGTTGTTGACGACGACGTGGATGGTGCCGCCCGTTCGGTAGCCACGCAGCTGGGACAGGTTGAGCGTCTCGGCCACCACTCCCTGGCCGGCGAATGCTGCGTCGCCGTGCACGAGGATCGGCAGCACCGGGAACTCCTCTCCCCGGTCGAGGAGGTCCTGTTTGGCCCGCGCGATGCCTTCGAGCACCGGGTTGACAGCCTCCAGGTGGCTGGGGTTGGCCGTCAGTGAGACCTTGATCCGCCCGCCGTCCTGGTCGACGAACTCGCCGTCGGCGCCGAGGTGGTACTTGACGTCGCCCGAGCCCTGGACGGTCCGTGGGTCGATGTTTCCCTCGAACTCCCGGAAGATCTGGCCGTAGCTCTTGCCGACGATGTTGGCCAGCACGTTGAGCCGCCCGCGGTGGGCCATGCCGATGCACACCTCGTCGAGCTCCGCCTCACCGGCGGCCTGGCAGATCTCGTCGAGCACCGAGATCATCGACTCCGCACCCTCGAGCGAGAAGCGCTTCTGGCCGACGTACTTGGTCTGCAGGAACGTCTCGAACGCCTCAGCCTGGTTGAGCTTGTGCAGGATGCGGAGCTGGTCCTCGCGCTCCATCCGATCGGACGGCTTCTCGACCCGCTGCTGGATCCAGCGCCGCTGGTCCGGCTCCTGGATGTGCATGTACTCGATGCCGACGGTGCGGCAGTACGCGTTGCGCAGCACGCCGAGGATGTCGCGCAGGAGCATGAAACGCTTGTCGCCCCCGAACGAGCCGGTGGCGAACTCACGGTCGAGGTCCCACAGCGTCAGGCCATGGGTGGTGACGTCGAGGTCGGGGTGGCTCCGCTGCTTGTACTCGAGCGGGTCGGTGTCGGCCATCAGGTGGCCGCGGACCCGGTACGCGTGGATCAGCTCGAGCACCCTGGCCTGCTTGCCGATCTCGTCCTCGTGGCTGGCCGTGACGTCTGCGGCCCAGCGGATCGGCTCGTACGGGATCCGCAGCGCCCGGAAGATCTCGTCGTAGAAGCCGTCGTCGCCGAGCAGCAGCCCGTGCACGATGCGCAGGAAGTCACCGCTCTGGGCACCCTGGATGACCCGGTGGTCGTACGTGCTGGTCAGCGTCATGGCCTTGGAGATGCCGAGGCGCGCCAACGTCTCGGGTGCCGCACCCTGGAACTCGGCCGGGTACTCCATGGCACCCACGCCGATGATCGTGCCCTGGCCCTTCATCAGCCTCGGCACCGAGTGGACCGTGCCGATCGTGCCCGGGTTGGTGAGACTGATCGTCGTGCCGGTGAAGTCGTCGACGGTGAGCTGGCCACCGCGGGCCCGACGGATCAGGTCTTCGTAGGCCGACCAGAACTGGGCGAAGTCGAGCGTCTCGGCCTGCTTGATGCTGGGCACGAGCAACTGGCGCGTGCCGTCCTTCTTCTGCTGGTCGATCGCGAGTCCGAGGTTCACGTGGGCCGGCTTGACCAGCACGGGCTTGCCATCGACCTGGTCGTAGGAGTAGTTCATCTCCGGCATCCGGCCCAGCGCCCGGATCAGCGCAAACCCGATGACGTGAGTGAACGAGACCTTTCCGCCGCGCGAGCGGGACAGGTGGTTGTTGATGACGATCCGGTTGTCGACGAGCAGCTTGGCCGGCACGGCGCGCACGCTCGTGGCGGTGGGCACCTCGAGGCTGGACTCCATGTTGGTGACGACGCGGGCGGTGGCGCCGCGGAGCGGAACCGTCTCGGCGCTCTGCGCGGCGGCGGTGGTCGGTGGCTTCGCGGTGGGCGGCGACGGGTCGGGTGTGGTGGCTCCCTTCGTCGCCGCGGCCGGCCGTGCCGCGGCCGGAGCAGTCGTTGTCGGTGCCGGTGCGGGTGCCGGTGCCGGTGCGGCCGGTGCAGCAGTGGCCGGTGCGGGTGCCGGCCACTGCTGCACCGGCCGCACCGCCGTGGTCACGTCGTTCTCCCTGCTGGATACGGCTGTGCCGGGCTGGCGCCCGTTGGGCAGGTCGCGCCGCGTGTAGTCGCTGAAGAAGTCGGACCAGGCCTGGTCGACCGTCGCGGGATCGTCCAGCCAACTCTCGTAGAGCTCCTGCACGAGCCACTCGTTCGGTCCGAATCCTGCGAGCGGGCCGGTTTGCGGGGCCACTGAGGCGTTCGCCTTCTTCCGGTACGGGTGTTAGCGGTTGCTCTGCGTACAGGTTAGTCTCCGCCGGCCAGGTCACGCAGACCTCGCCGAACAGCCGCGGTCAGCCCTCGTCCGGGCGCATCCCGAGATCGGCGATCACCCGGTGTGCGCTGTTCCAGCCGGCCGCTCCGATCACGGACCCGGCCGGGTGGCAGCCGGCGCTCCCCGCGTAGAGCCCGGGCAGGCCGGTCGCGTAGGGGATGCGGTCGGCGAAGGCCACGGCGTTGTCGACGTGGTGGATGTGCCCATCGGTGATGCCGAAGTGCTCCTCGATCGCCGGCGGGGGCAGCGGGAACGTGTCGGCGACCAGCTCGGACGTGCCGGGTGCGAACCTGTCGGCGATGCGCAGCAGGTGGTCGACGTACGGCTCGATCGCCTCCGACCAGGTGGTGCCGGCGGGCTGGTACGGGACCGACTGGACGAACAGGGCCGACGAGTGGTGACCCGCGTCGTCGCGCAGGCTCGGGTCGACGGTGGTGTGGACGTACCACTCCATGGTCGGGAAGTCGGGCAGCCGGCCCGCTTCCACGTCGTGCCACATCGACCGCAGCGCCTCCAGCGGGCGGCCGGTGGCGTCGGGCAGGAGGTGGACCGTGGACCCCCACGGCGACGGTGCGCTGTCGGGCAGGCAGGCCAGCCGAGGCAGTCCACGCAGCGCCAGGTTGACCTTGAGCGTCGTGCCCGGCCGGCGGACCCGCTCGAGCCGCTCCACCAGGCCGACCGGGGCGTGCTCGCCGGCGATTGCCGCGGTCCGCCACGGGTCGCACGCCGCCAGAACCGCGCGGGCGGCAACCTGCCTGCCGTCGGCGAGCACGACGCCGCCGACGGAGCCGCCGTCGACCCTGAGAGCGACGACCTCGGTGCCCGTGAACAACTGTGCCCCTGCCGTTGCGGCCGCCTCGGCGAACGCGCCCGACACCGCACCCATGCCGCCCTCGGCGATCATCCAGGTGCCGCCGGCACCGGGCAGCCGACACATGTTGTGCGCGAGGAAGTTGTGGCCGGTGCCCGGGGTGTCCGGCCCGGCCGTGAGTCCCGACAGGCCGTCGGTGACGACGTACATCGCGACGAGCAGCTCTGAGGAGAAGCCGAACCGGCCGAGATAGTCGACCACCGAGCCGCGCACGAGGTCGACGAACACCGTCCGCAGCCCGGGCCGGATGAAGCGCTCGGCGGTGTCCTCTAACGGGAGCGGTTCGGCCAGCCAGGCGGGCGCCAGGTCCTCGCGCAGCGCGGCGAGCTCGGCCTGCAGCGCGTCGTCGGCTCGGACGTCCGCGGCGGAGAACGTCCGTTCCATCTGGGTGCGGGTGGCGGCGCGGTCGCTGCCGAACCACAGGAACGGCGAACCCGACCCGCCCGCCGTGGGCAGCACGTAGTACGGGTCGCGACGCAGCGGGCGTACGCGGCCGTCGGCCAGTGCCAACACCTCCGGCGGCATCAGCCCGAGCAGGTAGGCACCCGTGGACTGACGCAGCCCGGGTACTGCCGGGAAGCAGTTCTCGGTACGGGTGGCCCCGCCCAGCCTCCGGGCCCGTTCGAGCAGGATCACGTCCAGGCCGGACCGGGCGAGCACGGTCGCGGCCACCAGACCGTTGTGCCCCCCGCCGACGACGACGACATCGGCGGAGTCCGGGCCGCGAGGCGGTGCGGTCTTCTTGCGGTGGAGCGGAGTCTCGGAGAGGCCAGCCATCGCAGGCAGCGTACGGGCCGCGCTGCGGCAGTCCGCGCGCGCTCCTGACGTCCGCCCGTGTGGGTGGCCGAGATCACCCCGTGGACCTAGGCTCCGCAGAGGATCCACCGGGTTCGTCGGCGGAGGTGCGCGGTATGCGGGTGTGGTTCGGGCGGGCGTCGGCGGCGACCGTCGGGATCGTGTGGCTCGTGGCGCAGGGCGTCGCGCGGGCCGAGGAACCCGTGGAGCTGGACTCCGGACAGATCACCGACCGGGTCGAGGCGCTCGGTGATCGGCGCGACGAGGTGCAGGACGCCCTCGACCAGCTCAACTCCGACCACCAACTGCAGTTGTTCGTCGTCTACGTCGACTCCTTCTCCGGTCAGCCCGCGCTGGATTGGGCGGACGAGACCGCGCAGATCAACGGGCTGGGTCTCAACGACGCGCTACTGGCAGTCGCGACCGGTGACCGGCAGTACGCGTACTCCGTGGACGAGCAGTACCCGCTCACCGCCGCCCAGCTCGCCGAGGTCGCCACAGTGGCGATCGAGCCGCCGCTTCAGGACAATGACTGGGCCGGTGCCGCGATCGGCGCTGCCGAGGGCTATGCCGCAGTACTGAACGACGAGCCGGTCCAGACCCCTGAGATCACGCCGGGCGAAGCGGACCCCGGCGCGGGCGGCTTCCCCTGGTTTCCAGTAGTGGTCGTGGGCGGTGCCGGTGCGGCCGGTGCGTACGCATTCTCGCGCTACCGGCGGAGCAGACAGGCCGCTCGTGCCGCGGCGGGAGCCGGACC
>Ga0193739_1000012_pt1 | contig 44427 bp, 42 predicted proteins | sample L2a2metaG_FD_144926 | JGI IMG/M metagenome (GOLD analysis project Ga0193739, IMG submission 144926) | Soil microbial communities from a riparian zone of the East river system, Colorado, United States - L2a2 | ecosystem: Environmental > Terrestrial > Soil > Riparian zone | place: USA: East River...
ACGTCAACGCCCGGGGGTCGAACGCGAATTGATCGCGCTGCCCAAACCACCCCGAGATCTTCGGCTCCAGCCGGCGGGCCACGGCTTCACGCACGTAGAGGAACACGATGCCCGGCCCACCGAGCAGCCACTTCAGGCCTCCGGCAACGAGCGCGTCGACGCCGGCTTCCCGCACGTCCACGGGAATCTGCCCCACTGACTGGTACGCATCGATCAGGCAGAGCGCGCCGTGCGCATGCGCGGCCTCGGCGATGCGCTTGATGTCCTGAATGGCTCCGCTCGTGAAATACACATGCGACGTCACCACGAGCGCCGTGCGGTCGTCGATGGCGCGTGCGATCGCTTCCACCGGCACGCTGATCCGGTCCGGACTCTCGACGACGACGAGCTCGACACCCCGTTTCGCTTTCGCGAGCCATTGATAGGCGACGGTAGGGAAATCGAGCGAGGTGATGACGACTTTGGGGCGGCGACTATAGTCGATGGACTCCGCCACCGCACTCAGCGCCACCGAGATGCTCGGCGCGAGCGCGATCTCATTCGGGGCGGCATTCACGATGCGCCCATAGCGCGCGCGCAGGTCCCCCAACGCTTCCCACCACACGTCGTACCACGCGGACGCGCCGCGGCTCTGCCACAGGTCGAGGAATTCGGCTACCTTGCGGCGAGTGCGCTCGCCCAGCGCACCCAGCGAGCAGGTGTTGAGGTAGACGCGGTCCCTGAAGATGGGAAACTCGCCGCGATATCTGGCGAGTCCAAGCGCGCGCGCTGTTCCGCTGCTTGCGAGCGTCATAGGCCGGGAATATACAGAAGGAATGCAGCGTATCGCGAGTTGGCCCGCATTCTATTTGCGTTTGGGACTGAAGGCACTGGTGCGTCCGCGACTCGCCGTCGATTTGTTGCGGCTCGCGTGGAGCTTTCGCGCCCGCGACTGGTACCGCCGGCCGCCGTTCCTGCCACTCCCGCCGCGGGAGTACATGCAATGGCGAATGTTTACCGCCTATGGCGACGAGCAGGCGATCCCGCCCGTCAATGACGTCGCCAATTTCGCGCGCTGGCGGCGCGAGACGATGGGCCTGTGATCGAGATCAAACGCCGCGCCGCGGAGCTGGGCTTCGCGGCGACCGGCATCGCGCTGCTGGAGCGCAATCCGCACGCCGCGGAGCTCGACCGCTGGCTCGCGGACGGACACGCCGGCACGATGACGTATCTGCACCGCCAGGCGGCGAAGCGGAAGGATCCGCGCAAGACCATGCCGGCTGCGAAGGCGGCAGTGGTAACACTGACGAACTATTTCCACGGTTCCCCGCCGCATGGCGGCGGGGCCCGCCACCCGCGCGTAGCGCAGTATGCATGGTCGTCGGATTACCACAATGTCCTGGGCGCGCGACTGGAGCGGCTGGCAACCGCAATCCGTGAGCTCATCCCCGGCGCGACGACGCGATGCTACGTGGACGCGGGCCCGGTGCCGGAGCGGGAGTTGGCGCAGCTGGCCGGACTCGGATGGATCGGGAAGAACATGATGCTGATTCATCCCGAGATCGGCTCGTTCACCTTCATCGGTGTTGTCCTGACCGATGCGGATCTTATTCCGGACCTGCCTTTTGAAGCCGATCGCTGTGGCACATGTACGCGTTGCCTCGATGCGTGCCCCACGCAGGCGTTCGTCGGGCCGCACAATCTCGATGCGCGCGCGTGCATCTCGTATCTCACGATCGAGCACCGCGGCGAGTTTTCGGAGACACAGCGTGCGCAGGTCGGGGAGTGGGTGTTCGGTTGCGACGTGTGCCAGGACGTCTGTCCCTGGAATGTGAGCTTCGCGCGCGAGACGGCGGATCCCGGTTTCGCAGTGCGCCCGGATGTGGCCGTGCCCGATGTCGGTGCGCTCACCACGATGGCGGAGAGCGACTTCGAGCGCCGCTACGGCGAGACGCCCTTCACGCGGCCGGGAGCTAGGGGCATGCGGCGCAATGCCGCTGCCGCTCTCCTCACCCCATATCCCCCTCTCCACGGGGAGAGGGGGGACGATGTATGACGTCGGCTGAAGCCATCACCGACCTGCAGCGCAAACTGGCGGACGGTCTCGCGAGGATCGATCCCCATCACCGGCTGCTCGGACGCCCGGTGCGGTTTCGAGTGATCGATGGTCGAATGCTCGAGATCACCTATCGCGATGTCGCCGGCATCGCGGACGCCGAGCTGCTGGGGGTAAAGCAGATCATTGGACGAGATTGCTCCTGCAGCGTCAGTCCCCAGACCGCCGAGCAGCTCACCGTGCGCTTTGTCGTGCCCCTCAAGTAGCTAGTTGCGTGACGCGCAATGCCGGGTGAGGTTTCCGGTTCCTGCGATAGAGCGATACCCCTATGCGCCGCGTCATTCTCTACTGCCTCACCTTGCTGAGCACCACCCGTGTTGCCGCGCAAACGCCGTACAGGACACCGCCACAAGTAATCGTTGATATTCTGGACGCACCGCCGCTGCCCGCGGCGAGTATTTCGCCCGATCAGCGGTGGCTGCTGCTGCTCGAGCAGCGCAGCATGCCCACCATCAGCGAGATGGCGCAGCCCGTGCTGCGGCTCGCGGGGAGCCGCATAAATCCGCGGACATCCGGCCCGCAACTCCCCGGTCCGATCACCGGCTTGCTGTTGAAGAGCATCACCGATGGCTCCGAGCGACGCATTCCGGTTCCCACACCGGCCGCCCTCTCGTTCGTGACCTGGGCACCGAATGGACGGTCCATCGCGTTCGTGCAGACGCGAGATTCCGGTCTTGCCTTGTGGATTGCGGATGTCGCCACCGGCCAGACGCGAGCGCTCACCGGCCCGACGCTCAACGCCACCGACGGGTCGCCGTGTGAATGGATGCCGGACAGCGCGCGTCTTCTTTGCCGCTTCGTCCCGGACGGCCACGGCTCCCCGCCGGAGGCGCCCCGCACACCAGTCGGGCCCACGACGCAGGATGCGACTGGGCGCGCCGCGCCCGCGGCCACGTTCCAGGACTTGCTCGACAATGCATACGATGAAGCGCTCTACACGCATTACTTCACCGCCCAGCTGGCGATCGTCGCCGCGGCGAGCGGGCAGCGAACTCCCCTCGGCCGCCCCGCGGTCTTCGACGATGCAGACGTGGCGCCGGGCGGCGAGTATGTGCTGGTCGCGCGCACCCTGCGCCCTTACTCGTACCTCGTTCCGGCGGGACGCTTTCCCAAGGAAATCGAGGTTTGGAATCTCAGCGGCGAAGTGGCGCGCCGCATCGCGCAACAGCCGCTCGCGGAAAACATTCCGATCCGCGGCGTGCGCGTGGGGCCGCGCGGGGTGAACTGGCGGCCGGACGTGCCGGCTACGCTCGCCTGGGCCGAAGCGCTCGATGGCGGCGATCCGAAGAGCAAGGTCGCGCATCAGGATCGCGTGGTGACGCTCGCGGCGCCGTTCGCGGGCGAGCCCGTCGAGCTAATCAAGCTGGAAAAGCGCCATACCGCACTGCAGTGGGATACCGGCGGACGTGTGCTCGTCGTCGAATACGACCGCGAGCGGCGCTGGGCCAAGACGTGGCTGGCTGATGCCGCACGCCCCAACGCGGCGCCGCGCATCGTATGGGATCGGAGCGCGGAGGACCGCTATGGCGACCCCGGCTTTCCGCTGACCCGGCCAACCGCCGCGGGCGATCAGGTTGTACAGCGGAGCGGCGATTGGGCCTTTCTGACCAGCAACGGCGCGTCACCCCAGGGTGACCGGCCATTCCTCGATCGCTTCAACCTGCGCACGCTCAAGTCAGAGCGCTTGTGGCGCGCGGACACGGTCCATTACGAGGCGGTGGTCGCCCTCCTGGACGATGCCGGAACACGAATCATTACGCGGCGCGAGTCGCGCACCGAGCCGCCCAACTATTTCGTTCGCGACGTGCGCCGCGGCACACTGCGGCCGCTGACGGCATTCAAGGACCCCGCGCCGCAGTTGACGGGAATTCAGAAGCGTCTGATCACCTACACGCGCGCCGACGGCGTGCCGTTATCCGGGACCCTGTACCTGCCGCCGGGATACACGTCGGGGACACGGTTGCCCGCTGTGCTGTGGGCATATCCAACGGAGTTTGCCTCGGCAGCGGCCGCCGGTCAGGTGTTTGCCGCTCCCAACAGGTTCAACCTGATTCGTGGGGCGTCGCACCTGTTTTTCCTGTCGCAAGGTTACGCCGTGCTGGACGATCCCAAGATGCCGATCATCGGCGGCGACACGGCGAATAACCACTACGTCGAACAGCTCGTCGCGAGCGCCCGCGCGGCCGTGCAGGCGGTCGTGAATCTTGGCGTCGCGGATTCCAGTCGCGTGGGGATCGGCGGCCACAGCTATGGGGCATTCATGGCGGCCAATCTGCTGGCGCACTCCGACCTGTTTCGCGCCGGCATCGCGCGTAGCGGGGCGTATAACCGCACGTTGACGCCGTTTGGCTTTCAGAACGAGGATCGGTCGTTTTGGGACGCGCGCACCGTGTACGTCGCGATGTCGCCGTTCGTCTCGGCCGACAGTATCAACGAACCACTCCTCATGCTTCATGGCGAGGCGGACAACAACTCGGGGACGTTTCCGATTCAATCGGAACGGCTGTTCGCGGCGATAAAGGGACTTGGCGGCACGGCCCGGCTGGTGATGCTGCCGAATGAGGCGCACGGCTACGCGGCTCGGGAATCCGTGCTGCACACGCTCGCCGAGATGATCGACTGGTTCGACCGCTACGTGAAGAACGCGCCGTCGGGAAGGGTGACGTCGGGCAGCCGCTGACCGCTCATTTAGCTGCGACGCGCAAAACCACGTCGTAGTAGAACCGCACGCCGAAGCGCAGCGCTTCGACGCTGACGCGTTCGTCGTTCCCATGCACGCCGCGTGAATCGCTCTGCGTGAGTGGAAACGGCCCCAGACCGTAACTCGCGATCCCCATGCGCCGGAAGTAGTGACTGTCGGTGAATCCCGGCAGCATGATCGTCGTGACGAGCGCCCCAGGGTGCCGAGCGCGCGCCACCGCCGTAATCGCCCGAAACATTTCCGTCTCCGTCGAGCTCTCGGTCGCTGGCCACGTCTGGCTTTGGGGCCGGAACGTGACGGCCGTGTCGCCCACGATGCGGACGAGATCCGCCAGGAATGCCGCCGGATCCTCACCGGGAAGCAGCCTGATGTCGATCGCGGCCGTCGCGATCGGCGGAATCACGTTGGTCTTGTCGCTGCCTTTGAGTCCCGTGATCGATATCGTGTTGCGCAGCAGCGCGTTGTAAGTGAGATCGGCCGTGATCGCGCGGACGGCGGTCGAGTCGCGCAGCGCCGTGCGAATGTCGGCGAGCCAACGGCGCACGGTCGAATCCCGCTCGATCGTCGCAAGATCGCGGAACGAGCGCTCCACGGTGGCGGTCACCGTGAGGGGTGTCCGCCAGTCGGCGATCCGGTTGAGCGCCCGGATCAAGCGGTGCACAGGATTGTCCGGTGACGGGCGCGAGCCATGGCCGGGGGTGCCGCGTGCCGTCATGTCGAGCCAAAATGGCGATTTCTCGGTCGTGCCGATTCCGTAAAACTCGACACCGCCCAGCGGCCTGGCGCGTGTCAGCCCGCCTTCATTCAGCAGGAACTCGGCATTGCGGAACAGATCGGCCTGATGCTCGGCGATCCAGGCGGCGCCGACGCCGGCGCCGATCTCCTCGTCGGCGGTCGCCAGAAAGATGATGTCGCGCTTGAGAGGCACGCGGGCGCGCTTCAGGATCAACAGCGTCATCAGCTGCGCGACCGCCTCGCCCTTCATGTCGAGCGCGCCGCGACCCCACACATAGCCGTCCCTGATCACGCCGCTGAAGGGATCCACGGTCCAGAACTCGGGCGACGCCAAAACGACGTCCATGTGGTTCAGCAGAATTATCGGCCGAGCACTTCCATCGCCCGAAAGCCGGGCATAAAGATTGGCTTTGCCCGGCGCCGGCTCGAAGATGCGCACTTCGATCCCCTCGCGCCGCAGCACTTCCGCCAGCCAGCGCGCGGCAACGATCTCATTGCCCGGCGGGTTCGTCGTGTTGATACGCAGGTATTGCGAGAGCAGGGCCGTCGCTTCGTCGCCGAGCGCTCTCCAGTCGCCTTCGACCGGTGCCGCGATGAGCGAGACACGAGCGGGCGTCTCCATCACCGGTGCGGACGAGGGGCCGGCGAGTGGCGGAATGGGCCGCCGGCCCGCGCAGCCAACGAGGAGTACAGCCAAAGCGACGATCCTGAAGCGGTGCATTGCTCGAATCCCTCCGCTAGAGCGTCAGAGTCTCGCCATGCGCAAGCTGCCGATACGCATCGCTAGGCAATCCCGCGGCGAGCCACGCGGCGCGGGCGCGCGCGGGCGGTTCATCCATTGCCTCGTCGGTGAGCTTGAATGTACCCCAGTGAATGGGCACCATGGCGCGGGCGTTCACCGCGCGAAACGCTTCGACCGCTTCTTCAGGGTTCATGTGGAGATAACGCATGAACCAACGGGGCTCGTAGGCGCCGATCGGGAGCAGCGCGAGATCGAAGGGCCCGTACCGCTTGCCGATCGCGCCAAACTCGGGGTGGAAGCCCGTGTCGCCAGCGAAGTAGACGCGGCGATCGCTCTCAGTGCTGACAGCAAAACCGCACCACAACGTGTCGCCGCGATCACCGATGCCGCGGCTGCTGAAATGCATCGCCGGCGTTGCCGCAATGCGCAGTGACGCGACGGTGCGTTCCTGCCACCAGTCCAGCTCGAAGACCGTCTCGGCAGGAACGCCGCGCTTGCGAACGAACGGCGCGAGACCCAGTGGCAGAACCCACGATGCTTTCGGGTGGCTTTGCGCCAGCCGGCGCACCGTGTGGTCATCGAGATGGTCGTAGTGATTGTGCGACTGCAACACGATATCGAGCGGCGGCAAATCCTCGAACACGATACCGGGAGGAACCCACCGGCGCGGGCCGGCGAACTGTGCCGGCGACGCGCGTTCGCTCCACATCGGATCGGTGAGAATGTTGCGGCCGCCCAACTGGACGAGCAGGCTGGCGTGTCCGACCCAGGTCACGGTGAGCTGCGAAGGGGAAGCGCGCGGCGTCACAAACGCGGGCCGCACGCGGGTGAAGACGGATGGATCGGGATCTTTGGGCCGCGGTCTCGTGGTGCGATGCACGAGCATCCACTTGAGGAGGCTGCCGAACCCCGGTACTGCCTGGCTCACCCAGGGATTCCGAAAACCGCCGCCGGGGCGGTGATGTGCCGGAGTCACAGGACAAGAAAATAGCGGCAGGCCGTGGGAGGCACAGCCTGCCGCCGAACCGCCATTAGATCAGTGTACGGTGACCGTCGCCTGGCCGGTCTTGCCGTCCACTGTTGCACGGAGCAGCGCAGTCCCTCGGCCACGACCCCGAATTACCGCGGAGGTGCCGGCGCTGACCTCGATCACGAATACCGAGCTGTCGCTCGTGGTCCAGGAAACCGGCCGACCCGTAACGAGGGTGCCCGCCGTGTCCCGGGGAGAGGCAGAGGCGCCGAGCGAGTCTCCAACGGCGATCCGGGCGCTGTCGAGAGAAACGGTGACCGTCGCGACGGGCCCGGGACGCGGACAGGCGCCGTTTCCGAACACCTGGACGGTGACGGTATCGCGGAGACCGCCGCTCGACGCCGTGATCGTCGTCAGGCCCGGACTCTCGCCGTGAATGGCCACCGTCTTCGCCCACGGCTGACCGTAGGCGGTATCGGCGATCGTCGCCACGGCGGTGTTGCTGCTCGTCCAGGTCACGCCAGGATTCCCGAGCGGCTCCCCGTTTGCGTCACCGACCGCTGCGTTCAGAAAGAGATCGCCGCACACGCCAAAATTTCGGTTGGTTCGGAGCCAGATGCGGAGATAGGCGATCCCCCGTGCACTGACTGCGGAGAGGAACACGCCGGGACTCACCATTTGGCCCGAGGCCACATGAACATTGACAGCGAGGCCGGGCGCAAGCAGCGAGCCGTCTCCCGCTTCCGCGCGAACGATGTACGCGCCAACCGGGACGGAATCAAAACGATAATAGCCGGCGTACCCCTCGGAGGCCTGGCTGGTTGTGATGGCGATGCGCGACCACGTCTCGCGGGGCTGGCTCGGGTCGCCGGTGTACAGCCAGACATTCGCGCCGGGGATCGTTATCCCTCCGGTTTCGTTCTCCGAGAAGACCAGGCCGGCGATAGTGCCGGGCAGGTTCAGGGAATCGCCGGTCGTATCGGGCCCCGCGATCGTGTCTTGCCCGATTGTCTTCCTGTTGAGGGGGCCGCTCGTGTCCGTATTCGAGCACGCCGCAACCACACCGGCGGCAGCAAGCATGACCATCATGAGTCTCGACATCTGGACACTCCTGGGGCTCATTGGCTCGAGTCCGGCGCTACGATGATCGAAAGCGTATCAACCAACGATCCGCTCGTCGCCATGATGCGGCCGGTCCCCACCTGTTTTGACGTGACGGAAGCAAGCCGTCCATTGGGAACGAGCCCAAGGACCGTCGTATCGAGGTTAAACCACGAAACCGCTGCAAGGGTGTCTTGCTGATGCTGCGCGTTCACGACGATGGCCTCGAGAGAGTTGGTACGGCCCACCAGCATAGAGCTGGCACCCTGAATGAAGATCGAGCCGTTGAATACTGACAGCGTCACGTTGTGCGTCGTCTCCACTCCGCGGCTCACCACGACGTTCGAATCGAGCGTCGATCCGAGCGAGCTTCCGGATGGGGGATCCACGCCGACGATGTAAGTCCCTGGCAACAGGAAGGCGAGCTTGTAGTGCCCGGCGGCGTCGGTCGTTCCGGTGGAATAGATGTACCAGTTGTTCGGCCCGCCGCCCCAGACACTCACCGTCGCGCGATTAACCGGGCCGGCAGCGCCGCCACTCGAGTCTTTCATCACTGTGCCTGCGATCCAGCCGGTCGCCGCTCGGTTGACCGCGCGAATCCAGCCGAAGAATTCGAACGCTCCGTCGCCCAGCTCATTGTAACGGAAGCTCCGGCCCACATCGAAATCGATCACGATGTCGGTGCCTTCTTCGGGGACATCAACGGCGGCTTCCACGAACGCGTGAATCGCCTGCCGGCCGGCGCCGTACCAATGCACGACGGCCTGCGTGCCGTTCGCCCAACGGATTCCTGCCGAAGAGTCAGTGTTGATGATGACTCGTACCGCGCGGTACTGATCGGCCGGGATGTCCTTCCCACCGAGCAACGCGGTATCGCCCTGTTGCAGGTCCAGCAAGTTGATTTGCCGGTGCGGCTCGGCGACGGTCACCCACGACATGCTGTCGGCGGAGCCCCCAGTGTCGGGCTGCGTTGAAACGCTGACACTGATGATGTACACATCGACGCGCTGCACCGAGTCGAACGGGAAAGGAGCGTCGGTGAGCAGGATGTTGGTCATCGGCTGGTTAGGCAGACCTGCAGGTCCGCCGCCGGTATCATCTTTGTAGCAAGCAAGGGCGAGCGTGGCGACGGCAAGCAGGGCCAGATTCAGTCTCGACATCGTCAAATTCCCCCAGAGGGTGTTGCGCAGTCGTGGCTCTTGCAATGAAATACCCTTATGCCCCTGCGCGGCGTCACAGCGCTGCTCTATTCTCGCAACTTGCAACTTGTGACTTGGCAACTGGATCCATGGGTATAGACAGAGTGGAAGCAGGCGACGCAGAGCTGGTGCGCCGGGTCCGGGCCGGCGACATCGGCGCGTACGGCGCGCTGGTCGCGCGCTATCGTGATCGCTTGGGTCGCTACGCAGTCCACATGATCGGCGACCGGGAAGATGCCGAGGAAGCGCTGCAGGACAGCTTCGTGCGCGCCTACCGCTCGCTCGCGCGCTGCAACGACCCCGCGCGGTTCGGGGCGTGGCTGTACGGGATTCTGGTCAACCGCTGCCGCACCACGGGCGCGCGCGCGGCGCGCCGCCGCCGGTTGTTCGTACGTGATGCCGACGCATTGAACGGCGCGTCGCATCCGGATCAGATGGAACGGCTCGAGTGGACGGACGCGGTCGATCGCGCACTGGCGCGGCTCGCACCCGAGTACCGCGAGGCATTTCTCCTCAAGCATGTCGAGGATCTCGAGTACGAGGAGATGGCGGAGCTCACCGGCGCCGGCATATCGGCCCTGAAGATGCGGGTGATGCGGGCGCGCGAACAGCTGCAGAGGTTCCTGAGAGAGGCGGAGCATGTTTGAGCAAGAAGACGACATCGTCGAGCGGATGATCCGGCAGCTGCGCCGGCCGGTCGCGATTGACCCGGGATTGGACGCGCGCGTGATGCGGGACATCGCGGACGACGCGCAGTCACAAGACCCTGGGCGTCGTCCGCTGCTCCGCGCCTGGCCATGGCTGGCCGCGGCCGCAGTCCTTGGCGCGGTTGTCATCGCACGGCCATGGGTGCGCGGCTCCGATAACCCGGATGCTTTCCAATTCGTGCTGGTCGCGCCGCAGGCGTCGTCGGTTTCGCTCGTGGGCGACTTCAACGACTGGGATCCGGCGCGTTCGCCCATGCAAACCGCACACGGCGTCTGGGCCACGGTCGTGCCGCTCGCGCCGGGACGCTACCGCTACGCATTCCTCGTCAACGGCGTCGAATGGCGCGCCGATCCCGGCGCACCTGCCGTGCGGGACGACGAGTTCAACACACCAAGTTCGGTAGTAACAGTGGGAGGAGAAGGCTCATGATGCTCGCCGCGTTGCTGATCGCCGCGCAAATTGCGGCGCAGGATCCACGACTCGAGCGGCTCGACCCGGAAACTCGGTCGCTCGTTGTTACGGTCGTGGATTCTGCCCGCGCTGTCGGACTTCCCGGTGAACCGCTCATCCAGCGTGCGCTGGAGGGCGCGACAAAAGGTGCGCCCGGTACGCGAATCGTCGCGGCCGTCAGGCGGCTGGCCACGGATCTCGGCACCGCGCGCACGGCGCTCGGCACGCACGCTTCGGCACCTGAGCTGGAAGCGGGCGTCGCGGCACTGCGTGCCGGTGCGTCGCCACAGCTTCTTACGCAGCTCCGCGATGTGCGGCGTCCCCCGCTCACGATGGCGCTTTCTGTCCTTGCCGACCTCGTGGCGAGCGGAGTTCCCACTGACAGTGCTGCCGCCGCCGTGCTCGCGTTGGCACCAAAGGCCCGCGACGCCGACCTGGTCGAGTTCCGTCGCGCCGTGGAGCGCGACATCGCGCTCGGCGCTCCTCCCGGCGCTGCCGCCGCCGTGCGCGCGCTGAACACCGGAGTCCGCAGCGAAGTCAGCGGCCCCGGCCAGCCGCCCGGCCGGCCACCCAGCCGGCCGTAGCCGGTCGTTGCGGTGAGGGCGCTCGCACTCATTGGCCTGGCGTGCGCTGCCGGCGTTCCTGCCGTGCACGGTCAAGCGACCGCGACTCTCGACGCCGGCATTTCCGCAGTCAAGTACGACGGATTCCTCGGTTCGGGTGCCGCATCGTTGACGCCCAGCGTGCGGTGGGAGCACCCGCGCGGCCGCGGCTTTGTGAGCGCCCGAGGTACCTATCTCCGATTTGAGAGCGGTAATCGCAGCCTGGATTTCTCGGCGAACGGGTCCTGGTTCACGCCGCTCGCTCGGCACTGGCGCGGTGAGCTCGGCCTGGCGGTCGGCGCGAGCGACTACCGAAGCATTGCGAGCTTCAGCCACGGTGTCGCCGAGGCACGGATCCACTTGATGCAAGCCGATCGCGGCGGCTGGGTCGGTACGACAGTAGGGCAAGCGTCATTTAGTGCGGGGGCGCGTCCCGTTGCCGTCGTCGCGATGGGCGTGTGGCTGCTGCGCTCCAACCTCACGATGTTCGCGTCGCTCGATCGTTCGTTCGTCGGCGACACCGCGTACACCGACCTCCGGTCATCCGCGCGGCTGCAACATGGCGGCGTGTCACTCGAGGGCACGCTGGGAACGCGGATGCTGAGTCGTGGCGCGGGCCGCGGTGCGTACGGAGAAGGAAGCGCAACAGTCGCGCTGGGACGGCGGACGGCCGTGGTCCTGTCCGGGGGCCTCTATCCCACCGATGTCATCTCTGGCAGCATTGCCGGTCGCTACGTCAGCGCGGCGTTGCGCCTTGGCGCGATCGGGATTCGGAGACCGGCAGTTCGGACCCGTCCCGCGATGCCGCATTCGAACGGCGGATCGAATGGATCAGCGATGCCTGCGGACGCGCGGCTCGAGATTGACGCGAGCCGAGACGATGCCGTGCGGCTGACGATATATGCGCCCGGGGCTGTCGCGGTAGAAATCAGCGGCGATTTCACGGACTGGCGCCCGGTACTGCTCAGCCGCAATCCCGCCAGAGAAGGCGCTTGGGAAGGGATGTTCCGGATCCCCCGCGGCATCCACCGCATCAACGTGCGTCGGGACGGGGGCCGGTGGATGGCCCCCGCAGGGACGACCCGCAGCGCTGACGACTATGACGGAGAGGTCGGGGTCTTCCTGCTGCCCTAGCGCGCGCCTCCAGCCAACTGCCGGGCTTCGGGACGACGGCGCAGCGACAACATGGCCCACACGCCGAGGGCGGGTCCGATCGCCAAGACGCTCATGCTCCAGCGCCAGCCGATCGCGGCGGCGACCATCGGCAGCAGATAGATCGTCGCACACGTCAGCAGAAAGCCGAGGCTGGTCTGCAGTGTCAGCGCGGTGCCCACGTAGTCGCGCGGCGCCAGCTCGCTCACGGCCGCCGAGAATTGCGCGGAATCGGCAACGACGGCGATCCCCCATATCAGCAGCAAGGGAATGAGCGCGGCCAAGGGCGCACCAAAAAACAGGCCGACAGCAATCGCGCAGCTTCCCGACACCAACATCGCAGCGCTGGTCACGAGCGTGCGGCCCCAGCGGTCGGCGTACTTGCCGCCGAGCCAGCAGCCGAACGCACCGCTGCCCACGACGGCGAACGTCACCAATGCCGCGAGCGCAGTCACATCGGCCTGCGGACCGCGGCGCGCATGCTCGCTGGCGGTGACGAAGACCGCCATCCACGTCCACATCGCGTAGAGCTCCCACATGTGCCCCAGATACCCGAGATTCGCGAGCGCCACCGCGCGGTCTCGCAGAATCCGAGGAGCGGCGGCGAGCGAAAACGGCGGCGATGGGGCGGCGTAGGGACCCTCGTTGGGAACAAGGAGCACGAGCAGTCCTCCGGCGAGCGCGCTGACTGCCGCGACCACCAGGACCACACGCCACGCCGCCGGCGACACCGCCCAACGGACGAGATGGGGACTCGCGGAGCCGAGCGTCAATGCGCCGACGAGAACGCCGATCGCCAGCCCTCTTCCTTCTTTGAACCAACCCGCGGCGATCTTCATCCCGGGCGGATAGACCCCGGCAAGTGCGGCGCCGGTGAGCAAGCGGCACGCAATGCCGACCGTCACGCCGGACGCGGCGGCAACTCCGAGTGTCGCAGCCGCCGCGATCACCGCCGAGCCGGCGACCAGCCGACGCGCCGATAGCCGATCCGCCAGGGTGAGAATCGCGCTCACCAGGGGGCCGACGACGAAGCCGAGTTGGACGGAAATCGTGAGCCAGGCGGTGGCGGTAGGCGAGAGCGCCCAGACGTGGGCGAGTGCCGGTGATACGGCGGAAGCGCTAAACCAGGGAGCCATCGCCAGCAGCTCCGCGATGGCCAAGATCATCAGCACCCGACGTGCCGTCACAGCCCGGTTGGATGATCCAGGAACACCCAGGGCAAATCGAACTTCCTGGCAACGTGCTCGGCGAGCGCTTTGACGCCCACGGTTTCGGTTGCGTAGTGGCCGGCGTAGAACACGTTGATGCCGAGCTCCTCGGCATCGAAGAACGTCCAATGCTGCCCTTCGCCAGACACGTAGGTATCGAGTCCGGCGGCGGCCGCTTGCGGAATCAACGAGCCCCCCGCCCCGGTGACGATTCCGACGCGTTGCACGCGCTCAGGGCCAAACGGTAGGAGCCGCGGCGCGGTACCGAGCGCCTTCGTCAGTGACCAGCTCAGCTCATCCCGCTTGCCGCTGTACTCTCCCCAGACACCGATGGGCGCCCCGTGATACGATCCGAACTCGCCACGAACCGTGACGCCCAGCAACCGGGCGAGCACGCTGTTGTTTCCGACTTCGGGATGACGATCGAGGGGGAGGTGAGCCGCGTAGAGCGCGATGTTTCCTTGGATCAGTGCGGCGACTCGCCGGTGCGCGGGACCCACGAGCGGCCGAAGGCCGCCCCAAAACAGTCCGTGGTGCACCAGCAAACAGTCGGCTCGCTGCTGGATCGCCAGACGCACCGTGGCCTCACACATATCCACGGCTGCCGCGAGCCGAGTGATCTCGCCGGCATTGCCGACTTGCAGTCCGTTCAGCGCTTCCGGCGCGTCGGCGACTTCCTCGGCGACGCGGAGATAGTCATCGAGATAACGAGCCAAAGTGTCTAGGCGCACTTAAGACACCGTAGTCACAGTATCAAGGCAGTTTGGCGACTTTCCCACATTGGAGGTGTATGTAAAGCGTTACATAACAATTACTTAGAGAATCCACATGCGGTCGAGGCGGCCATGTGGATATCTATGCTCGGGCCAAAGATGCCTGACCCCCGCGTTGGCTCGTCTGGGGCGGCTGGCCTGCGTCCTCGCCCATCCGCAGCACGCCGTTGATCTCTCCACCTTCCTGAATCAGGAGTCGCTTCGTATGCACGTCCCCATGAACGACGCTCGTCGCCTGGAGCTCGACTCGCTCCTCGGCGTAGATGGCACCGCGAACTTCTCCGCCGATGATCGCTTCGCGGCTCACCACGTCGCCTTCCACTTCCCCGCCCCTCGCGACCAGTACCTGCTTGGCCGCGCGCACCGTGCCGTTGACCGATCCTTCGATCTTCACGACGCCGTCGGCGGCAATGTCGCCAACGACGCGCATGCCCGCGCCAATGATCGACAATCCGGGAACGCCTTCACGACCTCCGCCGGCGCCCTTTTCCGTGAACACAGCCATCAGCGTCCCTCCTTTACAAGATCCAGCGGATCGACCGACTTGCCGTCGCGTCGAATCTCAAAGTGCAGGTGCGGTGCGGTGGACCGCCCTGAGTTTCCGGACAAGCCGATGACCTGTCCTGCCTGAACTTCGTTGCCCTCGGCGGCGATCAGCCGTGACATGTGACCATACATCGTCTCATAACCCGACGGATGCCGCAAGAGCACGAACAGACCGTAGTCGGCATCGTAGCCCGCCGCCGTTACGGAGCCGCCTCCTGACGCCCGGACGGGTGTGCCGAGAGGGACGGCGATGTCGATACCGGGATGGGACTCGTCGACAACTCCTGGGCGCACTTGGCCCCGCGTGACGAAGCCCTGGACATCGAGGGGCCAATGCGACGGAACGGACTCGCCCGTCTCAAAACGATTACCTGCGCCGGGGCGGGACGCGCGGATCGGCCCGGCGCGCATCGTCGTCGCCAAATCGGTCGCCCGAGCCACAGTCCCACCGCTGCGGGTAACGGGAGGGGCTTTGACGCCCAACATCTGACGGAGCTCCTGATAGTTCGCTTCCGCGCGATTCAGCGCGGTTGCCAGCCGCTGGACCCGGCTGTTCTCGACACGGAGCCGCGATACCTCGCGCTCGAGACCCGGCACCCGCGACGCGCTGCGCGTGATCGGCCCCGCGAACGCGAAGAACAACACGACCAGCACCGCAATCGCGCCGGCGCCCCACTTCCCCGCCAGCACTGCCCAGCGTGGCAGGCGGTACTGTTTGGATTCGAGATCGCCGTCCGCGTGGACGACGATCGTGACGCCGCGGGTCCCCCTCGTCATCCGTCGAAGGGCGCCCCGAGGATCAGCTCGAGCAGCCGGGCGAGGTCGTCGTTCGAATAAAACGCGAGATGGATCTGTCCTTTGCCTTTCGTGAGCAGCGTCACGCGGACGTCGGTGCCGAGACGACGACGCAGCGCATCCTCCACACGCCGCACTTCCGGCGCGGCGCCGACACCGCGTTTCATCCGCGGGCGACGTTCGGGCGCGCGTCCGCCACGTACGCGATCCTCCACCTCACGCACCGACAGTCCTTGCGCGACCGCTTCGCGCGCGAGGTTCGTCACGATGCGGGGATCCTCGAGAGCCAACAGCGCGCGCGCGTGTCCTACGGAGAGATGACCCTCGTGCAACATCTGTAGCACGACTTCCGGCAGCTTGAGCAACCGGAGGGCGTTGGCGACCGTGGACCGGTCGCGGCCGACGGCATCGGCGACGTCCTGCTGCGCCAGTTTGAATTCCGCGATCAGCCGTTCGTAGCCGCGGGCCTCGTCAACCGACGACAAATCGTCGCGCTGCAGGTTCTCGATCAGGGCGAGCGTGAGGAGCGTACGATCGTCCGCCTCGCGCTGTACGGCGGGAATGCGTTCCCAGCCCAGTTGCTGGCAGGCGCGCAGCCGGCGCTCGCCGGCGATCAGCTCGAACGCTCCGTTTCCGCCCGGTGCTTTGCGAACCACGATCGGCTGCAACAGCCCGGCCTGTTTGATGGAGGAAACCAGCTCCTCGAGGGCGGCGGGATCGACCGTCCTGCGCGGCTGGAACGGGTTGGGCCGGATGTCCTGGATCGGCAGCTGGACCAGACTCCCTTCCCGTTCGGCTTCCTCGCGAGTCGGTCCCAGTAGGGCCTCGAGCCCCCGGCCGAGGCGGCGTCTTCCTGCGGCGGTTTCCGTCATGCGGGCACCTCCGGCAGCGGTTCAATGGCGGGGAGGCTGGGCGAGGGTAGCGCGCCCTGCTCGACCCGGCGAATCAGCTCTTGAGCGACGGCCAGGTAGCTCTTCGCGCCGACCGATTGCACGTCGTACAGGATGATCGGCTTTCCAAAGCTTGGCGCTTCCGCCAGGCGCACGTTCCGTGGAATCGTGACGTCGAACATGCGGCCGCCGAAATACTCCTTCGCTTCTGCGGCGACTTGCCTGCAGAGATTGAGGCGGGCGTCATACATCGTCAGCAGCACGCCCTCGATGGCGAGCGCCGGATTGAAATTGCGCTGGACCAGCTTCACGGTGTTGAGCAGCTGCGAAAGACCTTCGAGCGCGTAGTACTCGCACTGAATGGGAATGATGACGCTGTCCGCGACGGTCAGCATGTTGAGCGTCAGCAAGCCGAGCGACGGCGGGCAGTCGATGATGATGTAGCTGTACTCGCCGCGCACATCCTGCAGCGCGTCGCGCATCCGCGTCTCACGCGCGCGTTGGTTGACCAGCTCCAACTCGGCGCCGACCAGGTCCTGCGTCGCGGGGACGACATCGAGATAGGGAAAGTGCACGTGCGGGAATCGTGATTGCGTCAGCGCCGCGCCATCGATGAGCGCGTCATAAAGCGAGTGACGGATGCGATCGCGCTCGATTCCCACGCCGCTGGTGGAATTGCCCTGCGGGTCCGCGTCGATGAGCAGGGTCTTGCGCTCAGCCGCTGCGAGCGACGCGGCGAGGTTGACGGCCGTCGTCGTTTTCCCGACGCCGCCCTTTTGGTTCGCGATCGCGATTACGCGTGACATTGTAAGTTATTAATTGACAAGTAGTTATGTCGCTGATGATTTTAGTGCGCGTTCAATATACGGTCGTTTCACGTGAAACGGAAGAGCGTAAGTTTCACGTGAAACTGCAACGATGGGCTTTATGCAACCCGCCGGCGCCAGCGCGTGGCCTCGAAAACGAGGTTGTGAAGGTCACTTGGCGTCACACCGGGGACGCGCGCCGCCTGCGCGAGTGATGTCGGCCGAACGGCATCCAGCTTCTGCCGCGCTTCTGTCGCGAGCGTGCGCAGCTCCAGGTATGGCAGGTCAGTCGGCAGGGCGAACGGGGCCAACTCGGCGAGCCGCGCGGCCGCCTCACGCTCCCGCGCCAGGTAGCCGTCGTACTTGATCTCGATTTCGGCGGCGAGAACCGCTTCGCTGGACATCTGATCCGCAACGCCGGCGGCGGCGAACAACGCGCGCAACGAAACGGCTGGCCGCTTGGCGACCACCGCAATGCGCTCACTTTCCATCAGCGTCGTGCCGCTGTCCGCGAGCGGCCCCGTCGCCTGCGCCGGCGTGATGGTGGTTTCACGGGCGAGGTTCAAGGCCGCGATCTCCTCCTCGAGCCTACGCTCAGCCGCGCGCAGCTCGACATCGGTCAGCAGGCCGAGGCGCTCAGCAAGGGGCAGCAGGCGGCGGAGGGCATTGTCCTGACGAAGCAGCAGCCGGAATTCGGAACGCGAGGTGAACAGCCGGTACGGCTCGTCGACACCGCGCGTCACGAGGTCATCCACCAGGACGCCGATGTACGCGTCGTCGCGACCCAGGACAACCGGCTCGGCGCCACGGATCCTCCGGACGGCGTTGACTCCCGCGACGACGCCTTGTCCCGCCGCCTCCTCATATCCTGTCGTACCGTTGATCTGGCCCGCGAAGAACAGATGCTCGACCGTCTTCACTTCGAGCCAGGGAGTGAGCTGCGTCGGCGGATAATAATCGTACTCGATGGCGTAACCAGGACGCGTCATCCGGGCGCGCTCGAGTCCGGGGACGGCGTGCAGAAACTCGAGCTGCACTCGAGCGGGGAGGGAAGTGGAGAGCCCGTTGACATACAGCTCGGTCGTGTCGAGTCCCTCGGGCTCGAGGAAGATCTGGTGCCGCTTGGCGGCGGGAAACTTCACGATCTTGTCTTCGACGGAGGGACAGTAGCGCGGTCCGCGTCCGCTGATCGCACCGCCGTACAACGCTGACTCCTTGAGATGCTGCTGGATGATTTCCTTCACTGCTTCGCCGGCCCACGTGATCCAGCACGGCATCTGCCGCGGGCGGGGCACCCGCTCATGGAACGAGAACCGGAACTCGTCGCTGTCGCCGTCCTGGCGCTCGACTTTACTCCAATCGACCGACCGCCCATCGACGCGCGGCGGCGTGCCAGTCTTGAAGCGGGCAACTGTAAGTCCAATGTTTTCAATTACTTGCGCCATCTGCACGGACGGTGCGTCGCCCGCTCTACCCGCCGGAATCTGTGTGTCCGTGCCGAGGTGAATTCGCCCGCGCAAGAACGTGCCGGCTGTGATGATGACGGCGTGCGCGCTGAAGTGCCGCCCGTCTCCAGTCTCGACGCCGGTGATGCGAGTGCCGCGCTCGTCGAAGAGCAGATTTGTGACCATACCCTGACTGAGCTCGAGGGTAGGGAATTGCTCGAGCAGGAACCGCACGGCGCGACGGTAGAGCGTGCGATCGGCCTGAGCCCGGGGAGCCCAGACGGCGGGACCCTTGGAGCGATTGAGCATGCGGAATTGGATCGTCGCGCGGTCGGCGGCGCGGCCCATCAGACCGCCGAGGGCGTCCACCTCCCGAACGACGGTGCCCTTTGCGATGCCACCGATGGCGGGGTTGCAGCTCATCTGGCCAATCGTGTCGAGCACGGATGTCAGCAGCAGCGTCCGGGCGCCGAGGCGCGCGGACATTGCGGCGGCCTCAGTGCCAGCATGACCACCCCCCACAACGATCAGGTCATAGTCGAACATGGAAGACAAACTACAAAGCGAGGACGAGCAACGGCTAGGGCACAGACGCGCCGCGGGCCACAGTCAACGGGATTTCGGACGATCGACCGCCTGGCTGACCTTCCGGAGAAGACCGAAGAGCGTCTTGCTGGTTTCAGTGGCAAGGGCCTCGAGACGCCCGAACTCGACCGCCCGGAGATAACCAATGTCGCGCGCCATGACGAGTGCGGTTTGCACTTCGGCGAGGGAGCCCCACGCCGTGTCTAGAAACTTTCGGTAATCCCTGGTGCCCTTGCGGGCGGAACCCTCGGCAATATTTAGCGGAATACTGTAAGAAGCTCTGCGAAGTTGGTCTGCAAGCCGCTCCTGCTCAAAGTCGGGAAAACGCAGCGCCGCCTTAGAACATTCGACGGCCAGCCTTTCCGCATGCTGCCAGGCTTTCAGCGTGTGATGATTCGGCACAAAAGGAGGATAAGCGGAGAGCCGCGATTCGCCGAATCATTTCAGCTCATCCCGTACCCTGTTGACTCGAGACCGCGGTGCGTCTCAAGACTAGTATTTGCAGGTCCTAGGCTGTTCGAACCCAGCGGACGAGTTCCTTCATCGTCGGTCGCTTCCCCGTCATCAGTATCCCCACCCTGTAGATCCGTGACGCGACCCACGTCACTCCCACAATCGCGATCCCGAGCATCGCCAACGACGCAATCAATTCTCCTGTTCCCATACTTCCCGCTGTCCACCGTACCGGTGTCGCGATCGGCGACGTAAACGGCACGATCGACAGCGTCCGCGCAAACGTCGAGCTGGGATCGTTCGTGAGCCCGATGATCGAGAGGTACGAAATCATGAGCAAGTACGTCACGGGCTGCTGCGCCTGGCGGGCCTCCTGCTCGTTGCTCGACATGGCTCCCACGGCCGCAAACATCGCGGAGTAAAGGAGGAACCCGCCCAGGAAGAACGCCATGAAGACGGCGAGGGTGGCAAATGGGACGTGGGGAAGCACCATGCTGCTCGCGGACGCCGTATCCGCGCCGAGCGCGCGCGCAATGGGGACACGCAGACTGATCAGCACGCGCGCGGAGACGCCCCAAATGACGAACTGAAAGAACGATACCGCTCCCGCGCCGAGGACCTTGCCGGCCATCAGCTGGAACGGCCGCAGCGACGACACCAGGACCTCGATAATTCGTGTGGTTTTCTCCTCGAGCACCGAGCTCATCACGTTCACGCCGTACAACAGGATCGCCATGAACAGCAGGATCGCCATCACGTAGGCGAGCACAAAGGACTGACCGGCACTCTCCGTCGTCGTGCGGCCGCGCGCGATCTTCTTCTGGTCGAGGGTGACGCGCACACTCTGCGCCCAGTCCACGACCGCCGGATTCACGCCTCTTTGCTCCAGTCGTACCTTCACGAGCAGCCTGTTCAAGGCGCGTTGCAGCTCCTCGATCGTCTGGAGCGACAAGCTCGAGGCGCGGTACTCGGCCTTGCCGGTTTCGGCCAGATCATTGGAAAGGATGAGGAATCCGTTGAGCTGCTTCGTCTCCACCAGGCGCGTGAGCGAGTCGATGACACCAGGACCCGCGGGGACCCGCGTGGCTCGAATCAGCCTGCTTGCCCCGAGCCCTTCGACGACCCGTCTGCCGAAGTCCGTCGTCGTGCTGTCCACCACGGCGATGAAGCGCACGGCGCCGCCGACCGATTGCACGATCTGGAACACGATGATGCCGGCGAACAGCACCGGCCCTAGGATGGCGGATACCCAGAACCACTTGGTGCGCACCCGCTCGACGAACTCGCGCCGAATGACGGCCCAAACCTTATGCACGCGCACCTCCGGCTGATTCTGCTGGCACGGCGGCCGCCGTCGCCGCTTCAGGCCCCACCAAGTCGACGAAAATCTTATGCAGCGATGGGCTCGCCAGCTCGAAGTGCGACAAGCGCGCGCCCGAATTGACCAACGCCCGCAGGATCTCCTGCGGGTCGGCGCCCGACGCGAGCTCCAGCTCAGCCTGCTGGCCAAAGTCCTGAATCTTCGCCACCAGGCGGCGGTCCCCGAAGACCTGCTGCGCGCCCCCCCGGCTACCGTCGAACGCGACGATCACATGCTGGCCGCCGTGCGTCCGCTTCACCTCCGTCAGTGTGCCGTCGATGAGCATCTTGCCACGCGCGATGATGCACAGGCGGTCACACAGCTTCTCCGCGTGCTCCATGATGTGCGTGGAGAAGAGCACGGTTTTCCCGCGGCGCCGGTAATCGACGACCGTGTCCCGCAGCACCTGCGAGTTGACGGGATCGAGACCGGAGAATGGCTCGTCGAGAATCACCAGGTCGGGGTCGTGCAGGATCGTCGAAATGAACTGCACTTTCTGCTGCATTCCCTTGGAAAGCTCCGACACTTTCCGCATGCGCCAATCGGAAAGGCCGAGACGCTCCAACCACTCGAGCGCCTTGGTGCGCGCCGTCCGGCGCGGCACGCCTTTCGCCTCGGCGAGAAAGACCAGCACATCGAGCACGCGCATCTTGGGATAGAGCCCACGCTCTTCAGGCAGGTACCCGATGCGCGCCGAATGCACGCGGCCGCCGCCCACCTGATTGAACAGCCGGACCGAGCCGGAGTCCGGCTCGTAGATGTCCATGATCATGCGGAGCGTGGTTGTCTTGCCGGCGCCGTTGGGGCCGAGCAGACCGTAGATGAGGCCGGATGGGACACTCAGGGATAGCGCGTCCACCGCGGTGTGGCCCGCGAAGCGCTTTGTGACTCGATCTACGACGACGGGGTCAGACATGCCCGACAAAGCTAGACGGCTAGACGTCTAGACGTCCAGACGTGTAGGGGCGAAGACTATGCTGGAGCTCCGAACAATTCCCCGGCCTTGAGCACGGCTGCGACGAGTGCGTCGATGTCATCCACGTCGTTGTAGATGTAGAAGGACGCACGCGCGGTCGCGGCAACGCCCAGCCGGCGCATCAATGGCTGGGTGCAGTGATGGCCGGCGCGAATACACACGCCGTCGCGGTCCAAGATCGTCGCGAGATCGTGGGGATGGATATCGCCGTACGTGAAGGGCACGACGCCGGCGCGATGATCGCGCGGCCCGTAGACCGTGACACCCTCGATTTGCGTGAGGCGCTCGATTGCGAGACGGGCAAGCTCCCGCTCATGCTCCGCCACTCGTTCCATCCCGAGCAGCTCGAGGTAGGCGATCGCGGCGCCGAGCCCGACGGCGGCCTCAACATTGGGTGTCCCGCCTTCGAACTTGTGGGGAATCTTATTCCACGTGGAGTGATCGTCCCACACGCGCTCGATCATCTCGCCGCCGCCGTGATAGGGCGGCATTGCCTCTAGCAGAGCCGGCTTGGCGACGAGCGCCCCACTGCCCATGGGCGCCAGCATCTTGTGGCCCGAAAGGGCGTAGAAGTCGCAGTCGATCGCCTGCACGTCCACCCGGAGATGGGGGCTCGATTGGGCCCCGTCCACCACCGTCACCGCGCCCGCCGCGTGAGCCAGCTTCGTGAGCTGCGCGACGGGGTTCACCGTGCCGAGGGAATTCGAGACATAGGGGAAAGCCACGATCTTCGGCTTCGATTCGAGCGCCCGGCCGTAATCGGCCAGGTCGATCCGGCCGTCCTCGGTGATCTCGACCATCCGGAGCATCGCGCCCTTTTCCTGACACAGGATCTGCCACGGAACGATGTTCGAGTGGTGATCCATGGCCGTCACGACCACCGTATCGCCGCGCTTCACGTTGCTGCGGCCCCACGAGCCCGCCACGAGGTTGATGGACTCGGTGGTGCCGCGGGTGAACACCACACCTTCCCGCGCCCAGGCGTTCACGAACCGCGCGACCGCGGTACGGGCAGCCTCGTAGGCCTCGGTCGCCTCCACCGCGAGCGCGTATGCGCCGCGATGGACGTTGGCGTTGTGGAAGCTGTAGTAGTGGACGATCGCGTCGATGACCCGGCGCGGCTTCTGGCTGGTCGCCGCGTTGTCGAGATACACCAGGCGCTGGCCGTTCTCTTTCTGCGCCAGAATCGGAAAGTCGGGGCGAATGCGGCTGGTGTCGAGCATCAGAAGTCCCGAGCCGATTCCGTCGTCACCGGTTCGGCCCTGTTCTGGAGCGCTGCATGCAGCGCGTGCCACGCGAGGTTCGCGCATTTGATGCGGCTGGGGAAGGCGCGTACACCTGAGAACGTCGCGAGCTTGCCCGGCGCATTCGCGCCGCCCGCGAGCATGTCGCGAAAGGCCTGGAACATCGCTTCCGCGTCCGCGATCGGCTTCCCCTTCACGGCGTCGGTCATGAGCGAGGCCGACGCCTTCGAAATCGCACAGCCCGAGCCCTGTGGCATCTGAAATCCGATATCACTGATTTTGTCACCTTCGACATGGACAAAGAGCTGAATCCGGTCACCGCACAACGGATTGTTGCCCTCGGCTCTGCGATTCGCCGACTCGAGGCGCTTGAAGTTGCGCGGATTCCGGTTGTGGTCGAGGATGACCTGCTGATAGAGGTCGCCCAGGTCGACGGGGGCGGGGCTCATGACTCCCCCAGACGGCCGCGCACGATGCGATCAAGCTGCGCGCGCAGCGGCGCCACTTCCATGCGGCCGAGAATCTCGACGGCGAATCCGTAGGTCAGCAATCGTCGCGCTTCCTGCTCTCCGATGCCGCGGCTGCGCACGTAGAACAGCGCGCGCGGATCGAGCGGGCCCACCGTCGAGCCATGCGTGCACTTCACGTCGTCGGCGTAGATCTCCAGCTGCGGCTGGCTGTCGGCGTGCGCGTCAGCCGACAGCAGCAGGTTGTTGTTCGTCTGCTTGGAATCGGTCTTCTGCGCGCCGGGCCGCACGATGATGCGGCCGGTGAACACCCCGCGCGACTTGCCGTCGAGCACGCCGTTGAAATACTCGTGGCTCTCGCAATGATCCGCCGCGTGATCGATCGTGGTGTGATGATCGGCGTGCTGGTCACCGGCGAGCAGGTACAGCCCGTTCAGGATCAGCGTTCCGCCCGGGCCCGCCATGACGGCGCCAATGTCATGCCGCGCGAGCGCGCCGCCGAATGCGACGGCGTGGAAGTTGACCGTGCTGTCGCGGCCCTGATGGGTGTGCGTTGCCGCGACGTGGTACGCGCGGTTGCTCTCCCGCTGGACCCGGTGGTAGTCAACGCGGCCGCCATCACCCACAACGATCTCAGTCACCGCATTGGTCCAGTACACGCCCTGGTCGAGCGATGCGAACGTCTCCACGATCGAGGCACGCGCTTGGCGGTCGATCACCACGAGATTGCGCGGCTGGATGACCTGTTTCGGGCCGGTCGCCAGAAACAGCAGCTGAATCGGCTCCGCGACCGTTGCTCTCGCCGGCACGTGCACAAACGCGCCGTCGTGAACGAACGCCGTGTTCAGCGCGCAGAACGGACGGTCCTGAAACTCGGCGTACTTGCAAAGATGCTGGCGGACGAGGTCCGGTTGATCGACCAGCGCCTGTGCAAGACCGTCAAGGCGAACACCGTCGAAAAGCGGCGTCGAAAGAGAGCGTTGCAAGAACCCGTTGACGAAGACCAGGCGGTGTCCCGCATTCTCGAGCAGCAACGGCTGAATCTCTTCAAGCGTCGGGATGCGGGATGGGGGACGCGCGGGCTCGAATTCAGCGTCCGCAATCGGCGCGACGCTGGTGAAGCGCCACGCCTCCTGCTTCATGTTCGGGAAGCCCAGATCGCCGAAGCGGGCGATGCCACCTTCGCGGAGATCCTTCAGCCAGGCGGGAGCGCGCGCAGCGCCGTTCGCCGCCCACGCGTGATACGATCCAACCAGCCGTTCTACCGAGCCTGTTTTCACTGCCATCGTCACGACACCATGACGCCATCACGCAGCCAGTCGTAGCCACGAGCCTCGAGTTCATGGGCCAATTCGGGGCCACCTGACTTCACGATGCGCCCGTCCGCCAGGACGTGGACGACATCGGGCGTGATGTAGTTCAAGAGCCGCTGATAGTGTGTCACGATCAAGAACGAGCGGTCCGGACTGCGCAGCCGGTTCACCGTCTCGGCGACGGTTTTCAGGGCGTCGATGTCGAGGCCCGAGTCGGTCTCGTCGAGGATCGCCAGCCGAGGCTCCAGCACGGCGAGCTGCAGGATCTCGTTGCGCTTCTTTTCGCCGCCCGAGAAGCCCTCGTTCACGGGACGGTTCATCATCGAGTCGTCCCAGCCGATCGCCTTGAGCTTCTGTTCGAGGAACTGCAGGAAGTCGATCGGATCGAGCTCCGGCGCCCCGCGATGCTTGCGCAGCGCGTTCAGCGCCGCGCGCAGGAAATAGGAGTTGGTGATGCCGCGGATTTCGACCGGATACTGGAACGCGAGGAACACGCCTTCGCGCGCGCGCTCCTCCGGGTCGAGATCCAACAAATCCTTGCCAGCGTACGTCACCGTGCCACCGAGCACCGTATAGGCCGGATGACCGGCGAGCACCTGCGCCAGCGTGCTCTTGCCCGAGCCGTTCGGCCCCATGATCGCATGCACTTCGCCCTCGCGGATGGTGAGATCCACGCCTTTGAGGATCTCGGTGCCCGCAACGGCGACCCGAAGCCCTTTGACTTCGAGCAGAGCTGTTCCCTTCTTCACCCCACACTCCCTTCCAGGCTGATCCCAAGCAACCGAGTGGCCTCAACCGCGAACTCCATCGGTAGCTCTTTGAAAACTTCCTTGCAGAAACCATTGACGATCATCGAGACCGCGTCTTCAGCCGACAGCCCCCGCTGGCGCAAGTAGAAGATCTGGTCCTCGCCGATCTTCGACGTGGACGCCTCGTGCTCCATGATCGCCGTGCTGTTGCGCACGTCGATGTACGGGAAGGTGTGCGCACCACATTTATCACCTATCAACATCGAGTCGCACTGCGAATAGTTTCGCGCGCCCTCGGCGCCCTTCATGATCTTCACCAGCCCGCGATAAGTATTCTGTCCTCGACCCGCCGAAATTCCTTTCGACACGATCGTCGAGCGCGTGTTCTTGCCGAGGTGAATCATCTTGGTCCCGGTGTCGGCCTGTTGCCGATTGCTGGTGACCGCCACCGAGTAGAACTCGCCGATCGAGTTGTCACCCTGAAGGATGCAGCCGGGATACTTCCATGTGATCGCAGAGCCGGTCTCGACCTGCGTCCACGAAATCTTGGAGTTCACGCCCGCGCACTTGCCGCGCTTGGTGACGAAGTTGTAAATGCCGCCTTTGCCCTCTGCATCACCGGGATACCAGTTCTGGATCGTGGAATACTTGATCGTGGCCCGATCGAGCGCGACCAGCTCGACGACCGCCGCGTGCAGCTGGTTCTCGTCGCGCATCGGCGCCGAGCAGCCTTCGAGGTAGCTCACGTAGCTGCCTTCGTCGGCAATGATGAGGGTGCGCTCGAACTGGCCCGTGGACGACGCGTTGATCCGGAAGTAGGTGGACAACTCCAACGGACAGCGCACGCCCTTCGGGACGTACACGAACGAGCCGTCGGTAAAGACGGCCGTATTCAGCGCGGCGAAGTAGTTGTCGTTGTGCGGCACGACGGTGCCGAGATACTTCTGAACCAGATCGGGGTGCTCGCGGATCGCCTGCGAGATCGGACAGAAGATCACCCCGTACTTGGCGAGCTCGGCCTGGAACGTCGTGGCCACCGACACGCTGTCGAACACCGCGTCCACAGCGACACCGGTGAGGCGCTTCTGCTCCTCGATCGCGATGCCGAGCTTCTCGAAGGTCGCCACCAGCTTCGGATCGACCTGATCGAGCGAGTCGAGCTTGGGGAGCTTCTTGGGGGCGGCGTAGTAGCTGATCGCCTGGTAGTCGATCGGCCCGTATTTCACGTTGGGCCAATGCGGCTCGGTCATCTTGAGCCAGTTGCGATATGCCTTGAGCCGCCATTCCAGCATCCACTCCGGCTCGCCCTTCTTGGCGGAAATCAGCCGGATCACGTCCTCGTTCAAGCCGGCCGGCACGACCTCGGATTCGATGTCGGTGACGAAGCCGTACTTGTACGGTTGCTGGACGTGCGCTTCAATACTGGTCATCAAAGCTCCTCGAAGTCCTTCACGGACATACAGTTCCGGTATCCTAATAAGTTTGTCGGGATTCCGCTAGTCGGGATTCCGCTAGTCGCGATTCCGCTAGTAGATATCACGATTCCACTCACGCACCAATCGCTCATAGTCCTCGGGCGTATTGACTTGATCGATAACGGCGGGATCGTCCACGGGCACGCTCACAACTTCTCGCTCGTGGTCGTGCAACACGGCCCTGGCGCCCTCGCGACTAGCCACCGAGCTCTTCAGAAGCTCGCCGAACAGCGCCGATCCCCAAATCACCGGATGCCCTCGCCGCTCACCGAAGGTCGGGATAACGGCAGCGGCACCGGTTCGGCGATGGGCTTCGAGGAGTCGCTCCACAGTAGTCACGCGGACGTGGGGCAGATCGACGGGCCAGACGAGAACCGCGCTGGGTTGCAGCGGCTGCAGCGCCCGCAATGCGCCCCGCAAGGAGGCGATGGGGCCGGTTTCCGGCTCCGGGTTCTCCACGATCATGCAGTCGTGGCTGGCCAGAGCGGGCTGGATGCGCGGCGCGTCGGGGCCGAGGACGATGACGCGCGTTTTGACCTCAAGGGCCTCGAGGGCTTCCAGGATCCTGACCGCGAAGGGCAGGCCGAGGAAGTCCAGCAGGGCTTTGGGAGAGCCCATCCGAGCCGACCGGCCGGCCGCCAGGACGACGCCCGCTAAAGTCATAGGGGCTAAGAGACTAAGCGCCTAAGTGGCTATCTGGCTAGAGGTAGTTGCATGCGGGGCCGAAACTGCCACATTTGGCGCGCCTATGGCCGTCCGCCGTATACGCCAGCTCGGCGACCCGATCCTCAGGGTCCGTTGCACCCCGGTTGAAGATCCCAAGTCGCCGGCGGTCCGACTGCTGTCCGACGATCTGCGGGACACCCTGCGCACTGCTCGCAAGAAATACAACATGGGCCGTGCCTTGGCGGCGCCCCAGATCGGCGCGCCCGTGCGGGTGGTCCTGGTGGAGATCGGGAAATTCCGCGCGACGATGATCAATCCGGAGATCACGGATGTGGGGTCGGAAGACTTTCACGTCTGGGACGACTGTTTTTCGTTTCCCAATCTTCTCGTCCGCGTCACGCGCGCTTACCGCGCGTCGGTCCGCTATACCGACATGAAGGGGAAGCTGGTGACCATGGAGCTCGACGGTCCCATGGCGGAGCTGCTTCAGCATGAGCTCGACCACTTGGACGGCATTCTCGCCCTGGACCAGCCGAGCGGTCTCGATCCATTCGCATACAAGGCGGAATGGGAGAAGCACCACAAGCCCACCGAGCGGTATGGACCGCCGAGGCCGCGCGAAGTGTAGATTCCCACCGACAGGGGTGCCCCGCCGTGTTCGGCGCGGGCTGAGATCACACCCTCAGAACCTGATCCGGTTCGTACCGGCGAAGGGAGCTCCGTATGACCTGCCGCACCCAGATGTTCTTCGCCCGCCAGGACACAATCACTCCCGAGATGCAGCGCGTGGCCGAGCGGGAAGCGCTTCCGCCGGAAACGATTCGCGACGAGCTCGCGATCGGCCGGCTCATCATTCCGGCCAACGTTCATCATCTCGCGCAAACGCTCGACCCGATGGCGATCGGCAAAGTCTCGAGCGTCAAGATCAACGCCAACATCGGCAACTCGGCCGTCGAGTCGGACATCGAGGGCGAGCTCGAGAAGCTGCACCACGCGGTGCACTACGGCGCCGACACCGTCATGGATCTCTCGACGGGCGGTAACATCGACGCGATTCGAGAAGCGATCATCGCGGCGTCACCGGTGCCGATCGGCACCGTGCCGATTTATCAGGCGATTGAGGTTGCCGGCGACGTCACGAAGCTGACGGCCGACGATATCCTCGACAACATCGAGCACCAGGCGCGGCAGGGCGTGGACTACGTCACCGTGCACGCCGGTATCCTGCGTGAGCACGTGGGACTCGCGCTGGGGCGGGTGACGGGGATCGTCAGCCGCGGTGGATCGCTGATGGCCTATTGGATGACGCAGCACGGCAAGCAGAATCCGCTCTACGAGCACTACGACCGGCTGCTCGAGATCGCGCGCGAGTACGACGTCACGCTTTCGCTGGGCGACGGACTCCGGCCAGGCTCGATCGCCGATGCGACCGACAAGGCGCAGCTCGCAGAGCTCACCGTGCTCGGCGAGCTCACGGAGCGCGCCTGGAAGCAGGACGTGCAGGTGATGATCGAAGGGCCGGGCCACATTCCGATGCATCAGATCGAAGTGAACGTGCGGCTCGAGAAAGAGCTCTGTCACGAAGCACCGTTCTACACGCTGGGCCCGCTCGTGACGGACGTGGCGCCGGGGTACGACCACATCACGTCGGCGATCGGCGCCGCGATGATCGGCTGGTTCGGCGCGGACATGCTGTGCTACGTCACGCGCAAAGAGCACCTGGGCCTGCCGAATGCCGAAGAGGTCCGCGAGGGCGTCATTGCCTACAAGATTGCGGCGCACGCGGCGAACATCGCGCGGCGCCGGCCGGGCGCGACCGAGCGGGACGACGCGCTATCGCGCGCTCGCTACGCGTTCGACTGGAACGAGCAGTTCCGGCTGGCGCTCGATCCGGCGCGGGCGCGGGAGCTGCACGACGAGGCGCTCCCCGCCGAGTACTTCAAGAGCGCCGAGTTCTGCGCGATGTGCGGGCCGAAGTTCTGTTCGATGCACATCACGCGGGAGATCGAGCGCTCGCTGGGGCTCCGGGAGCCGCAGGAGAAGGGGAAGCGCGAGGCGGTGGGAGCCGACTAGTTCGTAGTCCGCTCGAAATCTACGATTGCCTTCGGGTCATGTTGACGTGGGGTGCCCTTCCGGCTTCTTGGCCGATTCTTGAGCGCGCCCACGAATAATGTTGTAGCCCAACGTGTAGCAGTACAGACTCGCCGGTACGAATTCGACCTGAATCCCATCAACCGCTCTCGTAGATTGGAAAGTGCGAGTCGTCATCAAAGCGTATTCGAGATGGTTTGCCTTGCAAAAGCTTATGACGTTTTGTAGTTCTCTGTCGCTGTCGGCTATACGATCCGACCATTTAACCTCTACAGCCCACAAAACCTTTTGTCGGTTCGACAGACCGACTATGTCGACTTCACCATCGTGCCATCTGGCGTAATGGCGTTCCCCGGGGTGGTGAAACCATTGGGAGAATATGCCGGTTTCGGCCAGATGTCCCATTACCTCGTTGTCATCTTCCTTTACCGGAGCAAAGAGCGCGCTCCTAATTGACGGATTGGTCAAGTAGACCTTGAAAAAGGTCGCTCGCTGGAAGCGCTTGCCGTTACGGTCGATTCTATGGACCGTTTTGACGAGAAAGGCGGCTTCCAAGTATTCGATGTATCGCTTGATCGTATTCTTAGCGACACCGGAGCTCTTCGCCAATTTCTCTAGAGAAACTTCGCCGGCGGTATTGTAGGCGAGCGTTGTAAAGAGGTGATTGAGCTCCTGAATGTCCTGCACACCATACAGGCTGGGCAGATCACGAAGAAGAACCTTATCGATGATGTCGCTCTTGATGAATCTTTGCGGGTCGGCCTGAATAGCTTCGGAGAAGATGGCTTCCGGATAACCACCGTAGTTCAAGTAGTGAACGAAATGATTGTTGAGTTCATCAATATCCCTGACTACACGTAGGCGAGTTCCTCGCAGTCTCGTCGTGAAGAGGTCGGGTTCGAATAGATCGTTCTTGCCAAGCAGGTCGAGGTACTCATGAAACGTGAGGGGTGGCAGTAAGAAATCCGTGAATCGACCTGCGCCGGACTCATTGCTTTTCAAACGGAGAGCGGCAGCAGCAGATCCGGACGCAGTGAACCGGAGGTTCGGATAGTTGTCTACCAACGACTTAAGATGTGTCTCCCAATTCTTCAGGTACTGGATTTCATCAAAAAAAACGAATGATCGTTGGGAATGAGTATCGATGCCGCTCGCCTCTCGATAATGGCCCAACAAGTCATCCAGCCCAAAGCCGTTGTAAATCGGGTGATCAACCGAGACATAGCAAATAGTCTTGGGATCAGTTCCTTCCTTGATCAATCGTTGAACGGCGTGATGAATAAGAACGGTCTTGCCCACGCGACGCGGCCCCATCAGGAGAATGGCTCTGCGCACCTCCAGCTTCATCAGGAGGGGGAAAAACAGATTCAGATATGCCCGTGGGCGCCAAGTAGAGAAGACCGAACCGACGGAAGCGCTCTCACCCCACCAGGGGTTCTCGACGCGCATCCTCGCGATCACTTCCTCTCTCGGTATTTCTCGCATTCGCTCGTCCGATACAGGATCAGTTGACTGATCTTAATATCGTATGAGCAGGACGCTAGAGTCAATTGAATGATCTTACTGGTTCAACATGACGCAAGGCATTGTTTTGCAACGCATTACGGTGTGTGACTAGCGTGCTCGGTTCTGTTCTAGGTCCGCGATCGCGCGATCGAGTGCCCGCTGCCGTTCCGGGTCCGATACGTGCGCACGCAACCGACGCAGCGCCGCGAGATGGGCGGTCCGCAACGCCTGCTCAGATGCCACGGCTATCTCGGGCCGCACGCCGACGCGCTCCCAGTTGGTCTTGGTATTCGGGTTGATCGCGCGCCCGGTCGGCACCCACACGCCGAAATGCTCCGTGATTCGTCGCATACCGCCCGGATGTGCCCCGCCGCCCGTGGTGTCGCCGACGATTGTGGCGCGGCGCAGCGCCTGAAGGTTGTACGCGAACTCCTCGGCACCCGAGAACGTGTTGCGGCTGGTGAGCACGTACACCGGCTTGTCGGGACCGTAGCGTGTGCCGGGGATGTCGCGCCGTGTGTAGAAGTCGTCGGTGCGATTCCGGGGACGCCAGTAGAGCGAGTTGAGGTAGAGCGAGTTGAGGTAGAGCGAGTTGAGGTGTACCGAGTCTGTGCCGAACAAATAACTCGACACTTGCGCCACCATGAAGGGTGAGCCACCGCCGTTGCGGCGCACGTCGATGATCAGGGCATCGGTGTTGCCGAGGAATGTGAATGCAGTAGCCGCGACTTCCCTGACGTCCGCGGTGTCGAAACTGAAGCTGCGAATCTCCAGATAGCCGACGTTGCCGCCCAGCCGCTCCACGCGCTCGAAGCCGAAGTTCACCGTACGACCGAATGCCCGTGCGCGGGCGCGCTCTTCGGGACTGGGGCCGTCCTGGTTCGTGCCCACGGGGATGGGCTCGAAGCTGTAGCGCACGCGTAGGTGGCGGTCGCGACTGACGGCCTGAAGGTGAGCCGTGAGCGAATCCGCGAAGGCTCTCGCGCTGGCGAGGCCTCGTACTCGCCGCGACGCTGCCGTGCCCGCACGGCGCGCTCCATGGCCACCGCGGTATCCGGGAATACGTACGCCTGCTTGAGGTGGTCGATCACACCGTCGATCACGGCGCGACGCTCGGCGGCGTCGATGGTGCGGTCAGGTTGGTCGCGAACTTGGGCAGCGAGCGGAAGCGCGACGATCAGCGCGGCGAACGCGAGAATGCAACGCACGGCGAGTGCTCCTGAGGGTTCACCCGTTAGTGACGCACAAGCCGAAGTTTTGGTTCCGTTAGCGTTTGATGAAGAACTCGTAGGGGCCGGTCGTGAGGTCTTCCCCCCAGAAGCCGGTTCCCCGCACGCGGATCACGAAGTTGCCGCCGGCGGGGACATTGAATGAACCCACCTGCCAGAACTGCTGACCGAAGGTCTCCGCGCCTCGTCCTGCCAAGGTATCACCAGTCGCAGGATCGATGATTTCCACCGTGAGACCGTGGAACGGTTGGCCGACCGGCGGGGCCGTCATGCGGACGAAGACGCCGAGCGGCTCTCCCGGCGTGCCGCTGGACGTGAACTGGTCGAAATCGCCGATCGTCGCGATCGCTTCACCGCGAAGCGTATCACCCACCGTGTACGCGGCCGCGGCGGATTCCGGCGCTCGATTGACCGTGACAACACTCAGCCCGTAGGGACCGACGAACCTGAACGCCGAACCGCACGTCGCGTCGCTGCAGGTCCGGTAGAAGCCGACCGGCTCGTATACGGTGATCTTGACCTGACCGCTTGCCGGCACCGTGAAAGGTCCCGTGAATCGCTCGGACTGGCCGACGGTACCCGCCAAACTGTCGTCGTTGGCTGGATCGAGTGCGCGTACGTACAGGAAGGGGTCCACGGTTCCGTCTTTCCCGTCGAAAATGATCCCCAATTCTTGTCCTGGCGTCGCTGTGACCGCGAACTGGTCCCAGTCTCCGGGCGTGTCGATCGACTCGTTCCCGACGGAGTCGCCGGGTATGAGCGAAGACGCGTGGTGCTCGGGGAGACTGTCCTCGAGCACAAGCGCAAAGCGATAAGCACCGCGCTCCTCGATGAGATTGGCCGCGCCGGCAATACCCACCTCATACCAGCCGGTGGCGGGCAGGTCCAGGCGAGTGCTCTGAAAGCTCTCGAGCGAGGGCGCCGAGAGTTGCGTGAATACTGTCGCCGCGAGCCCGAAGGTCTGCCCAGGTGGCCTCACCGACGCCACGAGCCCGTGGATCCCGCCTCCGGGGTTCAGTCCCTGGAACTTCAGATTGACGTGCTGACCGCGGACTCCATAGAAATGGAACACGTCGGCGTCGCCCCAGGGCTCGATCGTTTCCCCGGAAACGGTATCGCCGATTGTGAACGTATCCGACACGATCTCAGGACCCCAGCTGAAACCGTACAGCCAGATCCGGTAAGGCGCTCGCAAGGTCGGGAGGTAATAACCCGTCGACACGCGCAGGATGTGCATTCCGGGACCGAGCCTCAGCCTGCCGCTCGAGCTGCGCACGCCGGCCGTCCCGATCGACGCCCCGCCCTTCGCCTGGCCGGTCGCGGAGTCGACGATCTCGACGCTGATGACACTGGAGCCTTGCGGCGGTGACGCGAGCTCGACCACGAGATTCGCGCCGGTCGAGTCGGGCACAGCCACGCGGAATTCGTCGATGTCCCCGGCCACCTCAATCGATTCACCGGCCAGGCTGTCACCCAGCGTGAGCGTCGCCGGAGTCGATTCAGGTTGACGGTTGATGCGATACAAAAAGAAGCGGTACGGTCCCGTGTCGTTGGCGCTCCTCGAGTTGGGGCTCGCCACGCGAACGCGGTACGACCCCGTCACCGGCAGTGTGAACACGCCGGTGACGCTCTGATACAGGGTGGTATCCGCGAAAAACGTTTCCGCGTAGGCGATGGACTGGTTCATCGGGCTGAAGACGTCCACGCGCAGCACGTCGCTCGAGGGAAGCGCCTGGAACGCAAGATTCATCTCGTCGCCGGCGTTGCCGGAGAAGGTGAACTCGTCCACGTCGCCCGCGCGGTCGATCGACTCGCCGGCTACGGTGTCACCCAGGACGATCGCAGCCGCGATGTGTTCGGGAAGCGGGTTGATGCGGGCGATGTACACGCGATACGCGCCGGTGTCGCTCACGGAATGATCCGATTCACCGAACACGCGCAGCGTGACGGCGCCGGCGGACGCCCGCAGGAATCGCCCGGTCCCGTGAGCGAAGAGTCCCGTATCCGCGGCGACGGCGTCGACGAACGCCACGTAGTTGCCCGCTGGATCGAACGCCTGGAGGCGTACAAAGGGCGACCGTGCCGATTGGAGGAAGATGTTGTACTCCGAGCCGGCGTCCGCGTAGAACGAGAACTCATCGACGTCCCCGGCCGGCGCGAGGTCTTCACCGGTGATCTCCGTGTCGTAATTCACCGCCGCGGCGTGGTGTTCGGGGGCGCGGTTGATGAAGTACGTCCAAAACCGGAACGGCCCCGTGTAACGTCCTCGCGCACCGTAGATACCCTGCACGCGAAACCGATACGTGCCGCTGTTTTGAATTGTGAGCCGGCCCGTCACGCTCCCCGGCTCGCCTGCCGAGGTGAAGGTGTAGGTCTGGAAAAACTGCGCCGCATCGAGGACGGTCAGGGTGATTCCTTCAGTCCCTGGCGTTCCCGTGGCCTTGATGGCGGCGGCGATCTCTTGTCCGGCGGTGAGTGTGGTCGTGTAGTCGTCGAAATCGAGAATGTCGTCGATGGATTCGTTGCTTATGACGTCGCCGATCGAGAACTGGCCCGGGAGCAGCTGATGCTCGGGGTCGGGATCCATGTGATGGACCTGAAACCGAAAGTTCGCTGTGGACCCGAGGGGCAGTGCCCTGATCTCCACGATGTAGGTCTGCCCACTCGTCAAGGCGAACGGCAGGGTCGCTTCAGCTGTGAGGGCGCCCGTGCGGGGAGAGAGGAACATCGAGGTGTGGACGCCCTGCGTCAGCGAGTCGCGGACGACGAGCGTCGCCTGGCCGTCCAGCAGCTGCACGAAGACGCCATGCAAACCAGACTCGTCCGGCACGAATGAGTAACGTCGGACAGTGTCGGCCGCAGCCACTTCATCACTGATGACTTGCTCGAGCGACACGCGCCGGACGGCGCGGTGATCGACGGGCCCCGTGGCGGAGTCGCAGCCCGCGAACGTCGCCGCGACAATAAGGGCTGCCAGAACGACGCGTGGTCGAACGAAAGGGATCATACGGTCGTCTAAAACGTCACCAGCAACTCACGGCATCGAAAGGCCAACCGCCCCAAAAGTCATAACCCTACCACGCGATGCCGTAATCCTCGCCATGATTCGACGAGCCACCCCAGAACGACCCGTGCTTCCAGTCGAAGAAGATCGCGTTGATCGGCCCCGACGTCCGCTCCTGGAAATCGAGCCGGTAGCCCATGTCCCGCAGCTCGCGCCGAATCCACGAGGGCGTGTCAGACCGCAGGGTCATGCGACCGGGTTCCGAGGCATGGTCGTCGAACGAGTTGCGCATCTGATAGCTGTTGATGTTGGCCGCTTCGACCGCTTCCTGCACGTCCATGCCGAACTCGACCATGTTCAGGAAGAACTGCAGGAGGTTCTGGTCCTGCGTGTCGCCACCCTGCACCGCGAACGCGAGGAACGGCTTGCCATCCTTGAGTGCGAGACTGGGCGTCAGCGTGACCCGGGGGCGCTGCCCCGGCTTGATCACATTGAACGGATTGTCGGTGGAATCGACGACGAACTGCTGCGCCCGCTGGCTCACGCCGATGCCCGTTCGTCCGGCGATGACGGCGGGAATCCAACCGCCTGACGGGGTGATCGACACGACCCACCCCGAGGTGTCCGCCGCCTCGATCGACGTCGTCCCGCGCGTGAACGCCTCGTCGAACCGCGCCTGTGCCGATTCGTCACTCCCCTGAGACGTTGCCGCCGGGCGCGTCGGAGGCGGCCAGTCCCGGAGTAACGGCAGATAGGGATTTGTCCCGCCCTGGAAGGGGTACGGATCCCCCGGCTTGATCCCCGGATCGTTGCGGTCGGGATTGATCAACTGCGCGCGCTGCCGCGCATAGTCCTTCGACAAGAGCCCCCGTATCGGCTCCTCGGGAGGAAACGCCGGGTCGCCGTAGTAGAAGTCGCGATCGGCGAACGCGAGGTTCATCGTCTGATAGAGCGTATGGATGTAGCGCGTGCTGTTGTAGCCCATCGCCTTCAGATCGAACGCTTCGAGGATGTTGAGCGCCTGCAGCATCACCGGCCCCTGCGTCCAGGGCTGGAGCTTGTAGACCTCGATGCCGCGATACTGTGTCATTACTGGCTCTTCTATTTTGACGCGCCAGTTGGCCAGGTCCGAGAGGGTGATGAGCCCACCTTCCTCTTGTAGACCGCGGACGAACTCCTGTGCGATGTCGCCGCGATAGAACCGCTCGTAGGCCGCCATGATGGCGTCGCGCCGGCTCTTGCCGCCGCGCAGCGCCTGCTGTTCGGCCTCGACCAACTTCCGCAGCGTCGCCGCGAGGTCGGCCTGACGGAAGATCTCACCGCCTTCCGGTGCCTCCCGCGCATCGCCCGCATGCGGCAGCATTACGGTGCGCGAGTAGCGCCACTGCTTGAGCCAGCGCTTTTGGCGCTCGATCGAGTTCGCCGTCTCCTCGTCAATCGGATAACCGTCGGCCATGCGGATGGCGGGCTCGAGGACATCGCGCAGACTCAGCTTCCCGTACTCGGCGAGCATGATCATCAGGCCGCCCGGCGTCCCCGGGGTAATCGCGGACAGCGGCCCGTATTCCGGCGGATAGCGCATACCCTTCGAGTGATAGAAGTCGGCCGTCGCGCCCGTCGGCGCGACGCCGAGAGCGTTGATCGCGATGACTTTTTTCGTCCGCGGATTGTAGATCAGAGCCTGCGTCTCACCGCCCCAGGAGAGCACATCCCACATGGTCGTGGTCGCCGCGAGCATGGCACAGGCCGCGTCGACCGGATTACCACCCTTCTGGAACATCATTGCGCCGGCAGTCGCCGCGAGTGGCTTGCCGGTGATGGCGATCCAGTGGCGGCCATGAAGGGCCGGTTTCTGCGTGCGTTGCGCTGAAAGCGTCATCGGAAGAACAAGCAGGGCGGCGACTAGCAAGCGGCGGACGGCCATCGGTGCTCCGAGAGGGGATCGATTGGAAGCTATCTTACCCCCATGCGCGTGGCCATCGTTCCCCGCACCCGCTGGGGGCGGATCCGCATGATCGTGCTCGTGAGTATTCTCCCGGTGCTCTTCCTCGTGATCTGGTTCTTCACCGTGCGGATGCCGGGCCCGGCATTCAACGGTCCCCTCCCGCCACTGACGGCCAATCAGGTGCGCATGCGCGCGAACCTCGAGCAGCACGTGCGATTCCTCTCGCACAGCATCGGCGTCCGCAGTGCGGAGAACTTCCCGAACGTGTATCGGGCCGCAACGTACATCGAGCACCGTCTGCAGGATCTCGGCTATCAGGTGGTCTCGCAGGAATTCTCGGCGTACAAACGCGGGTTCAGGAATCTCGAAGCGACGCTCCCCGGGACGACACGCCCTCAGGAAGTCGTGATCCTCGGCGCCCACTACGACACCGCCGAAGACGCGCCCGGCGCGGATGACAACGCCAGCGGCGTCGCCGGTGTGCTCGAGCTGGCTCGGGCCTTCGCCCAGGCCCGGCAGTCGCGAACCATCCGCTTTGTGTTCTTCCCCAACGAAGAGCCGCCCTCGTTCCCGACCGCGAACATGGGCAGCCGCCATTACGCGACGGCCGCGCGGGCGCGCAACGATCAGATCACGGCGATGCTGTCGATCGAATCGATTGGCTACTACGACGTGGAGAAGGGCAGCCAGCGGTATCCGTTCCCGCTGAATCTCGCCTACCCCGATGTGGGTGACTTCATCGGATTCGTGTCGAACCTCAAGTCCGGCTCGCTCGTGCGTCGCGCGATCCGGGCCTTTCGGGCGCACGGCACAATGCCGACGCAGGGCGCGGCGGCGCCGGCGTGGGTGCCCGGGGTTTGGTGGTCAGATCATTGGTCCTTCTGGAGAGAGGGATATCGCGCGATCATGATCACCGACACCGCGCCGTACCGGAATCCCTTCTACCACACGCCGCAGGACACCCCCGACAAATTGGACTACGGTCGCATGGCGCGCGTCGTGGACGGGCTCACCCACGTGGTACGCGCGGTGGCCAACTAACGCTGCTCGAAGCGTCCCTCCAGAGGCACGGTGTCGGGCGCGTCAACCGGCCGCTGATCCGGTCCTTCCATTCCGAGCTCGCGCAACAGCTGCCGCGCCTTGCTGCGCAGCCGCTCGGCTCGTATCTGCTTGAACGGGAACTGAAGCTTCCAGGTCATTAGGTACGCGCCTTTCAGCGTCGGCTCGTAACCGCCGGTCCGTTCATTCAGACGATGGTATCCCGCCGCGACCTGTCCGCGACACTCCTTGTCCATCGCCTGTGCGAGAAACCGGGCAGGATCGCTCGCCACATCACGCTGAGCCATGCTGCGCGAGCCAAAGCGCCGCTGCAGCATCGCCTGAAAGACGCGATAGAGCCGCACCGGATCGCGGACTTCGGGGAACCGATAGGTGACGTGCCACGCCTGCGGGGCGAAAACCGGCGGCGTGCGCACATTGTTCACGTCCAGCACCGTTCCGCCGTCCAGTTCCGCCGTGAATTCCACCACGGGGAGTGCTGATCCCTGCTGGTTGGAAACGACGGCGATGGTGGCAACTGCGCCATCGGGGTGAAGCAGTAGAACGATACGCATCGTCGTTTTAGCGCCCGCGTTCATCAGGTCGGCGACCTGACGGAATTGCTGGTCCGCCAGCGCCGCGATGTTGTCGCGAAGAAACGCGACGACCTGCGGTGACGCGAAGTGCCGGGATGGGTCAAACGGCTCCATGCGCTTGACAGCATCGGCCCGGAGCCCGTTCCATACCAGCAGGGGCACGACGACGTACCAGAATCCGATGAGTCCGAGCACCGCAGGCAACGCATCCATGTTGCCCGCGAAGATAGGATTCAGCAACTCAACAATGCAAACGCGCGGACGGGAAAGCTCCCCATCCCCTTGATCTTGGGTGGGACCGCGAAGAACCGGAAACCGGCGTCGGGAAGGGCGGCCAAGTTCGTCATGTGCTCCACGATGGCGATACCTGCTCCTAGGAGCATCGTGTGCGCCGGGCGGGTACCATCCTTGTCGTCATCGATGTTGAGGGAATCGATCCCCACCAGCGCCGTGCCGGCTTTCACGAGATGCTCGGCGGCATCCCGAGTGAGGAAGGGATGCTCCCCGGCGGCGTAAGTGTCGGTCCGCCAGTGCGCGTCCCAACCCGTATGCACCAGCACCGCTTTGGCCTTCACGTCCAGGTCCGCGAAACGGGATGCGTCTATCGCACGCGCCCGCCGGCTGGTCGCGCGAACGACGACCCCCGGCAGATCGGCGACCGCTTCCAACCGATAGCCAGTGATGTCACGCCCGTTGTCATAACGATGGAAGGGAGCGTCGATGTACGTGCCGGTGTTGGCGAGCAACTCGATCCTGCCGATCTGGAATGTCGTGCCCGCCGCGTAGCGGGCGCTCGACGCTTGGCGCGAGAGCCAGTCGCTGATGACGGGCGCGGGAAGGCCGCGATAAGTGACCATCCCGTGCTCGATGTCATGGCTCAGGTCGATCAGGCGGGCCATATGCGCGCCAGTGCCTTGAGCAGCTGGCTTTCCGGCGTGGTTCCGTCGGGCGCCTCGGAGAGCACGATGGCCAGGCGACGCCGCAGGAGTGGATCCCGCGTGGCCTGTGCGGCAAACTGGACGGTCAGCGGGACAAACCAGGGGGCTTGGCGGGCACCCGATCCGGCGCGGGCGACCGCCGCATACTGCTCGAAGAGCGCGAGGAGAAAGGCGCCCTTCGAGGGAAAGTGGCGGTAGATGGCGCCCTTGGTGAATCCCGCCGCCAGCGCCACCTCATCGAGCGTCGCGAGCTCGAATCCGCGCTCGGCGAACAGCTCGAGCCCCGCCGAGACCAGCAGAGCCCGTGTTTCCGTCTTGCGCCTCTGGTGAATGATTCCCACGGGTATCTACGATACTCACGGGCACCTGTTGCGCAAGATCGTTCCAAATCGCATAGTGGCGCACATTCTTTTGAGGAGGCAGTCGTGGCAGACAACCTCCAATTCGACAGCGCCGAACAGGCCGGCACGGTGTCATGCAAGGCCTGCGGCAGCTCACTCCCCGACCAGTACTACGTTGTCAACGGCAATGTCGTGTGCGAGCGGTGTCGCCGTGCTGTGGAAGAGGACTGGAATCGGGGCAGCGCGGCGGGCCGCCTGAGCAAGGCACTGGTCCTCGGAATTCTCGCGACAATCGGATGCTCAATTCTGTGGTACGCCGTCATCAAACTGACGGGCTACGAGTTGGGGATCCTCGCGATCGTCGTTGGGTTTGTTGTGGGTAGCGCGGTCCGAAAGGGATCAAACGGCCGCGGCGGGTGGCGTTATCAAGCATTGGCGATCTTCCTTACCTACACATCGATCGTAACCTCGTATGTGCCTCTCATCATCGAGGAAGCCGTGAGTCAGCGCAACGCTCAGATAACGAAGGCTGCGCCTGCGAGCGATTCCACCGTCGCTGCTGCCGCGGACTCCACTGCTGCCTCTCTAAGTAAGATCGGTCCTGTTGGTGTCGCCATCGCGATCGTGTTGTTCCTCGGATTCATTTACGCGATGCCGTTTCTCGCCGGAATTCAGAATGTCCTTGGGATACTCATCATCGGCTTTGCGTTGTACGAAGCATGGAAGCTCAACCACCGAACCGAACTGAGCGTGTCGGGACCGCACCAGATCTCGACGAGCGGCGCACCAGCGTAGACGCATCCGCCATGGTGAGATGTCCGCGCTGCGGGACGGAAGTCGCCGCGGCGTTACTCGCCTGCCCGGCCTGTGGATGGCTGCGCTTCGCCGACGAGCTCAAACGTCTGGCCGCCGTCGCTCAAGAGCACGAGCGCGCCGGTCGCTTCACCGACGCCCTGATCGCCTGGCGTACGGCACTCGATCTCCTGCCACCCAACAGCGGTCAATACTCCACTATTGCGGCGCGCATCGCGGAGCTGGGCCGGCAGGGTCCCGGCCAGCCCGCGCAGCCCCGCCCATCATGGGCGAAACGCGCGGGCTTGATCGGCGTCATCGTGCTGTTCCTCTGGAAGTTCAAGGTCGTCATCGCCTTCGCACTCACCAAAGGCAAACTGCTGCTCCTCGGCTTCACAAAGGCCGGGACGCTGTTCTCGATGTTCATCTCACTGGGAGTTTACTGGCAGGCGTTTGGATGGAAGTGGGCTTTCGGGGTCGTCGCGTCGATTTACGTGCACGAAATGGGGCATGTGGCGATGCTCCGCCACTACGGAATCCCCGCCTCCGCACCGATGTTTTTGCCCGGCATCGGCGCGGTGATCCGCAGCCGGCTGTATCCAACCGACGTCGTCGCGCAAGCGCGCGTCGGCCTTGCGGGCCCCTTTTGGGGACTCGGCGCCGCACTCACGTGCTACGTCATCTATCGGTTGACGGGCATGCCGGCGTGGGGCGCGCTCGCTGAAATCGGGGCGTGGTTCAATCTCTTGAATCTGACCCCGGTCTGGCAGTTGGACGGGGCGCACGGCTTCAAAGCACTGACGAGAGAACAACGGTGGGTTGCGGTCGCGGCGATCGGAGCTGCGTTGGCACTCAGCAGCAAAGGGGTGCTCATCCTGCTGCTGATCTTCGCCGTCATCGCGGCGTTCAGCCGCAACGCCCCGGCGGAGCCCGACCGTCGGACGCTGCTCGAGTATGTTGTATTGATAGCGGCGTTGACTGCGCTCGCCACGATTCCCGTGCCGGTCAACGCTCTCAATTAGATACCACTCAGTATCTACGATACTGGACGGTCCCTTGACTGAGGTATGCACCCGTCTAGGTTTGCCAATTCGCTGCTCCAAGCCTGGCTGAACGCTTCTCAGGAGAAGGAATGCCGTACATCATCGCCGAGCCGTGCATCAACGTCAAAGACCGGTCGTGCGTTGACGTCTGTCCGGTGGATTGCATCTACGAGGGTCCGGATATGCTCTATATCCACCCAGACGAGTGCATCGACTGCGGCGCGTGTGAGCCTGAGTGCCCCGTAACGGCGATCTTCCCCGAAGAGGACACTCCGCCGCAGTGGAAGGACTACATCGCGAAAAACCGCGATGTCTTCCAGAGCGAGAACCCACCCGGCAAGCCGCAGCGCAAAGGCTCTTAGGCGACGCGCAGCAACAAGTCACCTAATGCAGTTGTAACCACACCCGGCTGTTCGAGGGGCGTGAGGTGACCGGCGTCGCGAATGAGCGCGAACTGCGCGCCGGGAATGGCGCGTGCCATCTCCTGCATCCCCGCGGCCGGCGTGATCTGGTCGTCTTCGCCGGCAACCACTAGCACCGGAATCCGTATCTGGCCGAGCAGCGCCGTCGAATCGGGGCGCTCCCGAAGCGCGCGCAGCGCTCCGACAATTCCGGAGACCGGCTGCCGCGCAATCATCTCTGCCACTTCGCGTACGATCTCCGGCTGACGCTCGCGCGTAACACGCGCAAGCAGCTTGGGGACGAGCTCCTCGGCGATTGCGCGCGCGCCCTCGTTCGGCGCCTTCGCCGCCATCACGTCCCGACCGCGTTTTGCTTCCGGCGTGTCCGCAGCCGCCTTTGTGTTGCAGAGAATCGCCGCGCGTACGCGCTCGGGAACCTGACGCAACAGCTCGAACGCGATGTAGCCACCCATCGATAGGCCGCATACCACGACCTGATCAATCTGCTGATCGTCGAGCAGTCGGATGAGGTCGGCCGCGTAGGCGGCCATCGAATAATCATCCGGTAAATCGGGACCCGCGGAGGCCCCCGCGCCCCGTAGGTCCGGCGCGATGCAGCGCCAGCGTGACAACGCGGCGACTTGATGCCGCCACATCGAATGATCCAACGGAAATCCGTGGATAAACAGAATAGATGTCATGGCCAGGCGAAGGTATGCCAGAAAACTGATCGTTGCACGTTGCCAGTTGCACGTTGCAAGAAAAAGCTGAAGGCCTTTGCTCCGTACGTTGGGTCGAGACGTACACCATGCTCCGCGGCCAGTGCGCGAGCGCGCTCGCCCTCCGGCGTTGGGTGGCCATAACCCGCCCCTATGCCATGCACGACCTCGACACGAATCGCGGATCGCGGAACACTGAACTCGAGGCCGGCATGCCGGATGGCTGCCGCCGCTTTTCGCGCGAGCCGCAGCGTCCGCCAGCGGTTCGCGACTATGCGCGGCGCCACGCGCACCGCGACAACCCGCGTGGACCAACCGAGCCACGCAATGCCGAGGGAAATACCGGCAGCGGTTCCGCCGGTGCCGAGTGGCACGACGATCGCATCCGGCGGTGTGTCGACCTGGGCAGCCAGCTCGAGCGTCGCCAGGAAGTGCCCGATCACCGCGCGCGGATCTGCGCCGCCGCCGGGAATCCAGTGCGGCGTCCCTCGCCCTAAGTGATGCGCCGCACGCCAGGCGCGCAGCACCGCCCACGGTAAAGTGATCAGGCTCGCTGCGCGCGTGACCAGGTTGGCGGT
>Ga0193739_1000014_pt1 | contig 42477 bp, 53 predicted proteins | sample L2a2metaG_FD_144926 | JGI IMG/M metagenome (GOLD analysis project Ga0193739, IMG submission 144926) | Soil microbial communities from a riparian zone of the East river system, Colorado, United States - L2a2 | ecosystem: Environmental > Terrestrial > Soil > Riparian zone | place: USA: East River...
GGCTTTCTGCAGCACGGGATGGTGCAACGCTACGCTCACGCGCGTCCCGTGCGTCCAGCCCGCGTGCAGCGCCCACCAGCGCAGCGCGACGTGGCCGATGTTGTAGATGATCAGGAATCCGGCGACTGCGACCCAGCCGGCGCCGAGGCCAATCGCGGTGAGCGTCAAACCCGATAGGAGCGGCAGCCAGCCCGCCCAGACCAACCGGTCGCCCAGCGAGCCGAGCGGCCCGCACAACGCCTCGCGCAACCGTTCGATCTGATCGGGCGCAGCTCCCTCGTGCTCCGCCCGTGCGGCGGCGCCGACCGCGAGTCCAACCAAGTACGGATGCGCATTGAAGAACTGCGCACCGCGCGCCACCGCGGGACGGTACTTGCCGTCGGCCAGATCCCGCAGCAGCGGCTCCTCCGCCACGCCGACGCCGACGCCGAGCATGCGCTCGTAGTTGTACGAGCCCTGCACGGCGAACAGGCGCAGCAGCGCCCGGCCCAGCGCAACTCTCAGTGGAGCCACACGGCTACCAACAGTCCGCCGCCCAATCCGGCGGCGAACCATTTCAGATTGGGTCCTTTCCCCACAAGGCGCAGCGTGCCCGCCGCCCCCGCCGCGAGCGCGGCCGCGACTGCAGCAGCGGCCAACACGATCGCATCCCGGGCGGACAACGGCCCGGCCAGCAGCGGCCGCGCCAGCCATGCGAGGAAGAGACCAAGAGCCGTGACGAGCGCCGCGCGCAAAGCGTCACGCAACAGGCCACCGACGTGCAGACGGACGAGCGCCCGTGGGTCTCCTGATTCGAGCGTCGCCGCCGCCGCGTGGACGATGCGGGAGTTCACGCGGCGCAGCTCGTTGATGGACACGCCCCCGATCAGGCCGGTCACGAGCCCCACGAGCGCCCCCAGGCCGAGCCCGAGCACTCCCGTCGCTGCGTGCGCCGTGGCGACCGCGGCGACGGTTGCCGGACCGTATTCGGGGTAGCGGACCGCGCCCACGGGCAGGATGTCGTACTGCAACAGCTCGAAGACGACGCCGAGCTTCAGTCCGGTGGGGATGTCGCCGAGAATCGCCCCGGCGACGGTGCCGGCCACGAGGGGACGCGCGATCATCATCTGCGGGAGGCTCACGAGATCCACGCCGACGAGCGTCCCCCAGACGAGCAGGGCGATCAGAAGCTCGATGGGGAGGTTCAGGTGAACTCTCCGACCGGGACGGCGCGAGCCGTGGGCACATCCTGAGCGGTGACTTCGACGCCGCCCGCGGCGAGCCGGCGCAGCTTCGCGGCTTCCTCGTCCGTCAGATACACGAATCGCAGCCGCTCCCGGCGGCCGCTGCGGTGATGCACGCCGCCCACGTTGAAGCGACGCACTTGCGGAGCGCGCGCGGCGAGCGCCACGGCCGTGTCGATGTCTCCGACCAGGAGAATCCCGACGCGCGAATCGGCCTCCCACCCCGGCACCCCGGCAGCAGCTCCGCCGCTTTTTCGACGGACGCGAAGATCACTTCGATCTCCGACGGCACGCCCATGCGATAGAGGTCCTGCTCCCAATCGCTGCTGCTCACCTCATCGTCAACGAGAACGATGAATGAGACATCCAGCGGCTGCCCCCAGCCTACCACTACCTGACCATGGATCAGGCGGTCATCGATGCGGTAGAGCGCGAGCGTCATGCGGCAGTGACGCGGATGGCCTTGGCGCCGGCGTCAACGGCGCGGCGGGCGGCTTCCGCCGGTGGGATGTCACGATGGAAAACGAAATCGAGCAGCATCGCGAGATTGACGCCCGTCACGACGGCGATGTCGGCATGCTGCTTCGCGTAGCGCGCGGCGCTGGTCAAGCAGGACCCGCCTGGCAGATCCACGAACAGCACCGCGGGCCCCCCCCCCTTCCCCACGGCCTGACTCAGCCGTTCAGCGAGTGCCTCGGTGCCGCACCCCTCGTTGGACACCGGCGTGAGCGCGCCCTCGATGCCGGTGATGGCGGTGACCGCCGCGACCAGCGCCTGCGCGACGGCGGCGTGCGAGACGATGACCCCACGAAGGTCACTCATAGTCTTCCTCGAGGTACTGCTGCACTTGCCCCTTCTCCCGCATGCGGCCGATCAGCCGTTCATTGAACGCATTGGCCGAATCCACGCCGCCGTAGCGCAGCAAATGAGTCATGGCCACGACTTCGCAGATGACCGTGAGGTTCTTGCCGGGGTTGAGCGGCACGGTGACGAGCGGCAGCTCGACGTCCAGCAGCTCGGTTCGCTGCTGGTCGAGCCCGGTGCGGTCGTACTCGCGCGCGGTGTCCCAATCCTCGAGCTGCACCACAACTTCGATGCGCTTCTGCTGTCGCACCGATCGAATGCCGAACAGCGCGTTGATGTCGATCAGCCCAACACCGCGGATTTCCATGTAGTGCCGCGAGATCTCGTGCCCGCGGCCGATGAGCACGTCGTGGCCGCGCCGCGTGATGTGTACGACGTCGTCCGCGACCAGCCGGTGCCCCCGCTCGACCAGATCGAGCACGCATTCGCTCTTGCCGACTCCCGAGCGCCCGCGAAACAGCAGACCCACGCCGAATATCCCGAGCGCCCGCGAAACAGCAGACCCACGCCGAATACATCGGCCAGCGAGCCATGCACCGTTGTGCGGGGAGCAAAGGCGTCGTCGAGAAAGGGTTTGAGACGCCGGTAGAACTCGGCCGTCTTGAGGCGCGTGCGGATGACCGGAATCCCCTTCTCGCGCGCCAGCACCAGCAGCTCTTCCGGCGCTTCCTGCGCCTTGGTGATGATGATGCAGGGCAGCGCGTAAGAAAGAAACGTCTCGATGGACGTGCGCCGCGCCTTCGCATCGAGCGATGCGAGATAGGTGATCTCGGTCTCACCCAGGATATGAATGCGGTCGGTGCCCAGGAAGCGAGCCGTGTACCCGGCGAGTACGAGACCGGGGCTCGACGCCTCCGGCGAACGGATCTCCCGCTCGAGACCAACCTCCCCCGTGAGCAGCTCGAGCTGGAGCGGATCGCCCTTGCGGGCGAGGAGGTCGCCGACCTTGAGCCGTGGCGGTGCCGCCGCCGGGGGGGGAGACGCACTCACCGCGCGTCAGATACCTTGGGGCGGGTCGTGCGGCGCGGGCGCGGCGTCTCCTTCTCGTCGAGGAGCTGGCGTTTGATTCGCGCGATCGCGAGATCCAGCGCCGAGCGATGATCGGCCGCGTGCGACTTCGCCACGTAGATTCGTCCCCGGGGAACGTGCACTTCGATCTCCACTCCCGCTTCGCCATGATCCTCGGTGAAGAGCACCTGCGCATGATGCGGTCGCCGGACCAGCTTGACGACCTTTTCCACCAGCTCGCGGGTGTGTGCGCGCAGCTCGTCGTCGATCTCGGTATGGCGTGCGGTCATGGTGATGCGCATGAAATCAGCTCCTTCCTTCACGTTCGGCGATGGTCTGCTGGATATGTGCCACGGTCGCGCGCGCGGCCGCGTCCCACGACAGTCCTTCGGCAAAGCTGCGCGCCGCGCGGCCGAGTCGCTCGACGAGCGCGGGATCGCCTGCCAGGGCCAGCATGCGATCCGCGAGCGCGCGCGCGTCACCGTGCGGCACCAAGTACCCCGTCACGCCATGACGGACCGACTCGCGCAATCCGGGACTGTCCGAGGCGAGCGCCGGCGTGCCACAGGCCGCCGCCTCGACGTTCGTGATACCCCACCCTTCCTTCGGGCTGGGAAACACCACCGCCCACGCCTGGCGCAGCAAACGGCATTTCTCTTCCTCTGCTACAAAGCCGAGAAACCGGACCGCATCCTCCAACCCGAGGGTCGCGGCGAGCGCTTCGAGACGCGCTCGATCATCGCCCTGGCCGCAGATATCCAGCGTGATGTCGGAGCGTGCCTGACGAGCGGCAGCGACCGCACGGAACGCAAACTCCACTCCTTTATAACGCTTCAATCGGCCCAGGTACAAGAACGTCGGACGTGCGGCGCGCGGCGTCGCCGGGTCAGGCGAATAATGCCGGGCATCCACCCCGGGGTGAATCACGACAATTCGCTCGCTCGGAATGCCCCGTCGCACGAGGTCATCCCGCGTGCTCTCGGAAATCGCATGAAATCCAGCCTTCAGGTACACGGTACACCCACGGGATTGGCCGCTCCGCCGCCCAGACGACCGCCGCCAGCGGCACGCTCGCCTCGGCAAAGGCCGTCGTGCCGAAGAGATGCGGCACCATGGCCACAAACGGCAACGCGGTGAGGGTGGGAAGAAACAGCGGCACCTTGTTGATATCCTCGACCACGACGTCGAATGACCCCGCGCGGAGCGCGCGGCGGACAGCCCCCCGACCCCGCACCGCGAAACTATGTCGCCCTCCGATGCGCGTGACCTGGATGCCGTCCACCACGGCGCGCGGTGCGCACCCGGACCAGCCGCTCGCGATGAGACGCACGTCATGACCCGACTTGGCGATCCTACCGAACAATTCGTGGAGGTGGATCTCGGCTCCTCCGGCCTGCGGGTTTTCGCGGTCATTCCAGTTGACGAGCAGGATTCTCACAGCGCGCCCGTCTCCCGTGCGACCGCATCCAGGACGCCGTTGATGAACGCCGGGGCCCGCGCGCCGGCAAACCAGTGCGCCAGCTTCACTGCCTCATCGATGACCACGCGCGACGGCGTCGAGGCTTCATCGAGCTCGGCGAGCGCGAGCCGCAGGATGTTGCGCTCCACGACGCCCACACGCTCGAGGCGCCAGTGCTCAGCCGCGTCCTGCACCCGGCGGTCGAACTCGGGGCGGCCGGCGATCGCTTTCGCCGCGAGGTCGGCGCCACGGTCGTACCCCTTCGGCGCGCGCCCGTAGATCGCGGCGACGCGGGCGACGACCGCCTCGATCGACGGCTCACCCGACAGTTCCCACGCGTAGAGGAGCTGGAGGGCGCGCGCGCGCGCCTTAGTCTCGGGGCGCTGCACCGAGCCGCTCGAGAGCGTCGGCCGTCTCGAGCGCCGCTTGCGCAGCCTCCGCACCCTTGTTCTGCCGCTCCAACGCCTGAGCCTCCGTCTCGGTCGTGAGCACCCCGAAGCCCACCGCAATCCGATGGGCGAGCGCCACGTTGCCCAGGCCCCGGGCTGCTTCGCCGGCGACGTACTCGAAGTGCGGTGTCTCGCCACGGATCACGCAGCCGAGCGCGACGATCAGGTCGAAGCGGCCGCTCGCGGCGGCCGCCTCCGCGAGAACGGGTAGTTCGAAGGCACCGGGCACCCACGTCACGTCCACGTTGGAATCGGCGATGCCGCCGCGACGCAGCGCCTCCCGCGCGCCGTCGAGGAGCTTCGTCGTGATGTTCTCATGAAAGCGGCTGACGATGATCGCCACGCGCCGCTGGCGGTGGGAAGTGCGCGCGGCGGTTGGAGCTCGGTGGGGCACGATCAGTGCGTGAGGAAGTGGCCGAGCTTGTCCCGCTTGACGTCCAGATACGCCCGATTCTCGTCCGAGGGCGCCGGCACGATCGGCAGCCGCTCGACGATCTCGAGGCCGTATCCCTCGAGGCCGACCAGCTTCATGGGATTGTTCGTCAGCACGCGGATCGACGACAACCCGAGATCGAGGAGGATCTGCGCGCCAATGCCGTAGTTTCTGAGGTCGGGCTTGAAGCCGAGCTTCTCGTTGGCCTCGACCGTGTCGTGGCCCTGATCCTGCAGCTCGTAGGCCTTGAGCTTGTTGAGCAGGCCGATGCCCCTGCCTTCTTGATCCAGGTACACGACGACGCCGGTACCCGCCTCGGCGATCATGCGCATGGCGCTGTGCAGCTGCCAACCGCAGTCGCAGCGCCCCGAGCTGAACACGTCGCCGGTCAGGCATTTCGAATGCATGCGGACCAGTACCTGCTGCTTCCCCGCTACCTCGCCGCAGACGAGGGCGATATGCTCCGCCTCATCCACGTCGTTGCGATAGCCGATGATGCGGAATTCGCCGAACGGCGTCGGCAGCCGGGCCTCGGCGACGCGATGCACGAGCCGCTCATGCTTCAGCCGATAGGCGACGAGCTGCGCCACGGTGATGAACGTGAGGCGGTGTTCTTGGGCGAACCGCTCGAGATCGGGACGACGGGCCATCGAGCCGTCGGGATTGAGGATCTCACAGATGACGCCGGCGGGATACAGCCCGGCCAGCCGCGCCAGATCGATGCTCGCCTCCGTCTGTCCGACGCGCTGCAGGACGCCGCCAGGGCGCGCCCGCAACGGGAAGATGTGTCCAGGGCGCCGCAGGTCGCTGGGAACCGTCGACGGGTCGATCGCCACGCGGATCGTCGCGGCGCGGTCGGCCGCCGAGATCCCGGTGGTCACGCCGAAACGCGCCGCGGCATCGATGCTGATGGTGAACGCGGTCTCGTGCGATTCGTTGTTGGACTCGGTCATTTGCGGGAGGCCGAGTGCCTGGCAGCGCGCCGGCGTGAGCGGCATGCAGATGAGGCCGCGGGCGTGCGTCGCCATGAAGTTGATCATGTCGGCGCTGACCTTTTCGGCCGCTCCGACGAGATCCCCCTCGTTCTCGCGCCGCTCGTCGTCGGCCACGATGACGAGCTTGCCCGCGCGAATATCCGCGATCGCCTGTTCTACTGCCCCGAACGACATAGCTGCCTCACGTACTTTCCGAGAACGTCGGCTTCGACATGCACCCGGTCACCCGATTCGAGCCGCCCCAGCGTGGTATGCTCCCGCGTGAACGGCACGAGTGACACCTGCACAACACCGGGCCGCGGGATTGCGTTCACCGTAAGACTGACACCATCGATCGTGATCGCGCCGTGCACAATCGTGACGGCCGCAACATCCGCCGGTACGGCAACATCCACCAAGCGCGCGTCACCGACATCCGCCACTCGCACAACCGTCGCCACGCCATCAACGTGCCCCTGCACGATATGCCCACCCATCAGATCCATCGCGCGGACGGCGCGCTCCAGATTGACGCTCCGTCCCTTCTCCCACGCGCCAATCAGCGTGCGTCCCAGTGTCGTCTGCACGGCGTGCACCGCAAACCCGCCCTTCAGTACCTTCTCGACCGTGAGGCACGCGCCGTTAACGGCAATGCTCTCACCTTTCCGCACGCCCTTGTACGACGCCTTAATACGCAGTTTCACGCCGTCGTTCAGGGTGACGGATTCCACCCGTCCAACCGCGGTCACGATTCCGGTAAACATAGTCGTCGATCCAAGACCAATAATGTATCAGAGCCCAGCGGGCGCCGCTCCACCACGACCCAACGCGGCGCTTCGGTCAGCGGAAAGGCCGGCACTCCTGGAAATGCGGGCACGCCGCCTTCACCCAGCCACACCGGCGCCTGGACCCAGTAGAGCCGATCCACGAGCCCGCGCCTGGACCCAGTAGAGCCGATCCACGAGCCCCTCGGCGAGCAGCTTCGTGCCGAGTGCCCCGCCCCCTTCACACAACAACGACTGGATCCCGGCGAGGCGGAGCTGGGCGAACGCCTGCGAAAGCGCCTCGGGGCGGAAGACGCGCACGCCGTTGCCTTCCAGCACCGACACGTTCGCCGCCGGTGCCTCCTGTGACGCGACGACCCAGGTCGGGACTTCACGCGCCGTCTGAACGAGCGATACGCCCGAGTTGAGCATCGCCCGCCGGTCGAACACGATCCGCACCGGCGGCTTGCGGGGGATGAGGCCGCGCGCGGTGAGCTGCGGATTGTCCGTGAGCGCGGTCGTGCCACCGACGCCGATCGCGTCGAAGCCGGCACGCAGCCAGTGAACGTGATCGCGCGCTTCGGGGCCGGAGATCCACTGCGACCGCCCGCCGGCGTCGGCGATCCGGCCGTCGATGGACGTCGCCAGTTTCAGGGCGACGAATGGCCGGTCGGTTTGGAGACGGGTAAAGAGGAAAGGGGCGTTCTGCGCCGCGGCCTCCTCCGCCAGCAGGCCGATGCTCGTTTCGATGCCGGCGCGCTTCAGGATTTCGACCCCGCCGCGTGCGTCCGGATCGGGATCGCGGACCGCCGCGACGACCCGGCGAATCCCGGCGGCGCGGATCGCGTCGGTGCAGGGCGGCGTCTTCCCCTGATGCGCGCACGGCTCGAGCGTGACGACCAACGTCGCCGCGCGAGCCTTCTCGCCCGCGGCGTGCAGCGCGTTCAGCTCCGCGTGCGGACCTCCGAACGCGCCGTGCCAGCCCTCAGCCACGATGTCATCGCCGCGCAGCACCACCGCGCCCACCAGAGGATTCGGGGAGACCTGTCCCCAGCCGCGCCAGGCCAGCTCGAGCGCGCGGCGCATCGCTTCCCGTTCCTTATCTCTCTTCAAACCGCACCACCGGGGCAGACACCCCTTTGCGGCTGGCGCGAATCTCGCCGATGATCCACGCCGACACGTGCGCGCGCTCCGCGGCGCGGATGGTGGCTTCCACGTCATCGCGCGCGACCACGGCGATCATGCCGATCCCCAGGTTGAAGACGCTACGCATCTCTTCCCGGCTCACTTGCCCTGCCCGCATCAGGACGCGGAACAATGGCGGCCACGGCCAGCTGCCCGCGTCCACCACGGCCTCGACGCCGGCCGGCAACACCCGCACGAGGTTGCCCGGAATCCCACCGCCCGTCACGTGGGCGAGCGCATGCACGTCGGCGAGCACCGGCCGCACCACCGGTGCGTAGCTGCGATGCACGGCGAGGAGCACCTGGCCGACGGTCTGCTCGGTCTCGGGGAACGGATCGTCCATGCGCAGCTTCATCCATTCGAAGACGACTTTGCGCGCCAGCGTGTAGCCGTTGGTGTGCAGACCGGTGGAGGCGTATCCGATGATCTGATCGCCGGACGCCACCCGATCACCGTGCAGCGCTTTGTCCTCTTCGACGACGCCGACGATGGCCCCGGCGAGATCGTAATGGCCGGGTTCGTAGAGATCCGGCAGCTGCGCCGTCTCGCCGCCGGCGAGCGTCATGTCGTGGGCGCGGCACCCCCGCGCAACGCCGCTGACGATTTGCGCGGCGATTTCGGGAACGAGATTCCCCGTCGCGATGTAGTCGAGGAATGCGAGCGGCGTCGCGCCGTGCACCAGGATGTCGTTGACCGAATGATTGACGAGATCTTCGCCGACGGTGTCGTGGACGCCGGCGGCGGCGGCGACCAACACCTTGGTCCCGACCCCGTCCGTGGACATGACCAGGACCGGCTTCTGGTAACCGTCGGGGACGCGCACCATGCCCCCAAATCCACCAATCTTCCCCCGCGCGAGCGGCGTACGCGTGGCGCGCACCAGCTCGGCGATCCGCCGCTTCGCCTCTTCGGCGGTGTCGAGATTGACGCCGGCGGCGGCATAGCGGTCGCGGGGAGCCTTCGTCATTCCTCGCCGTCCAGCGAGAAGTGCACCAGGTCGCGGAACGCTTTCACGCGGCCTTGCACCTCGGGCATCGAGAGTTGCTCGAGCCGCTGGACGCCGAACGCTTCGACCGCGAGGGACCCCATCGCCGAGCCGTAGATCATCGCGCGTCGCAAGTTGGGGAACGAGACATCCTCCGTGCGAGCCACGTGGGCCATGAATCCGCCGGCGAAGGCATCGCCCGCGCCGGTGGGATCGAACACTTCCTGGAGCGGGTACGCCGGGGCCTTGAACGTCGTATCGGGATCCACGAGCAGCGCGCCGTGCTCGCCCTGCTTGATCACCACCATCTTTGGACCACGGCTCAGAATCCAGTGCGCCGCCCGATAGATGTTCCAATCGCCGGAGAGCTCGCGCGCCTCGGAATCGTTGACCATGAGAATGTCGATGTGCCGCAGCAGCTGCAGCAGCAGATCCTTTTTGCCCTGAATCCAGTAGTTCATCGTGTCGCAGGCAACCAGCTTGGGTTGTTTGACCTGGTCGAGCACGCTGAGCTGCAGCTCAGGATCGATGTTGCCGAGGAACACGTACTTGGCGTTGCGGAATTTCTCAGGAATGCGCGGCCGGAACTCCGCGAAGACGCCGAGCCGCGTTTCCAGTGTTTCCCTGCTGTTGAGATCGTAGGAATAGCGGGCCTTCCAGCGGAACGACTCGCCCTTCCGCCGCTCGACGCCCGCGAGGTCCACCCCGCGCGCCGCGAGCTTCTTGAGATGCGCTTCCGGGAAGTCGCTGCCGACTACCCCGACGACCTGCACGGGATGCAACACCGCGCCCGCCATCGCGAAGAAGACCGCCGCGCCGCCCAGGGTGTCGGCGGTCTCGCCGAACGGCGTGATGACGGAATCGAGGGCAATCGAGCCGACGACGAGCAGACCCACGCTTACATCCGTTCCGGGGCGCGTATCCCCAAAAGGGTGAGGCCGTTCGCCAGCACCTGCTGTACGGCGCGCGAGAGCACCAGCCGGGCGGCCTCCTCCGGCTCGCCCAAGACGCGGTACTTGTGATACCACGCATGCGCAATCCGGGCCAGTCCCTCGAGGTATCCCGTGATGCGGTGGGGCTCGTACGCCGCCGCGGCGCGCCGCACCAGGTCGGGAAACTCGGCCAATTCCTTGATCAGCTCGATCTCTTCGGGGTGCGTCAGGACCCCCAGGTCTACCCCCTCGGCTCGCACGCCGGCAGGGTCGCGCGACGCAACCCGGAAGATGCCGGACATGCGCGCGTGCGCCATCTGGACGTAGAACACGGGATTTTCTTCCGTCTGGCTCTTGGCGAGATCGACATCGAATACAAACTGCGAGTCACCGCGCTTCATCAGGAAGAAGTAGCGGGCGGCATCCACGCCCGTCTCTTCGAAGAGGTCACGGAGCGATACGAACTCACCGCTCCGCTTCGAGAAACGCACCTCTTCCCCGCCCCGCATCACCCGGACCAGCTGTACGATCTCGACGTGAAAGAAGTCGTCGGGATAGTTGAGTGCCTGCAGGGCGGCTCGCATCCGCGGGATGTAGCCATGATGGTCCGCGCCCCAGACGTCGATGGCCCGCACAAAACCGCGCTCGTGCTTGTCGCGGTGATACGCGATATCGGGCACGAGATAGGTGTAGGTGCCGTCACTCTTCTTCAGGACGCGGTCCTTGTCGTCGCCCAGCGCGGTCGTGCGGAGCCAGAGCGCACCTTCGGACGTGAAGGTGTGGCCCTGCTTGGCCAACTCGGCGAGCGTCGCGTCGATCAGCCCGCGCTCGTAAATCGAGGATTCACTCGACACGACATCGAAGCGCACGCCGAACTCCGTGAGGTCGTGATCCTGCTCAGCCCGTTCCGCCTCTACGCCGATCGCGCGGCACCGCCGGATGCCTTCCGCCTCGGGAAGATCCGCGAAGCGTGTGCCTTCCTTCGCGAGGATCTGCTGCGCGAGCTCCGCCAGGTACTCGCCGTGGTAGCCCCCCTCGGGGATTGCGGCGCTGCGGCCGGCGCTCTGCTGCACGCGCGCCCACAGTGACCGCGCCATCTTGTCGATCTGCGTGCCGGCGTCATTGACGTAGAACTCGCGCGTCACCTTCCAGCCAGTCCACTCGAGCAGCGCGGCGATGCCGTCGCCCAGCGCCGCCCCGCGACCGTGGCCGACGTGCAGCGGGCCGGTCGGATTCGCGGAGACGAATTCGACGTTGATCTTCTGCTGCCGGCCGACATCACTCTTCCCGTAGTCCGCGCCGGCCGCAATGATCGAGGGCAGCACACCCACGACTTGCGCCTCGGCCAGGAAGAAGTTGATGAACCCCGGCCCCGCGATCTCCGTTTTCCGAACGAGGCCGGGCGGCAGCTCGAGCGCGGCGATCAGGCGCTCGGCAATCACACGCGGCTTCTGCCCGAGCGGCTTGGCCAACGACAGCGCCAGGTTCGTGGCAAGGTCGCCGTGGGTCGGATCGCGCGGGCGCTCGAGTGCGACGTCGGCATCGGACGCGCCCAATTTTGACGCCGCCTGCGCCAGCGCCGCTCGGATTGCTTCGGGAGCCTTCACTTGTTGGAGCTTGAGTCCTTCTTCGGCTTCGGTTTCGACTCCGCAGGCTTCTCGACCTTCTCGGCTTTCTCAGCTTTCTCGGCCGTATTGTCGGCTTTTTCCGTTGTTCCGGCAGGCCGTTTGTAGTCGGTCGCGTAGAACCCGGAGCCCTTGAAGACCAATCCTGCCCCACCCGAGATCTGGCGCTCCGCGCGTTTGCCGCAGACGGGGCATTTCGCGTGACGCTGGCTCGTGATGCGCGAAAACGTCTTTTCAAACAGGTGCCCCTTCGGGCACTTGTACTCGTAGGTCGGCATCGGTCGGGAATCTACACTACTTGAGCTTTTGTATGTCCCCGCTTTTTCTGACGAACTGAAGCGCCCCGGATGGGCATCTCATCACCTGCGCCGCCACCACATCAGGCGCCTCCAGCTCCGGCCGGATCCACCGCTTGCGCTTGATGTCAAACACGTCCGGCAGCCCGCCGAGGCAGACGCCCGAATGGATGCACACATCGGGGTCGAACGTGACGGTGATGCCGTCGGCTTCGTAGGTCTGCCGCCGTTTTCCCATGGCTCGAAGCTAATGGTTTGGTGGCGGCAGCGTCGGTTGGGTCGCGGCATCGCGCTTGGCACGGCTCATCCGCACGAGCCCACGAATGATGAAGAACACGCCGAGGCCGTCGAAGAGGATGCTGAAGAGACTGAAGTCGCCGAGGAACACGGAGCCGCCGAACGCCAGCCCGATCGCGATGAGCACCACGCCCCAAAAGATGTCCCGCACGATTGCCTCCTCGTTCGAGTAAGCCCTGCCGCCTCCGGAGCTAATGCTACGTCGTCTCATCCATTTTTTCCGTACGGAGTATTAGTTGAGAAGCGAAACACGACCTCTACGATCATCCGAACCTGGAGCGACTATGCGATTCACCACGAAAATCATGACCGCCGGCGCCGCGCTTGTGCTCGCGACCGCGCCGGTGGCCCCCCGCGCGCAGGCGACGCCGCTACCGATCACCGTGTCTGCCCTGTCCGCGGCGACGTCGGTCGTGGCGGCGGTGCAGGACGCGAAGATTGACGTCAACATCAACGAGAACAAGGGCGGTGCCTGGTATACCAACCCCGTCTGGATCGCGATCGGCATCATCGCGCTGGTGCTGCTCATCGCGTTGATCGCCATGGCCGGCCGCGGGCGGGATACGACCGTCGTCAAGTAGCGCTTCTACTGAGTCTCAGCTCAGCCCAGACGACCTCGCGAGCTTCGATCACATCACGGACCTGACGCTCGCGGGTCGTCAACGGGGCTCCTCCAGTTTTCACCTCGACAAACACCACGCGCCTGACCTCGCCCGCCGCGAGCCCGTCGAAGACGACGAGATCCACGGGGCTGCCGAGAAAGCGCGCATCCTTGGGATTGAATCCGAATTCGGGGAGATAGGGGACCAGCTGCTCGTGGACCTTGCCGGCGGTGACCGCCAGGCTGCGTTGCACCGCATTCTCGCGGATCGCCGCGCTGTAGCGAAGCTTCCAGACGAGGAAATACAGCCACGCCACGACGATTCCGATCACGATGCCGAGCAGCAGATCGAGCCGGCTGGACACCACGCTGACCTCCGGGGGAAGCCTTAGGCTTAGGATGCGTGTTCTAATCGCTTCGCCTGACGGGCGGGGGCCGATGTGGTCCGGTCAGACGGAGCATACCTCCACCGCTTCCCGCAACGAGCGCAACGGTTCTCGCGTGGGGACGAACTCGTGCGCGACGAAGCCGGTGAAGCCGGTGTCGGCGATGGCTTTCGCGACCGCGCGGTAATTCAGCTCCTGCGTGTCGTCCAGCTCGTGGCGGCCCGGCACGCCGCCCGTATGGAAGTGCGCGATGTGACTCGCGTGCTGCCGGATCGTGCGAATGACGTCGCCTTCCATGATCTGCATGTGATAGATGTCGTATAGCAGCTTCACGCGCGGGGAGCCGACCTTGTCGATGATGGACGCGCCGAACGCCGTCCGGTCTCCCTGATAGTCTGCATGATCCACTTTGCTGTTGAGCAGCTCCACACAGATCGTCACGCCGTGCCGCTCCGCCAGCGGCGCGATGCGGCGCAGACCGGCGACGCACGCTTCGGTCGCCTGCGCATCGGTTCGGCCCTGCCGGTTCCCAAACATCGCGATGAGGTTCGGGACGCCATGCTGTGGGGCGAGCGGCAATGCGCGCTCTAGCTCCCCGACGAGCAGATCGTGATTGGCGGGATCGTTGAAACCTCGCGCGATGAAGTCGTCCCGCATCGCCGCGTAGCCCATCGAACACACCAGCCCATGCTGGCGCACGATCGGCCAATCCTCCGGCGCCAGGAGGTCAATGCCGGAGAGACCCATCGCCTTGCCGGCGCGGCAGAAATCGGCCAGCGGAATGGAGCGATACGGCCAGCGGGAGACTGATTGCTTGAGGCGGTTGAGCGGTTGAGCGGTTAGGCGGTTCGCGGACCCGACGGCGAGTCCTGCGAGCGCGGCGGCGGACGCCCCTATCACTTCGCGGCGTGTCACCAACCGCTTCATTTAGAATTCCAGCTGACTCAGATATTTGTAGCTCGCCGCAATATCCTCGAACGGCTGTGGCGGCTGATCGTGCTCGACAAAGAAGTGCTTGATGCCGGCCTGCTCGCGCTTCGCGAAGATTCGTTTCCAGTCGATCTTCCCGGCCCCGACGTCCACCATCTTATGCTCCGGCCCGCCCATCGAGTCTTTCACGTGGACGAGCGGCACTCGCCCCGGCCAGCGGGCGAAGTAGGTGAGCGGATCCTGGCCACCCTTGGTGATCCAGTACAGATCGATCTCGAGCTGCACAAGCTTGGGATCGGTGTTTTCGAGCAGCACGTCGAAGGGGATCCGCCCCTCCATGCGTGGGAGGAATTCGAAGTCGTGATTGTGGTAGGCAAACTGCACGCCGGCGGCGCGGGCGGTTTCCCCGGCGCGATTGAACTCCTCGGCGACCCGTTTCCAGCCGTCGAGCGTCATGCGCTTCTCATGGGGAACCCAGGGAACGACGATGTACTGGTGGCCGACCACCTTCGCGGCGTCGAGCGACGCTTTCCAGTCATCCGGTGCGATCGATCCCGTGTGCACGGAAGGGGCGGAGAGTCCGTGCCGATCGAGCATCGTGCGCACATCGGCGGGCGAGTGGTTGAAATAGCCGGCGAACTCGACCTCCTTGTAGCCGATCTCCGCGACCTTGGCCAGCGTCCCCTCGAAATCGCGCTGTAACACATCACGCACCGTGTACAGCTGAACTCCGATGCGATCCAGACGTGCGGCGTGCGACGTGCGGCATGCGGGGGGCAGGAAGCTCCCGAGTGCGATAGCGCTGCTAGCGCCAAGAAACTCTCGCCGGTCCATCACAGCTCCTTCCTTTTCATCGCGTCAACGGCGTAGGCCGCCGCGCGCGCAGTGAGCGCCATGTACGTGATCGACGGGTTCTGACACGCCGTGGACGTCATGCAGGCGCCGTCGGTAATGAACAGGTTCGGGACGTCGTGACACTGATTGTTCGCGTTCAGCACGGACGTCTTCGGATCCTTGCCCATCCGCGCCGTGCCCATCTCGTGGATCACGAGTCCGGGCGCGTTGTCGCTGGTGAACGGCTGGATGTCGTGTGCTCCCGCCTCGGCGAGCATCTCGGCACCGGTGATCGACATGTCGTGAACGAGCGCCTTCTCATTGTCGCCGTAGACGCAGTTGATTCTGGCGACCGGAATACCCCACGCATCGACCCTGTCCTTGTCGATCTCGACGTAGTTCGACTCCTTGGGGAGCATCTCGCCGAATCCGTAGAAGCTGAATCCCCACGGGCCGGGCCGGCGCAGCGACTTCTTGAAGTCGGCGCCAAACCCCGTCTGGTCAACGCCCCGCCCCCAGTCTGAGCGGCCGCCACCACCCTGGAAGCCATAGCCCCGCAAGAACTGCGACTTCTGGTTCCCCAGGTTGCGGAAGCGCGGGACGTAAATGCCGTTGGGGCGATTGCCGATGCTGTTCCGGTCGGCCGGCGCATCGATGCGCCCGCTCGCGCCGCCACCCATGATGTGATCCATCAGGTTCTTGCCGACCTGACCGCTCGAGTTCGCGAGGTTGCCCTCGGAGTTGAGAAGGATGCGGGCCGATTCGATGGTGGAGGCGCACAGGAAGATGATGCGCGCCTGGAACTCGAGCGCGTGCTTCGTCTGTCCATCGATGACGCGCACGCCGGTCGCCCGGCCTTTCCGCTTGTCGTAGATGATGCTGTGCACGACGCTGTAGGGCCGGAGCGTGAGCCGACGCGTGGCGCGGGCCGCCGGCAACGTGGCGTTGACGCTCGAGAAGTACGAGCGCGTGACGCACCCGCGGTGGCACGGGCCACAGTAGTGGCACGCCGCCCGGCCGTTGTGCGCTTCGGTCAACACGGCGCAGCGGCCGATCGTGACCACCCGATCGCGGCCCCATGCGCGCGCGACGGCATCCTTCACGAGCTGCTCGGCGCAATTGAGCGCCATCGGCTTGAGAAATTGGCCGTCGGGCAGCTGCGACAGTCCCTCGGCTTGGCCGCTGATACCGACGAATCGCTCGACATGATCGTACCAGGGCGCGATGTCCGCGTAACGGATCGGCCAGTCGACGCCGTTGCCGTCGCGGGCGTTGGCCTCGAAGTCGAGGTCGCTCCAGCGATAGACCTGGCGGCCCCACATGATCGAGCGCCCGCCGACCTGGCGGCCGCGGATCCAGGAGAACGGTTTGTCGGGAGGCGTGGTGTAGGGATTCTCGAGGTCGTTAACGAAAAACTTGTACGCCATCTCGTCGCAGGCGTAGCACTGCTGCTGAATCGGCTGTTCCCGGGACAGTCGCTTGCGGTCGCCCATGCCGCGGAACTTCATCTCCCACATCGGTACGTGCTCGACGTAGTCCGTCTCCGGATTGATCGGCCGTCCGGCTTCCAGGACGAGCGTCTGCAGGCCGCGCTCAGTCAATTCCTTCGCCGCCCAACCGCCCGACATGCCGGACCCGATTACGATGGCGTCGTAGGTTTTCATGATTCGAGGGGGTAACAGGGTTCGTAGCGGCCCGGCACGACGCGGAAGTGCTGCTCGGAGGTCGCGCCGACCTCAGACGTGTAGTAGCCGGTCAGCGTCAGCCACTTCATGCTCTGGAAGAAATTCTTGGACGTATCGCTCTTCGTGTCGCGTAGGCGCGCCAGCTCGTAATCCAGATCCTGGAGGATCTCGGCCTGCTGCTGCGGCGTGCACCCGATGAAGGCCTTCCCGAACGCTGCGCGGCTGCGCTCGTCGACGTTCGCGAGCCCGGCCGTGAAAGTTTGACGCTGCTCCTCTTCGGCCGATTCGGCGAGCATGAGGTCGATGAACGCCGGCACACCGGCCTCGCGCGCACCCGGCGTGTCGGTTTTGGGAATGATCAGCTCGGCGATTGTCGCGACGGTTTCAGTCTGGTGGGCATTCAACGCGTGCAGGGTTCCAGCACGTCCCCGCTTGTGGACAGCGCGCCCGACTGCTAGCAGCTGATCGGGGAGCGCAGCCGTCCCGGCGAGCAGGAGCAGCACTTCACGCCGGTTCATCGCAGCGATTCCTCTGAAGAGAAGGCTCTAACTTGGCATGCAAACGGCCCGCTGGCCATGTGGCCAGCGGGCCGTGAGGGTCAGGCGGCTCGCTAGAACATGATACCAGCAGTGAGCGGCATGAAGGCAACACCACGCGTGTTGTTCAGGGCCTGGCCGTAACGCCATTCCAACAGAAAATCCTGCCGCAGGACGCGGAGGCGCATGCCGGCGCCCACTTGGAGTCCGAGTCCCATGCCGCCGCGGGAGATGACGACGTCGCTGCTTTGGGGGTCGGGGTTCGTGCCAAGGCAGCGACGTCGCGACCGAAACACGCCGGCACCGAGAAGGAAGTACGGTGACACCCGGGCGTGTGGGCTCAGCGAAGCGACAAAACTGCCCGTCAGGCCACTCGTCCGGTCCGTCAAAGCGGACGTAGCACAGGTCCTGCCGACAACGGCGCATGTGTTGGGCCTTGAATGCAACCGATTGTGAAAGAAGTCTGCCCGAAAGGCGAAGGCTGTCGAGTTAAGCGGCCATTCAGCCATCCCACGGATGTGGAATCCTGCCTGACCGGCGCCCGTAACATCGAAGCCGCCGGCATCCACGAGGACACGCGAATCGCCGCCTCCCACGAGGCTTTTGCCCACGGCAATCCCGAATCGTGGCCGCAACTGGGCTTGGGGCGTGGCTTGCGCGGCGGCAGTACTCAACCCGAAGGACAGCGCGAGGGAAAGAACGAGGAAAGAGCGCATTGGCCCTCCTTCAGAAGTTCTCTTGAACCTCACTTCCGGCACGACGTTCCGGTAGCCCCAGCGCCCCAAAAGTCATAATCGCTCTCACTCAGCGCCGCTGCGTGAACAGCCACCGTACCAACTCGTCGGAACCGTACGCCGCATCCCACGAGTTGTGATCGATGCCGAGTAGCTCCGTATACCGAACGTCGGCCGAAACCGCTTTCAGCGCATTGAACGGCTCGCGCGATCCATTGACGTCTACGACCTGATCGACCTCGCCATGAAAGATCCAAATTGGAACCTTGGCGAGGCGCTGGACGAGGCTGGGCATGACCGCCGCACTGTCGCCGGGCACGACGGGCACTGAGCCGCGGAAGCGCGCGAACTCCCGCACCCACCCGCAGATCGGCACGACGGCGGCAAACAGCTGCGGATGCCGATACGCGACGTACCAGGTGCCGTGTCCGCCCATCGAGAGGCCCGTGAGGTACACCCGACTGGGGTCCACTTTGAACTCGCGCATCGTTCGCTGCAGCGCGGCGACGGCCATATCGCCGGGAGCGCCGACCCATTGTGAATCGCGCGGAACCTGGGGGAAAATGGCGATCGCGGGATAGCGCGATGGATTTTGGCGGATGGCGGGAGCGAGACCGACGTTGGTTTGGAGCAGGCCGTCGTCCCCTCGCTCCCCCGCGCCGTGCAAGAACAGAATTGCCGGCCAACTGCTCTTCGATTGATAGTCGGCCGGGACATAGACCTGATAGCGATAACTGCGGCCGGCGACGGTGATGCTGCGATCGAGGAAGCCCGTTTCAACGCGTTGAACGGCAACGAGCGTCAAGAGTAGCGCAAGCACGCAGCCTCCTCAGTCAGGACACCTTCGCGCCAGCCTGCACGAACAACTCGCGCAACAGCGACCGATGACACCGCGATTCGACCTCACAGTAACACCCCACGGAGAAGTTCGTGCGCGCCGACAATGCCGCGAGCAGGTCGATGAGGCGTCGCGCCTCCGGCCGCTTCATCTCCGCGCGATAGCGGCGCGCGTAGGTCCGCCAGCGCGCGTCGGTGAGCGGCCCGGACTTCACCCACGAGAACACCTCGGGACTCGGCGCCAGCTCGGGTACCCATACATCATAGAAGTCTCGGCGGGCGTAATCCGTCTTCGGGACGCCACGGGGCGGGCGTCGCACCGTGCCGAGGCGCAGCCCTTCGTCCGGCGCGCGCGGCGTGCCGAGTCGAACGATGCGGATCATGGCCAGAATATTATCTTGTCGCCCCAATGCGGCTCGCTTGGTTGCGCACTTGGGGACCGGTCATCGCGGGCCCCGTGGCCGGCGGATTGATCTGGGTCCTCCCGGCGCCAGCCGGGATGCCGGCGGCGGCACACGCTGTGGCGGGCCTCGCCACTTGGATGGCGGTGTGGTGGCTGACCGCCATTCTCCCGCTGCCCGTCACTGCCCTGCTCCCGCTCGCGCTGTTGCCGCTCATCACGCGGAGCGGCGTCGAGCGAACTGCTCACGCCTACGCCGACCCAATCGTCTTTCTATTTCTCGGCGGCTTCTTCCTCGCGGCCGCAACCGAGCGGTGGCAGCTGCACCACCGGCGATTGGCACTCGCCGTCATCGGTGCGGTGGGTACCGATCCCCCGCGGCTCGTGCTCGCGCTGATGCTCGCCACGGGCTTCGTGAGCATGTGGATTTCCAACACGGCGACCGCCGTGATGATGCTGCCGCTCGCGAGTGCCGTGCTCGACCTCGCCCGGCGCGAAGCGCCGGCAGAGTCCGCGCCCCTCGGTCGCGCGCTCGTGCTCGGCGTGGCCTATGCCGCATCGATTGGTGGCGTGGCCACTCTGATCGGGACGCCACCGACGGCGATCTTCGCCGCCGCGGCCGGTAAGGTGCTGGGCCGTCCCGTGGGATTTGCGGAATGGATGGCGATCGGTTTCCCGGTTGCGGCGTTTCTCTTGTTCTTCTGTTGGCTGCTGCTTGTGCGAATTCTGTTTCCCCTCCACGGCAAGCTGCCCGGCGTCCGTGATCTGGTGGCTCGCGAGCGCAGCGGGCTGGGGCCCTGGACTGTCGGTCAGGTCATCACCGTCACGGTCCTCGTGCTCGCGGCCGCAAGCTGGATCATGCGCGAGCCGAAGACGCTCGGCACACTCCAGGTGCCCGGTCTCGTGCAGATCTTCCCCGGGCTCTCGGATGCCGGGATCGCGATCGGGGCGGCGGTGATCCTATTCATCTTTCCCATCTCGATCCGCGAACGACGCTTCACGCTCGACTGGGAGACGGCGGCGCGGATTCCGTGGGGCGTCCTGATCCTGTTCGGCGGGGGGCTCGCGCTTGCAGAGGCATTCACGAGCAGTGGCCTGGCGGAATGGATCGGCCGGCAGCTCGAGGGATTGCGGGGCGCGCCGCCCGTAGTCGTGATCGGCGCGGTGGCGTTGCTGTTCGTGCTGCTTACGGAGCTGACATCGAACACGGCGACGGCTGCGATGGCGATGCCGATCATGGCCGCGCTGGCTCCGGCCGTCGCGGTGTCTCCGGTTGGGCTGATGGCTACTGCTGCACTCGGCTCCGCACTTGGTTTTATGCTACCGGTCGGAACGCCGCCGAACGCGCTGGCCTATGGAACCGGGGCGGTGACGAGTCGAGAAATGGCGAGAGCTGGAGTCTGGATGGACATCGCCTCGGCGGTCGTGATTACAATCGCGGTGCTTCTTTGGGCATGACGGCCGCCCGTCACCAGCCAGGCGGAGGCCCTGGCTGCGTCGCGACGTTTCTCCCCCGGTCCATCAGCTGGAGGGCCTTGTCCACGGCAAGGACGAGCACCTCGTACACACCGAAGAGTGCCACAATCATCACCACACCGCTGAAAATGGCGAGGCCCATCGGCATCTCAGAGTCGGTGAGCTCCTTCTTGTGGCTTTCGAACTCGGCGATGTACTCCTTGAGCGTCAGCTCCCGCCCGTCCGCCGCGTCCTTGGCCAGGCTCTTTCCAACGGCATAGCCCGTAAGCATACCGAGCAACACCGCGACGATCACCCGCGCGATGATTTTCCGTGCCATGCGGCCCTCCGCAGTCGGTAGAGACGCGTTCAATATCCGTAGCCCTCGACGCCCGCGGCGCGCCAGTTGGCTGTATAGAGCACTGAGAGCGCAGCCCCTCCGCCCTCGGGTCGCGCCGAGCGCGCGTGACACAGGTACGCGATCTGGGAGCCAAGGTACACGATCGCGCGCGACGTCACCTGATCACAGCCCGCGAATGTCCATTGGCGGTTCTCCGCAACGAGCCTGCTGAACCAGCCGGTGAGATCGGCACTGAGAAACCTACGAAAGCGCGGCGTGATGGGCGCGCTATCCGGCTTGGTAGCGATGGCGCGCAACAATTCCGGGATCGTCGTCGAGGGTTGCGGACCGCGCTGGAGCGTGACGAGGTGCGGCGGCTGCAGAGAGGGATCGAGCAGACCGGCGATGCCGAACGCGATCGCTCCCACCTGGGCTTCCGCGAGGTTCGCCAACACAATGACGGTGAGCCTCGAGTCGGGATACCGGGCGATGACGGTCTTGAATCCTTGCCAGCTGCCCGTGTGAGCGATTCGGGCTTGGCCCCGTTGCGTGTGGAGAAACCATCCGAACCCGTACGGATACGTCACGCCATCGCTGAGCCGCACGGGGGTCCACGCCGTGTCGAGCGCGCTGCGGCTCGGCACCTGCCGGTGATTCAACGCCACGGCCCAACGCGTCAGGTCGCGCACGGTGACGTACAGCGCACCGTCGGCCGTCGTGTTGAGCGACGGCGCGACCCATTCCTGGTTCTTGAGCACGCCGCCCTCCAACCGATATCCGCCGGCGCGGTTGGGGACGATGTCGGCTTCCGAAATGACGCGTGCGTCGCGCATGCCGAGCGGAGCGAAAACCGAATCGCGCAGCAGGTCGCCGTAGAAGCGGCCGCTCACCCGACGGATCAGCGCGCCGAGGACCACGTACCCGGTGTTACTGTAGCTCCAGCGCTCGCCGGGCTGGAAATCCAGTGGCCGCGATGCCGCGAACTTCACGAGCTCGTCTTCGGAGAAGTCCTTGCGGTAGTCGAATGTGGAATCGGTGTACTCAGCCATTCCCGCCGTGTGCGTCAGGAGCCGGCGGACGGTCACGCCCCTCCAGACCGACGCGCCTTCGGGGAACCAACGCACGATTGAATCGTCGAGCCGCAGTTGCCCGTGGTCCACGAGCATTTCCACGAGCGCCGCGGTGAATTGTTTGCCCATCGATCCCGACTGATATACGGTGCTGTCAGACGCAGGCACGTGCAGCTCGACGTTCGCGAAGCCGAAACCGCGAGACAGCAGCACGCTGTCGCCGCGGAGGACCGCGAGGGAGAGGCCGGGAATGTGTTGGCGCTCCATCTCGGCCCGGACGTACCGGTTGATCGCAGCCGTGTCACCACGCTGCGCAACGAGGACCGTTGACAAGAGGAGGACGTAGGTCATGTGGGTGGTACCGGTGGAATGTCCGAGTTCGAGATGATGAGCTCCAGCCGCCAGTCGCCCGTTAGATAGACCCACACACTGACAAGCTTTCCGATGTCTTCCTGTTCGGGCGCATTGTCGTCGTGCATGAAGCGATACGAGCCACGGACCACAGCCAAGTCTCCTGACTCGGCGATCGTGACCTCATCTAGCGCGAACGTGTGGCTGAAGCGGGGAAAGTTTGTGATCAGCTGCCGGTAGAGCTCGCGGATCGCATCGCGGCCGACGACCGCCGGTTGCCCGGGCGGGAGCTCCTGCGCGTCGGGCGCGTAGATCGCCATCATGCCATCGAGGTCCCTCCGGCGTGACGCCGCCAGCCAGGACTCATTGAGCTCTCGGATCCGGTCCGCTTGGCGGGTGGCGCTGAGCTGGTCCATGGTCAGCGCGGGTCGTGTACGCCCCAGACTCCACGGAGCACGTCGCTGATCTCCCCGAGGGTCCCGCGCGCGCGCACCGCCTCGAGAATCGGCTCCATCAATGGCGCGTCGCGCTCGCGGGCCGCAGCTTCCAGAGTACCCAGCGTCCGTTTCACCTTTCCCGAATCCCGTTTCCTCCGCAGCTCCGCCAAACGGTTGCGCTGCGCGTCGGCCAGCTTCGAGTACTCGGGTGCCGCGATCGGCGGGATCGGGTGATCCGTGACGTATTCGTTCACGCCGACGACGATCTGCTGCCCGGCCTCGATGTCACGCTGCTGCTCGTACGCGCTGCGCGCGATGGCTTCCTGGAAGTATCCGCGCTCGATGGCCTTTACAGAACCTCCCCCAACCTCCACCTCCTCCACCAACGTTCGCGCCGCGGTTTCGAGCTTGTCCGTCAGGGCTTCCACATACCAGCTGCCACCGAGCGGATCGACGACGTCCGGAACGCCAGTCTCGTGTGCGAGCAGCTGCTGTGTCCGGAGCGCCAGCGTTGCGCTTCGCTCCGTGGGCAACGCCAGCGCTTCATCATAGGAATTCGTGTGCAGCGACTGGGTGCCTCCCAGGACCGCGGCCATTGCCTGCATCGCCACTCGCACCACGTTGTTGAGCGGCTGCTGCGCGGTGAGGGTCGCTCCGCCGGTCTGCGTGTGGAACCGCAGCCGGGCCGCCGCGTCGCCGGCGTTGAACTTTTCTTTCATGAGACGCGCCCACAGGCGCCGCGCCGCGCGGAACTTGGCGATCTCCTCGAACAGATCCGTGTAGGCGGCGAAGAAGAACGAGATCCGCGGCGCGAACTCGTCCACCTGAAGCCCGATGGACTGCGCGCGACGCACGTACTCGAGGGCATTCGCAAAGGTAAAGGCGATCTCCTGCACCGCCGTCGCGCCCGCCTCCCGCATGTGGTAGCCCGAAACGGAGATCGGATTGAAGCTCATTCTCGCGCGAGCGGTGAACCGAACGATGTCGGCGACGAGCCGGAGCGACGGCGCGGGGGGATAGATATACGTCCCGCGCGCGATGTATTCCTTGAGAATGTCGTTCTGTAGGGTGCCCTGGAGCTTGGCGACCGGGACGCCCTGCTCTTCGCCCACGGCGACGTACATCGCCAGCAAGATCGCGGCGGTGGCATTGATCGTCATGGACGTGGAGACCCGATCGAGCGGAATGCCGTGGAACAGCCGCTCGAGATCCTCCACGCTGTCAATGGCGACGCCGGCACGCCCCACTTCCCCTTCGGCCATGGGATGGTCGGAGTCATAGCCCATCTGCGTGGGCAGATCGAACGCGACGGAAAGGCCGGTCTGGCCGGCATCCAAGAGATGGTGGAACCGCGCGTTGGTCTCTTCGGCCGTCCCGAAGCCCGCATACTGGCGCATCGTCCACAGCTTGCCGCGATACATCGTGGGATAGATGCCGCGCGTAAACGGCGGCTCGCCGGGCGCACCCACGTCGCGCGCGAAGTCGCCGTGCACGTCGTCCGGGCCGCAATAGGCCTTCTGTTTCGTCATTTTCCCGCGAGCACCGACTGGGCGAACGCCACGTCCTGCTTCGATCCGATGATCAGCGGGGTGCGTTGGTGCAACGTAGCGGGCTTGATGTCGAGGATGTTGCGCGTCCCATCGATGGCGGCGCCGCCCGCCTGCTCCACGACGAACGCCAGCGGCGCCGCCTCGTAGAGCAGCCGCAGCTTCCCCTCGGGTGACGCCGTATCGGCGGGATACAGAAAGACACCACCCGACATCAGGTTGCGATGGATGTCGGCGACAAGCGACCCGATGTAGCGTGCGTTCTTCGCCTCCACTCGCCCGCTGTCACCGTTTTTGAACGCGGCGACAACGCGCTGGATGCCCGGCGCCCACTTGTTCCAGTGGCTCTCGTTGACGCTGTAATACTGCCCGACATCGGGCGAGCGAATGTCGGGATGCGACAGCAGGAACTCGCCGATCGTGGGGTCGAGCGTGAAGCCGTGCACCCCTTGCCCTGTCGTGTAGACGAGCATCGTGCTCGAGCCATACAGGATGTAGCCGGCGGCCACCTGGGCGCGGCCCTTCTGCAGACAGTCCCCCAGCTCCCCCGGACCGCGCTTCGTTGCGCGGCGGCGATGAATCGAGAAGATCGTCCCGATCGAGACGTTGACGCCGATGTTGCTCGAGCCGTCCAGCGGATCGTACATGAGCACGTACTTCCCGCTGCGGCGGTCATCGCGCACCTGCATCGGGATGGGATGCTCGTCTTCCTCCGACGCCACGACACAGACGCGCCCCGTGTGTTCGACGCTGTGGCGCACCGTCTCGTTCGCGAACACATCCAGCTTCTGCTGCAGCTCACCCTGCACGTTGATGGCGCCGAACTCGCCGAGGATGTCGGTGAGGCCCGCGCGGCGCACCTGGCGCGAAATGATCTTGGCGGCGAGACAAAGATCGTAGAGCAGGTTCGAGAGCTCCCCCGTGGCTTCCGGGTGGAGCCGCTCCTGCTCCATGATGAAGCGCTCAATCGTGATGACGGACGTCGGTGATTGCGAGCGTGCCATGACTCGAGACCGTGAGGGTGATCGTGCCTCGCTCATCGGTGCGAAGCACGGTGACGCCATGCGCCTGGAGCCGCGCCAGCGTTTCCGGCGCGGGGTGACCGTAGCGGTTTTTTGCCCCTAGCCCCTACGCTGATCACGGCGTCCGCCGGCTGCAGCTCGTCGAGCCACCGGTCGGAGGTCGCGCCGCGTGAGCCGTGATGGCCCACCTTGAGCAATGTCACTCGGCCGACGCGCCCGGCGAGGTGCGTCTCCGTCGGGATCCCGGCATCTCCGGCGAACAGCAACCGCGTGGTCCCGTAGGTCACGAGCAGGATGACCGATTCTTCGTTGATATCCGCCTGCGTCGCCACCCAGGCGGAATCGGGACTCACGACTTCGATCGTGACGCCATCCAGCTCCAGCCGGTCCCCGCGTCGCGCCGGTCGCCATTGAGCGCCGTCGGCTTCGACGGCACCAAGGAAGCCGAGATACCCCGCATCGGGCACCGGCTGCCCCGGCTCCAGGACGAATGCCGGATCGAACGCATCGAGCACCGCCGGTAAGCCGCCGTAATGATCGAGATGCGCGTGCGTGGCCACGATCGCCGCCAGCTGCGTCGCGCCGTGACTTCGTAAGAACGGCACCACGACCCGCCGGCCCGCATCGCCTTGCGGTCCGCGCGGTCCACCGTCAATCAAGACCCATCGCCCGGCGGGACTCTGCAGCGCGACTGCGTCCCCCTGGCCGACGTCCAAGAAATGTACGGTTAGGCATTCACAAACAGAAATGCGTGTAAAGGCGTGGAACAGCGTGGTCCACGAAATGAGCACGGCGATCAGCGCCAACCGCGCGGCAACGATCCAGCGCCGGCGCGGGGCGTTCCAGAGCCACCACGTTACCACGAGCACGCCGGTCCAGATCGCCGCGGCGCGCCAGCCCGCGATCATGATGAAATGGCCGCCCGGGAGCGCTGCCGCCTCTTTCGCGACGAGATCGAGCAGCGCCAGGCACAACCCCGCCCCGGCGGCCAGCCAGCTCGACGAAATCAGCAGCGCCACAATGAGACCGGGCACCGCCAGACCGGCCAGCGGAATCGCCACGAGGTTCGCCACCACGCCGATCGGTGCCACGGTGCCGAAGGCATACGCCGTGATCGGCGCCGTGAGCAGCGTTGCCGCAGCCGCGGGCGCGACCAGCCGCACCGACCGGGGATAATGCTCCGTCGCTCGCCCGGCCCAGATCACCGCGGCAACCGCGGCGACCGACAACCAAGCACCGATGGACTGCACGGCCCACGGATCGCCGAGCATGACGCACAACGCCGCGAGCGCTACGAGCCCGCGCGGCGCGACGACGCGCTGGCGCAGCTTCGCGATGTCCAGGAGCGCGAGCATTGCCGCCGAGCGGGTTGCCGGCGCGGGGAATCCCAGCAGCCAGACGTATGCAAGCATCGCGAGCGCGCCGGCCGCGAACCGCGCGCGGCTACTCAACCGCAGTCGGACCAGCAGGACGTTGAGCCACGCCGCGAAAAAGCCGACATGCAATCCCGAGATCGAAAGGAGGTGCGCCAGCCCCGAGCGGGGCGGGTGTATCGCTCGCGCAGCTCGGCATCGAGCTCCGCTCGCCGCGCGATCACGAGCGCATCCACGAGCGGCGCCCGCGCGCCGAAAAGGCGCCGGCTGCGTTCCGCGATGCGATCACGCAACGCGCCGCGCCCGTGAGGCACGTCGTCGAGCTGCCGCACGCGCCGCGCGACGAGGATGCCGCGCTTCGAGTCGCCGAGGAATCGACCGGCTACCACCCAGGTCGTCCCGCCCCGGGCGGCATAACCCTGCGGCCAGCGAACCATCAATGATCCGCCGCAGGGCCCGAACTTCACGCGGCCTTCGGCGACACCTCCAGCAGCCGAGACCGGATCGGTGAGCTGGATGGTTACCGCACGCGTCGGGGTGTTGTTAACCCCAGGGCGTGGCCCCGGGGCACTCCACCCGCCCACGCATGACGCGCGTTGGTGGCGCAGTGCCGCGACTCCCCACAGCTGGCCTGCAACAAGGATGACGCCGCAGGCCGCGCCGAGCGGCGCGCGGCGTTGCAGGAGAACTGCACCGAGCAGAACGCACCACGCCGTCACGCGCATTTCTACGCCGTTCAACGCCGTGATCAGCCCGGCGGCGAAGGCAACAGTGAGAAAGAGGATCGGCGGCCGCATTGGGCCGCGTCAGGCTACAGCTGGCTGGGCTTTGCTCCGCAGCGGGGTGCGAGCGCGACTTTGCGGAACCCTTCGAGCAGCGCGACGTCGAGCTTGGCTTTTTCCTGATCGCTCGCGAGCGACAGCTCGGTGAGAATCTCCCCCTGGCGGGTGGAGACGTAGTGCGGGGTCAGACGATTGAGCGCGTAGACGAGCACGTCGCTGCGGCAGGTGTCGCAGCCGCAGAACTTCGGGAACGCGTCGCGCAGGCTCGGATATTCGCGCTGCACGACCTCCAGCGTCACGTTGGTTACTGCCACGCGGTGACGAGCTCCCCCCAGGCGGTGAACGTCGATCCGGTCGTGCCGGTGAAGCGCACGCGCCGGTACGTGCCGATCCACTCAACCGGCCCGTCGAGCAGGGCGATCTTGTTCGTGCGCGTGCGCGACTGCAGCAAGGCGCCGCGCTTCGCCGGACCCTCGACCAACACCTCGTGCGTGCTGCCAATGAGTCCGATGTTCTTGCCCTTGGCGACGCGCCGGACGGCGGCGATGAGGCGGCCGATGCGATCCGTCTTGACCTCTTCGGACACGTGATCCTTGATGCGCACGGCCGGCGTACCTTCACGGACCGAATACTTGAAGGTGTACGCGTCGTCGAAACCGACCAGCTCGACCAGCGACAGCGTCTCCTGGAAGTCTTCCTCCGTCTCGCCCGGGAAGCCGACGATGATATCGGTGGAGAGGGCGATGCCGGGCACGGCGGCACGGAGCGACGCGACGACTTCCAGATACCGCTCCCGGTCGTAGCGCCGCAGCATTCGCTTGAGCGTGCGGGAGCTGCCGCTCTGCACGGGCAGATGCACGTGCTCGCAGATAGCCGGCGTCTCCGCCATCGCGGCGAGCACGCCCGGCGTGAAGTCGGTGGGATAGGGCGACGTAAACCGCACGCGCCGGATTCCCTCCACGGAACCCACCGCGCGCAGCAGATCGGCGAAGCCGCGCTCGCCGTCGTGATAGCTGTTGACTGTCTGGCCAAGGAGCGTGACCTCGGTGGTGCCGGTCTGGGCGAGGCGCGTCACCTCGCTGACCACGTCAGCCAACTTGCGGCTTCGCTCCGGGCCGCGCGTCATCGGAACGATGCAGAACGTGCACCGATAATCGCAGCCACGTTGCACCGTCACGAACGCCGAGATCGGATTGTCACGCGTGGGTGGGACGTCTTCGTAGTGCTCCCAGCTCTTGAACGAGACTTCGGCGGCGCGCTCGCCGTCGCGCGCGCGCGCGATCAGCTCAGGCAGCCCGCGATAGCCGTCAGGCCCGATCACGAGGTCCACCTGCGGCACCCGCTCCAGCAGCCTGGGACCGAGCCGTTGTGCCATGCAACCGACGACGCCCAGGACATCACCGGGCCGCTTGTACCGCTTCAGCTCGCCCATTCGCCCCAGCACACGCTGCTCCGCGTGATCGCGCACCGCGCAGGTGTTCACGAGCAGGACGTCCGCCTCGGCTGGATCCTCGGTGCGGACGTACCCCTCGCGCCCCAGGACGCCGAGCATCAGCTCGGAATCCGAGACGTTCATCTGGCAGCCGTAGGTCTCGATATAGATGCGCGGCATCGCTAGTTGACCGTCACCTCGAAGCGGGGACGCCCGTCCCATTGGTCCGTATCAAGATAGACGCTCAAGTAATCCTGCGTCATCACCTCGACGCGGCCCTGCAGCCGGCCTGAGACGACCCCGTCCGCCAGCTGCCCCGCCCGCTTCGACCGGTACGCGGCCGATTTCGTCTCCCCGAGCTCGCGCAGCTCGCGCGCCCGCTCGCGAATGACGCCGGGCGGCACCTGATCGGACAGTCTCGCCGCCGGCGCATCGGGCCGGACCGAGAAGGGGAAGACGTGGAGGTATGTAAAAGGCAAGGCGTGTAACAGCGTGAGAGAGGCGTGATGATCTGTGTCAGTCTCGCCCGGAAAACCCGCGATTACATCGGCACCCAAGCCGAACACCGGCAGCCGCTCGGCGAGCCACTCGATCCGCGCGCGATAAGACTCGGCGGTATACCAATGCCGACCCATGCGTTTCAGCACACGATCCGACCCCGACTGCAGCGGAGCGTGGAGATGCGCGGCGAGGCCGCGCGGCGCTTCGATGAGAAGGTGTGCGACGGTGTCGTCCACCTCCGTAGCTTCAACGGAGGAGAGGCGGAAGCGGACTGAGGGAACAGCAGTGATGAGGGCTTCGAGAAGATCCCCCAACGTCACGTCCCCTCCATACGTCCCGATGTGTACGCCGGTGAGCACAATCTCCGCATGGTGCTCGGCGAGTGCACGCGCCTCGTCCACGAGCTCCTCGACCCCTCGCGACCGATTGGCCCCGCGCGCGAGGGTCGTCGCGCAGAACGTGCAGTGCTCGTCGCAGCCGTCCTGGATTTTCAGAAGGCCGCGGGATCGTGATCCATACTGCAGGGGCGCAGCATGCTGCGCCCCTACCTGAACCTGCCCGACCATCCCGGCCGCCCGGAGGACCATCACCGGATCCGCGTTCGCGACCACCGCACGCACCGATGGCAACGCCGCGATGGCGCCGTCATCGAGCGCCGCCGCGCATCCCATCACGATGGTTTGCGCGCGACCCCCACCGATCCTGGCGACGTGACGGACGAAGCGCCGCAGCTTGACTTCACTCTCGTGGGTAACGGTGCAGGAATTGACGACGGCAAGATCCGCGAGGGCGGGATCATCGACGACAACGGCGCCCCCATCACTGAAGGCCTGACGCACCTGTTCCGTGTCGTACTGGTTCGCTTTACACCCGAAGGTGTGAAAGTAGACGTTCACGGCCGCACGGTCAGCCCGAGGAGGAAAGTCCATACGCGCTCCGTCAGGCCCGTGCCTTTGCGCTCGAGTCGTTCGATCCCGAGGTCGAGCCGCCCGCGCCCGCCGGAGAATTGCCGCCCCAGCCCCGCCGAGTAGCCGATTTCAGTCGGCGTCGTCCCCACGCCGAACGGCAGTTGGCCGCCCCGTACACCAAACCGGATGGGAGAGCTGGCCGAGCCGAGCTCCGCGCCGAGAGACCAATTGAAGGTGTCGTGCGCGTTCGGACCGGCTCCAGGTCCTGTGCTCGCCCAATTCCGCCATGAAACCGTACCGGCCACGATCGCCTGTCCGCCCGGACGCCAGAGGACACCAGCACCATAGGAGCGCGGCAGATCATTCTCCGCCGCCGTCCGGCCGCGGACGTCGGCGCGCAGCTTCGAGTCGGAGCGGAACCATCCCGCAATCCGCACGTCGGCGTGCACGTCGAACAGCGCGCTGATCGAGGCACCCTGTCCTTCATACGCCACCTCGTCGCGCGACGCCGAGGTGCGATAGTTGGTGCTGTCGGCGAAGCGGCGCGTGGCGATCACGCGTGACGAGCCCGTCAGCAGATGAAACCCGGCCCCTATGGCGAGCCGCGAGTGGAGTCGCACGGCAGCCGCGAGCCGCAGATCCGTCACGGCACCGTCGCTCGTGACCTCGTCGGTAACCGGCTGCGGTACGCCCCGGAGGTCGACGGTGTCGTGCGTGATGATGCCGAACGAGCGGTCGAGATACGTCGCGAACCCGCCGCCGATCGAAATCCGTCCGGCCAGCGGTCCGGTGATGACAAGCGCGGGGAAGCGCGTGCCGCGCAGCGACACGTCGGCGCCGCTCACGGCGTCGATGGAACGCCACGACGTGCCACTCGTCACGCTGGCGCTCATGCGCCGCACGTCCGCCAACGACGCATCCATCAGCGGCGAGAAGGCGTCGAACGGAGCGAAGGCGCCGCCGGCGGAGCGTGCGCGCACGCTTTCCCATTTGCCGGGCGTGCCGAGGCCCGGAATTCCGAATTGAGAGTCCTGGGCGGCCAGACGGCCTGACGGCAGAACGGCCATGAGCATCGCGAGCGCAACAAGCGGCCGGAGAGTCATGGTTCCCCGAAGGGGAAACGCTTCACGTACGTCAGATGCAACGCCGGCCGGAATGCCGGTGCGCGCGATGAATAGAACCGGATCTCGGTAAAGGACGTCGCCTCCGGCTGCTGACCGAGGACGAAAGCGGTTGCAATGCTGGTGTCGGTTGCCCAAGCCCGCACCAAGTCCGTGAGCTCGATCCGCACCGTGTCGGTTGATCCGGGGTGCATGACGACCGATCCCCCCGATCCCCCACTGAGCGGCGATTTCGCGCCGAGATCGGTGAGTATCGGGCGCGCCAGGACCGTGAATGAATCGGCGGGCGAGCCGAACGCAGCCGCCGCCGGAACCGCCGCCGGAACCAGGATGACCGTTGCGCGCACGATGTCGAAACTGTCACGGAGGAACGCCGGCATCGTGACCCGCACCAGGCTTCGAGCCGAGGGCACGCCACCCACGGCGAGGTTGCTGTCGAGCGGCGCGGTGGGCGGGTCGAACACGAAGCCATCGAACTTCGGCACTCGGACCTGGCTCACGTGCACGACACTATCGGGCGTTCCGCTGACCGTGTCGGGAATCGTGTAGTGGTAGTACCAGAGCATGCTCGGTGCGTCAGAGCCTGCCTCCGTCGTTCCAAACGTCGCGCTCGCGAACGAGTCCGCGGTGACGTACATCCCCAATCCCAGCCGGCCCGAATCCGCCACGACGAATGGCGCCTGTAGCGTGTCGAAATCGAAGAAGAGCGTGAGGATTCGGGCGCTGTCCGCCGTCATGAGCACGTGACCCGCGGAATCGGTCTGGATCGTATCCCCCCAGATGCGCAGCGTGGCCGCGTCGGTGATCAGCGGACGGGAGAGGAGATCCGAGACGCTGACGCTGTCGATCGGGGCTGCCGCGAAATAGGGATCGAGGGACGCGAAGCTGTTCGTGGAATCGGTCGTCGTCGGAATCGCATAGAGCTTGAGCCACAGGTTTGTGGTGGCGCGATTGCGACGCACCATCGTCAGGCGCAGGCGAGATGAGTCGACGAAGATGGGAACCGTCGTCGTATCGCCCGCCTTCGGCGCGACCCGCGTGATCATGGAGTTCAACACAAAGAGGGCTCGGCTCTGCACGCCGGCCAGATCCGCGGCCGTCATCGCTTGCGCCTGGTAGCCCTGGACGTATCCGCGGAACGAGGAATCGCGCTCGATGATCGTGGTGAAGATCGAATCCTGAACCACGATCTGCCCGCCCGGACAGAAATTCGGACAGTCGCCGGGGGCAGTCGCTTCTTCCGTGCACGCCGCCGCTACGAGCAGGAAACCCAAGGCAAGTCGCCGCATCACCGGTCCAGCGTCTCCTTCGTGAAAGCATCGGGCAAGAGCGCCGCCAGCGTCCAGCGCCGCTCCGTGGCCGGCCCGACCGCCATCACTTCGAGGTCCAGGCCGAACTCCGCGAGTAGCTGACGGCATGCCCCGCAGGGCGCCGCCGGAGGATCCACTTCAGTCGTCACCACGACGCGCTTCAATTTCCGCGCACCGCCGACGACTGCCGCGCCCAGCGCCATCCGCTCCGCGCAAATCGTCAGGCCGTAGGATGCGCTTTCGACGTTGCAGCCGACGTACACCTTGCCATCGGTTGCCTCGATGGCGGCACCGACATGGAAGTTGCTGTAGGGTGCCCACGCATGCCGCATGGCTTCGCGCGCCTGTGTCACCAGGTCCTTCATGCGAGCACTTCCCGCAAGAATGACGTGCCCGCAGCCAGAGCCGGAAGTCCAAAGTACTCGGCTACTGTCTGTCCCATGTCGGCGAACGTGCGCCGCGTTCCAAGCGGCACCGGTTGCACTTTGGGCCCCACGACGAGCACGGGCACCACTTCGCGCGAATGATCGGTGGACGGCGTCGTCGGATCGTTCCCATGATCCGCCGTGAGGATCACTACGTCGTCCGGCCGCAGGCGCGACTGCAGCCGCGGAATCCAGGCGTCCAGCTCTTTGAGACCCTGGTGAAACCCCGGCACGTCATTGCGGTGCCCCCACGTCTGGTCGAACTCGATCACATTCACGAACACGAACCCCGTCTCCAGTGTGTCGAGCGCCTGCTCGATCAGCCGGTACGCATCGCCGTTCGTCGGCGTGTGCACGCTGCTGATGTTCCGGCCCGCGAACAAGTCATCCACCTTGCCGATACCGACGCGTTCGACACCGGCGTCGGCCATCAGGTCCAGCAGCGTCGTACCGACCGGCGCGATCGAAAAATCCTTGCGATGCGCCGTCCGGAGATACCCCCCCCGCGAGCCTTCGAACGGCCGCGCGATCACCCTGCTGACCGCAGGTTCGCCCCTCAGCATCTCGCGAGCGATGGCGCACGCCTCATACAGCTCCGCGAGCGGTACGGTTTCCTCGTGCGCCGCAACTTGAAAGACTGAATCGGCGGACGTGTAGACGATCCACTTTCCGGTGCGCTGATGCTCGGCGCCGAGCTCGTCGATTATCGCGGTCCCGGACGCCGTCTTGTTGCCCAGCCAGCCGCGTCCGGTGCGCTTGGAGAATTCGTTCAGCAACGCAACCGGAAATCCCTTGGGATAAGTCCGGAACGCCTGCGGCAGCACTACGCCGCAGATCTCCCAATGTCCTGTCGTGCTGTCCTTTCCCGCGGAAGCCGGTTGCGCGATGCCATGCGCCGCCGTCGGACTCACGTCGGCCGCGAACCCGGCGATCCCGGACGCGCGGCATTTCCCCAATCCCAGCTTCTCCAGGTTCGGCAGCTTCAAGCCGTCGACTGCTCGCGCGACGTTCCCCAGCGTATCCGATCCCGCATCCCCATAGACACCAGTGTCCGGCGCGGGGCCGAGCCCAACCCCATCAAGCACGATGATGGCCGCCCGGCCCGTGCCGAAATTCACATCGCGATCCGTGGCAGGCGCGGGCCGAGGCCCGTGAGGAATTCGTGCTGCAACTCGCCGCTCCACTCCGCGAATTCCTTCAAGGTGATGCGCTGCTTCGCGTCTCCGCCCACGATGGTCGCGATATCTCCCACCTGGACTTCCAGGGTCCCGGTTTCGACGAGCGCCATATCCATCTGCACGAATCCCACGATCGGACGACGTTGCCCGCGCAGCAGCACGGATGCTCCGCCACTCGTTCCTACCAGCCGCCGCACGCCATCGGCATAGCCGCACCGCAGCGTCGCGACGACGGTATCCCGCGATGCCGTCCAACTGGCGTTGTAGCTCACGCTTTCACCGCGCCGCACGCGCCGGACGCTCAGCACGCGAGCTCGCACGCTCACCACTGGGCGCGGCTGCGGCAGATCGTCCGCCGGCGAGCCCCCGTACAGGAATATCCCGGGCCGCACCAGATCGAATGCGAATTGCCGGCCGCGCAGCGCGGCCGCGCTATTCGCGACATGCAGCAGTGCCGGCCGGCGCGGCAGGCGCCCCACCGCGCCGAGAAACCGCTCGAGCTGCTGCTCTGCGGAGCCATCGCGCCGGTCAGCGGAATGAAAATGCGTGAAGCACCCCTCGAGCGACGCTGTGTCCACTGCCTCGCCCAACTCGTCCACTTCATCCCAGCGCACGCCGGCGCGTCCCATCCCCGTATCGATCTCGATATGGAAGGCGTGGTCGCCACGCGTGGTCCATTCGAGGATGCTGCCCGCATCGCCGAGTGCCGGAGTCAGCTGATGGCGATCGTACTCGTCGAACAGCCGGGCGCGCGCGGGCATGAAAACGAGAATTGGCCGCGTGATGCCGGCCGCCCGCAGCTCGGCACCTTCTTCGATTGTGGCGACGCCATAGCCCCAGGGATCGAGCTGCTCGAGGGCCTTAGATACTAGAGCGGCTCCGACCCCGTACGCGTTGGCTTTGACGACAGGGAGGAGCCGTGTGCCTGCTATCTTTGCTACCGTTCGGGCGTTGTCGACGAGGGCTTCCACGTCCACTTCCACCCAGGCCTCGCCCTTCGTTGACACGCTCACTGGCGCGCGTATGATACCCCGCCCGGAGGCTAAATGCAAGGCGATTCAGCGCTTGGACGTGCTCTGGGACTCGTGCGCGAACTGCGGCAACGCTGTCCATGGGACCGCGCACAGAGCCCCCAAACGCTCCGTCCGTATCTGGTCGAGGAAGCGCTCGAGCTCGACCACGCGATCCAAACCGACGATCCCGAAGCGATGCGCGACGAGCTGGGCGACCTGCTCCTGCATCTCGCGTTTCAGATCGTCATCGGCGAAGAACGGTCGCAATTCAATGCGGAAGTCGTCACGCGCACGCTCGAGGAGAAGATGTGGCGCCGCCATCCGAATTTGTTCGGCGAAACGCGCGCCAGTCGCCCCGATCACGCGGGGTGGGAGCTGGCGAAACGGCGCGAGCCCCGGGCGGGGGGGAAGCGCGGCACGCTCGCCGGCCTTCCTGCCACGCTGCCCCCGCTGCTGATGGCGTATCGATTACAAGAGCGGGCCGCGGGCATCGGATTCGATTGGCCGGATGCGAAAGGACCGATGGCGAAGGTGCAGGAAGAGGTCGCTGAGCTGGAAAGGGAGCAGGGGGCAGGGAGAAGGGAGCAGGTGGAAGAGGAGCTCGGGGACTTGCTGTTCGCGACGGTCAACCTGGCGCGCAAACTCGGAATCGAAGCGGGTCAAGCGCTCGAACGCGCCAACTTCAAGTTCATGCAGCGATTTGAGAAGGTGGAAAAGCTGGCTGAAGAGCGTGGCCTCGAAATGGGAAGGGCGACGCTCGAAGAGCTGGATGGACTGTGGAATGAGGTCAAAGCGTCTAAAGGCTAACGAGACCCCACGACGGTGAACAAGAGATACATGACCACCAGGATTCCGAGAGCGGCCATGATGCCAATGAGCTGACGTCGGCCTGCTGCCCGATAGAGGCGCATCGCCTCATCGTTGGCGCGCAGGACCTGTTCCTGATTGGCCACCGTGCGCTGCAGCAAGTCGCGGATTTCCTGAAGGAGGGTTACCTGACGATCATCCACGAGTGATCGCCGATCCTAGTCGCCCTGAGGGACGATCGCCCACAGCAGCACATAGACGAGTATGCCCGGAAACGCGGCTGAAACGATGGAGCCAACGACGTACAGAACACGGGCTAACGTGGGATCGATACCAAAATACTTGGCCAGTCCTGCGACGACGCCGGCGATCATGCGGTCCGATCGGGACCGTCGAAGTGGGGCATTCAGGCCTGCCATGGTAGCCTCCAGAGGACCGTTGTTAGCCTACGCGCGCCGCCTAAGCTGCGGCGCTACGGCATCACTGAGTTGCTCACGAACGCCAGTCGCTTACCGTCCGGCGCCCACGACGGAACGTTGATCGTTCCCTGACCACCATACAGGTAGGCGATGACCCGCGCCGGTCCCCCACCGATGGGCATCAATCGCAGCAGCACGTGCTTGTAGAACGGATGATCGTCCGGCGCAACGTCCGCGGGAAAGGCGAGGTACGCGATCCACTTGCCGTCGGGCGAAATGTGGGGGAACCAGTTGTTGAAGCTGTCGTTCGTGACCTGCTCCTGGGCGGTCCCATCGGGTCGCATCCGCCAGATCTGCATCCGTCCGCTGCGCGACGAGTTGAAGTAGATGTACCGTCCGTCGGGCGTGAATTCCGGTCCGTCGTCCAGTCCCGGCGCGGTCGTGAGGCGGATCTCGGCGCCACCGGCGACGGGGATCTTGTAGACGTCCAATTCATCGCCGCGAATGCCGGTGTACACCAGCCAGCGGCCGTCGGGCGACCAGCCGTGCAGGTACGAGGCTCCCACCCCCTTCGCGGTCACGCGCTGCGGCGTGCCACCGGTCGCCGGCACCGTATAGATGACTGAGGCGCCGCTATCCTCCACCGCATGGTGACTGATGGCCATCATCCGGCCGTCAAACGACAGGACGTGGTCGTTATTGTTGCGCGTCGCGAATCCCGTATTGATCGCGGCGGCCGAGCGTGATGCGAGATCGAAGCGGTAGAGGCGTCCCTCCTGCGCGTAAATGAGCGCCTTCCCGTCGCGAGTCCAGTTGGGCGCCTGAAACGATCCCGAGTACTGGTGCACAATCGTCGCGTTCCCGGTCGTGACGTCGAGAATCTCGAGGTGGCTGCCGATGTAATCGCTGTAGGGGACGAAGTCCCGCTTGGCCGGCGTCGTGATGCGGACGTTGCTGAACCTGGCCCGCTCCATGACGGTGTCGTTGTGCGCGCACACGAACAGGCCGACGTAGACCGTATCGGGGAGTGACAGCTCCGCGAGTCGCTCCGTGACGAGGGTGTCGCCGAATTGCGCGACCGACATGAAATACTCGCTGTCACGCCGCTCGAGCTGAATGACCGCGTCCGCATCCGGAAGGCTGGCGGCCGACTTGGCCTCTTCCGTGATCCCGCCAGTCTGCCGACGGAACTGGAGCGCCATCAGGCCGTCGCCGTGCAACGCCGCGGTCACGTGCGCGCTGCCCGGGTCGAGCGAGGGGCGAATGGTCCAGCCGATCTTCCGATGCTCCTCCACGCCGGCGCCGATGAAGCGCGCACGCGTGGAGAGGATGAAGTTGCCGGTCATCCGTTTCCAGACGAAATGAAAATCGTCGCGGGAGTCCCACATGTTCTGACCCGAGCCCGCGATCACATACGCCTGCTGCCTGGGGTCGTACGACGCGGAACCTGTTGCTCGGCCGACGTCGGTGTGTGTGGTAAAGACGCCCACCGGACTCTGAGCGCTGAGCACATCGCCGAAGACGGCGGAACTCAGCACGAGCGCAAGGAGGCGGTAGTAGGGAGGAATGCCCATATGTCAGAGACCGGTTCTTTGCGCTCGTGCCTCCAGGTGTTCGGGGTAGCGCGCCCCTTGGATCGTGATCCTCGAGGCTGCGTTCTCGATCTCGCGAAGATCGTCTGACGTGAGTTCGACCGCTACTGCTCCGATGTTCTCTTCCAGGCGCTCCAGTTTCCGAGTGCCCGGGATTGGCACGATCCATGGCTTCTGGGCAAGCAGCCAGGCGAGCGCGATCTGCGCTGGTGTCGCGTCCTTTCGTTCTGCAATCGCGCGAAGCAGATCAACCAAGGTCTGATTCGCTTTCCGAGCATCCGGCGTAAACCGCGGGACGACGTTGCGGAAGTCGGAACGGTCGAACGTCGTTTTCTCGTCGATCCGTCCCGTGAGAAAGCCTTTGCCGAGAGGGCTGAACGGAACGAACCCGATTCCGAGTTTCTCGAGGGCCGGCAACAATTCCTCTTCAGGACGTCGCCACCATAGCGAGTATTCGCTCTGGATCGCCGTGACCGGCTGGACCGCGTGCGCGCGGCGGATCGTTTGGACTCCTGCTTCAGAGAGGCCGAAGTGCTTCACCTTGCCTTCCCCAATCAAGTCCTTCACCGCTCCCGCCACGTCTTCGATCGGTACCCCTGGGTCAACACGGTGCTGATAGTAGAGGTCAATCGCCTCGACTCTGAGCCGCTTGAGTGATCCCTCGGCGCTCTGCCTGATGTGCTCGGGGCGGCTACCCACAACCTGCTGCCCACTGGGATCGATCTTGATCCCGAACTTGGTGGCTCTCACCACTTGACCACGGAAGGGAGCCAGGGCTTCGCCCACGAGGGCTTCGTTGGTGAATGGGCCGTACACTTCCGCTGTATCAACGAAGGTGACGCCGCGTTCGACAGCTGACCGCAGCAGTGAGATCATTTCCAGCTTGTCTCCGGCTGGACCGTAGCCATGGCTCATTCCCATGCAGCCAAGTCCGAGCGCCGAAACTTCCAGGCCGCTTTTTCCCAGTTTGCGCTTTTGCACAGTATGATCGCTAGGCTAGGTGTGAGGGGACTTCCTGCTGTTACGAGGTCACGTTCATGCCCCCCCTAACGGGGTGGCAATCTACACGCGCCGTCCGCTTCAGGCGCGTCTTAGGCAGCGCCCCCATCGTCTACCACGGCGTCAGCTTCGAACTCTACCAGCCAGTCAGGGTCGATGAAGCGCGAGACCTGCATGATGGTGTTGGCGGGCCGTATATCGCGAAAGAACTCGCCGTGGACTGCGGCTACGGCCTGCCAGTCCTCGATTCGAGTCAGCAGCGTTCGTGTCCGCACAACATGGCCCAAGGACGCTCCTGCCTTTTCAAGAGCGGCAGCAATAATCTCGAGGCATCGACGCGCTTGAGCGGCGGGATCTCCCTTCCCGACAGTGCGACCGTCAGGGCCTAAGGGCGCGGTCCCTGAAACTGTCACAAAAACCCCGGCGCGAACGGCTCGGGAGATTCCAACCTTGGGTTCGTAGGGACTGCCACTTGAGACCAGTCTTCGCATCGCAGGGAGACCCGCGCGCTAACGGACCGCGCTTAAGCTGCGGCGCGCTGAAGAAAGATTCATTCCTTAATCTACGCGCGCCGCCAGCTTCAAGCGCGGTTAGGCAGGGCGCCCATTCTATCGCTTCGCGCGAGCTTTGAGAACTTTCCGAAGCGCGTCATTGACGGCAGCAGAATCCTTGAACTCTGCAGCGACATCGGGATCGAGCACGATGATATTCGTGCCCTCGCGAAAGCGCTGCACGTACTTCCCGCGCACGCCCCCGCTAAAGTCATACTCAGGGCGCATCTCGTCGCCTGAATCGGTCCGCTTACTGTTCTTCTTCATAGATCTGACGCTCTCGGCGCGTAGCCGCTCGGGCATTGATAAGGCGAATCTCATCACCGCGCTCAGTGTGCGCAACTACAAGCAGCCGTCCCGCCCTGCTCTGCCCTACAAGCAGGAAGCGTTCCTCACCTTGCGAGTGGTCAGGATCGGGAATGGTTATTGAGAGAGGATCGTCGAAGGCGTCGGCCGCTTCCTCAAAGCCAACACCGTGTTTACGAAGGTTCGCCGCGGCCTTGGCACGATCCCAAACGAACTGTAGCATCGGCCGAATGTACGATGCTCAGCAAGGCGGCGCCCCTGCCTAACGGACCGCGCTTAAGCTGCGGCGCGCTGAAGAAAGATTCATTCCCTAATCTACGCGCGCCGCCAGCTCCAAGCGCTGGTTAGGCAGCATGCCACCGATCTACGAGGAGCTTCGGCGCATCCCTCTCGGGGAATATGACCTGCTCGAACCGCCGCGCAGCATGACACGGCGTCTCAGCAAGCCGGGCCTCCACGAAAGGCAGAGTGGTCTCGTCCCAGCCACCAATCTCGAGATAGTAGGGAATGTTCTTGGCGAAGTCCACTATGGTCCCCATCACTGATCGGTCCGTCGTCGGGGCGACAACCACCGGTGTCATGGCCGCAAGCTCGGCTTGTACGAGCGCCTCACCGACTCCCAGTCGGCGCAGCCGATTCCCAGTCAGCGTCGCCAGTTGGGTCGGCAACGAACGGACGTCGCGTGCCGGAATAAGCAGTGAGAGCAACGACTTGGAACTGACGATCAAGAGGAGTGGACGGCGGTCCACGACGAGCCGATTGACGTACCAGTCTCCGAGCGCCGTGTCTGAAGCACCATCCACGTCCCGAGATGGGCGCAGATCCCGAAACAGTTTGCGGGTGGGCCTCAAGATGACCATGGTGGCTCGGCATGCTGCCTAACGGATCGCGCTTAAGCTGCGGCGCGCTGAAAAAAGACTCATTCCTTAATGTACGCGCGCCGCCAGCTTCAAGCTTGTTAGGCGGCTCCCGCATCACGCAGATACTCCCGCCAGGCCGCCTGGAATCGGCCTTGAACCTCAGGCGAGGCGGTGTCTTCGAGCTCGACGGTTGCCTTGGAGGATCGCGCGGTGATCCGCCGTATGAGTCCAAAGAGGCCGTAGAGCGCAGACGTGTTCCATTCCGGGCCCATCCGATAGTCGAGGAGCAACGCATCGGGCCTGACGGACACACCTAGGTCGGGGATTGTGCCCCCGTCTACGCTGAGGCCTCCAACGACACAGTGAAATCCCTCGGCGCGCCCGCTGACAACGAGTTGGGCCGCGTTGGGGTTGTCATCGAGCGGAACCTCCCGCTGCTCGGTCAGATCCCAGAAGTAGGCCTTCTGGCTGACAAGCGTCGATCCGGAACGTACCAGCGCGTAGCCGTTCATGACGTCGCTGGGCTCTAGATGCAGAATTCGGACTTCCGGGAGGCTCCCGTCGTCTGTATCAAAGAGGTCGCGAAGGGTACGCCAGAGTTGCTCGGGACTCATGGTTGGAGCGGGAGCCGCCTAACGGATCGCGCCTAAGCTGCGGCGCGCTGAAGAAAGAGTCTTCACTCCTTAGAATCTACGCGCGCCGCCAGCTTCAGGCGCGTGTTAGGCAGCCAGCTCAAGAATCCGTGGGCGTGATGTCGAAACACACGGTGACCGTGCGTCCTTCTGCGGTCCTGAACTGCAACAGGTCGATTAGACGCCGTTGCATCGTCCCAACAGCTTGCTTGTAAGGACCGTGACCCGGATAAAGAGAGTCCATCCATTGGCGCTCGAGACTTATTGCGTGCAGATCGTTCCTTGGCTTCAGCATAACAATCTGTCCGCACGAGGCTAAGTCAATCCACTGCCCGCCAGCGTCGGTAGCAGCGGGAGCGGGCTGCTCGCGGACGGTGGAAGGTCGGCAAGCCATCAACAACGGAAGCAACAGGACGATACCGCGATAAGTCATGGTCTGGCTGCCTAACGGGATGCGCCTAAGCTGCGGCGCGCTGAAGAAAAAGTAGTCATTCCCTAGTATACGCGCGCCGCCAGCTTCAGGCGCTTGTTAGGCAGATGGGCATCGACGCTACAGATCCTCTGGTCGCAACCCCGTATGCTTGGCAATGCGCGCCAGCATCTTGGGGC
>Ga0193739_1000015_pt1 | contig 42152 bp, 40 predicted proteins | sample L2a2metaG_FD_144926 | JGI IMG/M metagenome (GOLD analysis project Ga0193739, IMG submission 144926) | Soil microbial communities from a riparian zone of the East river system, Colorado, United States - L2a2 | ecosystem: Environmental > Terrestrial > Soil > Riparian zone | place: USA: East River...
CCCATCGCGTACAGCGTGACGAGCGCCCGGGCGCCGACGTTCCCGGCGAGGGCGCCGCCCGGGACGAGCAGGGCCACGACGACCGTGGCCACCGCTAGCGTGCCGCCCACCAGGGTGGCCTGCCAGCGCCACGGCCAGGGCAGGAAGACCGCCGCGCCGAACATCATCCCCACCAGGGATACAGACTGCTCCCACAGCTGCGCCGGGACGACGACCACGGCGCCGAGACAGAGCAGCGTGATGTCGATGCCCAGCGCGAAGGCGATGCGCTGGAGCTGTACGACCGAACGCCGGGGGGAGGAGAGGGCAGCAATGAGCAGCGCGAGGCCGGCGGCGACGGCGCGGACGATGAGCAGGTCGTGCTCCGCCTGGGCGTCAGGGAAATCGCCCGCGAGGTGTTTCGCGATCGCCACAACGGCGATCGCGGCGGCGACGATGCGCAGCGCGCGGGCATACGTCCGGGAGGTGACGTGGTCCGACATGGCACAAGTCTAAGGTGCGGCGGGGCCCTTGACATGACATCCATACTTCTAGTATTATCGAAGTATGCAGAGCGCCACCGCTGCCGCGGCCCTCCAGTTTGCACCCAAGTTCGCCGCCCTCGGGCACGAAGCTCGTCTGGCCATCGTGCGGCTGCTCCTCTCGGCCAACCCTGACGGGCTCGTGGTCGGGGAGATCCAGGAGGAGCTCGACATCCCCCCCTCCACCCTGTCGCACCATCTGGATGCCCTGCAGCGCGAGGGGCTGGTGGCCGTGACGCGAGAGGGGAAGTACCTGCGCTATCGCGCCGACGCGGTGGGGTTGCGCGATCTGCTGGCGTTCCTCTATGCGGAGTGCTGCACTCGCAGCAAGCTCGTTCCCGTCTCAGCCCTGAAGGGAGTCACGGTATGAAGGTGCACGTTGCCCTCAACACGCCCAAGTTCGACGAGTCGGTGCGGTTCTACCGCACGTTCCTTGGCCTCGAGCCGGTGAAGCACAAGCGTGGGTACGCCAAGTTCGATGTGGCCGAGCCGGCGCTCAACCTGACCCTCAACGCTTCGCCCGATGTTGCCACGGGCGCCCTGAACCATCTCGGGATCCAGGTGGCCTCAACGGCGGCGGTACGCGAAGCCGCCGAGCGCCTCAAGGCCGAGGGCCTGGCGACGTTTGAAGAGGGAGACGTCGAGTGTTGCTACGCCTTGCAGGACAAGGTCTGGGTGACCGATCCGAACGGCTATCGCTGGGAGGTCTTCGTCTTCAAGGTCGGCGACACCAAGCCCGAGCTGACGGCTGCCGCCGGCGCCGAAGCCGACGCCTGCTGCCCGAGCGGCTGCTGCGCGGAGTGAGGGGATTACCTACTCGTTGCATCCTCCGTCACGGGGGTTCAACGCCACGCGGTTCGTCAGGATGGTCTTTGCGGCGCGAACCGTCACGGTGTAGGAGCGGGCTTCGAGGTTCCCGATGCGAACAGTCCAGCGCTCGTCCTGCCAGTCGCGAGGCGTGAACTCCGAGACGCGATAGGGCTCCACACGGACAGCGATGGTGTCGCCCTTGAGCCCGACGGCCGCCCCGAGTCGAAATCCTCCGGAATGGCCGAGGCGGCCGCGCACCAGAACGTAGTACGCACAAGCCTGGATCGTTGGGAGCGAATCCCCGCCTCCAGCGACGGCGGGGCTCGATGTGAATTCGATGAGCGGCTCGACCCGCGTCAATCCTCGACCGCTCATCGCCACGGCCGCGAGGCAGACGGTGAGCACAAGGACACCGGGATGCTTCACCGTTGACCCTCCGACACCCTTGGCGGCGCCGGTGTGATCGTCCCGCGACCGAGATCGGAGCAGGCGTCGCCGGAGAACGCGAGGAGCGGGCGGAGCGGGGTTCCCGTTCGGTAGGCCCGGTAGCCCACCCCACAGTTCTCGTAGGTGTTGGGGTCGCCGACGAGCTGGAGGCCGAACTGGGTCCACCGGCGGGTCCACGTGCTGTGTAGTGCCCCTTCGCCCACGGCGCTCTGTCCTCCGTCTTCCGAGACACCCATCCAGAACACGTCCTTGCCGGGGATGGGCCACTGCAGGTAGTCCTGGCCGCTACTGATTCTAATCAAGTGCACGACCGTTGCCTCGGGATCTTCGCGGTAGGTCGCGTTTTGGCACAAAGGAGCGTTGGGGTCGGAGGGGTCGCTGCCCGGACATGTCTGAAAGCCGCTTGTTCCGGTGGACTGCGTCAGGCGTCGCGTGACGGCCGCGATGACGTCGTCGCCTAGCGGCGAGTACGCCAAGGTGAGGACGGCGCGCTGGGACGAGCCCACCGGGGTGTAGGTCGTGCACTGCCGTATTCCATTCTCGTCGGGGGAGGAAAGCCCGATGCACGTGCTGTCGCTCCAGCCGGTCAGGGGTTGCGTGATGTCGATCATGGGCGTGTCTGTGCCCGTGCTGAAGTTTCGAATCTTGATGTGAAACACGCCGTCCCCGATAGTCGACGAGACGACTCCGCTATCGAGGTCGTGCGACGCCTGGAAGAGTGACAGGTACGTCCCGCCATCGGGAGACGACGGCGGATCGGTTGTGGCGGTCCATTGCCCCTGCTGGAGAACGAACGCGCGCCCGCCGGACGTGAACCCGAACGCTTCAATCCGACGCCCGCCATGTCGCGCATTGACGATGTCGGCGCGCTCGCCCAGTGTGACCAGAGACTCGGTGGTGTGCTGAGCGGTGTCCCGTTCGGCCACCAGCGTCTGATCCGTGGCCCACACGCGATTGCCGCAAAGCGGGATCCCCTGACGCTCGCTGGCGAGGAGCTGGAGCGCGCCGAACGCGTCGAGGACGTACACGGTCGGTGGAGCGCCACCGACGGGTTGAGGGGTTTCCATCTGGCCGGACACCGCATTCCATCGGGGCACTCGGCTCCCGCGGAAGATGTAGTCGGTCACCTGCGCGCCCCCGAGGGAGGGGTCGCTCGCGAGCAGCTGGGCGGCGACCCCCGCGGCAAACGGCGCCGCGTAGCTTGTCCCCGTGCGCGTCATCGTGCTATCTGGAAAATCCACGGGATCGGCGAGCGTCGTCACGTTCGTCGCCGGCGCTCCGATTTGGGTCGCCCCAGCGTAGTAGTCGCTTTGGGTCCAATAGGCAGCGCCGTCGACACCTGCGACAAACAGAATCTGACCGGGGAGCGAGTCGAACAATTGCGCTGCGGCTCGTTCGAGCGCCGTGTACCGGGCATCGGTCGTCGTTTGCAGCTGTTGGAGGGTCAGCGCGTTGGCTCCATCGCCGACGGGCAAGACGAAGAGGTTCCCTGAGCCCCTGGCGAGATAGCGTCGCAGCGCTCGCCGCATTGTGCGTATCTCGCGGTCATCCCCAACACGGCCGACCATCGTCGAGGTCTCAATCATCCGTATGCCGGCCTGTCCCGCTTGCGACAGCACCTCCCGCAAACGCCGGGACGCGTCGTTGACCACCATGCTGTCCTGGCCGTACGCGTACAGAGTGAGATTCGCGCCCCACACGAGGCCGGCGATGCCCTGTTGGTTATCACCCGTGGCGGCAATGATGCCCGCCGCCGCCGTGCCGTGTGAACGGAGCACCGGGTCTCGCAGGAGCGTGAGGAGCTGAGGCGCGCGCTGTGGCCTGCGGATCTGCACGGTCGAAGCCGAGAAGTCGGGGTGGACCGATGCGAAGACCATGTCAACCACCGCGAGTGGCACCCGGCTCGCGGTGTAGGTCCCGGTTTCGCATCCCCAGGCGAGGGGAGCGCGAATCGCTGCGCGCGGACCGGTGGCAGTGGTCAGGGCGTTCGCTGCCCAATAGGCCTTCAGGCTGTGGCTTCCATCCCCGGGGTAACGCCCACGCGGCACGAACCGGTCGCGGAACGTGATCCACGCCGCCTCCGCCACCGCTGGCTCGCCTTCAATGCGATTGAGGAGGGAATCGAGGGCGTCCAACGAGGAGCCTGGATCGGGAACGCGAACGATGTATTCGCCCCACGTTCCCCCATTGGGGTCGCCGCCGATGATCGTGGCGCTGTACGCTTGCAGCACGGCCTGAACGGTCGGTCCGCTCGCGCTGTCCTCAAACGCGATGCCCACGATGTCGCGGTAGTACTGCACGACCGTATCGCCCGGGGGGGCGACCAACAACACGGTGTCTTGTGGCAGGTTCAAATCGGGTGGGAGCGCGGGCCGATTCGTGTCCGCGGGGGGCGCGACGACCGTAAGACTCCCATAATCCTGCACGATCCCCGACCATGGGCTAAACACGCGGTTATTTCCCGCTCTTCCCGAATGAATCCCCCCAAGGGTCACGCTGGAATCACTGCTTCCCTGAATGTCGAGCAGGATCGGTGAGCCGCTGTCGCCGTCGTCAGCCCCGTAATTGGCGAACATCTGGCAGTAATACGTGACGCCTTGGGCCGGGGAAACGTTCACGCAGGTGCGCTGCACGTAGGCTTGGCTCCACCCGGTCGCGCTGCCGATCATGCTCACGAGGTCGTTGACGACGAAACTCTCCCGGGTCCTGGCGATCGTCCAATACGGCGTGAACCCGGAGATCGCCAACGCCGGCGGGTTGCAAGGACCGGGCAAACAACCATAAGCCGGCCTGGCGACGCGGCCGAGTCGCCACGTCTGCTGCGGGATCGGCGGGACGGTGTCGGGGAGGATGTTGTAGATCGCGGCGTCGCTGTTCGCGCAGAGGTTGTTGCCACAGGCCTGCGAGTAGCGCGAGATCTCGCGCCCGAGCGGCGTTATCGTCGCCGAATCGGCGTGGGTCAGCGGCGCCGTCGGTTGGTACTGCGCAACGTTGTCCGCGGCCATGATATTCGGACTGCAATGACCTGCCGTGAGAAACACTTGTTCGTTGTTCCATAGTGCGGCGAACCCCAGGGTACAGCTCACCCTGCTGGTGCCGGAGACGCGCTGAATCCGAATCCCGCCCTGAATGGGCCGAAACTCGTCCACCAACGTCGTGTTGGGGACGTAGCGTCCGCTGACCTCGACGTCCACGCCTTCGGCCGGCACGCCCAGGGCCTGCGCCGCCGCGCGGATCGCGAGCGGATCGGCGCCGGCGTCCACTCCAACGACCAGACGGTTCGCGACCTCGTCCAGGTCCAACCACACGACGCCGGCACGCTCGAGAATCGCGCCCTGCATGAGGCGTTCGCGCCACGCCCGCAGCTGCAGGAACGTGTACGTGGCGCCTCGGACGATGATGTCGGCGTTGGGGTGCTTCACGCGCCCTCGGAGCAGCTCCGGAGCGAACTTGAGTCGCAGGACGCGAGTCGCGGCCGATGGCTCACCGACGTCCGTGAGCGCGACGATCACGTTGCCGGCCGTGTCGTGATAGTATCCCGAGAGTCCCGGGATGTGGCCGGCGAGTTCGACGGCGCGACCTTCGTCCGCATACGCTCGCCCGGTCCCCGAAGCGGTAAGTTCCGGCGCATCCGACAAACCCGTTGGGTCGTCCTTTGGAAAGCACGTCGCGACGGCGAGTGCGACCACAAACGCGCCAAAGGCGCGGATTCGAAAACGCGGCAGATTCGGATGCATGAGATCTCCGTTCGGTAACCTCAGATCCTGGATGAGGAGGCGTTGACCGCCATTGTGAACGGACGATCCTTACGATTCACTGGTGTGCGCAAGAGTGTACAAACGTCGCGCGCGTTGCGCTCACGCCACAGGGAGGGTCTCGACCGATGACCACTGACGAAGTCCGCGAGCTGTTCGCCTACAACGCCTGGGCCAACCGGCTGACGTTTGCCGCCGCCGAGGCGCTGCCTCCCGAGGTCTACCATCGCGACCTGAAGAGCAGTCACGGCGGCATCCACGGCACGCTGGCGCATATCGTCTGGGCCGAGCACCTCTGGCTCAACCGCTGGCTCAATCAGCCCAACCCGGCGGTCGCGCAGGGCAGGGACCTGCGCACCGCCACGGAAGTACGCGCGCGGTGGGAGGAAATCGAGGCGGAGCGGGGGAGGTTCCTCGCGCAGCTCGGCGAGGCGCAGTTGGCCGAGACGCGGACGGTGAAGCCGTCGACCGGAGGCGAGTACGAGCATACCTTTTACCAGATGCTTCTCCATACTGTAGATCACTCGAGCTATCACCGCGGTCAGATCGTGACGATGCTCCGGCAGGTAGGGGCGGTCCCGCCGAGCACCGGCCTGATCGTGTATTACCGGGGAAGGGCGGCGTGTTGAGCGGCGTCCGCGTCGGCGACGTCGCACCCGACTTCACGCTCCCCGATCAGAGGGGCCGTCTCGTGCGCCTGCACGACTTCACGGAGAAGAAGAACGTCGCGCTGTATTTCTATCCGAAGGACGGGACGCCGGGGTGTACCGCCGAGGCGCGGGCATTCCGCGATGCGTATGACGCCTTCAACGCAGCGGACACTGAGGTGATCGGAGTCAGTTCCGACTCGGTCAAGTCGCACGGGCGCTTCGCCACGAACGAGCGCCTGCCGTTCTTGCTGCTTTCCGATCCAGACGGGGCGGTGCGGGAGCTATACGGCGTGGAGCGGACGCTGGGGATTCTGCCGGGACGGGTGACCTTCGTGATCGGCCGCGGCGGCGTCGTTCGCCACGTCTACTCCTCTCAGCTGCGCGCCACCCAGCACACCCGCGAGGCCTTGCAGGCGATCAACGCACCTCCGCCATCGCAGCCGTAACGAGCAGGGCCCGCACCACTCCCAGCGGTCCATCGACGTTCTCGTACCACTCGGTCGGCAAGTGCGCGTCGCCCGCGTGGCCGCCCGCGCCCAGCGCGATCGCCGGGACTCCCAGGGCGATCGGCACGTTGGCATCGGTCGAGGCGCAAGCCAGCTCGTGGGGGCGGCCCAGCGCCCGCGTTGCCGCGATCGCCGCCTGGACGAGGGGGTGGGCCCGTGGCGTGAGGCCCGACGGCCGGTCGCCCACGCGGCGCAGGTCGAGCCGCAGCGGCGGCGTACCGGCGGTGCGGTGGCTGTTCTCCTCGGTCAAGGCGCGCGCCAACACCCCCTGAACCGTCTCATCGAGCTGGACCAGCGCCCGAGGGTCCTCGCTCCGCAGGTCGAGGTCGAGCCAGGCGTCTTGAGGGATCGAGTTGAGGCCGGTCCCGCCTCCAAGGCGCACAACTGCGCAGGTACTGCGCGGTGAGTGCGGCATGTGGAGATCCGCGAGCAGGGCAGTCGCGCGGCCCACGGCGTTGGCGGGGTTCGCGACGCCGAAAGCGGCCCAGGAGTGGCCACCGGGTCCGCGGTAGGTGACGCGGTAGCGGCGCGCGCCGAGCGCCCGGTGAACGATCCGCTCGAGGCCCGCGCCGTCGAGCGCGATGAACGCGTGCGGCCGGCCATCTCCGTTGGCAAAGAGATGCTTCACTCCTCGCAGGTCGCCCGACCCCTCCTCGCCCACCGTCGCCGTGAAACGTACCGGCCGCACCGTCGAAACACGCGAGCGCACCAGCGCCTCGGCCACGGTCACGAGCGCGGCGAGTCCGCGCGCGTTGTCTGAGATCCCGGGCCCCGCGAGCCGCGCGCCGCTGCGCGCGACCGAGACGTCGAGCCCCTCGGCGAACACCGTGTCGAGATGCGCGCTCAGTACCACCGGTTCATCGCGGCGCGTTCCCAGCCAACCGGTGACGTTGCCAACTTCGTCCACCGCGACGTCGCCGAGCCCCGCCTCCCGAAACAGATCCGCCAAGTGCGCGCCGCGCGCTCCTTCCGCGCCGCTGGGGGCAGGAATCGCCGACAACGCCGCTTGACGCGCGAGCGTACTCTCATCCGAGCGCTCGATGTGGTGGCGCGCGGCGCGGACCTGCTCGTGCGCAATGACGCGGTCGATCGACTCGGGCATGGACCGCAAACTACGGCGCTTGCTCACCGTCCGGCAACCGGGTGCTTGACCTGGACGTGCACCCGCGCAACACTAATCCCATGGAGGAGCGCGACCTGATCTACGACTGGAACGGGGGGGGGGCTAACGGCGGCGCGGCGTTCGACTGGACGCTCGTCCACGTGGACCTGAACGACGAGACGCTGCGCGACGGCTTGCAGTCGCCTTCCGTCACCGATCCTCCGCTCGAAGACAAGAAGCGACTGCTGCACCTGATGGCGGACCTCGGCATTGTGGCGGCCGACATCGGGCTGCCGGGGGCCGGGCCCCGCGTCGTGGAGCAGGTGCGGGCCCTCGCTCGGGAGATCCGCGACGCCAAGCTGCCGATCTTCCCGAACTGCGCGGCACGCACCGTGGTGGCGGACATCGAGCCCATCGTGCGCATCAGCGACGAGGTAGGGATCAAGATCGAGGCGGCCACCTTCATCGGCTCCTCGCCGATCCGCCAGTACGCGGAGGACTGGACCCTGGACCGCATCGTCAAGGCCAGCGCCGAGGCGGTGACGTACGCGGTGCAGCATGGCCTCCCCGTGATGTACGTAACCGAAGACACGACGCGCGCCCGCCCGGAGACCCTGAAGGCGCTCTACGGCGCGGCGATCGATTGCGGCGCGACGCGGCTCTGTCTCGCGGATACCGTCGGTCACGCGACACCGAGCGGCGTGAAGGCTCTCGTCAAGTTTGTGAAGGACGAGATTGTAGGGAAAAACCCAATTAAGATCGATTGGCACGGCCATCGCGATCGCGGCATGGGGCTCATCAATTGCCTCGCGGCGATCGAGGCGGGGGTGGACCGCGTGCACGCGACGGCGCTCGGCGTCGGGGAGCGCGTCGGGAACGCCGAGATGGACCTGCTGCTCGTGAACCTCAAGCTGTTGGGCGCGCACCGCCACGACATCCGCCGCCTCCCCGACTACTGCCGGCTCGTGGCGGAGGCGGTGGGCGTGCCGATTCCGGTGAATTACCCGGTCGTCGGCACGGACGCGTTCCGGACCGGGACTGGGGTGCACGCCGCGGCGATCATCAAGGCGAAAAAGAAGGGACATGCCTGGCTCGCCGATCGTGTCTACAGCTCGGTGCCCGCGGAGGAGTTCGGTTTCGCGCAGCGCATCGAGATCTCACCCGTCTCGGGCTTGTCCAATGTGAAGTACTGGCTGGAGACGCACGGCTACGACGCGGAGAACGAAGCGGCCTGCAAGGTGTTGTTCGACGCGGCCAAGCGCACCGACCGCGTGCTGTCGGACGAAGAGTGCCACCGGTTGCTGAAAACATGAGCTTCCGCGCCATCGAGCGGTCGTTCTTCGACCTCCGCTGGCACCTGGATCCTGTCTCGGCGACGCAGGCGGGTGTGTCTGGATACGACGACCGCTACGGTCGCTTCAGCCCTGCCGCGCTCGCTCCCCACATCGCCGCGCTCCGTGCCCTCGCCGCCGCCCTCGAGGGGGTGACCGTCGAGGGGCTGGACGAGGAGATCGATCGCACCGCCCTGCTGAACGAGATCCGCGTCACGGTGCGCCGCTTCGAGCAGCTGCGGCCGCAGGCCACGAACCCCGAGTTCTGGCTGTCGCATCTGCTGGGTGGGCTGCACCACCTGCTGCTGTCGGGCGACCGCACCCCCGAGCAGAAGGCGCTCGCGGCGATGGGTCGGCTCGACGACATCCCCGCCTTCATCGAGGACGCGCGGGCGACGATCACCGAGCCTGTGGCCGTGTTCGTCGAGACGGCGCTGCGCATGAGCGAGGGGGGCCGGCTGCTGCTCCGCGAGGTCGCCGCCACGCTCTCGGCCGGCGCGCCGGCCCTGGCCGAGCGGCTGCAGGCCGCGGCTGCTCGCGCGACCGCCGCGCTCGCCGAGTTCGAGCACGACCTGGACCGCTGGCTCGACACGGGGGGCGACCACTTCGCGATCGGCGAAGAGGAGTTCAACTTCCTGCTGCACTATCAGCACGCGTTGCGGGACACGGCGCCGGAGCTGTGGCGCTATGGTTTGCACCTCAAGGAAGAAGTCGAGGCGGATCTCCAAAAGCGCGCGGACCGGTTCGACGGCGGGCGGCCCTGGCCGCAGATCGCCGATCGCCTCCGGGCCAATCACCCCAGCGCGAAAGAGTTGGTCGACGCGTACGCCAGGGAAATGGCCCGCGCCCGCGAATTCGTCGCGGCGAAGGACCTCGCGCCGATTCCCGACGCACCGCTCGGTGTCGTGCCCACGCCGCCGTTCATGCGACCCATGATTCCGTTCGCCGCCTACGATAGCCCGGGCGCCTACACGCGCGACCGCACCGGCTGGTTCTACGTGACGGTACCGGACGAGCGGCTGCCGGCGGATCAACAGGAGCGCATCCTGCGCGATCACTGTCGCTACGAGCTCGCGGCGACGGCGTTGCACGAAGGGTATCCGGGGCACCACCTGCAGTTCGTCATCGCTAAGGACCTCGATTCTGACACTCGGAAGAACCTGTGGACGCCCCTCACCGTGGAGGGGTGGGCGCTGTACTGCGAAGACATGATGGCGGAGCAGGGCTTCTATACGACGGAGGAAGAGATGTTCTTCCAACGGGTGCACCTGCTGTGGCGCGCCGAGCGGATTCTCCTGGATGTGGGCCTGCACACGCGGGGCATGACGCCCGAGCAGGCGGTGGATCAGATGGTGCGCGATCTGCACATCGAGCGGAGCAACGCGGAAACCGAAGTGCGCCGCTACTGCGCCTGGCCGGCCTACCAGCTGTGCTACGCCGTGGGCCGGCGCGAGCTGCTGCGGCTGCGGGATGACTTCCGCGCCGCGCGCGGCAAGAGTTTCACTCTCCGCAAGTTCCACGACGCCGTCCTGCCGTACGGCGGTCTGCCCGTCACGCTGATTCGCTGGGGACTCGGCCTCGGTGAGTGAACGGCTACCGCGGCAAGTCAAATTGTTTGGTGCCGTCTCCCTCCTGAACGACTTCGCTAGTGAGATGATCTACCCGCTCCTCCCGGCCTTCGTCACGGGGGTGTTGGGTGGTGGTGCGGTGGCGCTTGGCGCGCTCGACGGAGCGGCGGATGCGGCCGCCGCCTTCGTCAAACTCGTCTCCGGCCGGCTCGCCGACCGCGCGGCACGCCGCGGGCCGCTGATCGTGATCGGGTATTTCGTCGCCGTGGTCGTGCGGCCCGTCATCGCCGTCACTGCTGCCGCGTGGCAAGTGATCGGGCTGCGCGTCGTGGACCGGTTGGGGAAGGGTTTGCGCACGCCGCCGCGCGACGCGTTGATCGCGGACGTCACACCGGCGGCGTTGCGGGGGCGGGCCTTCGGCCTGCAGCGGGGGCTCGACCACGCCGGCGCGGTGCTCGGTCCTCTCGTCGCGTGGGCCCTTCTCGCGGGCGGGGCGGACGTTCGGACCGTGATCCTGGCGAGCATCGTGCCCGGCGTGGCGGTGCTGGTGCTCGCGAGTTGGGCGGTCAGGGGCGGTAACGGGCGGTATGGGGCGGTAGGTTCGGCGGCGGGACCGGTCCCCCTACCGCCTTCTACCGCCTCCTACCGCCCCCTACCGCCCGGCCTTCTCGCCATCTGCTTCTTCTATCTCCTCCGGATGCCGGAGACACTCATCATCCTCCACGCGCAGCGGCTCGGTGTTGAGGTCGCCGTCGTCCCGCTCCTGTGGGCCGCGGTGCACGTCGTGAAGTCGTCGTCGAGCTTCATGGGCGGTGCGCTCTCGGACCGACTCGGTCCGTCGCGCACGATGTGGTTGGGATGGGTCTGCTACGCCGGCCTCGCCGCGGGGATGGCCCTCGCGACTGGACCGGGCGAAGCATGGGGGCTGTTCCTGGCGCTCGGGCTCGTCGCGGGTCTCACCGAGAGTCCCGAGCGGGCGCTCGTGGCGGCGTACGCCGGGGACCGGCAGGGGAGCGGGTTCGGCGTCTATCACGCCGCGAGCGGGGCGGCGGCGTTGGTCGGCGGGCTGGCGCTCGGCGCGGCGTTCCAGGGCGCGGGCGGCTCCACCGCATTCCTCGCAAGTGCCGCTTTGGGCCTCGCTTTGGCCCTCCTCTGGCCTTTTGTGGCTCGGGTGCATAGGGTTCCTGCCCGGTGACCCAGGCATGAAGAAGGAAGAACCGCGCGGCCGGTATCTGGCCGGGCTGGCGGTGGCCGCGCTCGGCGTCGTCTATGGCGACATCGGCACGAGTCCACTGTACGCCCTGCGCGAGGCGTTTCACGGGCCGCACGCCATCGCTCTCACGGCGGGCAACGTCCTGGGCGTGCTGTCGCTCATTCTCTGGTCGCTGGTGCTGGTCGTGTCGGTGAAGTACCTGGCGTTCGTCATGCGGGCGGACAACAAGGGCGAGGGGGGGATCCTCGCCCTCATGGCGCTCGTGAACCGCGGCCGGACCGGGACGGGGCAGCACCTCACGCCGCGGCGGGTTGTCATCGTGCTCGGCATCTTCGGCGCGGCACTGATGTACGGCGACAGCGTGATCACGCCTGCCATTTCGGTCCTCTCGGCGGTGGAGGGGCTCGAGGTTGCCGCCCCTGCCCTGCGGCACTGGGTCATCCCACTCGCAATCATTATCCTCGTCGGACTGTTCTTCATTCAGAGCCGCGGCACCGCGAGTGTTGGCGCGATGTTCGGGCCCGTCATGTTGGCCTGGTTCACCACGCTCTCGCTGCTCGGCATCGTCCAGATCGTAGCGGAGCCGGCCGTCCTCGCCGCCGTCAGCCCACACCATGGTGTGCGGTTCTTCGTCGAGAACCGCGGTGCGGGTTTTCTGGTGCTGGGTGCCGTGTTTCTCGCGGTGACGGGGGGCGAAGCGCTCTACGCCGACATGGGCCATTTCGGCGTGCGTCCCATTCGCCTGGCCTGGTTCGGGCTCGTCCTGCCGAGCCTCGTCCTGAACTATTTCGGGCAGGGCGCCCTGCTGCTGCGCGATCCCTCCGCGGCGGTGAGCCCGTTCTTCCGAATGGCCCCATCGTGGGGGCTCTATCCGCTGGTGGCGCTCGCAGCCAGCGCAGCGGTCATCGCGTCGCAAGCGGTGATCTCCGGGGCGTTCTCGCTCACGCGACAGGCGGTGCAACTCGGGTATATCCCGCGGGTGCGAATCGACCACACGTCATCGCGCGAGATGGGTCAGATCTACGTTCCTGGTGCGAATTGGGCACTGATGCTCGTCACGATCGCCCTCGTGCTCGGCTTCGGTTCGTCGAGCCGCCTGGCGGGCGCCTATGGCGTCGCCGTGTCGGGTGAGATGGTGCTCACGACGCTGCTGCTCTATCTGCTCACGCGGCAAGTGTGGGGTTGGAGCTTGCTGCGCGCCGGCGCCCTGGTGGCATTCTTCCTCGTGATCGAATTGGCGTTCCTGGCGGCCAACGCGCTGAAGATCCCGCAGGGAGGCTGGGTCCCCTTGGCGATCGCGGGCGCGCTGTATGTACTCATGACCACGTGGAAGCGGGGGCGCGAGATCCTCTCCAAGCGGATGCTGGAAAAGACTGTGCCGCTCAAGCTGCTGCTCGCCGATCTCGCTGCCGAGCCGCCGATTCGGGTGCCCGGCACCGCGGTGTTCATGTACGGCAGCGCCGACGGGACGCCCCCCGCGCTCATTCACAACCTCGCGCACAACAAAGTGCTGCACGAGAAGATCGTTTTCCTGACGGTGATGACGGAGGACGTCCCCCACGTGGCGGCGGCGGAGCGCGTCACGGTCAAGCGGATCGGCAAGGGGTTCCACAGCGTCGTCGCGCGCTACGGGTTCACCGAAGACCCGGACATCCTGGACGTCCTCGCGGCGTGCAAGGTGCAGCAGCTCGACATCCCCATCGAAGGCACGACATTCTTCCTGGGGCGCGAGACGGTAATCGCGTCGGAGCGCCCGGGGATGTCGCTGTGGCGCGAGTCAGTGTTCGCGTTTATGACCCGCAATGCGCTCAGGGCCACGGCTTTCTTTAAGATCCCTCCGAATCAGGTCTTCGAAGTTGGCGCGCAAGTAGAACTCTAGAAAACCGTTCCAAGGAGTCCACATGCGAGTGCTGGTTATCGTGACACTCACCTGCGTACCGACGGTGAGCGCCGCCGCGCAGCAGCATCAGGTAATCACCCCACCAGGGGCGCTGGCGGGCCTGCCGTTCTCAGCGGCGACGCGCGTCGGGAACGTGCTCTACCTGTCGGGTCAGATCGGTGTCCTGCCGGGCACCCGCCAACTCGCCGACACGGGGGTCGCCGGGCAGACCCGCCAGGTGTTCGAGAACATGAAGGCGGTACTCACCTACGCCGGCAGCTCGCTCGAGCGCGTGTTCAAATGCACGGTGTTTTTGTCGCACATTGCGGACTACGCGAAGATGAACGAGGTGTATGCGACCTACTTCCCGAAGGACCCGCCGGCGCGCTCGACGGTGGCGGGAAGCGGCTTGGCGTTGGGTGCGCGGGTCGAGATCGAGTGTTCGGCGACGGTGGGCTAAAAGTTCCGAGGATCAGTCCCCTGCCGCCAGCGCGGTTTGGACAAACGGCGCCTCGTGGACCACCGCGGGCTTGCGCCGCGACAGCACCAGCCACCACTCGCGCGCCGACGTGAAGATGAGCAGCGCGACGACGGCCATGAAGAACAGCGTGATCACCGCGTCGAGGTGGTAGTTGAACACCCGCCGCGCCGCGTCCGGGTCGGTGGAGCCGGCGAGTGCCGCCGCGCGCGCGAAGAATCCCAGTTTGGGATCGGCGGAGAAGACGAGCTGCCCACCCGCCGTCATCGTGATGACCACCAGCCACGCCAGCGGGCCCAGCGTCACCCAGGCGTAGCGCTGCCGGCCCATCTTGATCAGGATCGTCGTCGCCACGCAGAGGGCGACCGCCGCGAGGAGCTGATTCGAGATCCCGAATAGCGGCCAGAGCGCGTTGATGCCGCCCAGCGGATCGACCACGCCCTGGTACAGGAAGTAGCCCCACCCCGCGCACACGAGCCCGCTGGAGAGCACGACGCTCGGGTACCACGACGTCCGGCCGAACGGCGGCCAGACGTGGCCCACGATCTCCTGCAGCATGAAGCGCCCGACGCGCGTGCCCGTGTCGATCGTGGTCAGAATGAAGAGAGCCTCGAACATGATCGCGAAATGGTACCAGAGCGCGGTCAGCGCCTGGCCCCCCAGCACGCTCGTGAGCCCTGCGAAGATGTGGGCCATCCCCACCGCCAGGGACGGGGCGCCGCCGGTGCGGGCGATCAACGACGTCTCTCCCATCTGTGCCGCGAGCGCCTGCATCGCTTCCGGCGTCACCACGAAGCCTGCCTGGCTGAGCGCCTCGGACGCTCCCGCGAGCGCGGTGGGTGTGGCGTTCATGGCGAAGTACACGCCCGGGTCGAGTGTGCATGCGGCGATCATGGCCATGATCCCGACGAATGACTCCATCAGCATGCCGCCATAGCCGATGATCCGCGCGTCGGACTCGCGGGCGATCATTTTTGGCGTCGTGCCGGAGGCGACCAGCGAATGGAATCCTGAAATCGCGCCGCAGGCGATCGTGATGAACGCGAACGGGAACAGCTTGCCCGCGAACACCGGGCCCTCGCCCGCGGTTGCAAACGGTGTAAGCGCCGGCATCCGGAGCGGGGGCAGGAGGATCAAGATCGCGGCGCCCAGCACCACGACCGTCGTAATCTTGAGAAACGTCGATAGATAGTCACGCGGGCACAGCAGCATCCACACCGGCAGGACCGAGGCGATGAAGCCGTAGGCGATCATCATCCACGTGAGCGACGTGCCGGTGTGCGTGAAGGCCGCCGCAAGGCCCGGATGGTTCGCGACCCAGCCGCCCGCCACCAGCGCGCCGAGCAGCAGCACGGCGCCGACCGCCGAGGCCTCGCCCACCCGGCCCGGCCGCCACCGCTTCATCCACCAGCCCATCAGCAGCGCGATGGGCACGGTGCAGGCGATCGTGAACAGCCCCCACGGCGATGCGCGCAGCGCGTTCACGACGATCAGTGCCAGGACGGCGAGCAGGATGATCATGATGGCGAGCACTGCGACCATGGCCGTCACTCCGGTGACTTTGCTGACTTCCTCCTTGGCCATCTGACCTAGCGATTTCCCGTCGCGCCGCAGCGAGCAGAACAGAATCGTGAAATCCTGCACCGCGCCGCCGAGCACGACGCCGATCACGAGCCAGAGGGTGCCGGGGAGGAACCCGAACTGCGCCGCCAGCACCGGGCCGACGAGCGGGCCCGCGCCGGCGATCGCGGCGAAGTGATGGCCGAACAGCACCCAGCGGTTGGTCGGGACGAAGTCGCGGCCGTTGTTCAGGCGCTCGGCGGGCGTGGCGCGGCGCGGGTCGAGCCCGAAGACGCGCTCGGCGAGGAACTTGGAATAGAACCGGTAGGCGACCGCGTAGGTGCAGACCGCGGCGACGAGCAGCCACGCGGCGTTGATCGTCTCGCCCGAGGCGAGGGCGAGCACGCCGAACGCCGCGGCACCGAGCACCGAGATCGTTCCCCACACCAAGATCGACACGGGCCGTGACATGGGCGCTAAGTTGCGCCGCGCCTTGCCGATGTTCAAGCGCGAACATAGGTTCGAAACTCTTGGCTCCCACCTCGTGGTCCATGAGCCCGCGGGCCGAATCGGCGCCCCCCCCCGGCGCGACGGCCGTGCAGGAGCGACGCGAGCCTCTCCGCGCCGGCGACGCCCTGCAGGGCAAGGTCGCGGTCGTCACGGGCGGCGCGACCGGTCTCGGTCGATCGGTGGCCTCGAGTTCGCGCAACACGGCTCGGCCGTCGCCTTCAACTATGTCGAACTCCCCGGGCGGGAAGTGACCGCCCAGGCGGTGCTCACCGAGACGGCCATCAAGGCCCTCGGCGTCCCCTGCTATTCGGCGCGTTGCGACGTCCGCAGGATGGACGAGGTGGACATGTTCGTCGCCGAGGTGAAGCAACGCCTCGGGGGCGTGCACTACCTGGTGAACAACGCGGGCGTGACGCACGACGGTGCGCTGTGGCGCCTCACCGCCGAAGCGTGGCAAGAGGTGATGGATACGAACGTCACCGGCGCGTTCAACTGCATTCACGCTGTCGCCCCGCCGATGCGGGCGCAGCGCTTCGGCAAGATCGTCAACGTCGCGAGCCACCAGGCCTTCCGGCCGGGGTTCGGGATCGCCAACTACGCCGCGAGCAAAGCGGCGCTGATCGGCCTCACCAAGGCCGCCGCCGTCGACCTGGGCTCGTCCAACATCAACGTCAACGCGGTTGCCCCCGGCTTCGTCAAAACGGAGCTGCTCACCCAGCTGCCGCGCGAAGTGTTGGAGCGCGCCGAGCACGAATCGGTCTTGGGCCGCGTCGCCGAGCCGGAAGACATCTCGCGCGTGATCACGTTCCTGTGCAGCGACGCGGCTCGGCACATCACCGGACAGGTGATCGTGGTGGACGGCGGCCTGACGCTCGCTTAAATTGCAGGCCGTGACTAATCCGTTAAAACACAAATACTTAAAGCGTGGCGTATGGGTCGCCGCCGCCTTGCTGGTGGCGTGCGGCGGCAAGAAGACCGATCAACCGCCCGTGCCCGTCCCGACGGCCCCCCTGCCGACCGCCGGACTCGCCGGCCAGAAGGTGAGCGTCATGCCGCTCACGCTCGCGGCGGCGGAAGACACGCTGCATTGGGAAGCCCTGATCGCCGACCGCCGCACGACGCTCGACAAGGCCGACAGCATCATCGGATCGCTGCTGACGGCCCGTTCCCCAGAGGTGGCGTGGGTGGGGCCCGCCGAGCTGCGCCGCGCCGCCCGGCGCGCCGCGGGGCTCGCGCCCGACCCCGACCAGATGGGCACATCGTTTCTACGGGCCGACCAGCTGATCGACGTGCCCGACCCGTTGCGCTACCAGCTGCGCACCCTCGCGGCGCTCTCGGGCGCCCGCTTCGTGCTGGTACCAGCGGGGCTCGTGTTTCGAAAGGCGCCGGTGCGACCTGATGCCGTAGGGGCACAGCATGCTGCGCCCCTACCGATGGTCGCTGTGGCGGAATTGTCCATCGTATTGATCGACACGCGTGTCGGCCGAATCCAGTGGCGCACCACGGCGCGCGGCGAAGGGCAGGATCCATGGACGGCGCTCACGCGGGCGGTGAAGAGTCTCACGCCGGGCCTGCCGTGACGCGCGACGCGACGTTGATTGCGGGCGACGGCGTCGGGCCCGAGATCACCGCGGCGACGCTCCTCGTGCTCGACGCGCTGGGAATCAAGTTCGAATGGGACGAGCAGTACGGCGGCATGGCGGCGGTGGAGAAGGCCGGCACGCCCCTGCCTAACGCGACCCTCGACAGCATCCGCCGCACCCGCCTTTGCCTCAAGGGTCCGCTCACGACCCCCGTGGGGGGCGGGTACCGCTCGGTCAACGTCGCGTTGCGCCAGGCGTTCGATCTCTACGCCAACGTGCGGCCGACCAAGACGATCGTGCCCGGCGGCCGGTACACGAACATCGACCTCGTCATCATTCGCGAGAACACTGAGGGGCTGTACGTCGGGCTCGATCACACCTTCAAGGTGGCGGGAGATCCCAAAGCGGTGGCGCAGGCGATGTCGGTCGTGACGCGCGAGGGGTGCACGCGCATCGTGCGCTACGCCTTCGAGTACGCGAAGCAGCACGGGCGCAAGAAAGTGACGATCGTTCACAAGGCCAACATCCTCAAAGCGACCTCGGGGCTCTTTCTCGAGACGGGCCGCATGATCGCGAAAGAGTATGAGGGCGTGATCGCCTGCGACGATAAGATCGTAGACAACGCCGCGATGCAGCTCGTGATCAAGCCGGAGCAGTTCGACATCATCGTGACGACGAATCTGTTCGGCGACATTCTCTCCGACGAGGCGTCGGGCCTGGTGGGGGGCCTGGGCCTCGCGCCGGGGGCCAACATCGGGGCCCACGCCGCCATTTTTGAGGCGGTCCACGGCTCCGCCCCGGACATCGCGGGGCAGGGGATCGCCAACCCGTCGGCCCAGATGCTGGCGGCGGCGATGATGCTCGACCACGTGGGCGAGCTGGACGCCGGCACGCGGCTGCGCTGCGCGATCGAGACCGCGATCGTGAAAGACAACGTCCGGACCAAGGACCTGGGGGGCAGTGCTTCGACCGACGATTTCGCCCGCGCCGTGGCCCGTCGGGCCTAAGCACCCCTGCGCCGGGTGCGGGGAGTTCGTCGCCGGGATCGCGATCGGCGGCGTGTGCCCGAGCTGCGCGCGTCTCGCAGATCGCAAAGCGGCGCGCATCGGGCGGATCGTCGCCATCGGGACGACGCTGCCGCTGGCGGCATACGTCGCGTGGAGTCTCCCGCCCACCCAGACCGCCAGGCTCGTTGGAGCGGGGAGTGTGCTGATGTGGTACGTGCTGACGTCTCTCATAGCCAAACGCATAGCCTCGGAGTGGCTCAAATGAAGAGACGAATTCTAGCAGTCGCGGGCGCGCTCTTGTGTGCCTGGGTAGTAGTGCTGCAGGGCCAGACATCACTGTCCATCTATCGGGATGGCCGAGTGGTCGTGCGGCAGAGCCTGCCGCAAGCGCTGCAACGCGGGCGCAATGCCCTGACGCTCAAGCTCGAGGGGCTCGACCCTGCGACGCTCTTCTCGTCCGACACGGCGGTGAGCGTGCTGTCCGCGGAGGTGCGCTACCCCAGCACCAAGGACGACGCGTTGGCCCGTTCGGTGGGACGGATTCTCTCGTTCTCGCGCGGGACCGGCGACACGGTGAAGGCCACGGTCGTTCGCGTGGCCCCGCCACAGTACCGCGTCGGCGACGGCCGCCTGCTGCTCGAATCCCCGGGCGAGCCGCTCTTCCCGGCGGAATTGGTGCGGACGAGCCCGGAGGCGACAATCGTGCTCGATGCCGCGCGCGCGCGGCCGCGCACCGAATTGGCCTACCTGGCGCAGGGGATTACGTGGGAAGCGCTGTATCAGGTGATCCTGACCGGTGCGCGCGGTCAGGTGTCGGGGACCGCCACGGTGACGTCGCAGGGACTCCGCGCCGACAGCGCGGAGGTGCAACTCGTGGCCGGGGCGATTCAGCGCGCGCGAGCACCTAAGGCCTCGGAGTACGCCCAGCGGGACGAGCTGCGGGCTATGGCGGGAATGGTCGCGGCAGCGGGAGAGACGTCGGAGCAAGCCGTCGGCGAAACACACGTCTACCAGCTCCCCGGTCGCCTCACGATCGAGCCCGGCGTCCCGGTCGCGACGCAGCTCTTCCCCCGCAGCTCCACGCCCGTCACGCAGGACCTGATCGTCCCCGGAGTGCTCCCCTGGCGCGGCTGGCTCGGCCAGAATCCCGAGCCGAACCGCCTGCCCGTGCAGGTCTGGTACACGCTCAAGCGCGCCCGTAACACGCCGTTCGGCGACCGGCCCCTCCCCGCCGGGACGGTACAACTCTATCAGGCCGACTCGAGCGGCCGCGTGCAGCTCATCGGTGAGGCGGCGAACGATCACACGGCGCCGGGCCGCGATCTGCGCCTGCAGTCGGGGGACGCTTTCGACGTCACCGCCGAACGGCTGCAGACGGACTTCAATCAAGAAACCCTGCCGGCGCCGCGCCGCGGCTTGCCGAACCGCCAACGTGTCACCGCGGCATATCGCGTCACGATCACCAACGCCAAGTCCGGGCCGGTCACGGTGGACGTGCGCGAGGCGCGCTACGGCGTGTGGAGGATCGTCGAGAGCAGCGTAGCGCCCGAGAAGTTGTCGGCGACGGAGATGCGTTTCCGTCTCGTCGTGCCCGCGGGCGGCGAGGCGACGCTCACCTACACCGTGCAGATGGAATCGTGACCGTCCAACTGGTGCACGTCGCGGATCTGCATTTCGGCGGCGTCGCCGACATCCGCCAGATCGAAGCCCTGGAGGCGATGTTGCCGGATCTGCGGCCCGACGCGGTGGTGATCAGCGGCGACATGTCGCAGCGCGCCCGTCACGGCGAGTTCCAGCGGGCGCGCGCCTTCGCGCGCGTCGCCGCCCAGACGACGCCGGTGCTCGCGATCCCCGGCAATCACGACGTGCAATGGTGGTGGCGGCCCTTCATCCCCTTCGGGAAGGACGCGCTGTACCGCAAGTACCGCGGCTACTTCGGGGACGACATCACCCCCACCCTGACGATTCCCGGTGGGGCCGTGATCGCTTCGGCGCTCACGTCGCACGGCGTGGCGTGGGGCTCGCTGACCACACGGGTGCGCGACATCGCCGTGAAGGGTCACCTCCCCAAGTCGGAGTTCCTGCGCGTGCAGCGGCTCTTCGCTGAGGCCCCCGCAGGTATCCCGCGCGTGCTGGTCGTGCACCACAACGTGTTGCGCGGGGAGATCTCCAACCGCATGGGCCTGGCGCGCTGGCGCCAGGCGCAGCGGCGCATCGTCGAATCGGGGGCGGACGTCGTGCTGTGCGGCCACGACCACCAGGAGGGCGCCGACGTCTTGGCCGGCAAGGTCATCGTGTCGACGGCGGGCACCCTGTCCACGCGCTCGCGCGGCGGCCGGCCTTCCTGCTTCAACTTCGTCACGATCGAGCCCACGGCCGTCCATATCACGTTCTTTCGTTGGGAAGGAGAGCGGGGGCGGTTCCGCGCCTCCGACACCTGCGCGTTTGGGCGGGGGCAGGGGAAGGTCGAGAGACAGGAACAACTCCGGACGGCGCCGGCGTAGACCCGGTCCACCCCGGGCTCGCGCCCGGGGTCAGCTTTACTCCGGTGAGGGGTTAGGTTGACTGACCGCGGGCGCCAGCCCGGGGATCACCAAGGTACGAAACCGAGGTTCATACATGGCCCCCAAGTTCCAAGGGGTAGACTTCTACGACGTCAACGGACTCCTCTCGGAAGAAGAGCGCGCCGTCCGCGATACGGTGCGCGGGTGGGTCGATGACAACCTTCTCCCCGTCATCGGCGACGCCTACATCGCGGGTAAGTTTCCCAAACAGCTCATCCCCGGCATGGCCGAGCTGGGCCTGTTCGGCGCCAACCTGCCGGAGGAGTACGGCTGCGCCGGCCTGAACAACGTCGCCTACGGCTTGATCATGCAGGAACTGGAGCGCGGCGACTCGGGCGTGCGGTCGTTCGCATCGGTGCAGGGCGCACTGGTAATGTACCCGATCTACGCCTTCGGCTCGGACGAGCAAAAGAAGACATGGCTTCCCCAGATGGCGAGCGGCAAGGTGATCGGCTGCTTCGGGCTCACCGAGCCCGACTACGGTTCCAATCCCGCCGGCATGATCACCGTCGCCAAGGAAACGAAGGACGGCTGGGTGCTGAACGGCGCCAAGATGTGGATCACGAACGGCTCGACGGCGCACGCCGCCATCGTGTGGGCCAAGACCGGGAAAGAGCCCGACACGATCCGCGGCTTCATCGTGCCCACCGATACCAAGGGCTTCTCGGCGAAGGACCAGAAGGGGAAGTTGTCGCTCCGCGCCAGCGACACGAGCGAGCTGGTGCTCCAGGACGTGCACGTGCCCAAGGACGCGCTGCTCCCCAAATCGGGCGGCCTCAAGTCGCCCCTGATGTGCCTGACGGCCGCGCGCTACGGCATCGCCTGGGGAGCGGTCGGCGCGGCGATGGCCTGCTACGACGAGGCCGTGAGCTACGCCAAGACGCGCGTCATGTTCGGCAAGCCGATCGGTGGGTTCCAGTTGCAGCAGCTGCGGCTCGCCGAGATGTTGACCGAGATCACCAAGGCGCAGCTCTTGTGCTTGCAGCTGGGCAGACTCAAGGATGACGGTAAGGCCACGCCCCAGCAGGTCTCGCTCGCCAAGCGCAACAACGTCAGCATCGCCACCGACATCGCCCGGGAGGCGCGGCGCCTGCTCGGCGCCAACGGCATCCTGGTCGAATACCAGGCGATGCGGCACCTCGCAAACCTCGAATCGGTCTACACCTACGAGGGGACGCACGACATCCACACCCTCATCCTGGGCCAGGAGATCACGGGGCTTTCCGCTTTCACGTAGAAACAACCGTCTCCGGGGTCTCGTTGTCTAAGTCACGACACCCCCTCGTCTCTCAAGAGGTTCGGCAATGGTACTCACGTCCCTGCTCGCCTGTATCGCCGCACTCACGCAGTCCCCAACGCTCGTCGACATCCACGATCTCACCCCGCGGGAGCACCGCGCCGCCGGCTTTGTCCTCGCGGCGCCGCAGGCGCTTCAGGTGAAGGCGGTGGGAGCCGATCCGCGCCCGGAGCGCGGGTCTCGCGAGAACGACTGGGGATCGTGGCAGGACGACGACCGCACCACGTGGCCGGCGGCAGCGTGGATCATCGACGCGCGCACGCGCCAGGTGGTGTGGGACCTTCGGTCGGCGGAGACCGAGCGCTCGTCCAACGGCTTGCGGCGCTTCACCGGGACGGTGCGCCTGCCCGCGGGCGTGTACGAGGCGCACTACGCGTCGTACGCCGCCGCGTGGACCTCTATCGACGGCGAGTCCATCGTCAACGGCCTGCGTCGCCTGACGTACAAGGAGTTTTCGCTGACGATCACCGGCGCAGGCCGATCCGCCCCCGAGTCCGAAATCGCAGATGCGGCGAAGGCGTTTACCGCGACGGCGATCGTTCGCCTCGAGCCGGAGCCGAAGGCGACCGCGCGCTACGGCTTCGCGTTGACGCGGCCGGCGGACGTCGAGGTGTACGCCATCGGTGAAGTGCGCCGCGACGGCGCCTTCGATTACGGCTGGATCGTCAACGCTGACACGCGGACCAAGGTGTGGCGGATGGACTACGCCAATACCGAGCCGGCGGGCGGCTCCATGAAGAACCGGATGGCACGCGAGACGCTGCGCCTCCCCGCCGGGCGCTATGTCGCCTATTTCGTCAGCGACGATTCGCACGACCCCGACGAGTGGAACGCCGTACCGGCGCTCGATCCCGCCTTCTGGGGACTGACACTGCGCATCGCCGATGTCGGCGCGCGCGCGGGCGTGCGCCCCTTCGCGTACGAGCCGGTCCCCCCCCCGGGGCAGACCCTCGCCTCGCTCATCGGCGTCGGTGACAACGCGTCGCCCTCGGCGGGCTTCTCGCTGCGCCGCCCGATGGACGTCCGGGTGTATGCGATCGGCGAGGGCGTGAACGACGAGATGGTGGACTACGCCTGGATCGTGGATGCGACCAATCACCGCCGCGTCTGGACGATGCGCTACGAAGACACCGAAGCCGCAGGCGGCGCGGAGAAGAATCGCCTCTTCGACGGCACGGTGCACTTGGGGCCGGGGAACTATCTCGTCCGCTACACGAGCGACGGCTCCCACTCCGCCGAGGATTGGAACTCCGCGCCACCCGCCGAGGACCGCTACTGGGGCGTGAGCGTCTTCCCCGCCAGCGGCCTGATCGATTCCACCGTCGTCGGGCGGTTCGAGCGCGGCCCGAGCGGCTCCGTGTTGGCGGAGCTGGTCCGCATGGGGGACAGCGAGCGAGCGCGCACGACGTTCCGCCTCGAGCGCGAGACGACGCTGCGCGTGTACGCTCTGGGTGAGGGCGTGAACGGCGACCTGGTCGACTATGGCTGGATCGAGGACGCCGCGAGCGGGCGCGTGGTGTGGGAGATGAACTACGACGCCACGGAGCCGGCGGGTGGCGCCCGCAAGAACCGGGCGTTCGAAGGGACGGTTCGCTTACCGGCGGGGAGCTACGTGCTGCATTACAAGTCCGACGGCTCGCACGCTTACGAGGACTGGAACGACGATGCTCCGGACGATGCAGCGAGCTGGGGCATCACCGTGTTCCGGATGAGCGTTCGGTAGTTTAGCTTTCCGGCCTCATGAAAATCGCCGTCTGCATCAAGCGCGTCCCCGACAGCGAGACGCGCGTCAAGATCGCCTCCAATGGGAAGAGCCTCGACGAGGCGGGCGTCAAGTTCGTGCTCAACCCGTACGACGAGTTCGCCGTCGAAGAAGGCCTGCGACGGGGCGAGGTCACCGTGGTGAGCCTCGGTCCTGCCGCCGCCCAGGAAACGATCCGCACGGCGCTCGCCATGGGCGCCGACCGCGGCGTCCTGCTCCAGACCGACACCGTTCCCGCCGATGGCTACGAGGCTGCCCAGGCCCTCGCCGCCGAGCTGAAGCCCGGTGGCTGGGACCTGATCCTCTTTGGCAAGATGGCGATCGACGACTACAACCAGCAGGTCGGCCCGATGGTGGCCGAGCTGCTCGGCCTGCCGTGCGTGACGGCCGTCGCACACCTCGAGATCGACGGATCGAAGGGCGTCGCGGAGCGCGAAATCGAAGGCGGCATCGAGGTCGTCGAGTTTCCGTTGCCCGCCGTCATCACCGCCGACAAGGGGCTCAATGAGCCGCGCTATCCCGCGCTCAAGGGCATCATGGCCGCCAAGAAAAAACCCCTCGAGGTGAAGCCGGTACAGCTCGGCGCGGGAGCGTTCGAGGTCGTGGCGCTGACGCCGCCCCCCGAGCGCAAGGAAGGGAAGATCGTAGGCGAGGGCCCCGGCGCCGTCCCCGAGCTGGTGCGGCTGCTGCGCGAGGAAGCGAAAGTCCTGTGAGCGCTATTCTCGCCGTGTGTGAGCAGAGAGATGGCACCTTACGGAAGGTGTCGCACGAGGTGGTGACCGGAGCGCACCGACTGGGCGGCACGGTCGAGGCGGTCCTGTGTGCGGCGGGTGCCGTGAAGGGCGCGGATCAGCTCGGCAAGTTCGGCGCCGATAAAGTCGTCACGCTCACGAACACCGCATTCGCGAAGTACAACCCCGAGGGGTGCGCGCAGGCGATCGCCGACCGCGCCAAGGCCGGTGGCTACGCCGCCGTGGTCTTCGCGGCCAGCGCGACGGGCAAGGACTTGGCGCCCCGGGTCGCCGCCAAACTCGGCGTGGGACTCGCGGCTGACTGCACCGACATTGCCGCTGACGGTGGTACGATCGTCGCCACTCGGCCCGTGTATGCGGGCAAGGCGCTGCTCAAGGTCAAAGTCGCGACCAAGCCCGCTGTGTTGTCGCTCCGGCCCAACGTCTTCACGCCTGTCGAGCGGCCCAAGGCCGGCACCGCCGAGACCGTCGCCGTCAATGTGGCGGCCGGGCGAGTCATCGTGCGGGAGATCAAGGCGGCTGAGGCGGGCGCGCTCGATGTCGCGGAAGCCCAGATCGTCGTCTCAGGGGGCAGGGGATTGAAGGAGCCGGCGAACTTCAAAGTGCTCGAGGAGTTGGCGCGGGCGTTCGGTGGTCAGGCCGCAGTGGGCGCGTCGCGCGCCGTGGTGGACGCCGGGTGGCGTGCCCACGCCGATCAGGTGGGTCAGACGGGCAAGACCGTCAGCCCGACGCTCTACGTCGCCGTCGGTATCTCGGGCGCGATCCAGCACCTCGCGGGGATGCGCACCTCGAAGGTGATCGTCGCGATCAACAAGGACAAAGACGCGCCGATCTTCAAGGTCGCCGACTACGGCGTGGTCGGAGACTTGTTCGAGGTGGTCCCGCGGCTCACCGAGGAGATCAAGAAGCTGCATGGCTGAGATCGTCCCGGCGAAGCATCAGGCGCCGTTGCCGATGAGCCAACTCATTCTCACGGGTGGCTCGGAGGGCGCGGCAGACCGGATGGAGCTGGACGTGCTCATCGTCGGAGCGGGGCCCGCGGGTCTCGCCTGCGCGCTCGAGTTGGCGAAACTGGGGAAGCTGGCCAAGGCTGACGGCGCCGAGCTGAACATCGGTGTGCTCGAGAAAGCCGAGACTCTAGGCGAGCACTCGCTCTCGGGGGCCGTCGTCAATCCCCGCGCGTTCCGAGAACTCTTTCCCGACTTGAAGGACTCGGACTTCCCCTTCCGCGCACCCGTCACCAAGGAATCGGTGTACTTGCTGACGGCTGACAGCAGATGGCGTCTCCCTACGCCACCCACGATGCACAACAAGGGTTACTACGTCGCGTCGTTGTGCGAGATCGTGCGCTGGCTCGGCGCCAAGGCCGAGGAGCTGGGCGTGAACGTGTTCACCGGCTTCCCCGCGGCGAGCCTGTTGACCGAAGGGAGCCACGTGGTCGGTGTGCGGACTGCCGCGAGCGGGCTCGATCGGGACGGGAAGCCCGGCCCCGGGTACGCGGCGCCGAACGATCTCACCGCGAAGGTGACGGCGCTCGCCGAGGGGACGCGGGGGCTGTTGGCGCAGGCGTGGTGTCAGTGGCAGGGGGTGACGTCCGACAACCCGCAAATCTTCGCGCTCGGCGTCAAGGAGCTGTGGGAAACGAAGCAGCCCTTGGGCCGCGTGATTCACACGATGGGGTGGCCGCTTCCATCGGACGCCTTCGGGGGATCGTTCATGTATCCGCTCGAGCCCAATTTGGTCGCGTTGGGCCTCGTCGTCGGGCTCGATTACAAAGACGCGAACCTCGACGTCCACGCTCTCCTCCAGAAACTGAAGCACCATCCCTTGTTTCGTCCCTATCTCGAAGGCGGGGAGCTGGTCGAGTGGGGGGCGAAGACGATCCCCGAGGGCGGCTACTACGCGCTGCCGCACCGCCGCTCGGGAGACGGGGTCGTGATCCTCGGCGATGCGGCCGGGTTCGTGGACGTCCCGTCGCTCAAGGGGATCCACTACGCGATGCAGTCGGGGATCATCGCCGCCCGGACGATCTTCGCGGCGCTCAAGGCGGGCGCCCCATCGGCGCATCATCTCGCCGAGTACGATCGCCTGGTCGATCACTCCTACATCGCGAAGGACCTGTATCGCACGCGGAACATGCGGCTGGCGTTCAAGGACGGGTTTGTCCTCGGTGGGATCCAGGCTGCGCTCATGACCGTCACCCGCGGAATCTTTCCAGGGTGGATGTATGGGATGCATGCAGATGCGGAGGTGGGGCGCAGGCTGACCCCGGGCGAGAGCCCGGGGTCCCCGGGCACCCCGGGCTTTCGCCCGGGGTCAGCCGAGCCACTCGCGGTCAGCAAGGTCGACGCGGTCTTCAAGTCGGGAAACGCGACCCGTGACACGATTCCCACGCACCTCATTATCGGGAAGGATGTCTCGGCGGAGGTGGCGCGGTTCTACTCCCACGTCTGTCCCGCCGGCGTCTATGAGGAAGTGGGCGGCGTGTTACAGGTCAACGCGCCGAACTGCGTGGACTGCAAGGCGACGGATGTGCTGGGGCCGCGGTGGACGCCGAGGGAGGGAGGGAGCGGGCCGAAGTACAAACGCATGTGACGGGTATAACGGTCGTGTGGCTCCGCTCACGACTGTTTCGCTCCTACCTGCGGCGTTTCCTGCTCCTCTGGATTGCCGGCAAGATCGCCAACGCCGCCACCGCCGCCTTCCTGAAGCTCCCGCCCCTCGCCTTCCGGCCCGGAACAGAGCTGGTCGTCTGCGCCTTTGAGCTGGCGGTTCTCGTTGCGTTCATTCGCCGCGCCAACGAGGACATCCTGCTCGGTAACATCGGTCTCCGCCTCCCGGTCGCGCTCGCGCCCTTGGTCCTCCTGCACTTTGCGCTCAGCCTCGCGCTGAGCCTGCTCGCGTGATCGCCGGCGACTCGATCACGGTGAGCCTCGGCGGCCGCGCGATCCTCCAGTCGGCCTTCGTGGACGCCGTCCCTGGCAAGATCACGGTCCTGGTGGGACGCTCGGGGGCGGGCAAAACGACGCTGTTCGACATCCTCGTCGGCCGCCGCCGCCCCGACGGCGGACAGGTGCGATGGAACGGCGAGCGAGTACCCCAGCCGTCGTTGGCGCTGCTGGCGCGCCGGGGTCTGTTCTACCACCCCGATCGCTCGTGGCTGGCGCTGTCCCTCACGGCGGCGGACCACTTCGCCCTGATCGGCCGCAGCCCGGACGGCGATGCCCTTGGCGTAACGCCATGGCTCGGTCGGCCCGTCGGAACGCTGTCGGGGGGAGAGTTACGACTCACGGAGCTGGCCCTGGGCTTGGCCCTCGCCCCCACTGTCGCCCTGCTCGACGAGCCGTTCCGCGGCCTCGAGCCGCGACACCGGGAGCAAGTCGCCGCTGCGCTCCGGCTTCTGGCCGAGCGGGGGACCGCGGTCCTCTATGCGGACCATGATGTGGAGTCCGTACGGCGCACCGCGGACCGTCTGTTCAGCATGGAGCAAGGCGCGACGCGCCTCGTGGAGGGGTGCCGCGAGCGCCCGCTGCACGAGTGGTATCACGCGTGGCCGATGTGAGGACGTGACCCCTGTTGCGCCGACGCACCGTCCGCGGCGCTCCCGCATCGAATGTTGCCCAATCACCGCGCCGTTGCAGGTACGCAGCACCGGTCCGCTTCCTGCATCACGTCTCTGACAGCGCCCGGGAATCGTGGCCTGGGAAGGAGGGGCGAGCGATGATCGGTCAGCGCAAAGCCGGAGCATACTTGGTCAGCGAGATCGGACGGTCGGGAGGGGAACGGCGCAGCCGCACGGATCGGCGGCAGTCCAGCGCGTCCGTCGCCATCGACCGGCGGGCAGCCGCCGAGCGGCGAACGGTGCCCGACCGGCGCCTCGTCGCCGACGTTGCCGAGGAGCCTTCCCCATCGCCCGCCGCCAGCGCTCCAGCGTCCCACCCGCTCGCGGCCATCGACGCCCACCGCCGCGCTCTCTCCGCTCAGGTCGGGAGAGACGTGGGCGAAGATGTCGCCGCTCTCGACTATTTCCTGAATGTGCGGCCGGGGGACCGGCATCCCAGGGTCATCGACAGTGCCGAGCTGGCGGACATCGAGCGCCGCGCGATGACCGACGCGCTCACGGGGCTCTACAATCGTGGCTTTCTCGACGCGGCGCTCCGGCGGGAGCTGGCACGTTGCCGACGCCACGGCACGATGGCGTCCCTCGTGCTCGTGGACCTGGACGATTTCAAGGCTACGAACGACCGCTGGGGTCACAGTGCGGGCGACGCGGCCCTCCGGTGCGTGGCACAGGTGATTCGCGCGCAGCTGCGGGCGGTCGACGCTCCCTGCCGCTACGGCGGCGACGAATTCGCCATCGTACTGCCCGACACCTACCGGAGCGGTGCCCTGCTGGTGGCAGAGCGAATTGTCGCCGAGGTCCGGCGCACGTTCGAACGCGGGGTCGCTGGCTGCCGCCTCGCGCTGACCGTCAGCGTCGGCGTGGCGTGGTACGGGGCGCTGTGCAGCACGCACGGCGAGTTGCTCGAGGCCGCGGATCGCGCACTGTACGCGGCCAAGGCGGCAGGCGGCGATTACGTCGCCGAGCCTTGTTGACGCGCCCACGCCGCACCGCGAAGCGATACCGCAGCAACGTACCCGTCGGCTGATTTGACCCCTCGTCCGGGTCACGCGACAAGAACCGACAGATCAACTCGTTAGTCTCCGCGGGCGCAGCGGCCAGGGGTGGTCCGGTTCCTGCCTAGGGAGCGCCTGGGAGGGTCCGGAGATGAGCATCGACCGTTGGCGTCGAGATTTCCCCACCGCATGGGTGGGTCGCGGCGGGAGAGAGCGGCGTGGTCAGGCTGACCGCCGAACGGGAGAGGAGCGTCGCGCGTCCGATCAGTCTGTCCTGAACGACCGGCGCATCGGCTTCGACCGCCGCTCGCTGCGGCAGCGGCGGATCGCGGGCCCGCGGCGGAGCCCTTCGGGGGCGTAGGCCAGGGAGCATTCGTACCTACCAAACCCGATTTGCACCTCAAACACTCGCGTTTCTTGCAGTCTTGTCGCGCCCGCCGTCCGTCCATACTTTCACGTTTCAACATTCATCGCACACCACCTCGGGGGGGCCATGAGCTCAACGCCGACGGTTCACGTCGTCGCGTCCGCTCGGACCAGCCTCCTGACGGGGCTGGAAGAGCGGCTGGGCGGCCACGCCCGCGTGCAGCACCACACCGGGCTCCCCGGCGCCAAGGCGGTGCACTCGACCGACATTCTCGTCATCGATCTGGACGACGCGCCCGAATCCCCCGACGCGCCCAACCTGCTTCCCCTGCTCACCCGGCTCGAGGTCTGGCTGGTGGCCGGCGAGCGGGGGGTGAGCCCGAGCTGGCAGGACGCCGTGCGGTGGCCGGGTGTGAAACTGACGCACTGCGACACCGCGGAGCGTACCTCGGGGTTCGACACGGTCGCGGCGGGCTTGCTGCGGCGCATCGTGGGACCGACGGGACCGGAGATCGCCGCGCTCGTGCTCGCCCGAGAGCCCAACCTCGCGGGTGTCGCGCCCATGGTACACGTGGTGTGCGAGCGGTCGTGGGAGATCCGCCATCCCAAGCAGCTCGCGGCGGCCCTCGGGGCGCGCCAGCCGGCGCTCAAGCGCTCGCTCGCCGAAATTGGGTTCGAGCGCGTCGAGCACTTCATGATCTACGTGCGCTGGGTGGCGTTCGAGCAGATCATGGCGGTGCACCGGCTGCGGGCGCCGCTCGCCAGCCGGCTCGCCGGGATCACCGACCTGTCCAACCTGCGCCGCCAGCTCGACCGCGCGCGCCGCGGCTCGGCGAAGGCCCTGCGCCGCCTGAAGGCCGGCTAGCCTAGGGGATCACCCGCCCGATCCGTCCCTGGGCGTTGTTCGCATACCACACCGAGTTTCGATAGTCCACGGTCAGTTGCCGCACTAAAGCTGGACTCGACGGAATCCGCGCGCTCGTCATCCTGCCAGAGGCGGGGTCCAGCTCCACCAGATCGTTCAGGTCGAGCGCGAACTGACTGAACCAAACGTGACCGGCCGTGTCCACGCCGATCGCGAAGGGCGAGCTCTGGGCGCCCCCGGGCGAATCATGTTCCCGGAATGTGCGCGTCGCTGGGTCGAAGCGCGCCACCTTCCCCGCGCGGTAGTAGGTCATCCAGATGCCGCCGGTGCGGTCGATCGCGAGCTGGCGCACACCGGAGCCCGTCGTAGGGGTCGGGAACTCTTCGATTTGCCCCGTGGCGATGTCGAGCCGTCCCAGCTTGCTCGCCTCGAGCTCGGCGAAGTAGATCGCGTTTTCGGCGCGCGACGCGACGATCCCCGCGAGGTTGGCGGCCGGGGTCGGCACGGGGAACTCGGTGATCTGGCCCGTCTTGGGATCGAGGCGCCCGATGCGGTTGCCCCGCTGCTCGGTGAACCAGATCGCTGAATCGGGTCCTTCGACGATCATCCCCGGCCCGCTACCGGGCGTCGGCACGGCGTATTCGGTGAACGTCTCCGAGCGCGGATCGAAGACCGCGATCTTGCCCACTGCCTGCTCGGTGATGTAAAGCCGGCCGTCGCCGCCCCATGCGATGCCGTGCGGCCGCGATCCGTTGGTCGGGATCGTCCATTCCTTGAAGCGCTCGATGCGGGGGTCGAAACGGCCCAACCGGTTCGACCCGATCTCCGCGAACCAGATGACGCCGTTCGGAGCCGCGACGATGCCGTGCGGAGCGCTGCGGGGCGTGGGAATATCGTACTCGATGATCGACGCGGTGAACACCAGCGCGACCAAACCGGCTGCGACGATGCGCATGGACGTTACCTCTTCAAAGCCCGCTCAGCTTGATGCCGTCGATGATGAACTGCACCGCGATGGCGCACAACACCAGCCCCATCACCCGGGTGAGAATTCGCATCCCCGTCTGGCCCAGACGCCGCTCGACGAGCGTCGCGCCCGCCAATACCCAGTAGGAGATCAAGGCCGTGAGGATGATGGAGACGTACACCGCCGCCGTCACGAGGGGCCCCTTGGAGCCGAGCGCGAGCACCATCACCGTCGAGATCGCCCCGGGCCCCGCCAGCATCGGAATGCCCAGGGGCATGATGCCGATGTCGTCCTTCTGGATGCCTTCGGCCTTCTCGGCGGGGGTCTCGCGCTGCTGGCTGCGCCGCGCCTGCACCATGTCGAGCGCGTTCAGCCCCATCAGGATGCCGCCGGCGATCTTGAAGGCGCCGATCGTGATCCCGAAGATCGTGAAGATCAGGCTGCCGCCGAGGGCGAACGCGATGAGCGCGATCGCGCAGGTCCACGCCCCGCGTTTGGCCAGGAGGCGGCGATGCTCCGGTGTGTCGCGCTCCGTCATCGCCAGGAACGTGGGGATCACCGCGAACGGATCGACGATGAAGAAGATCGACGTGAAGATGAGGAGCAGCTCCATCAGTTGCCCCCCCCCTCCCCGAGGATCCCCGAGCGGATGCGGCGCATCCGCTCGGTCTGGTCGGGTAGATCGGTCAAGACCGCCCGCACTTGGGTGTAGGTCCCGGCGGTGAAGCGAATGGTGAGAGGCTGGCCGGCGCGGATGACCTGCACCGTCACCGTTCCTCCCGCCGGGACCGCTCGCACCGCCGCGGTCACGTCGCTCCCGTCCACGATCGCGCGGCGCTTGATGCGAACCAGCTCGTCTCCAGTGACGAGACCCGCGGCGGCCGCGGCACTCCCCGGGACGGCCACCGCGCGCCAACGGCCGCCCTGGACGGCCGGCGTGATCGAGCCGATGCGGGCGTCCGTCGCCGTTTGGGTGGTGAAGGAAACGCTCCATCCCGCCGCTCTTACGAAGTCGTCCCAGGGGATCTCCTCCGTCCCGCTTACGTAGCGGCGCCAGAAGTCCCGGAGGTCGGGCCCCGCGGCGCGGCGGATCGCCGTCCGCAGCTCGTCGTTCGTGAACCCGCGCTCGCCGGCGTGGTGGTCGAACAGGTAGCGCATCACGTCGTCCAGCGACTTCGCGTTGTCGGTCGAATCGCGGATCGCGAGGTCGAGCAGGAAGCCGAGCACCTGCCCCTGCAGATAATAGGAGATGGTGTAGCTGTTGTTGACCTCCGGACTGTCCCACACGGTCCAGGAGGAGCGCTCCGGCGACACGACGAGCCGCGCGGCGTTGCCGCGGTGATTGCCGATCGCGTTGCCCAGACGGCGGCTGAAGTCGCCGGGACCGTCGAGCCCGCTGCGCGCCAGGATCACATTGGTGTAGTAGTCGGTGACCCCCTCGCTCACCCACAGGTTCAGGGTCCGGACCGGACGCTCGTAGTCGAACGGCCCCAGCTCCACGGGACGGATGCGCTTTACGTTCCAGGTGTGGAAGAACTCGTGGGCGCTGACGGCTTCGGCGCCACGGGGATTGCGCGCCAGCACGTCGGTGGTCACGCCAATCGTCGTGGAGTTGAGGTGCTCGAGCCCGCCCCCACGGCCGGCCACGAAGATGTATGTGTAGTCCTTGTACGGTGCACTGCCGAAGATCGCGATCGTCGTCTCGGAGATGCGGCGCAACATGTCCACGAAGACGCGCTGGACGCGGGGGCCCTGGGCGGCGCCCGCCAGATCGACGACGGCGCGGTGCGGCACGCCCGCGGCCGTGAAGCGATGCGTTGAGAACCGTCCGACCAGTACGGGGGAGTCGATCAGGACGTCATAGCTCGGCGCCCAATACGTGGCGCTGTCGGTCGTGGGGACGAGCCCCGTGCCGATGCGCCAGCCGGCCGGCAGGCGAAACGTCACGTGCGCCGGGGCGAGCTTCCAGCCGTCCAGATACATGAACGTGCGCGGGCCGTCGATCATCCCCGAGGTCGCCCGCAGAAACCAGCGATTGTTGGGGCGGCGCCACTGCACCGGGTTGCGCAGCGCCGCCGAGTAGCGCACCACGATGCTCGCCGCTCCTCGGGTGTCGAGCGTCCAGGAGATCTCGGAGTCCTGCGTCACGGGGAGCGTATCGCCGGTCGCGGTAAACGCCCTGAAGGCCCCGATGTTCTGCCCCGAATCCATCAAGCGGTAGGCGCCCGGCGCCCAGTTGGGAATGACGAGACGAGACGGATTCGGCGCATTCGCGATCCGCATCTCGACGTAGTACGCCGTGCGGTCGCTGCCACGCACGGTGACGGTGTAGCTCAATTGGGGATCGGTGCGGCGGGACTGCTCGATGAACGCGTCGGAGTAGGTCTGGAGTGGTGTTTGGGCTGATGCGGTGGACCTCCACAGCAGCAGGAGCAAGCTGACGGCTGACGGCAGACGGCTCACGTCAGATCGCAACCTGCACCACGCGATCCTTGCCCGCCCGTTTCGCTTCATACATCGCCTGATCGGCCCGTCGCAACAGCTCATCCGTGCTCGCGTCCGGCGCGACGCACGACACCACCCCGATGCTCGCCGTGACCGTGGGCGTCCCCTTGAACCGGTTCCGCAGGCCGGCGGCGAGCCGCTGGGCGGCCTGGTCGGCGAGCGCAGCGTCGGTCTCGGGCATCAACACCGCGAACTCATCGCCGCCCAGCCGCCCCACGATGTCCGACTGGCGAATCGAGGAGCGCATCGCTTCCGCCACGAGGCGCAGCACCGCGTCGCCCGTCTGATGGCCGTGCGAATCGTTGATGACCTTGAAGTCGTCGAGGTCCAGATAGATCAGGGCCAGCGGCCGCGGGTAGCGGCGGTTCCGTTCCAGCTCCTGCGTCAGCCGCGCGGCGAACGAGCGGGCGTTGACGAGGCCCGTCAACGGGTCGTTGGTAGCGAGGTGAGAGAGCTGGTCCTGGATGGACCGCAGCCGTTGCAATCCCGCCATCCCGACGCCAAGCACGACGACGTAGCTCGCCGTGTTCACCAGCCGCCACAGCAGCGGCATCTCTGTCGGCAGCTGCTCCCACGACACGATCTCCCGCAATCCGATCGTCGCCGCCGCGAAACCGAGCCCCCACGCGAGCCCGTCGGTCCAGGTAACGAGCAGCACCGGCACGATATAGAGGATGCCGAGGCGGATCTCGGCGGGCGTATGGTCGTTCGCCCAGTACACGAGCAGGGTCAAAGCGACGTAGCCCGCGAGCCGCAGCGCGCGGCGTACCTCCGGGGACATGGGGGCCGCCATCTAGTAAGGCGGCTCGGCTACATGATGGGGGTCGTCGAGCACGAGCGCGTCCAGCGCCGCGCCGACCGGAACGGCCGGCTGGTCTTCCGGGACGATGAGCAACGCGTTCGCGCGCGCCATGCTCGTGAGAATGCCGGAACCCTGCGGGCCTGTCAAACGAGCCTCGCCGGCTTGCACGATCGCCCGCAAGTAGTGTCGCAATTTTGGACCGAGCGTGATCGCTTCCTGCACCACGACCGGCACGGTGCGCCGGAACGGCAGCGGGTGACCCGCCAAGCGGCGAATGGCGGGGCGGACGAACAGCTCGAAGGTGACCATCGTGCTGACGGGATTGCCGGGAAGCCCGATCCACGGCTTCCCGAACAGCGACCCGAAGCCGAGCGGCGCGCCCGGTCGCATCTGGACGCGCCACAGTTTCAGCTCGCCGCCCAGCTCTTGCAGCACGTCGCGCACCAGGTCGTGCTCGCCGACGCTCACGCCCGCGGTCGTGACGAGGAGATCGGCACCGCTCTCTCGGAGCTGCTCCAGGTGCTCGCGCAGGCTCTCCTTGGTGTCGCGCGCGATCCCCAGGTCGATCGGCTCCGCGCCGGCGCGGCGGATCATCCCGCCCAGCGTGTACGAGTTGGAGCTGGCGATTTTTCGCCCGGCCAGGATGTCGGCCTTGCGATCGAGGTCGACGATTTCGTCGCCCGAGCCCATGAATGCGATCCGCGGGGTGCGATAGACGACCGGCAGCTCGTGGGCGATCGAGGCGAGGACGCCCAGCTGCGCCGGCCCGAGCACGGTTCCCGCGGAAAGCGCCACGGCGCCCTTCCTAATGTCCTCGCCGCGACGCCGCAGGTTCTTCCCGGCGTCCCGCGCGTTGCGGATCGCGACTCGGGCGTTGGGAAGGGCCTCCGTGTCTTCCTGCCGGATCACGCCGTCCGATCCCTCGGGGAGAGGCGCGCCGGTGAAGATCCGCGTCGCCTGGCCGGGGCCGACGCGTTTGCCGGGAAAGTGGCCGGCGGGAACCGTCTCGATCACCTCGAGCTCCACCGGTCCCGTCACGTCGACGCTCCGCACCGCGTAGCCGTCCATGGCCGAGTTATCCCACGGCGGCAGATCGAGCGGGCTCGTCACCTCCTCGGCGAGCACGGCATCCAACGCCTCACGGAGAGGCCGGCGCGCGGTCTCGAGTAGCTTCACGTGCCCGAGGATGAAGCGGGCGGCTTCGGCGGGCGTCACGGCGGCAGGATCTTGGCGCGATCCCAGGCGAGGTTGGCGACGGTGACGAGCCACGCGGTGTCGCTGAACCGGTAGACGGGGAAGGGCGCGCGGAAATCGGCGTCGTCGGTGACCATGGCAACCCAGTCGGCGGGATCGTGTTCCCCTGCGTCGAAGATCGGCTTCGGTCCCGCCACGCGGCGGTACACCTCGATCTTGGGGAGCGGGACGCGCTTGAACCCTTCGACCAGCACGATGTCAGCGCCCGTCAAGTAGCGCCGCGCCAGCGACACGGGATCCGATTCCTCGCGCGTGCGCTCGAACAGCACACGCTGGTGCGGCGCCTCCATCAGAACCCGCTCGGCTTTCCCTTCATGCCAGTGGCGCCAGGTGTCTTTGCCCTGCTGATCCATGTCGGCGGGGTGCGAGCCGTGCTTGATGGTCATGACGCGAAACTTGCGGCGACCCAGCTCCGCGGCCAGCGCGACGAGTAACGTCGTCTTGCCCGCGTTCTTGAGCCCGATGACCGAGATCATCCGCGTCGCCGCCACACCGCCTCCGCCCGATCCAGATCCTCGGGAGTGTTCACGTTGAAGAACAGCTCGTCGGGGTTACCAAAGCGTCGCACTTCCTGGAGGGGGAGGATACCGACCCGCACGTCGCCGTGGAAGGCGATGGCCTTCAAGTCGCCGGCGTCGAGGCGACGCTCGATGGCTCCACGGCACGCGGGTCCGTACACCGCGCACAGAGGCTCCACGCCGCGGCGGCCATCGCTTTCGGGGAGAAACGCGTCCCACGCCGCCGAGCCGGTGGTCAGCGCACGCAGCAGGCCTTCGTTGACGAAGGGCATGTCCCAGGCGACGCACAGCACCGGCCCGTCGCCCGCGGCGACGGCCGTGTAGATGCCGCCCAGGCTCCCGCAGTTGGCGCGGGCGTCGGGAATCGTCGTGAGGTCGGACCGCCACGTTGCCGCGTCGGGCGCGTTGGCGACGAGGAGGGGTGGGGCGCCCGTGACCGCCGCCACGGCTTCGATGACCCGGTCCAGGATGCGGCGCCCGCCCACGTCGAGCAGGCCCTTGGGGCGTCCGCCGTAGCGGCGCGCGGCGCCGCCGGCCAGTACCGCCCCGCGCATCCTAGTAGCGCCGTCCGCGCTTTCGCTCGAGCACGACGTCCAACCCCAGCGTCAGGGCGAAGTGATGGTAGGAGCGTGTGGCCACGGGTCCGACCCCCAACCCGTTCACCGGGCCGGTGAGACGTTCGAGGGAGACGATCGCGTCGCGGACTTCGAAACGGAACTGGTATCCCGGGCCGAGCGGCGACGTAAAGCCGGCCGCGACGCCGAGCATCACGGAGTTGCGCCCCGGGGACGGGTCGGCGATCACCTGCCGCTCGTGAAAACCGGCCCCGTCCGCAAATGCGCCGTTCAACGCGGTGGTGCTGCGGGCCTGGTTGACGATGCCCACGCTACCGCGAAGGTAGGGACTGAGCGTGCGCCGGGTCGACGCCCGCAGCACCACACCCGCGAAAACGCTGATGGCTCCGCCCGCCCCCGCCTGCGACTGGATGTCGTCGCACAACTGCTGGTTCTTGTTCTCGGCGTCGGCGTTGTAGAACAGGCCGCTGCAGCTGGCGTCGCTCGGCAATCCCAGGTAGGACACTTCGGCGTGGACGCCGAGGTGCGGCCACGGGAAGTACGTCGCCGCCACGCCGAGCGCGAGGCTCGATCCAATCACACGCGACAACCGCAGGGTGTCGTAGTTCGTGGAGCACGCACCCCCGCCCCCGATCACGCAGAGCGGCTGCTTGTCGATGACCCACAGATCGTGCCCCGTCACCGCGCCGCCGAGAATCGTGAGCACGAGGTTGTTTTGGGAGCCGGTCTGCGCGGCGGCTGGAGTGAGCAGCAGGCACGTGAGCGCGAGGGGAACGAACACAAAAGATCGCATCAGACCTCGAGGATTCGGTGTTGGACGGCGAGACAGCTATCCATCTCGATCGGAATGCCGGCGGCTTCAGCGCGCGCCGCCGCCGCGGCATCGACCACGCCTTGCTGCAGCCAGATCAATCGGGGGCGCAGCGCGATGGCTTCGTCCACCACGGCGCCCGCGTGCTCGCTGCGCCGAAACACGTCCACCACGTCGATCGCGTGGTCGCGCGCCGCCGCCGCGAGCGTGGGGTAACTCCGCTCCCCCAGAATCTCCTCGTGGCCCGGATTGATCGGCACGATGTGGTACCCCGCTCCCTGGAGATACCGCGCGACGCCATGGCTGGGGCGGTCGCGTTTGGGCGACAGCCCCACCACGGCGATCGTCCGCACCTCCCTGAGCAGCGCGCGCAGCGCGTCGTGGGTCATGCGTCGGGGCGGTGCAGATGCGGAGTGCCGCTCACGGCCCGGCCCACCAGGACCATCCCCGAGCGCTGCGCGATCGTCAACGCCAGCGTGGACGGCACACTCGGCGTCGCCACCCAGGCGAGCCCCGCGCGCGACGCTTTGAAGGCCAGCTCCGCGGAGATCCGTCCCGTCACGAGCAACCCCCGACCGACGATCGGCGTGCGCCCCAGTACCGCCGCGCCGATCACCTTGTCCACCGCGTTGTGCCGCCCGATGTCCTCGGCGTGAAACAGCAGATCCGCGCCGTCCGTCAGCGCGGCCGCGTGGATCCCGCCGGTCTCGTTGTAACGAGTGCCGGTGGCGAAGAGCGTCTTGAAGAGCGCCCGCAGTCCCTCGGCCGCCGGTGGCTCGCCGCGCGCGGGCGTGTGCTGCACGCTGTGCGGATCGGCGAGCATCGTGGTCACCGCCCCGCACCCCGACGCCAGCACCGACTTGCGGTTCTCGCCTTTGACCAGTGCGACGCGCTCCGGCTTCACATCCGCCCAGAAGCCGAGGTCGGGCGCGCAGGGCCGGAGCTTCAGCAAGTCGTCCAGGGATGCGATGTAGCCCTCGCCGTGCAGCCACCCAACCGCCAACTCCTCGAGCTGGTCGGGCGTGCACATCCACGTCACGACCGGGTCGCCGTTGACTTGGAGCCAGACGGGCCACTCCTCGACGGCGGCGGAGTCGGCCTGCATGCGGCCTTTGCGGGAGCCGGGTGCGGGGGCGCCCGGGGTGGTTCCAGAATCCCCGGGCTGTCGCCCGGGGTTAGCCGAAGTTCCAGCTGACCCCGGGCGCAAGCCCGGGGAACCCGGATGGTCAGGTTTCGGGTCCTTGCTCACCGTGGTATTCCGAGTAGAGATGGGGCCCCTCTTGCACGCGCAGGGTGTGCAGCGTGACGCCGGTTGGGAGGTGGTCTTCGAGCCGCTCCCAGAGATACACCGCAAGGGCTTCGCCGGTCGGCAGCCAGCCGCCGTCCGCAAACGCCGGGACGTCGCGGTTGATGTTGTGGCCGTCGAGCGGCGCCACGATGACCGCCTGGAGCAGGGCGTCGAGGGCCTTGAGGCTCATCACGCCGGCTCGGCCGGGGTCGAATGGCCCGCGTACCGTCACGTGACACTCGTAGCGGTGGCCGTGCTCGTGCGCGGCAGCGCCGAACTCGGGTCCCTGGGGGAACCGGTGCGTCGCCGTGAATTCCACCACTCGCGTCATGTAGGCTATCGGCATCGTCAGAACACCCGAACGGCGCTGGCCTTGAAAGAGAACACCACGGGCGCGTCGGGCGCGAGCGCCAGCTCGCGGGCGGCTGCGGCGGTCACGATGGCGACCAGCTCCACGCCGACGTCGGCGGTGACGGCTACCCCGCCGCCCGGCCGGTGGGTTGCGACCCGCGTGACGCGGCCCGAGAGCACGTTGCGCGCCGAGGATGGGAGCCGCTCACGGCTCACGAAGATGTCGGTCGGGGGCACCGCGAGCACCACGGGTCCGGTGCGGTCGGTGGTCACGACGATCTCGATCGCGCCGACGCGCGCGTGTTTCGTGTCACCACTGCCTGACGGCAATTCCACGCGGAACAGGTTCTCGGGCGTCACCGGCGAGAGCCGCCCCTCGGCGAGGGCGCGGATGTCGTCGGCCCAGCGGTACGCATCCTCGAGCTGGTGCGACGCGATGCAAATCGTGAGCGGCCGCGCGGCGCGCTCGGCCCGCTCGAGAGAGAGCGCGCGATACAGGGCGCCAGTGGCCGCCCGGTCCGCGGAGCTGGCGGGCTCGTCGAGCAGCAGCACGTCGGGACGCACCGCGAGCGCCCGCGCGACGGCGACGCGCTGCACTTCACCGTCGGACAGCTCGTGCCGACGGCGGTCGAGCAGCGACAGCAGCCCGAGCTGATCGGCCACCTCAGACGTTCGTTTGTAGGCTTCGGATCCCTCGACGCCGCGGACCCGCAACCCGTATCCGATGTTCTCGAGGACTGTGCCGCGAAAGAGGAGCGGACGCTGTTCGACCAGCGTCACTCGGCGGCGCAGCGCGGGCGAAGGGCGGCGCGGTACCGGCGTGCCGTCCCACAGCACGTCGCCTTCGGTGGGCGCTTCGAGCAGCGCGAGCAGGCGGAGCAAGGTGCTCTTGCCCGAGCCGTTGTGCCCCACCACGGCGAGCATGGCGCCCGACGGGACCACAAAATGGTCGAGGTTCAGCACCAGGCGCCCGTCGTAGCGGTGGCGCACTCCCCGCAGCTCAACCACCGCCTTTGCCCTGGAGAACCTGCAGCGTCACGTTCACGATGAGGGCGATCGCGATCAGGAGCAGCCCGAGCGAGACGGCGAGACCGAAGTCGCCCTGCGACGTGGACAGTGCGACGGCCGTGGTAAGGGTGCGTGTCGAGCCGCGGATGTTGCCGCCCAGCATCATGGCGGCGCCGATTTCGGCGACCACCTGGCCGAAGGCGACGGTGATCACGGCGACCAGCGCGAAGCGCGCCTCGCGCGCCACGGTCCAGGCGGTGAGCCAGCGGCTCGCGCCCAGGGTTTCGGCGGTGCGGCGCACGCGCGGATCGACGCCCTGCACGGCTGCGGCGGAGAGCGCGGCGGCGATGGGGAGAGCGAGCAAGACGTCGCCGATGACGATCGCCTGCCAGGTGTAGAGCCACCCGAGCCCGCCCAGCGGGCCGCGGCGCGACAGCAGCCCGTACACGAGCAGCCCCACGACGACGGTGGGGAAAGCGAGCGCGGTGTTGACGGCGGTGAGGGCCGCGCGCCGCCCCCAAAAGCGCCGGGTGGCGAGGAAATAGCCGAGGGGGAGCCCGATGCCGCAGGCGACAACCGTCGCCACGACGGCGATCTTCAGGGTGAGCAGGGCGATGCCGAATACTTCCGCATCACCCGAGAGGAGCAACGCGAGGGCGCGCCGGAAACCCTCGGCTAGAAAATCCATCCGATGCCGAAGCTCACCCAGGGATGCATGGTCCAGTCGGTCAGCGGATCCTGCACCGGTATCACGCGGCTGCCGTCTGGCGCCGTCTTCTGGAACGACGCGGGATACTTGAGCCGCCAGAACAGCGCGCGCGCGTCGAGCTGCACCGTGACCTTCGTGGTGGGGTGCCAGCGCAGGCCGGTGATGCCGCTGAAGGTCAACTTCCTGCCGAACTTATAGTCGCTCTGGGTCGTGTCGCCCGG